>Ga0308175_100001766_pt1 | contig 14653 bp, 16 predicted proteins | sample PhyCR1_3_FD_203893 | JGI IMG/M metagenome (GOLD analysis project Ga0308175, IMG submission 203893) | Soil microbial communities from UC Gill Tract Community Farm, Albany, California, United States - DLSLS.C.R1 | ecosystem: Environmental > Terrestrial > Soil > Agricultural land | place: USA...
GGCAACATCTACACCGTCTCGGCCAAGCGGCTGCTCAAGGGCCTCGTGGGGATCGACTCCGAGGCCGGCCCGACCGAGATCGCCATCCTCGCCGACGAGTCCGCCGATCCGTCGTACGTCGCCGCCGACCTGCTCAGCCAGGCCGAGCACGACCCGATGGCCGCCTCCGTGCTGGTCACTCCCTCGGTCCGGCTCGCCGACGCGGTGGAGGCCGAGCTGGAGACCCAGGTGGCCGCGACCAAGCACGTGGACCGAGTCCGCACCGCACTGACCGGCGCCCAGTCGGGCACGGTCCTCGTCGACGACCTCGAGCAGGGGCTCGCGGTGGTGAACGCCTACGCCGCGGAGCACCTGGAGATCCAGACCGAGGACGCGGCCGGCTGGGCGGCCAGGGTCCGCAACGCCGGCGCCGTCTTCGTCGGGCCCGCGGCCCCGGTGTCGCTGGGCGACTACTGCGCCGGGTCCAACCACGTGCTGCCCACCGGTGGGTGCGCCTGCCACTCCTCGGGCCTGTCGGTGCGCACGTTCCGCAAGGCGGTGCACGTGGTGGCCTACGACACCGACGCGCTGCGCGACGTGGCCCGCGACGTGGTCGCGCTCGCCGAGGCAGAGGACCTGCCCGGCCACGCGGCGGCGATCCGGGTCCGGGTCGAGGACAGCTGATGGAGCTGCCCCTCCGTGAGGAGCTGCTCGGCATCCCGCCGTACGGCGCGCCGCAGCTCGACGTCCCGGTCGCCCTGAACGTCAACGAGAACCCTTACCCGCCGAGCGAGTCCGTGGTGGCCGCGGTGGCCGAAGCGGTCGCCCGGGTGACGCGGACCCTGAACCGCTACCCGGACCGGGAGCTGGTCGCGCTGCGACGCGCGCTTGCCGACTACCTCGGGCACGGGGTGACTCCCCAGCAGGTGTGGGCGGCCAACGGCTCCAACGAGGTGATGCTGCAGCTGCTGCAGGCGTTCGGCGGGCCCGGCCGGGTGGCGGTGTCGTTCGCCCCGACCTACTCGATGTACCCGGAGTACGCCCGGGACGCGATGACCGGCTGGGTGGTCGGCCGCCGCCAGGACGACTTCACCCTCGACGTCGGGCACGCCCGCGAGGTGATCGGGGAGCACCGTCCCTCCGTCGTACTCCTGCCGTCGCCGAACAACCCCACCGGCACCGCGCTGCCGCTGGACACCGTCGCGGCGCTGTGCGCGGCGGCCGCGCCCGGCCTGGTGGTCGTCGACGAGGCGTACGGCGAGTTCCGGCGCGCGGGCACGCCGTCGGCGTTGGAGCTGCTGGGCGCGCACCCGAACCTGGTGGTCACCCGCACCATGAGCAAGGCGTTCGCGCTGGCCGGCGCCCGGCTGGGCTACCTCGCGGCCGCTCCCGAGATCTGCGACGCACTGCGGCTGGTGCGGCTGCCCTACCACCTCTCGGCGGTCACCCAGGCGGTCGCGTTGGTCGCGCTCGAGCACGCCAAGGAGCTGCTGGCTCGCGTCGACGACCTGCGCGCCGAGCGGGACGAGACGGTCACCTGGCTGCGCTCGCTCGGCCTGGAGGTCGCCGACAGCGACGCGAACTTCTGCCTGTTCGGCAGGTTCGAGGACCGGCACTCGGTCTGGCAGGGTCTACTGGACCGCGGGGTGCTGATCAGGGAGACCGGGCCGGACGGCTGGCTGCGGGTCTCCATCGGTACGTCGGAGGAGATGGCGGCCTTCCGGGCTGCCACAAGGGAGGTGCTGCACCGATGAGTAGCCGGACCGCACGCGTCGAGCGGGAGACCGCCGAGTCCAAGGTGACCGTGGAGATCGACCTGGACGGCAGCGGCCGTGCCGAGGTCTCCACCGGCGTGGGCTTCTACGACCACATGCTCTCCTCGTTCGCGCGGCACGCGCTGTTCGACCTGACCGTCTCCACCGCTGGTGACCTGCACGTCGACGCGCACCACACCGTGGAGGACACCGCGATCGCGCTGGGCGAGGCGCTGCGCTCCGCGCTCGGCGACAAGGCCGGCATCCGCCGGTTCGGTGACGCGCTGGTGCCGCTCGACGAGACGCTGGTGCAGTGCGCGGTGGACGTCTCCGGCCGGCCCTACTGCGTGCACACCGGGGAGCCCGACGGGCAGGAGCTCGTGACCATCGGCGGGAACTACCTCGGCTCGCTGACCCGGCACGTGCTCGAGACGCTGGCCTTCCACGCCGCGGTGGCGCTGCACGTGCGGGTGCTGTCCGGGCGCGACCCGCACCACGTCGTCGAGGCGCAGTTCAAGGCGGTGGCGCGGGCCCTGCGGGACGCGGTCGCCCTCGACCCGAGGGAGACCGGGGTGCCGAGCACGAAGGGCAGCCTGTGACCGCTCCCCGCGTGGTCGTCCTCGACTACGGCTCGGGCAACACCCACTCCGCGGTGCGCGCCCTGGAGCGAGCCGGTGCGGCCGTCGAGCTGACCGCCGACCGGACCAGGGCGGCCGAGGCGCACGGGCTGGTGGTGCCCGGCGTGGGCGCGTTCGCGGCCTGCATGGAGGGGCTGCGCGTGGTCCGCGCCCCCGAGGTGATCGGCCGCCGGCTGGCCGGTGGCCGTCCGGTGCTCGGGATCTGCGTGGGCATGCAGGTGCTGTTCGAGCGCGGGGTCGAGCACGGCGTGGAGACCGCGGGCCTCGACGAGTGGCCCGGGGTCGTGGAGCGGCTGCAGGCGCCCGTCGTACCGCACATGGGGTGGAACGAGGTGGAGGTGCCCGAGGGCAGCGAGCTGTTCGCCGGCGTGGAGCAGGAGCGGTTCTACTTCGTGCACTCCTACGCCGCGCGGGACTGGAGCCTGCACACCGACGGGCACACCCGACCGCCGCTGGTGACCTGGTGCACCCATGGCGAGGACCGGTTCGTCGCCGCGGTCGAGAACGGCCCGCTGTCCGCGACCCAGTTCCACCCCGAGAAGTCCGGCGACGCGGGCGCCGCGCTGCTGGCGAACTGGGTGAGGTCGCTTTGAACAAGCATCTCGAGCTGCTGCCCGCGGTGGACGTCGCCGGCGGCCAGGCCGTGCAGCTGGTGCAGGGTGTCGCGGGATCGGAGAAGCGGTTCGGGGACCCGCGGGAGGCCGCCCTGAACTGGCAGCGCCGCGGCGCCGAGTGGATCCACCTGGTCGACCTGGACGCGGCGTTCGGCCGTGGCGACAACCGTGCGCTGCTGGCCCGGATCGTCGGCGAGCTGGACGTCGCGGTGGAGCTCAGCGGCGGCATCCGCGACGACGCCTCCCTCGAGGCCGCGCTGGCCACCGGCTGTCGCCGGGTGAACATCGGCACCGCCGCGCTCGAGGACCCGCAATGGTGCGCCGCGGCGATCGCCCGGCACGGCGACCGGATCGCGGTCGGCCTGGACGTGCGCGGACGCACCCTGGCGGCCCGCGGCTGGACCCGAGAGGGCGGCGACCTGTACGACGTGCTGGCCCGGTTGGACGCCGAGGGCTGTGCCCGCTACGTGGTCACCGACGTGAACAAGGACGGCATGCTGCAGGGGCCCAACCTCGAGCTGCTGCGTTCGGTGTGCGCGGCCACCGACCGGCCGGTGGTGGCCTCCGGAGGGATCACCGAGCTTGCCGACCTGGCCGCGTTGCAGGGCCTGGTCGACGACGGCGTGGAGGGCGCGATCATCGGCACGGCTCTCTACGAGGGGCGGTTCACCCTCGAGGAGGCGCTCGCGCTCACCCGGCCGGGGCGGTCATGACCCTCGCCGTACGCGTCATCCCGTGCCTGGACGTGGACGCCGGCCGGGTGGTCAAGGGCGTCAACTTCGCCGACCTGCGCGACGCCGGTGACCCCGTTGAGCTGGCGCGGAGGTACGACGCGGAGGGCGCCGACGAGCTGACCTTCCTGGACATCTCCGCATCGCACGAGCAGCGAGCGACGACCCTGGACGTGGTGACCCGCACCGCCGAGCAGGTGTTCATCCCGCTCACCGTGGGCGGGGGAGTGAGCGGTGTGGACGACGTGGACCGGCTGCTGCGCGCGGGAGCGGACAAGGTCGCCGTCAACACCGCCGCGGTCGCGCGGCCCGAGCTGGTGGCCGAGATCGCCGACCGGTTCGGGAGCCAGGTGCTGGTGGTGTCGGTGGACGCGCGCCGGGCGCCGGGGACCGACAGCGGCTTCGAGGTGACCACGCACGGCGGTCGGCGCGGAACCGGCACCGACGCGCTGGCCTGGGTGGACCGGGTGGCCGGGCTGGGAGCGGGCGAGATCCTGCTCAACGCCATGGACGCCGACGGCACCACCGCGGGGTTCGACCTGGAGCTGCTCGGCCTGGTCCGCGCCCGGGTCGGTGTCCCGGTGGTGGCCAGCGGCGGAGCGGGCACCGCGGAGCACTTCGTGGAGGCGGCCGAGGCCGGAGCCGACGCGGTGCTGGCCGCCAGCGTGTTCCACTTCGGCCGGGTCGGCATCGGAGAGGTCAAACGGCTGCTCGCCGACCGGGGCCACCCGGTGCGGCTTCCGCGGGCCGGGATACTGGAACGGTGACCTCGACTCCAGGCCGGTCGCTCGACCCGGCGATCGCGAAGCTCCTCAAGCGGAACCCCCAGGGCCTGGTCCCCGCGGTGGTCCAGCAGCACGACACCGGCGAGGTGCTGATGCTCGCCTGGATGGACGACGAGGCGCTGCACCGCAGCCTGACCACCGGCCGGACCACGTTCTGGAGCCGGTCCCGCGGAGAGTATTGGGTGAAGGGCGAGACCTCCGGCCACCGGCAGTGGGTCCGCGAGGTGCGGCTCGACTGCGACGGCGACACCCTGCTGGTCAAGGTGGACCAGGAAGGGCCCGCGTGCCACACCGGCTCCCGGACCTGCTTCGACGCGGTGACGCTGCCCATCGGGGAGACCCGTGGCTGATCCGCAGGCGCGTCGTACCCGCCGGACCTACGCGCTCACCGTGGTCGTCGGCCTCGCCGCCTCCGCCCTGACCGCGGTGGCCGGGTCGCGGACCTGGGCGACCGGGCACGCCTCCGCCGCGGGGATGCGGGTGTCGGCGACCGTCCCTGGATCCCAGACGGCACCGCTGGTCGCCGCGCTCGGCCTGGTGGCGCTCGCCGGATGGGGGGTGGTGCTGGTGACCCGGCGCAGGATCCGCCGGGCGGTCGCGGTCGTGGGGCTGCTCGCGTCGCTGGGCGCCGTCGCCGCCGCCGTGCACGGCCTGACGACCGTGGGGGGCGACGTGATGTCCGCGCTGCGCGACCAGGGTGCGGGAGGAGGGGCGCTCTCCTCGCAGACGACCGGCTGGCCGTTCTTCGCCCTGGCGATGTCACTGGTCGCCGCCGGCACGTTCGCGGTCGCCGTGCTGCGCGTCCACGGCTGGCCCGAGATGGGCAGCAAGTACGACGCGCCGACCGCCCGTCCGGACGCGTCCGACCGGGAGCCGGACATGTGGCGGGCTCTGGACGAGGGCAAGGATCCGACTTCGTAGAATGACGGAGGTACACGCTTCCGGCCGCGCGGCGACCGATACCGTGTGCCTGTCGACGACCAACCGCCCGAGGAGTACGCCCAGCATGCATGCACACCACGGCAACACCCCCGCCGCGTGGACCGGGGTCACGATCATCCTTGCCGGGTTCCTCGTCGGCGGGATCGGCCTGATGGTGACCAGCCCGATCGTGTTCTGGATCGGTGTGGCGCTGGCGCCGGTGGGCGTGATCATCGGCAAGATCATGCAGAAGATGGGGCTGGGAGCCGACCCCGTCGGCCGGTGAGGCCATGACCACGGTGCGGGTGCCGGCGCCGTCACGCGCCGGCCGGTGGCCACGGGTCAAAGCACCCGTGCTGCTCGCCGCCGCGGTGCTGCTCGCCAGCCTGGCGCTGCACCTGCGCGACCCGCACCACAGCGGAAGCTGGGGCTTCTGCCCCTGGCTGGTGCTGACCGGAACGCAGTGCCCCGGATGCGGCGGTCTGCGCGCCGTCAACGACCTCACCAACGGGGACTTCGCGGCCGCGGCGTCGTCCAACCTGCTGGTGGTCAGCGCGATCCCGGTGGCCCTGGTCCTCTGGGCGCGCTGGCTGCGGAACTCCTGGCGCGGCGTGACGCGCCACGTCAGCACCCGGAGGGCGCTGGTCTGGTGCGGCCTGCTGGTGGTGCTGGCAATCGGCTTCGCGGTGCTGCGGAACCTCCCCGTGGGGAGCTGGCTGCTCGCGTAGCAGCCCCCCGCGCGGTCAGCCGCCGAAGGTGCCGGTGAACGCGCCGGTGCTCAGCTCGAGGACCAGCCCACCGATGGTGAGCACCACGTCGATGATGCCGAGCACGAAGCCGGCCACGGCCATCCCGCGGCCGGACTGCAGCCCACCGGAGGCGTCGATCTCGCTCTTGGCCATGTTGCCGAGGATGATCGCCGGGATGCCCGCGAACAGACCGCAGCACACCAGTCCGAGGATGCCGAGGACCAGCGCCCAGATCGCCTTCTTGTTGGTCTGCTGCTCGACGTACCCGTAGCCGCCGGCGCCAGGAGGCGGTGGCGGTGGTGGCGGGTAGCTCATGGGCGGGTCTCCCCCCGAGTCCGGTGGCCGGCGAGTCCGGCGTGCGGTCCACGAGCCTAGCGGCTCATGGTCCGTCCGCGCGGGGAATTGTCCGGTATGTCAGCCGTACTGGTTGAAGGTGCCTCCGCCGGTGCGGGCGAGCGCGATCGCGATGACGACCAGCGCGGCGAGCCCGACGACGGTCGCCACCGCGCCGGTGATGATGCCGGCGAGCGCGAGGCCGTCGCCGTCCTGCCGGCCACCGCTGCGCGCGATCTCGGTGCGGGCCCGCGCGCCGAGCACGATCGCCACGATGCCGACCAGGCCGAAGCCGCAGCACCAGGACAGCACCAGCGTGGTGATGCCGGTGACCAGCGCAGCCGTGGCCTTGCCGTTGGTGGTCACGCCCGGCGCGTAGCCGTAGCCCGGGTGGCCGTAGGGCGGACCCGGCGGGTAGCTCATCACGGACCTCCGTGGCTGCGGTTGGCTGTTCGCATGAGAGTCTAGGGATGAGCAACTGTCACCGTCAGGAGGAGGCCGTGATGTCGATCCTCGACGAGATCGTCGACGGCGTCCGCCTCGACCTGGCCGAACGCCAGCGGCAGCTCCCGCTCGAGGAGGTCAAGGCCGCCGCTCGCCGGGCCGCGGACGCGAAGGATCCGCTGCCTGCGTTCCGCGCATCGGGGGTCAGCGTGATCGCCGAGGTGAAGCGCGCCAGCCCGAGCCGCGGGGCGCTCGCCGAGATCGCGGACCCTGCCGCTCTGGCCGCCGAGTACGCCGCCGGCGGGGCCGCGGCGATCAGCGTGCTCACCGAGCAGCGCCGGTTCGGCGGCAGCCTGGAGGACCTGCGCGCGGTGCGTGGCGTGGTCGACGTGCCGGTGCTCCGCAAGGACTTCGTGGTCAGCTCCTACCAGCTGTGGGAGGCCCGGGCCGCCGGTGCCGACCTGGTGCTGCTGATCGTGGCCGCACTCACCCGCAACGAGCTGGCCGGTCTGTTGGACCGTGCCGTCTCCATCGGACTGACACCGCTGGTCGAGGTGCACGACGAGGAGGAGGTCGACCGGGCTCTCGAGGCCGGCGCCACCCTCATCGGGGTGAACGCGCGCAACCTGCGCACCCTCGAGGTGGACCGCGAAACCTTCGCCCGGCTGGCTCCGCGCATCCCCGGCTCCGTCGTACGCGTGGCCGAGTCCGGCGTGCGCGGCCCGCACGACGTCTTCGAGTACGCCAAGCAGGGCGCGAACGTGGTGCTCGTCGGCGAGAGCCTGGTCCGCGGCAAGCAGCCGCGCACCGCCGTGGCCGACCTGGTCGCCGCCGGCACCCATCCCGCCCTGAGCTCCCGCGGATGACCGACGCTGCCCTGACGAGGACCACCATGACCGCCCTTCCGGACACTGCCGGCCACTTCGGCCGGTTCGGTGGCCGTTTCATGCCCGAGGCCCTGGTGGCCGCGCTCGACGAGCTCACCGTCGCCTGGCAGGAGGCGATGGCCGACCCGGCCTTCACCGCCGAGTTCGACCGGCTGCTGCGGGAGTACGCCGGCACGCCGAGCCTGCTGTACGACGCGCGGCGGCTGTCGGACCGGGTGGGAGCGCGGATCCTGCTCAAGAGGGAGGACCTCAACCACACCGGCGCCCACAAGATCCGCAACGTGCTGGGGCAGGCGCTGCTCACCAAGCGGATGGGCAAGACCCGGGTCATCGCGGAGACCGGCGCCGGCCAGCACGGCGTCGCGGCGGCGACCGCGGCGGCCTACCTCGGCCTGGACTGCGTGGTCTACATGGGCGAGGTGGACACCCGTCGGCAGGCCCTGAACGTGGCCCGCATGCACCTGCTCGGCGCCGAGGTGGTTGCCGTGAAGTCCGGGTCGTGCACCCTCAAGGACGCCATCAACGAGGCGCTGCGCGACTGGGTCGCCACCGTGGACCACACGGCGTACCTGTTCGGCACCGCGGCGGGGCCGCACCCGTTCCCCGCGCTGGTGCGCTCCTTCACCCGCGGGATCGGCGACGAGGCCCGCGCGCAGTGCCTGGAGCTGACCGGGGCGCTGCCCGATGCCGTGGCCGCCTGCGTCGGCGGCGGCTCGAACGCCATCGGCCTGTTCACGGCCTTCGTGGACGACCCGTCGGTGCGCATCTACGGCTTCGAGGCCGGCGGCGAGGGCGTGGAGACCCCGCGGCACGCCGCGACCATCCACGCCGGCGAGGTCGGTGTGCTGCACGGCGCCCGCACCTACGTGCTCCAGGACGAGGACGGCCAGACCCGCGAGTCCCACTCCATCTCCGCCGGCCTGGACTACCCGGGCGTGGGTCCCGAGCACGCCCACCTGGCAGCGACCGGCCGTGCGACGTACCTCCCGGTGACCGACGCCGACGCGATGGACGCCTTCGCGCTGCTGTCCCGCACGGAGGGCATCATCCCGGCCATCGAGTCCGCCCACGCCGTCGCAGGCGCCCTGCGGCTGGCGGAGGAGATGCCCGGGGCGACCATCCTGGTCAACCTGTCCGGGCGCGGCGACAAGGACATGGGCACGGCGGTCGACTGGTTCGGGCTCGGCGCGGTGGCCGCAGACGACAGCGCGGGCGAACCGTCATGAGCGTTCGCGACGCCTTCGACAGGGCCCGAGCCGAGGGCCGCGCGGCGCTGGTCGGCTACCTGCCCGCGGGCTTCCCGGACGTGGCAGGCTCGATCCGCGCGATGCAGGTGATGGTCGAGCACGGCTGCGACGTGATCGAGGTCGGGCTGCCCTACAGCGATCCGGTGATGGATGGCCCCACCATCCAGGCCGCCGCCCAGCAGGCGCTCGAGGGCGGCGTGCGCACCGCCGACGTGCTGCGCACCGTCGAGGCGGTCGCCGGAGCGGGCGCACCGGTGCTGGTGATGACCTACTGGAACCCGGTCGAGAGGTACGGCGTGGAGCGGTTCGCCGCCGACCTCGCCAACGCGGGCGGGTCAGGCCTGATCACCCCCGACCTGATCCCGGACGAGGCGGGGGAGTGGCTGGCCGCTTCCGACGAGCACGACCTGGACCGGGTGTTCCTGGTCGCCCCGTCGTCGACCGACGGGCGGCTGGCCATGACCACCGCCCACTGCCGCGGCTTCGTCTACGCGACAGCGGTGATGGGGGTGACCGGGGCCCGTGCCACCACCAGTGAACTGGCCGAGCCGCTGGTCCGTCGTACTCACGCGGTCACCGACCTGCCCGTCGGCGTCGGCCTGGGTGTCTCGAACGGCGCGCAGGCAGCATCGGTTGCTGCCTTTGCCGACGGCGTCATCGTAGGATCCGCGTTCGTCCGCTGCCTCCTGGACGCGGACGGACCCGACACCGGCCTGGCCGCTCTCACCGACCTCGCCGAGGACCTGGCCAAGGGAGTACGTGCGTGATCTCAGCCTTCATCCCCAGCCCCGGGCAGGGCGTGTGGCACCTGGGCCCGATCCCGATCCGCGGCTACGCGCTGTGCATCATCGCCGGCGTCATCGTGGCCATCTGGATGGGCGAGAAGCGCTGGGTGGCCCGCGGCGGCCGACCGGGACAGGTCGGCGACATCGCGATCTGGGCGATCCCGTTCGGGCTGGTCGGGGGCCGGCTCTACCACGTGATCACCGACTACGAGCTGTACTTCCTGCCCGGCAAGGACCCGATCGCGGCGCTCTACGTCTGGCAGGGCGGGCTCGGCATCTGGGGCGCCATCGCCCTGGGTGCGGTCGGCGCCTACATCGGCTGCCGCCGTCACAACATCAAGTTCCCGCCGCTCGCGGACGCGCTGGCCCCCGGGGTGGCGGTCGCCCAGGCGATCGGCCGCTGGGGCAACTGGTTCAACCAGGAGCTGTTCGGCACCCCGACCACGCTGCCCTGGGGCCTGAAGATCGACCCGGCGCACCGCCCGGCCGGCTACGAGCAGTACGCCACCTTCCAGCCGACGTTCCTCTACGAGTGCATCTGGGACCTGGGCGTGGCCGGCGTGGTGATCTGGGCCGACCGCAAGTTCCGGCTCGGGCACGGACGGGCGCTCGCGCTCTACGTGATGGCCTACACGCTCGGGCGCGGCTGGATCGAGTACCTCCGCATCGACCACGCCAACCACATCCTCGGGCTGCGCCTCAACGACTGGACCTCGATCCTGGTCTTCCTCGGGGCGCTGATCTACTTCGTCGTCTCCGCGCGCCGGCACCCGGGCCGGGAGGAGAGCGTGTTCCGCCGGCCGCTGCCGAGCGACGGTACGACGGACGTGGCGGCCGGTGAGCCGAGGGAGGGGGAGCCCGGGGACGGCGAACCGTCCGAGGAGCTCACCCGGACCGACGCCGATGCTCAGCCGCCGCCGGGTAGGTGAGCCTGTCCTTCGGTGAAATCGCAGGTGAAACGAGACAAGATCACCTCATGAGCACGGAGGACACGGCGAGCCAGCAGACCCCCGAGGTGGGGCACGAGCACCCGGACGTGACCGGCGGCTGGTTGCGCCCGGCCGTCTTCGGGGCCATGGACGGCCTGGTCTCCAACGTCGCGCTGATCGCCGGTGTCGCCGGCGGCACCCGCGCCGCCACCAACTCGCACGCGGTGGTGCTCGCCGGCCTGGCCGGGCTGGCCGCCGGCGCGTTCTCGATGGCCGCGGGCGAGTACACCTCGGTGGCCAGCCAGTCCGAGGCCGCCGCCCGGGAGATCGGGCGGGAGCGCGCCGAGATCGAGCGGCACCCCGAGCACGAGATCCGTGAGCTCGCCCAGATGTACACCGAGAAGGGCATCGACCAGGACCTCGCGCTCAAGGTGGCCGAGCAGGTGCACCGCGACATCGACAACGCCGTGCGTGTGCACGCCCGCGAGGAGCTCGGGGTGGACCCGGACGACCTGCCCTCGGCGACCCTCGCCGCGGGGTCCTCGTTCGTGTCCTTCGCCCTCGGCGCGCTGGTCCCGCTGCTGCCCTACCTGCTGGGCGCGAACAGCCTGCTGCCCGGGCTGGGCATCACCCTCCTCGCGCTGTTCATCTGCGGCGCCGTGGTCACCCAGCTGACGAACCGGTCCTGGTTCTTCGGCGGCCTGCGGCAGCTGCTGCTGGGCGGGGCGGCGGCCGGGCTCACCTACGCGGTGGGTGCCGCCGTCGGCGCGAACTTCGGCTAGCCGTCTCACACTGCGGTTCCGCAGGCGGCCCGCCGATATGTCGGTGATGTACGCTGGCGGCTCCGCATGGGCCAACGCTGTCCCGCGCAAGTTCCTCGACAGGCACCGGCTGCTCTCGGCACGCCGGTGCACGACGACGGGAGAGTGCCGCATGCAATCGTCCCCGCCGCCCCAGGGCCTCTACGACGGTGGCCACGAGCACGACGCCTGCGGTGTGGCGTTCGTCGCCACCCTCACTGGTCAGCCGAGCCACGACATCGTGGCCAAGGCGATCACCGCGCTGAAGAACCTGGAGCACCGCGGCGCCACCGGCGCCGAGCCGGAGTCGGGTGACGGCGCCGGCATCATGCTGCAGGTTCCGGACGCGTTCCTGCGCGACGTCGTCGACTTCGAGCTCCCGACGGCCCACAGCTACGCGGTCGGCACGGCCTTCCTGACCGGCGACGCGGAGCAGGTTGTCAAGACCCGCGAGCGGATCGAGGAGATCGCCGGCGAGGAGGGCCTGGCGGTGCTCGGCTGGCGGGACCTGCCGGTGGACCCGAGCACGCTCGGTGTCACCGCGCACAGCGTGATGCCCACGTTCAGCCAGCTGTTCGTCACCGCGGAGCGCGGCCGGGTGATGGGCATCGCCCTGGAGCGGCTGGCGTTCTGCCTGCGCAAGCGCTCCGAGCGGGAGACCGGGGTCTACTTCCCGTCGCTCTCGTCGCGGACCCTCGTCTACAAGGGGATGCTCACCACCGAGCAGCTGGACCGCTTCTACCCCGACCTGCGCGACGAGCGGGTCGCCTCCGCGGTCGCGGTCGTGCACTCCCGGTTCTCCACGAACACCTTCCCGAGCTGGCCGCTGTCGCACCCGTTCCGGTTCGTCGCCCACAACGGTGAGATCAACACGGTGATGGGCAACCGCAACTGGATGCGGGCCCGGGAGGCGCTGCTGTCCAGCGACGTGATCGAGGGAGACCTGGAGCGGCTGTACCCGGTCTGCACGCCCGGCGCCTCGGACTCCGCCTCGTTCGACGAGGTGCTGGAGCTGCTGCACCTGGGCGGCCGGTCGCTGCCGCACTCGGTGCTGATGATGATCCCCGAGGCCTGGGAGAACCACGCTGAGATGGACCCGGCCCGGCGCGCGTTCTACGAGTTCCACGCCAGCTTGATGGAGCCGTGGGACGGGCCGGCGTGCGTGGTGTTCAGCGACGGCACCCAGGTCGGCGCGGTGCTGGACCGCAACGGTCTGCGTCCGTCCCGCTACTGGGTCACCGACGACGGGCTGGTCGTGCTCGCCTCCGAGGTCGGCGTGCTGGACATCGACCCGGCCTCCGTCGTACGCAAGGGACGGCTGAAGCCGGGCCGGATGTTCTTGGTCGACGTCGAGGAGCACCGGATCATCGAGGACGAGGAGATCAAGGGCGAGCTCGCGGCCGAGAACCCGTACGACGAGTGGCTGCACGCCGGACTGATCCACCTCAAGGACCTGCCCGACCGCGAGCACGTGGTGCACACCCACGCCTCGGTCACCCGGCGGCAGCAGATCTTCGGCTACACCGAGGAGGAGAAGCGGGTCATCCTGGCCCCGATGGCGCGGGTCGGCGCCGAACCGATCGGCTCGATGGGCACCGACTCACCCATCGCCGCGCTCTCCGCCCGGCCCCGCCTGCTGTTCGACTACTTCACCCAGCTGTTCGCGCAGGTGACCAACCCGCCGCTGGACGCCATCCGTGAGGAGCTCGTCACTTCGCTGGCCGGCACCATCGGGCCGGAGTCGAACCTGCTGGAGCCGGCGCCGGCGTCCTGCCGGCAGGTGCTGCTCCCGTTCCCGGTCATCGACAACGACGAGCTGGCCAAGATCCGGCACATCAACCGCGACGGCGACATGCCGGGGTTCATCACCCACGTCGCACGCGGGCTCTACGACGTCGAGGGCGGGGGAGCGGCGCTGGCGGCGCGCATCGACGAGATCTGCGCCGAGGTGTCCGCGGCCATCGCGGACGGGGCCCGGATCATCGTGCTCTCCGACCGGCACTCGACCGCGGACCTGGCGCCGATCCCCTCGCTGCTGCTCACCGGCGCGGTGCACCACCACCTGGTGCGGGAGAAGACGCGCACCCAGGTCGGGCTGCTGGTCGAGGCCGGGGACGTGCGCGAGGTGCACCACGTGGCGCTGCTCATCGGGTACGGCGCGGCGGCGGTCAACCCCTACCTCGCGATGGAGACCGTGGAGGACCTGGCGCGCGACGGCCACTTCGTGGACATCCACCCGGAGACCGCGGTCGGGAACCTGGTGCACTCCCTGGGCAAGGGCGTGCTCAAGGTGATGAGCAAGATGGGTGTCTCGACGGTCGCGTCGTACACCGGCGCGCAGATCTTCGAGGCCGTGGGACTGTCGCAGCAGCTGGTGGACCGGTACTTCACCGGCACCACGAGCCGGCTCGGCGGCATCGAGCTGGACACGGTCGCCGACGAGGTGGCCCGCCGGCACCGCACCGCCTACCCGGTGGACGGGCTGCCGCCCGCGCACCGGACGCTGGAGATCGGCGGGGAGTACCAGTGGCGCCGGGAGGGGGAGCCGCACCTGTTCGACCCGGACACGGTGTTCCGGCTCCAGCACGCCACCCGCACCGGCCGCTACGACATCTTCAAGGCCTACACCTCCCGCGTCGACGAGCAGTCCGAGCGGCTGATGACGCTGCGCGGGCTGTTCCGGTTCCGCACCGCCGAGGAGCTGGGCCGCAGCCCGGTGCCGCTGGAGGAGGTGGAGCCCGCCTCCGAGATCGTCACGCGGTTCTCGACGGGCGCGATGTCCTACGGTTCGATCAGCCAGGAGGCGCACGAGACCCTGGCGATCGCCATGAACCGGCTCGGCGCGAAGTCCAACACGGGCGAGGGCGGTGAGGACCCGGAACGGCTGCACGATGCCGAACGGCGCAGCGCGATCAAGCAGGTGGCCTCGGGACGCTTCGGGGTCACGTCGGACTACCTCACCAACGCCGACGACATCCAGATCAAGATGGCGCAGGGCGCCAAGCCCGGCGAGGGCGGCCAGCTGCCCGGCCACAAGGTGTACCCGTGGATCGCGAA
>Ga0308175_100001768_pt1 | contig 14648 bp, 4 predicted proteins | sample PhyCR1_3_FD_203893 | JGI IMG/M metagenome (GOLD analysis project Ga0308175, IMG submission 203893) | Soil microbial communities from UC Gill Tract Community Farm, Albany, California, United States - DLSLS.C.R1 | ecosystem: Environmental > Terrestrial > Soil > Agricultural land | place: USA...
TGCTGGCGGTGAGGACGGTGGCGGTCAGCGCGACTCCCTGCTGTGTGACAGCGGCGATCTTCGTGGTTGGACCGGCGTAGATGACCTCCGACACCGTCGCGTCCACGGTTCGAACGCCCGGCACGGGATCGGTTCCCGGCGCGAAGACCGCTATGCGTTCCGGCCGCACGACGAATGTTCCCGCCCGGCCGACGAGTGCGTCGGCGGCGGCACCGTCGAGCACATTGGAGGTTCCGACGAAGTCGGCGACGAATCGATTGGCGGGGCTCTCGTACACGTCGTGGGCCCTGCCGACCTGCTCGATGCGCCCGTCGTTGAACACGGCGAGCCGGTCGCACAGCGTGAGTGCCTCGTCTTGATCGTGGGTGACGATGACGAACGTGATGCCGACCTCGCGCTGGATTTCCTTCAGTTCGATCTGCATCTGTTCGCGCAGCTTGAGATCCAGTGCGCCGAGCGGCTCGTCGAGCAGCAGCACGCGGGGTCGTCCGATCAGTGCGCGGGCCAACGCGACTCGCTGACGTTGGCCGCCCGACAGCTGCGCGGGCTTTCGCGACGCCTCGCCACTCAGCCTCACCATGTCGAGTGCGTCGGAGGTGCGACGGCGGCGCTCGTCGCGCGGCACGCCTTTGACCTTCAGCCCGTACTCGACGTTCTGCGCGACCGACATGTGAGGGAACAGGGCGTATTCCTGAAACACGGTGTTGACGTCGCGACGCCGTGCGGGCAGCGCGGTGACGTCGACGCCGCCGAGGCGGATGACCCCTGCCGTCGGCTGCTCGAACCCTGCGACCATGCGCAGCACCGTGGTCTTGCCCGATCCGGACGGGCCGAGGATCGCGAACAGCTCGCCGTCGCCGACGGTGAGGTCAGCGCCTTCGACAGCGACGACCTTGTGACCCCGGCCTATTTTGCTTCTCGCGTTCGCGGAATCGCTGAACTCTTTGCGGACGCCGACCAACTCGATCTGTGGATCGTCAACGGCGGCACTCGGATTAGGGCGCTGCGCGCTGACCATCCCCGACGGCATTGCCAAATCGTATGGATTCCTCGGTGTACCCGCAGCTTCATCGCGGATTTCGTTCCAAATGGGCGCGTTCAGGTACTGTTTCCGTCTCTCAGGTCACGGTCGCGAAGAACGTCCGGATGTCGTCGACGAGCACCTGCGGCGTTTCCATTGCGGCGAAGTGCCCTCCGATGTCGAAGTCGCTCCAGTGGGTGATGTTGTGGCGCTTCTCCGCGTATCGCCGGATGGCCATATCCGCGGCGAACACCGCGACACCCGTGGGCACGCCCGACGGCGGCGACATGGTGCGGGTGTGGGTCGTCTCGTAGTAAAGGTTGGCCGACGACCCGGCGGTGCCGGTGAACCAGTACACCGACACGTTGGCGAGCAGCCGATCCCGGTCCACCGCATCCTCGGGCAGATCCTTGGCGGAGTCCGTCCACTCCTTGAACTTTTCCACGATCCACGCCAGCTGGCCGGCGGGCGAATCGGTCAGTCCGTAGCTAAGGGTCTGCGGCCGGGTGCCCTGAAGCCTGAAGTAGGCGGTCATTTCGGCCGCCCACACTGCTGCACGTGCCACCCGCTCGCGCTCGATCTCGGCGAGCGACGCCAACTCGTCGTCCGTCACCCCCTTGCCCGGCATGACACCGAAGGCGGGGCCGTTGATGTGAACGCCGATGACGCGGTCCGGGACGTGGCTGCCTATTGCGGGGCCGATGACGGAGCCGTAGTCGCCGCCCTGCACGCAGAATCGGTCATAGTCCAACGCAGCCATCAACTCGGTGACGGCCGCCGCGATCCGGTTGATCGTCCAGTCGGCCCCGGACAACGGGGTCGAGAATCCGAAGCCGACGAGGGACGGGATGACGAGGTGAAACGCCTGCGCGGGATCGAGGCCGTGGGCGCGGGGATTGCTCAGCGGTCCTATGATGTCGAGAAACTCCACCACCGAACCGGGCCAGCCGTGCAGCAGGATCAAGGGCCGCGCGTTCGGCTCTGGCGATTCGATGTGCAGGAAATGCACCGTCTGGCCGTCGATCTCGGTGCGGAACTGCGGGTGGGAATTCAGCTCGGCCTCCTGGGCGCGCCAGTCGAAGTCGTTGGCCCAGTAGGCGGCCAGTCCTTTCAGGTAGTCGACGGGCACGCCACGCTGCCAGGGTGTGCCCGGTAACTGCTCGGGCCAGCGGGTTGCCGCTAGCCGGGCCTTCAGCTCAGCGAGGTCGGCGTCGGGTATCGCGATTCGGAACGGCTCGAGAGTCAGCTGCGCAGTCACACCGCGATCATGCGGCACCGCCGGCCGCAGCGCTGATCGCTGAGAATCTTGATGCATATGTGACCAGTGGCGTTAGAGTGAAAAACGAGGAATCTGTCGTACCCTGTGGCACGTGTCGATGTCCCGGCGGGACCTGCTGAAGTACGCGGCCGCGGCCCCAGCCGTGCTGAGCCTGTCCTCATTGTTGGCGGCGCGGGCCGAGGCAGCGCCGCTGGGGATCCTGCTCGACTACGCCGCCGGCGTCATCAGCGCCGCCGATATCCGGGCCGCGGGGGCGCACGGAGCTATCCGCTACGTGTCGGACCGTCGGCCGGGCGGGCAGTGGATGCTCGGTAAGCCGATCCAGCTCCCCGAAGCACGCGACCTGTATCAAAACGGCCTGAAGATCGTCTCCTGCTACCAGTACGGCAAGCAGGACACCGCCGACTGGCTTGGCGGACAGACCGCCGGCATTCAGCACGCGCAGCGGGGCTGGCAGCTACACGTCGCGGCGGGTGGCTCCTACGGCGCGCCGATCTACGCGTCGATCGACGACGATCCGACATATGAGCAGTACAAGCAGCAGGTTGTACCCTATCTGCGCGGCTGGGAATCGGTTCTCGGGCATCAGCGGGTGGGCGTCTACGCCAACTCCAAAACGATCGACTGGGCGCTTCATGACGGGCTCGGCGCCTACTTCTGGCAGCACAACTGGGGCTCGCCGAAGGGCTTCACGCACCCGGCCGCCCACCTACACCAGGTCGAGATCGACAAGCGCAACGTCGGGGGGGTCGGCGTGGACATCAATGAGGTTTTGAAGCCCCGGTTCGGCCAATGGGACTAAAACTTACCGATCAGTAATTTGCGTCAGCAAACTCTATCCGTGGGCCTACGGCTGCGACAAGACAAAAATGGTCAAGTTGTCGCGTCGAAACCGGATAAACCGGCGCAGAACATGAGGCGAAATTTTTACATAACGATTTGATAACAGTCATGCTGTGATCTGCACTGTTGTGCCTACTCGACCGTAACCACTTACATGCAGGACGTTTGTCCCGGATACCTTCTGCCGGTCTGGAACCCGGTGTTACCCATCGCGTGGTTACCCGAGCGTAGAACTCGCCAGTAACCATTTAACGCGGAAGAATCACGCTTGGCCTTATGACACTCTTAGTACGGCTGGAGTGTCCGCCGGACGGTCCCGCGGAGAGGCCGACAGACCCGTCGCTCCGCCGGACGAGTCCACGGCCAGTCGGGATTCGATGACGAATCAGAGGTGACCTCGCAGGGGAGCAGGTCACACCGCCGAGACACGACAGCCCAGATACGACGAGTAAGACGCGCGATACGTGCCAGATGCAGCACCGAGGAGATTACGAGAAGTGACGATCAATGAGAAGCATGACTGGGGCACCCCAGCGGAGCGAGGGGAGGTGTCCACCGGCGGGGACGACGAATCAGGAGCGCCTCAGTCCAGCCACGCACTTGTTGATCGTCTGACCGCCGGTGAGCCCTACGCCGTCGCCTTCGGCGGCCAGGGCAGCGCCTGGCTGGAGAGCCTGGAGGAGCTGGTGTCCTCGGCCGGTATCGAGGCCGAACTGGCGACGCTGGTGGGGGAAGCCGAGCTACTGCTGCAGCCGGTGGCCCGCGAGCTGATTGTGGTGCGTCCGATCGGGTTCCAGCCGACGCGGTGGGTCCGCGCGCTCGCCGCCGAGGAGGCCGTGCCCCACGACAAGCACCTGACTTCGGCCGCCGTGTCGGTGCCCGGCGTGCTGCTGACGCAGGTCGCCGCCGTGCGCGCACTGAGCCGCCAGGGCATGGATATGACCGTAACGCCACCGGTCGCGGTGGCAGGCCATTCGCAGGGCGTGCTCGCGGTCGAGGCGCTCAAGGCCAAGGGCGCCAAGGATGTCGAGCTGCTGGCGCTGGCTCAGCTGATCGGCACCGCGGGCACGCTGGTGGCGCGTCGACGCGGCATCTCCGTGCTCGGTGACCGCCCGCCGATGGTGTCGATCACCAACGCCGATCCCGAGCGAATCTCCGATCTGCTTGACGAGTTCGCGCAGGACGTCCGCACGGTTCTGCCTCCGGTGCTGTCGATTCGCAACGGCAGGCGTTCGGTCGTCATCACCGGAACCCCCGAGCAGCTGTCGCGCTTCGAGCTCTACTGCGGGCAGATCGCCGAGAAGGAAGAAGCGGAGCGCAAGAACAAGATCCGCGGCGGCGCGGTGTTCAGCCCGATGTTCGATCCGCTTCAGGTCGAAGTCGGCTTCCACACCCCGCGACTCGTCGATGCCATCAATATGGTCGGCAACTGGGCCGAGGCCATCGAGCTCGACGTCAACCTCGCCCGTGACATGGCCGATGCCATCCTGGTGCGCCCGGTGGACTGGGTCAGCGAGATCAACGACCTTCACGAGGCGGGCGCCCGCTGGATCCTCGACCTCGGTCCCGGCGACATTCTGACCCGGCTCACGGCGCCGGTCATCCGCGGCCTCGGCGTTGGCATCGTGCCGGCCGCCACCCGCGGCGGTCAGCGCAACCTGTTCACGGTCGGCGCGGTTCCCGAGGTGGCCCGGCCCTGGTCCAGCTATGCCCCGGGCCTCGTCACCCTGCCCGACGGCTCGGTGAAGCTGTCGACGAAGTTCACCAGGCTGACCGGCCGGTCGCCGATTCTGCTCGCGGGAATGACCCCGACCACCGTCGACGCCCACATCGTCGCGGCCGCCGCGAACGCCGGCCACTGGGCTGAGCTGGCGGGCGGCGGACAGGTCACCGAGGAGATCTTCGAGAACCGCATCACCGAGCTGACGCAACTGCTCGAGCCGGGCCGCGTCGTCGAGTTCAACTCGCTGTTCCTCGACCCGTACCTGTGGAAGCTTCAGGTCGGCGGCAAGCGGCTGGTGCAGAAGGCGCGCCAGTCCGGCGCCCCGATCGACGGCGTCGTCGTCAGTGCGGGCATTCCCGAACTGGAAGAGGCCGTCGCGCTGATCGACGAGCTGAACGACGTGGGCATCAGCCACGTGGTGTTCAAGCCAGGCACGGTCGAGCAGATCCGCTCCGTGATCCGGATCGCCGCCGAGGTGCCGACGAAGCCGGTCATCATGCACGTCGAGGGCGGCCGCGCCGGCGGCCACCACTCCTGGGAGGACCTCGACGACCTACTGCTGGCCACCTACTCCGAACTGCGGTCGCGATCCAACATTACGGTGTGCGTCGGCGGCGGCATCGGCACCCCGGAGCGGGCCGCCGAGTACCTGTCCGGCCGCTGGGCGCAGGCCTACGGCTTCCCGTTGATGCCCGTCGACGGCATCCTCGTCGGGACCGCGGCGATGGCGACCAAGGAATCGACCACCTCGCCGTCGGTCAAGCGGATGCTTGTTGAGATCGGTGGCACCGACAATTGGATAAGCGCCGGAAAAGCCAAGGGCGGCATGGCTTCCAGCCGCAGCCAGCTCGGCGCGGACATCCACGAGATCGACAACACCGCCTCGCGCTGCGGACGACTGCTCGACGAGGTTGCCGGTGACGCCGAGGCCGTGGCCGATCGCCGCGACGAGATCATCGCCGCGATGGCCAACACCTGCAAGCCGTACTTCGGCGACGTCGCCGAGATGAACTACCTGGAGTGGCTGCAGCGCTATGTCGAGCTGGCGATCGGCGACGGCAGCAGTACCGCCGACACCGCGTCGCCCGGCAGCCCGTGGCTGGCCGACACGTGGCGCGACCGGTTCGCCGAGATGCTCAAGCGTGCCGAGGCCCGGCTGCACCCGAAGGACTTCGGTCCGATCCAGACGCTCTTCAATGATGAAGCGCTGCTGGAGAAGCCGGAGCAGGCGATCACCGCGCTGCGCGGCCGTTACCCCGACGCCGCCACCATCAAGCTGCACCCGGCTGACGTCCCGTTCTTCATTCAGCTGTGCAAGACGCTGGGCAAGCCGGTCAACTTCGTACCGGTCATCGACAAGGACGTCCGTCGCTGGTGGCGCAGCGACTCGCTGTGGCAGGCCCACGACGCCCGCTACGAGGCCGACCAGGTGTGCATCATTCCCGGCACCCAGTCCGTCGCAGGCATCACCAAGGTCGACGAGCCGGTCGGCGAACTGCTTGACCGGTTCGAGCAGGCTTCGATCGACGACGTGCTGGCGACCGGCGCCGAGCCCGTCTCGGTCGTCACCCGTCGTCAGGCACGCGCCGACGTCACCGGCCCGCTGGCCGTGGTGATGGATTCGCCGGACGTACTGTGGGCCGGCCGCACCTCCATCAACCCGGTGCATCGCATCGGTGAGCCGGGTGAGTGGCAGGTCAACCAAAACCGCACTGCCACACACCCGTCCACGGGTGCCCGGCTGGAGCTGACGGGGGATTCCGCGGTCACGTTGAGCGTTCCGCTGTCTGGCGCCTGGATTCAAATCCGGTTCACGCTGCCGTCCTGCACGGTCGATGGCGGGATGCCCGTGGTGACCGTTGAGGACGCGTCCAATGCGATGCGTTCCGTGTTGGCCATCGCCGCCGGCGTCGACGGCCCCACGAGTCTGCCTGCGGTTCGAGGTAAAACAGCAGAGGTCACCGGCACGTGGGATCCCGAGAAGGTGGCCGACCACACCGGCGTGACCGCGACGTTCGGTGCGCCGTTGGCGCCGGGACTCACTCTGGTGCCCGACGCGTTGGTCGGCCTCTGCTGGCCCGCGGTGTTCGCGGCCATCGGCTCGGCCGTCACCGACGAGGGCTTCCCCGTCGTCGAGGGCCTGCTGAGCCTGGTCCACCTGGACCACGCCGCACATCTGATTGCGCCGATGCCCGAGACGGTATCCGAATTGACCGTCACCGCAACGGCTTCGGCGGCGGTCGACACGGAGTACGGACGTGTGGTGCCGGTGCAGGTCACGATCAGAAAAGGCCCGGACGCCGACTCCGTCGTTCTTGCGAAGCTCGAGGAGCGGTTCGCGATCCGCGGCCGCACCGGCGCCGTCGAGCTCACCGATCCGCCGCGCGCAGGCGGGGCGATGACCGACAACGCGACCGACACGCCACGCCGTCGTCGCCGCGACGTCACCGTCACCGCGCCGTCCGACATGAGCGCGTTCGCGGTGGTCTCCGGCGACCACAACCCGATCCACACCGACCGCGCGGCTGCGCTGCTCGCCGGCCTCCAGTCGCCCATCGTGCACGGCATGTGGCTGTCGGCCGCCGCACAGCAGGTCGTCACCGCCACCGACGGCAAGGCCGTTCCGCCTGCCCGGCTGGTCGGCTGGACCGCTCGCTTCCTCGGCATGGTACTGCCCGGTGACGAGGTCGACGTCCGCGTCGACCGCGTCGGAATCGACCGCGGCGCAGAGATTATCGAAGTCGCTGCGCGCGTCGGATCCGATCTGGTGATGTCTGCGACCGCACAGCTCGCTGCGCCGAAGACCGTGTACGCCTTCCCGGGCCAGGGCATCCAGCACAAGGGCATGGGCATGGAGGTGCGTAGCCGGTCCAAGGCCGCCCGCAAGTTGTGGGACTCCGCCGACAAGTTCACCAGAGACAACCTCGGCTTCTCAGTGCTGCACGTGGTGCGCGACAACCCGACCAGCCTGGTCGCCGCCGGAGTGCACTACCACCATCCCGACGGCGTGCTTTACCTGACGCAGTTCACCCAGGTCGCCATGGCGACCGTCGCTGCAGCCCAGGTAGCCGAGATGCGCGAGCAGGGTGCGTTCGTCGAAGGAGCACTGGCCTGTGGTCACTCCGTCGGTGAGTACACCGCGCTTGGTTGTGTGAGCGGAGTCTACGAAATCGAGGCACTGCTCGAGGTCGTGTTCCAGCGTGGCTCGAACATGCACGACATCGTCCCCCGCGACGCGCAGGGCCGGTCGAACTACCGACTGGCAGCGATCAGGCCGTCGCAGATCGGCCTTGAAGACGCCGACGTCACCGACTTCGTCGCGGAGATCTCCGAGCGCACAGGCGAATTCCTGCAGATCGTGAATTTCAACCTGCGCGGCTCGCAGTACGCCATCGCAGGCACCGTCCGCGGCTTGGAGGCGCTCGAGGAAGAAGTCGAGCGGCGTCGCGAAATCGCCGGCGGGAAGCGGTCATTCATCCTGGTGCCCGGTATCGACGTGCCGTTCCACTCCTCGGTGCTGCGGGTGGGTGTCGCAGACTTCCGCCGCTCGCTGGAGCGTGTGATGCCGCGCGACAAGGATCCCGACCTGATCGTCGGCAAGTACATTCCCAACCTCGTGCCGAGGCCGTTCAGCCTGGACCGCGATTTCATTCAGGAGATCCGCGATTTCGTTCCGGCCGAGCCGCTCGACGAGATCCTCGCCGACTACGACACCTGGCGAAACGAGAAGCCGCGGGAACTGTGCCGCAAGATCGTCATCGAGTTGCTGGCATGGCAGTTCGCCAGCCCGGTGCGCTGGATCGAGACGCAGGATCTGCTCTTCATCGAGGAGGCCGCAGGCGGCCTGGGCATTGAGCGGTTCGTCGAGATCGGCGTCAAGTCCGCGCCGACCGTCGCCGGGCTGGCCACCAACACTCTCAAGCTGCCCGAGTATTCGCACAACACAACGGAAGTGCTCAACTCCGAGCGCGACGCGGCAGTGTTGTTCGCGACCGACACCGATCCCGAGCCCGACCACGACGATGTCGACGATGCGCAGGCACCCGCTCCGAAAGCGGCGGCCGAACCCGCCGCGGAAGCCGCGGCGTCTGCTCCGGCCCCGAATATGTCGACGGGCACACCCAGCCCCAATGTCGCGCCCGTAGGCGCTCCGCAGCCCGATGACATCCCGTTCGATGCATCCGACGCGACACTGGCGCTGATCGCTTTGTCGGCGAAGATGCGCATCGACCAGATCGAGGCGCTGGACTCCATCGAGTCCATCACCGACGGTGCGTCGTCACGGCGCAACCAGCTGCTGGTGGATCTCGGTTCGGAGTTGGACCTCGGCGCCATCGACGGTGCCGCCGAGGCCGATCTGTCCGGACTCAAGTCGCAGGTGACCAAGCTCGCACGGACGTACAAGCCTTACGGCCCAGTTCTTTCCGACGCGATCAACGACCAATTGCGCACGGCGCTGGGCCCGTCCGGAAAGCGACCCGCCGCGATCGCCGAGCGGGTGAAGAAGACCTGGCAGCTCGGCGACGGATGGGTCAAGCACGTCACCGTCGAGGTTGCGCTCGGCACCCGCGAGGGAAGTAGCGTCCGCGGCGGCGGCCTTGGCGGGCTGTACGACGGCGCGCTGGCTGATGCCGCGACCGTCGACAAGGTCATCGACGCTGCAGTGCAGGCGGTGGCAGGGCGGCGCGGTATCGCGGTGGCACTGCCGTCGGCAGCAGGCGCTGCGGGCGGCGGCGTGGTGGACTCTGCCGCGCTGACCGAGTTCGCGGAACAGGTCACCGGACGCGACGGTGTGCTGGCTTCGGCTGCCCGGTTGGTGCTCAACCAGCTCGGCCTGGACAACGCCGTCTCCGCCCCGGAGGCGTCGACCGACGCCGAGCTGATCGACCTGGTCACCGCCGAACTTGGTTCGGACTGGCCACGTTTGGTGTCGCCGGTGTTCGACGGCCGCAAGGCGGTGCTGTTCGACGATCGCTGGGCGAGTGCGCGCGAGGACCTGGTGAAGCTCTGGCTCATGGACGACGGCGAGATCGACGCCGATTGGCAGCGGCTCTCCGAACGGTTCGAGGGTGCAGGCCACGTCGTCGGTACCCAGGCCAGCTGGTGGCAGGGCAGGGCCTTGGCAGCGGGACGTAACATTCACGCGTCGTTGTTCGGCCGCGCCGCGGCCGGCGCGGAGAACCCGGGCAGGGGCCGTTACAGCGGCGAGATCGCGGTGGTCACCGGTGCGTCGAAGGGTTCGATCGCGGCCTCGGTGGTCGCCGGTCTGCTCGACGGCGGCGCGACCGTCATCGCCACCACGTCCAAGCTCGACGACAACCGGCTCGAGTTCTACCGCAACCTGTATCGCGACAACGCCCGCTTCGGCGCGGCGCTCTGGGTGGTGCCCGCCAACATGGCCTCCTACTCAGACATCGACGCGCTGGTGCATTGGGTCGGCAGTGAGCAGACCGAAAGCCTTGGGCCGCAGTCGATTCACTTGAAGGACGCGCAAACGCCAACCCTGCTGTTCCCGTTCGCAGCGCCGCGGGTGGCAGGCGACCTCTCCGAGGCCGGTTCGCGCTCCGAGATGGAGATGAAGGTGCTGCTGTGGGCCGTGCAGCGGCTTATCGGCGGATTGTCGCACATCGGCTCCGAGCGCGGCATCGCGTCGCGGCTACATGTGGTGCTGCCCGGCTCGCCGAATCGCGGCATGTTCGGCGGCGACGGCGCGTACGGCGAATCCAAGTCCGCGCTCGACGCGGTCGTGGCGCGGTGGAAGGCCGAATCGTCGTGGGCGCAGCGCGTCAGCCTGGCGCACGCGCTGATCGGCTGGACTCGCGGCACGGGTCTGATGGGTTCCAACGACGCGATCGTCAGCGCCGTCGAGGAGGCAGGCGTCACTACCTACTCGACCGAGCAGATGGCGGCCATGTTGCTCGAGCTGTGCAACATCGAGTCGAAGGTGGCGGCCGCGCAGGAACCGCTCAAGGTCGACCTCACCGGCGGACTCGGTGGCGTCGAAATCGACATGTCGGAGCTGGCCGCCAAGGCCCGTGAGGAGATGACCGCCGAAACGGAGGACAGCGCCGAGGAAGAGAGCGGCACGATCGCCGCGTTGCCCTCGCCGCCGCGTGGCTTCAGTTCCGCGCCCCCTCCTGCGTGGGCCGACCTCGACATCGATCCCGCCGACATGGTTGTGATCGTCGGCGGTGCCGAACTCGGCCCGTACGGCTCGTCACGGACCCGCTTCGAGATGGAGGTCGACAACGAGCTGTCCGCCGCAGGCGTGCTCGAGTTGGCCTGGACCACCGGCCTGATCAAGTGGGAGGACGACCCCAAGCCGGGTTGGTATGACACCGAAAGCGGCGACCTGATCGACGAATCGGAGTTGGTGGAGCGCTACCACGACGCGGTGGTGGAGCGCACCGGCATCCGGGAGTTCGTCGACGACGGCGCGATCGACCGCGATCACGCGTCACCGCTTCTGGTGTCGGTGTTCTTGGACAAGGACTTCACGTTCGTCGTGTCGTCGGAGGCCGACGCGCGCGCGTTCGTCCAGTTCGACCCGGAGCACACCGTGGCAACGCCGGTGCAGAACAGCAGCGACTGGCAGGTGACTCGCAAGGCCGGCACCGAGATCCGCGTGCCGCGCAAGACCAAGCTGTCGCGGACCGTCGGCGGGCAGATTCCCACCGGTTTCGACCCCACGGTGTATGGCATCAGCGCCGACATGAACACCTCGCTGGACCGGGTGGCGGTGTGGAACATCGTCGCGACCGTCGACGCGTTCCTCGGTGCCGGCTTCACGCCGACTGAGCTGATGCGCTGGGTGCATCCCACCATGGTGGCCAGCACGCAGGGCACCGGCATGGGCGGCATGACCTCGATGCAGACCATGTACCACGGCAACCTGCTCGGAAGGAACAAGCCGAATGATATCCTGCAGGAAGTCCTGCCGAATGTTGTTGCGGCCCATGTCATCCAGTCCTACGTCGGCAGCTACGGCTCGATGATCCATCCGGTCGGCGCGTGTGCGACCGCGGCAGTGTCGGTCGAAGAGGGCGTCGACAAGATCAAGCTCGGCAAGGCCGAACTCGTGGTCGCGGGCGGCTTCGACGACCTGACGCTGGAGGCGATCATCGGATTCGGTGACATGGCGGCCACCGCCGACACCGAGATGATGCGCGCGAAGGGCATCAGCGATTCGAAGTTCTCCCGCGCCAACGACCGTCGTCGGCTGGGCTTCCTCGAGTCGCAGGGCGGCGGCACGATCCTGCTGGCCCGCGGTGACCTTGCGTTGAAGATGGGTCTGTCGGTGCTGGCCGTGGTCGGGTACGCGCAGTCGTTCGCCGACGGCGTGCACACGTCGATTCCGGCGCCCGGGCTCGGCGCACTCGGTGCGGGCCGCGGCGGCAAGGACTCCCTGCTGGCCCGCTCGCTGGCCAAGCTGGGCGTCGGCGCCGACGACATCGCGGTGGTGTCCAAGCACGACACCTCGACTCTGGCCAACGACCCGAATGAGACCGAGCTGCACGAGCGGCTGGCCGACTCGCTGGGCCGTTCGGACGGTGCTCCACTGTTCATCGTGTCGCAGAAGAGCCTGACCGGTCACGCCAAGGGCGGCGCGGCGGTGTTCCAGATGATGGGTATGTGCCAGATGCTGCGCGACGGCGTCATTCCGCCGAACCGCAGCCTGGACTGTGTCGACGACGAGCTGGCCGGCTCGGAGCACTTCGTGTGGGTGCGCGAGACGCTGCGGCTGGGTGAGAAGTTCCCGCTGAAGGCGGGCCTGGTCACCAGCCTGGGCTTCGGTCACGTCTCCGGTGTCATCGCGCTGGTGCATCCGCAGGCGTTTGTCGCCGCGCTCGATCCCGAGCAGCGGCAGGCCTATCAGGATCGCGCCAATGCGCGCGTGTTTGCGGGGCAGCGGCGGCTGGCCTCGGCGATCGCCGGAGGGACGCCGCTGTACGAGCGGCCCGCCAACAACCGTCGACTAGACGATGAGGCGCCGGAGAATCGCGCGGAGGCCGAGATGCTGCTCGATCCTGCGGCGAGGCTGGGCGAATACGGCGTCTACGTGCGATGAGTCGAATACGGCGTCTACGTGCGATGAGTTAGGTGGAGCTAGCGTTCCTCACATGACAATCGTTGGCGTAGGCATCGACCTGGTCTCCATTCCAGAGTTCGCAGAGCAGGTCGACCGGCCGGGAACGGTGTTCGCCGAGACGTTCACGCCCGGTGAGCGCCGCGACGCGGCGGACAAGAGCTCGTCGGCGGCGCGGCACCTGGCGGCCCGCTGGGCGGCCAAGGAGGCGGTGATCAAGGCGTGGTCGGGCTCGCGATTCGCGAAGCGGCCTGCGCTGCCTGAGGGCATCCACCGCGACATCGAGGTGGTGACCGACATGTGGGGCCGGCCGCGGGTGCGGCTGACCGGCGCGATCGCCGAGCATCTGGAGAAGGTGACGATTCATCTGTCGCTGACCCATGAGGGGGACACCGCCGCAGCCGTCGCTGTGCTGGAGGAACGCTGACCCGTTGTTCCCGCGACCGTGCGCGTCTGCACGCGACACGCCGACGCTGGAGCCGAGTTCGCGCACGTTCGTCGTGCTGGCTGAATCAACAGTTTGGGCACGAGCGTGCGCAGAGTAGTGACTTTTGTCAGCGTGTCGGCCGCAAGCACGCACGCTCGCGAGGGTAAGGCGAGCGGCTAATCTCGGTGCCATGAGCGATCTCGTGGAACGGGTGCGCGACATGCTGCCGTCGGTGCGGCGCGACCTGGAAGACCTGGTGCGCATCGAGTCGGTATGGGCCGATCCCGCCCGCCATGATGAGGTGCAGCGCAGCGCCGATGCGGTGGCGAAATTGTTGTCGCAGGCGGGGTTCGGCGATGTGCAGATCGTCTCAGAGGGCGGTGCACCCGCCGTCATCGCGAGGCACCCGGCGCCGCCGGGCGCGCCGACCGTGCTTCTGTACGCCCATCACGACGTGCAACCAGAGGGCGACCACACCCAGTGGGTATCGCCGCCGTTTCAGCCGACAGAGCGTGACGGTCGTCTGTACGGCCGCGGCAGCGCCGACGACAAGGCAGGCATCGCAACGCATCTCGCCGCGTTTCGTGCACACGGCGGCCAGCCGCCGGTCGGTGTCACGGTGTTCGTCGAGGGCGAGGAGGAGTCGGGGTCGCCGTCGCTGGGCCGACTGCTGGCCGCCCATCGCGACACATTGGCCGCCGACGTCATCGTCATCGCCGACTCCGACAACTGGAGCACGGACGTGCCCGCGCTGACGGTGTCGTTGCGCGGCCTCGCGGAGTGCGTGGTGGAGGTCGCCACGCTCGACCACGGCCTGCACTCGGGCCTGTGGGGCGGTGTGGTGCCCGACGCACTGAGCGTGCTGGTGCGCCTGCTGGCATCGCTGCACGACGACGACGGAAACGTCGCTGTTGAGGGTCTGTACGAGGGCACCGCCGCCGACGTGGACTACCCGCACGGACGGGTGCAGGAAGAGTCCGGGATGCTCGACGGTGTGTCCGAGATCGGTTCCGGGTCAGTGCCACAACGGCTTTGGGCCAAACCCGCGATCACGGTTATCGGCATCGACACCACGCCGATCGCGTCCTCGTCGAACACGCTCATTCCGCGGGCACGGGCGAAGGTCAGCATGCGGATCGCGCCGGGAGGTGATGCGCGGGCTCATCTGGAGGCGCTGACGCGTCATCTGGTAGAGCATGCGCCGTGGGGCGCGCAGGTGACCGTCACACCCGGTGACATCGGGCAGCCGTATGCGATCGACGCCGGCGG
>Ga0308175_100001769_pt1 | contig 14637 bp, 9 predicted proteins | sample PhyCR1_3_FD_203893 | JGI IMG/M metagenome (GOLD analysis project Ga0308175, IMG submission 203893) | Soil microbial communities from UC Gill Tract Community Farm, Albany, California, United States - DLSLS.C.R1 | ecosystem: Environmental > Terrestrial > Soil > Agricultural land | place: USA...
CACCTCGCGGCGGAATGTCTCCGTGGTCTGCTCGAGGATCGCGTCGAAGCAGCGCTCGACCGTCTGCACGCCGTACCGCTCGAACAGCTCGGCCATCCGGCGCGCGCCCATCAGGCAGGCCGAGCACTCGGCGTCGAGGTCGGCGGCCAGCGACTCGGGCATCCGCGAGTTGCGGGTCATGATCGTCAGCGCCGCGCGGTTGGGGACCCCTTCGTCCCACAGCTTGATCGGCGGGACCATCAGGCCCTCCTCGAACACGCTGGTCGCGCTGCTCGGCATGGAGCCGGGCACGGCACCGCCGATGTCGTCGTGGTGGCCGAACGCCTGCACGAAGGCGACCACCTCGGGTCCCCCGCCCTCGTCCACGCCGTCCAGACGGTCCGCTCCGCTCCGCGTCGCGAACACCGGCGCGGTGACGCACAGGTCCGGCAGGTGGCCGATGCCGCCCTCGGAGAGGTACACGTCGTTGTGGAAGAACACGTCCCCCGGCCGCATCGTCTCGATCGGGTGGTCGCGCACGACCGGGTGCACGAGCGCCGAGTAGGACCGGCCGGTCAGCTTGCGCAGCCTCCGGTCGTGGATCCCGGCCCGGTAGTCGTGGGCGTCGCGGATCATCGGGCTGCGCGACGTCCGGCCGATCGCGGTCTCCACCTCCTGCTCCACCGACGCGAGGTAGCCGGCGACGATCTCGACCAGCACCGGGTCGGCGAGACCGCTCACGTCGCCCTCCGGATCAGCAGGTTGCCGAAGTCGTCGACCCGGGCACAGAACCCGGGATGCACGGGCACCGTCGAGCTGAACTCCTCGAGCACGGCCGGTCCCTCGACCTCGTCCCCCGCACCGAGCCTTGCCCGGTCGTGCACGTCGGTCTCGACCCACTTGTCGAAGTGGACCCGCCGGCTGCCGGTGCGCGCGGCGGCCGCCCCCGTGCCCGACGGGAGCCGCCGCGGCACCGGCTTGCGGATCGGCCCGATGCCGGTCGCCCGCAGGTTCACCCACTCGACCTCCTGGCGGGAGTCGCCACGGTTGTCGTAGCCGTACAGCGCCCGGTGCTCGTCGTGGAACCGCTCGGCGACCGACCGCGCGAGCTCTGGTGTCACCGGCCCGTCGGGCAGCGCGACCCGCACCTCGTAGGCCTGGCCGAAGTACCTCAGGTCGGCGGTCCGCTCGAAGACCCGCTCCTCGCCGGGAAAGCCCTCACGTGCCAGCGCCTCGCCCGCACGTGCGGTGAGCTCGCCGTACGCCTGCTGGATCCGGCCGAGGTCCAGCACCGACGCCCGGGCCACCGACGTCTGCACGTAGTCGTTGCGGACGTCGACCGTCAGCAGGCCGTACGCCGAGAGATTGCCGGGATCGCGCGGCACGAGGACCCCCTGCAGGCCGAGGATGTCGACCAGCCGGCACGCCAGCAGCGACCCCGAGCCACCGAAGGTGACCAGGGTGAAGTCACGCACGTCGAGCCCGCGCTTGACCGTGACCTGGCGCAGCGCGTTGGCCTGGTTCCACGCCGACACCTCGAGCATTCCGGCGGCGCACGCCTCCGGAGACAGACCGAGCTCTCCGGCCAACGCCTCGACGCCCCGCCGGGCCAGGTCGACGTCGAGCGGCACCTCGCCGCCGAGCAGGTGCGGCGGGATGCGGCCGAGCAGCGCGTGCGCGTCGGTGACGGTCGGCTGGTCGCCGCCGGTGCCGTAGCACATCGGGCCGGGGTCGGCGCCCGCGCTCCTCGGCCCCACCTTGAGGGTTCCCTCGGGTGAGAGCCAGGCGATCGAGCCGCCGCCGGCACCGACGGTGACGACGTCGATCATCGGGATCTTGCTGGGATACGCGCCGATGGACCCCTCGGTGGTCAGCGCCGGCTGCCCGTCGACGACGACTGTCACGTCGGTCGAGGTGCCGCCGCCGTCGAGCGTCACCACCTTGGCGAAGCCCGCAGCCTGGGCCACCACCGCGGCGCCGAGCGCCCCGGCCGCCGGGCCGGACAGCACGGTCGTGATCGGCTGGTGCACGACCTCGGTGGCCGACAGGACCCCGCCGTTCGACTTCATCACGTAGAACGGCACGGCTGCGCCGACCGGGCTAGTGGTCCCGACGAGCTCCACCAACCGCTGGGCGATGTTCGCGACGTAGCGCCTGATGTCCGGCTTGACCGCGGCATCGACCAGCGTGGTGACCGAGCGCTCGTACTCGCGGTACTCGCGCAGCACCTCGCTGCTGATGGACACCACGGCATCCGGGTGCTCCCGCCGGAGGACGTCGCGCATCGCGAGCTCGTGCGCGTCGTCGACGTACGAGTGCAGGAAGCACACGCCGATGGTGTCGATGCCGCGCTCGCGGAACCACCGCGCCACCTCGACCGCCGCTCGCTCGTCGAAGGGCCGGATCTCCCTGCCGTCGGCGCCGAGCCGGCCGCCGACGGTCTTGACCAGGTGCGCGGGCACGATGCGGTCGGGCTTGACCCAGAAGTAGGAGTTGCCGTACCCGTCGGGCACGGACTGCCGCGCGATCTCGAGCATGAACTCGTAGCCCTCGGTGGTGACGAAACCGAGCCCGGAGACCTTGCCCTCCAGCAGCTTGTTGGTCGCGACGGTGGTGCCGTGACAGACCGCTGCGACGGAGTCGTCACCGTCGAGCACCTTGCGAAGACCCGTCATGAAGCCGATCGCAGGGTCGTACGGCGTCGACGGCGTCTTGGTGACCGTCAGCTCGCCGGTCTCCTCGTCGAGCGCCACCACGTCGGTGAACGTGCCACCGGTGTCGATCCCGATCCTGACCCGGCTCATCCTACGTCGCCAGCTGCCGGCTCGGCCGGGTCGTCGCACGCGTGCACCGGAGCACGGTACCGCCGCCCGAATCGATCTCCCGCAGGCTGGCGCCGTCGAGGACGCGGGGGTCGTTCGCGGCTTCCGGGCCGTCGTCGACCCGGCCGCGCTCGGTCTCGGCTTCGAGGTCGTCGTGTTCGTCACACTGGACCGTCCCGGCTGGAAGGCCCGACTACCTCGTCGGCGTCGTCAGCGCCGACCTCGATGCCGAGCGGACCAGCCGCTGGCCTTCGGTGCGCGACTCGTCGAGATCGGTGAAGAAGACGGCCGTATGGAGCTGCGGCATGCCGGTGGGTCGGCGGCGAGACCTCGCTTGTCGCTCCTGCACCGTTCTGTGCCATGCCCTCCCCTTCCCCTCGATGCCATGCTGCTGACATGCCCAACGTGGAGATCAACGAGTGGCGCGGCCACAGCGACCACGCCGATCCGCAGCGCCGACTGCTGGTGCTGCCGGGCATGAGCTTCCCGATCACCATGCCGCTCCTGTTCATCCCCTCCGTTGCCCTGGCCGAGGCGGGATGGACCGTGTGGTACGCCACCTGGGACCTGTCGGACATCGTCCACGAAGACGACGCGCTGTGGGATGCCGTCAACCGCGCCGCAGCTGACCTTGCTGCCGCCGCCGGGGACTCGGAGGGCGCAACCACGGTCGTGCTCGGCAAGTCCGTCGGCACCCTCGCGTGCAGGTGGGTCGCCGATGCGAACTTGCCGGCGGTCTGGCTGACGCCGCTGCTGCGCGACAAGGGGGTGGTCGAGCACATGGCGGCCACGTCCGCACCCGCCCTCCTGATCGGCGGAACTGCAGATCGGAGCTGGGACCGGGGATCAGCGGACGCGCTCGGCAAGTACGTCGTGGAGATCCCTGATGCTGATCACGCGCTCCGCTCCGACGACTGGCGAACCTACCTGCGCACTGTGGAGCACGTGACCGACGCCGTGCTCGACTTCGTCAAGTGTTCCGCCACGTCGTTGGCTTGAGCTCACAGGCAACTGGGTGGCGACCGCACGCCCTCGTGCCGGGTGCTGGTGGGCAGGAGGCGGATGTGCCGGCGATCTTGTCGAGGAGCCGGTCGAGGCGGGTGGGTGGGGTGTTGTCGAGGTCGGCGTAGTCGTCGAGGTCGGGCTCGACGATGAGGTCGAGCTCGTCGAACGCTGCGGGTGGTGTCCGGTAGCCGATCGGCGGTGGTTGCGAGCTTCGGTAGCGGTGTCCGGTGGGGGTGGTGGTCTCGATGAGTCCGCCGGGTTTGGCTCTGGCCCGCCAGCCGGTGGCTTCCTTGGCGTAGTTGCAGGCCTCGCACAGTCCTTGGCTGTTCAGCTCGCTGGACCGGCCGCCGTCGGCGACTCGCAGGGGGTGGTCGCCGTGCCGGATCGGGGCGTCGCACCAGGGGGTGCGGCAGCGTCGGTCGCGCAGGTCGATGAACCGGCGCAACCTGGCGGGGAAGGTGCGGTGCTTGGTGTCCATGTCGACCAGTCGCGTGCCGTCCGGGCTGGTGAACAGCCGCCGGATCCACGCCTGGGTGGCGTCATCGGTGTCGGTGCCGGTGTCGGCGCCGGCGCCGGCGGTGGAGGCGATCCACTGCCGGGCCAGGGGGGCGGGGACCGGGCCGTAGCCGAGCACCTCGACCGGCTGCTGAGCAGTGGGCTGCCCGGACTGGCCGGATTGACTGGGGTGGTCCGGGTCGCCGAGCAGGGACTGGTCGGTCACCACCAGGTTGACCTCGAGCGGCACATCGGCGGCGTTGACCTGTCCGGTCAGGCGCTCGACCAGGGTGTCGGCCATCACCTGCCCCCGCGGGCGCTCCTCATCACCGGTGGCGCGGGCGGTGTCGGCCGCCCGAGTCAGGGCGGTGTAGGCGGCGACGCCTTGGGCGACCGGGAGCAGCGCGGTGAGGTAAGTCATGGTGTCCGGTGCCGCCCGCAGACTCACGCACCGCTCACCGGCGGCCTTGCGGGCCCGTTCGGTGGAGCATACGGGTCGAGCCGGTAGGCGATCCGCCGGGCCTCCGCCGCGACAGCGCCGTCCCCGAGCGCCTCGAGCCCGCCGGGCCGGGCCGCCAGCTCCGCGTCGACCCGAATCCGGTCCTCCCGCGACAGGCACGCGGTCTCCCGGGTGACCAGGGTGGCGCGCCACTCGCTGATCCGACCCCGCGACAGCGCGGCCGGCGTGTGCGGGAGCTCGAACACCAGCGCCCGCGCAAGACCCAGGTGCCGGGCACCCCGCACCGGGCTCTCCCGCCGAGCCAGCCCCACTTGGGCCGCGATCCCCTTGCCGACGTCCTTCGCCCGCACCCCGCCCTGCTGCTGCACGCGCCGCTGGGAGTCCGCGAAGGACACCGTCAGTCGCGCCTGCGCCGCCGCGGCGGCGCCCTTGAGCTCCTCGAGCCATCGGATCTGGTCGATACGCTCCGCGTCGTCGGCGGGGCCGACGCCCACCCTGCTCAGCAGCTCGACCAAGCCGGCGAGGTCGACAGCATCACCCGCCGCACCCGTCCCGCCGCTCCCACAACTCACTCGCTCATGTGTTCGAATATAGCACCCAGGCGGTAAGTGTGCCACACCTCGGCCGGGGTCCTGGCCGGTGCGGCAGGATCGCCCTGGCGACGCGCGGCGTCGTCGACAACGTAGACGCAGAACCGGAACGGAAGCGGGGCCCGGGCATGACGATCAGCGAGGTGGAGCTGCGACGGCGGCTGTCCGAGGGCGAGCCGTGCCACGGCGTGTGGAGCCTGTTGCCGGGTGTGGTGACCGCCGAGGTCCTGGCGCGAACCGGCACGGACTTCGTCGTCGTGGATCTGCAGCACGGCGCCGTGACCGAGGCCGGCCTGCCGGGGGTCGCCGCGGCGATCACGGCAGCGGGCTCGGTGCCGCTCGTGCGGACCCGGAGTCCCGCGTTCGCCGACATCGGCCGCCCGCTCGACCTTGGTGCCTGCGGCGTCATCGTGCCCAGCGTGCGCGACGCCGACCACGCCCGCGAGGTCGTCGCGACAACCCGTTACGCACCTGCCGGCGGCCGGTCGATCGGGCGGCTCTCCGGCGGAGCCGACGAGCCGCTGGTGATCGTGATGGTGGAGACCGCGACCGCCTTAGAGGACCTCGACGCGATCCTGGCCGTTCCAGGGGTGGGCGGGATCTACGTCGGTCCGGGGGACCTCTCGTTGTCCCTGGGCATCGACCGGGTCGAGGGCAACGACGAGCTGCGCGGAGTCTTGTCGTCGATCATCGCCCGAGCCGCAGCCGCGCACGTGCCCGTCGGCGTGCACGCCTACAACGGCGAGGACGCCGCCGGTTACGCGGCCGAGGGCGCGACCATCGTCACCGTCGGCGCCGACGCCGCATCACTGGCCGATGCCCTGTCGCAGCACCTCGACGTCGCCCGCGGCCGTGCGGAGGCGCAGCAAGCCGGCCGATGAGGTCATGAGCGGCGGTCGACTCGCCACAGCCGCCAGAGCCCGAAGATGCCGTAGACGAAGACCGGGATGCGCCCCGGCACGCGGTCGAGGACGATCAGCACGATCAACCAGAGCGCCGCCAGTCCCGACGCCGCGCTCAGCACGATCTGCAGAGTGGTCACCGGCCGAGCGTGGAGCCCGGCCGGCGCTGCCATGCTGGTGCCCGTGGGCGCAGTGATCGAGGTACGGCGTGCGGGGCTGCACGACTGGGAGGCCGTCCGGACTGTCCGGTTGAGTGCCCTCGCCGATGCGCCGTACGCCTTCGCCTCCACGTTGGCGCGCGAAGCCGAGTTCGACAGTCGCGAGTGGCGGCGCAGCGTAGCCGAAGGTGACTGGTTCCTCGCCTGGCTGGGGGATGAGCCCGTGGGGATCGCTGCGGGCCTCACGGACGACGACCTGCCCGGCGAGCGGCACCTGGTGGCGATGTGGGTTGCCGCCGCGCACCGCGGGAGCACCGCGGCCACCCGGCTCGTCGACGCCGTGTGCGACTGGGCACGAGCCGAGGGAGCCGGAGCGGTCACGCTGTGGGTGGCGGACGGCAACCCGAGGGCGCGACGCTTCTACGAACGGTTGGGGTTCCGCTCGACCGGCCGGCGACAACCGTTGCCCAGCGCCCCCGAGGTCGGCGAGGAGCAGCTGCGGCGAGAGCTTGGAGTCAGCGTTCGGCGGCGATGATGAGGAACATCGGGCGGTCGACCTCGTCGGCCAGGTCCGGCTGCGCGGCGATCTGCTCGCTGCTGGGCCTCCAGTCGATGACGCGTCGGACCGCGAAGCCTGCGTCGACCAGGGAGTTGATCCAGCTGCCGATCGTGCGGTGCTGCTTGCGGACCCCCGGCGCGAGCCAGTCGCGGGTGCGCGCACCCTCCTCGCCGTACCGGTCGAGCGGCCAGACGCGTCGGCCATCGACGTCCGCGAAGTCGACGCTGGTGGGTGCGGTGTAGATCGGATGCTCGACGGTGATCACCAGTGAGCCCTCCGGGCGGAGTGCCCCGTGCACGGTCGCCAGCAGGCGTGGCAGATCGCTCAGGTAGTGCAGCGTCAACGCGCTGTAGGCGACGTCGTAGGCGGCAGCTCCCAGCTCCAGGGTGTCGAGGTCGGCCCGTCCGTAGGTGATCCTGGCGCCGTCCGCCGTCAGCTCGGCGGCCCGGGCGAGCATCCGCTCGGAGAGGTCGAAGGCGTCGACGTGCGCCCCCTGGGCGGCGGCCCACCGGGCGAAGGCGCCGAAACCGCAACCGAGATCCACGACGTCGAGGCCGTCCAGCTCGGGCAGCAAAGCGGCCACCGTGGGCCACTCCGGAGCCCCTGCCAGTCCGTGCCGGGAGCGCGGCAGCCGTCCGTAGGCTTCGTGGAACTCCGGGTCGTCGTAGACGTTCTGGCTCACCTGCGGAGTATGCCGCTGGCCAGCCGGGCTGGGAGCTGTCCTTGAGCGATCCCCAGCCGTGCCAGCGATCGACCTCGATCCAGGCAGTCACCCGGCGACGTTCGCGTGCCGGGTAGTCGTGCCCGGTGTAGTGCCGCGCGAGCCTGTCGATGTCGGCGAGGTCCTCGTCGTCCCTCAGCTCTGCGACGTGGCCGATGAGGGTGACGTGGGTGTACCACGCGCCTTCGTCGAGCACGGTCAACGAGACGCGGGGGTCGTCGCGCAGGTGCTCCAGCCGCTTGCGGCCCTCGTCCATGTTGACCATGACCCGGCCGTCCTCCCACAGGTACCAGGTCGCGGCGGTCACCGGCTGGCCGTCCCGGCGCAGGGTCGCGATCACGGCCGGGTTCGGCTTCGCCAGCAGCTCGACGGCCTCCCGGGGAAGGGGTGGCTTCGACATCGCAGTCCTCCTTCAGGTCCTGCGGTCATGGTGCCCACAGGCGCGGCGACGCAACCGGAGTCGCCACCCTGACAGTCCTGCCGGCCGGGAGTCTCGCCGAGCGGGTCGGCTGAACCGGGTCAGCCCATCCGCCACCAGCCGTGCCACCAGTCGGGGAAGTCCGGCTCCCACGCGGCGGTGTAGACCTTCGAGTCGGTCCCGACCACGAAGGCGTCGAGCTTGTCCGTCGAGCGGGAGACCGCGGTGACCGGGGCGCCCGGTGCCGCGCGGCCGCCGTTGAGCTCCCACCAGCCGTGCCAGCCGTCGGTGTTGGCCGGCTCCCACGCAGCGGTCTGGATCACCCCGTTGACGTCGGTGGCGAAGATGTCCAGCTTGTCGGTGCTGCGCGACACGGCACCGACGTAGGCACCCTGCGGCGCCACGAGCCCGCCGATGCGCCACCAGCCGTGCCACCAGTCGGGGAAGTCCGGCTCCCAGGCGGCGGTATAGACCCCGCCGTCGGTGCCGGTCACGAACACGTCCAGGTGGTCCGTGCTCCGGGAGACCGCGGTGACCGGGGCGCCCGGTGCCGCGCGGCCGCCGTTGAGCTCCCACCAGCCGTGCCAGCCGTCGGTGTTGGCCGGCTCCCACGCAGCGGTCTGGATCACCCCGTTGACGTCGGTGACGAAGATGTCCAGCTTGTCGGTGCTGCGCGACACCGCACCGACGTAGGCACCCTGCGGCGCCACGAGCCCGCCGATGCGCCACCAGCCGTGCCACCAGTCGGGGAAGTCCGGCTCCCACGCAGCGGTGTAGACCCCACCGTCGGTGCCGACCACGAACACGTCCAGGTGGTCCGTGCTCCGCGAGACCGCGGTCACGTGGGCTCCCGGTGCCGCGACCCCACCGTTGAGGGGCCACCAGCCGTGCCACCAGTCGGGGAAGTCCGGCTCCCACGCGGCGGTGTAGACGCGGTTGTCGGTCCCGACGACGAAGGCGTCGAGCTTGTCGGTGCTGCGCGACACCGCGTGCACCGGCGCCCCTGCGGCGGCCCTCCCCTGGTTCAGCGGCCACCAGCCGTGCCACCAGTCGGAGAAGTCCGGCTCCCACGCCGCGGTCAGGACCGCCCCGCCGACGTCGGTGACGAACACGTCGAGGTGGTCGGCGCTGCGGGTGACCGGCGTGATCTGCGCATGCCCCGGAACCGTGGGACTCACCAGGCCGCTGGTGCGGTAGCACAGGTCGACGTCGCCACCCGGGTTGGCGTTGTCGGCGACCACCGTGTGCTGGCCCGTGTCGGTGACGGCGTCCGTCGCCACCCAGGTGATCGCCGGATGCGTCGACCCGGTGCTGAGGTCGATCGCCGACATCGACGTCCGGAACGTGTTCGGGTAGTCGGTCGCCGCCGTGATGCCGTACGCCTCGAGCGTCTCGATGCACCAGGTGAGCTCCTCGATGTTGGTGACCGGCAGGGAGGTGTTGGCGATGCCGGTGAACTCGCACCCGTACGAATGGGTGCTGCCCGAGGTGCCCGTCAGGGTCATCACCCCGACGAGCGTGTCCCCGGTGTTCACCCGTTGCAGGGTGGAGTGGAACGACTGGCCGCTCTGGCCGTCGGCGTACCAGCTCGCCACCGCCCAGTACGCGCCGCCGCCGGCGGCCGAGCCGCCCCACTGCAGGACGGGCTGGTAGATCATCGTCGAGTTCTGGATGCCGTTGAACAAGAAGACGGTCTGCCCGTGCGAGGTCGACGGCTCGGGCGGCACGGTCCAGGTGGTGGCGAACCGGGACACCGGTGTGCCCGTGCTGTTGGTCCACGAGGCATAGGTGATCCAGCCTGAGCCGAACGCCGGCGCCGGGCCGCCCACCGCGGCTGCACGTCGCGTGTTGACGTTCAACGGATGGAGCGGCCGGCCCGCGGCACGCAGCGGCGGCGCACCGTAGTCGGCGAGCACCCCGCCGTCCGGCGCCAGGTGGCGCAGCCGCCCGCCGGAGGCATCGATCGTTGATCCCGGCGGCATCTGGTGGACGAGGTCGGCACTCTTGTACCCGCCCGGCGTCAGCACCTGGCCCCTCAACGAGTCCGGAGCCACCCGCAGGGCCTCCATCGGACCGGCACCGGGCATCGCCACGACGTGCGAGCCGTCCTCCAAGCGGGTCACCGAGCCACCCGCCGGGACCTGCGTCGTCGACCCGCGAGGCCGGGGACCACCCGGCGCAGCGACTGTCTCGTCCTGGTCCATCGCACTGTCCTCTCTGAAGGGCTCGACGCGCGGCGCGTACCGAGGCAGCGCGGTCACACCAGCGACGCTACGTCCGTACAGACTCCGATACATGACCCATCGGGACTGATCCTGACCACCTACGAGGGCTGCCCGGTGATGGCCTTCTTCCCCGAGTGCAGGTGGGCCGCCGGGCGTCAGGCGAGGCGTTCGCCGAGTGCCTCCGCCAGCCCCGACCGCCCGGAGATCGCCAGCTTGCGGTACGCCTGTCCGAGGTGGGTCTCGACGGTCTTCAGGCTGACGCAGAGCTCGTCGGCGATGCTCGCGTTCGTCCGGCCGGTGACGGCGAGGCGGGCCACCCGTCGCTCGCTGGGAGTCAGCGCACCCGGCCCCGCGACGGCCTCCCTTCGCGTGCGCGCGCCGGCTGCCACCAGCTCGCCGCGGGCCAGCCGGACGAGGGGCTGCGCGCGCATGGCGAGCGCAGCCGCCAGCCCCTGGCGCAGCGGCTCACGAGCCGCCGCCCGGCGACCCGTCTGGCGCAGCGCCCGGCCCAGCGCGACGAGGGCGTGGGCGTGGGTGAGCCGCGCCGGGTTGCCGGCGAGGACCTCGCACGCCTCCGACAGGAGGGGTACGGCACGCTTCGTCGGCGACACCTCGCCCGCGACCGTCAAAGCGGCGCCGAGGACCGCGGCTGAGGAGGTCAGCCGGGCCGTGGCGACGGCCTCGTCACCGAGTCGCACGGCCTCCTGGGGGCGTTGCAGGGCATAGGCCGCCTTCGCGGCCACATGCCTCCAGGGCACCAGCACCGGGGTGTCGAAGGCGGCCGCGGCCAGGCTGCGGCCCGAGCGGAGAGCGAGGTCGAGCGCGTCCAGCGGGCGGCCCTCGGCGAGCGCCAGCCTCGCCCCCGCGTCCGACACGAACGTCGAGACGAGCGAGGTGTCGGGGGTGCCGTCCGCGAGCGCGATCGCCTCGCGAGCCGCGGCCAGGTCGCCGCGCGCCAGGTGGACCCGGGCCAGCAGCTCCCCCCTCCAGGGGTCGGCGCTGCGCCAGCCCCGGGCCGCCGGCTCGCCGGCGAGGTCCAGGTCCGCGACGGCGGCGTCGAGCGCGCCGGCCTCCAGCCGCACCAGCGCCCGGTGGTACGACGCGTAGCCGACCCCGAAGGCCATGCCCCGACCCCGCGCCGCCTCCAGGGCCTCGGTGCAGACCCGCTCGGCCTCCCCGAGCTGGTCGGTCGCGACGAGCGCACGCACCGCGAAGCCCAGCAGGCTGCCCTGGGCGTCGGGATCGACGAGGGGGTCGCAGCTCATCGCACGGTCGACCATCCGCCGTACGAGATCGGCTGCCGCTCCCTCCCACGCCAGCCGCAGTGCGACGTGTGCCGCGACGCCGGGGTCCCGGGGCAGGGTGCCGGCGCGGGCGGCGGCCAGCAGTGGGGCCAGGAGCCGGTCCGCGTGCTCGCGGTAGCGGGCGTCCAGGACGGTGATCGTGAGATGGCGGCTCAGCAGCCCACCATGGGCCGGGTCGTCCAGGTCGGCTCCGTCGAGGGCGGTCTCCAGCAGCTCGAGCACCGCCGGCCGGTCGCCCTTGAGCAGCCACAGCTCCGCCAGCAACCGAGTGGCCTGCAACCTGTCCTCGGCCGTGCACGGCAGCCGGAGCAGCTGCTCCAGGTCGTTCGCGGCACCGGCCTCCCCCAGCGCGATCCGGGCACCGGCCAGCCGCAGCAGCACACCCGGCAGCGACGCGAGAGGCGGGGGCTCGGCGGCCGCGCGGGACAGGTGTGCCGCGACGGACGCAGGGTCGTTCCGGTCCTCGGCGCGTGAGGCGGCGGCGGCCAGCCGCCCGGCGACCCACGCGTCACCGGAGGGCTGGGTGAGGAGAAGGTGACCGTCGACCACGTCCGGCTCGTCCCGCTCGGCGCCCAGCCGGGCCGCTGCCCGGTGCAGCGAGGAGAGGGTGTGCACCGGGAGGTCGTCGAGGACGGCTCGGGCCAGCAGCGGCTGCTCGAACCCGAGGCGCGGGGCGACCGTCAGCAGCCCGTCCGCCGCGAGGGAGTCGGCCCCACGGCTCGCCTCCGCCGGTTCCAGGCCGGCGAGCGCGCCGGCACGGCCGAGCTCCGCCCCTGGACCGAGGACGGCGACCGCCTCCGCAAGCCGGCGAGCCTCGGGTCCCTGCTCCGCGAGAAGGGCGCGCACCCGGTAGCGCACGGCCGGGGGGACGTCGTGCGGGACGCGGTCGAGAGGGGGCGGGTCCGCGAGGACCGCGGCCAGGAGCAGGGGCAGGCCGCCCGTCGCGGCGAGGACCGCGTCGACGTACTCGGGCTCGGCTTCGGGGAGTGCCGAGCAGACCACCCTCGAGGCCCGATCGCGCGACAGTGCTCCGAGAGCCAGCACGGTGCCCTGGGACCGGAGGTGGTCGAGCCCGGGGCGGGCCCTCGCGGTCCCGGTGGCCATCACCACCGTCACGGCGGTGCTCGCGGACCGCAGCGCCACGGCACACAGGGTGGACAGGGACTCCTCGTCGGTCTGGTCGGCGTCGTCGACCAGCAGCACCAGCCCGCTGGGACTGTCCCGGCCGACGTCGACCAGCCGCCAGGCCGCCGACTCCACCGAGGCTGCGCGCGCCCGCCCCGGCCCGGCCGTCGCCGGTGGTGCGAGCGAGAGCCCGTGCACCAGCTGGCGGATCACGCCGAACGGCAGCTCCCGCTCGGAGCGGTCGGCACGCGCGCGGAGCACCGGCGTGCCTCCCTCGAGCGCGAGTCGCTGCACCTGCTCGAGGAGGCTGGTGCGGCCGGTGCCCAACGTGCCCTCGACGACCAGCACCTGCCCGCGACCCGAACGGGTGCGCTCGAGGATCGAGCCGACCACGGACAGTTGAACGGGGTCAGCGGTCCACGGCACACCCGGGTCGGCCACCAGCGCTCCCTCGTGCGGAACCTTTACCTCCCTACCGCGGCCAACCTATTCCCGGCTGTGCCGAGTCGCCACCGAATGTTCAGGGTCGCGACCCTGAGGACGGCAGCGGTACGGCGGACCAGGCTGGACAGGTTGGCCGACCGGAGGAGAACGCCATGCCCGACCCGTTCGTCAAGTCCTACGAGGACCGCCCCTACCGCTTCCCCGTGCTCGTCAACCACGGCGGCACCGTGGTCGCCTTCGCGATGGACGACGTGCGGCGGATCCGGTACAGCGTCCTCGACCTGGGCTCCGACGACCCCCTGGACGTGGACGGCTGGCCCGCCGACCCGCGGCCGGTGCCCTTCGGCACCGAGCTCGTCCCGGTGGGCTTCGCCACCACCGACCCCACCCAGCTGCCTCAGGTGAAGCTGGGGACCACGACGCCGGTGCCCACCGGCACGGTCCTCTCGAGCCAGGACCTCGACCCCTTCCTGTCGAGCACCGCCCGGCTCAGCGCAGCGGCACCCTTCCAGGTGGTCTCCGACGGGCAGCACCTGTACCTGTTCCGGCAGGCGGTGGTCGCGCCCGACCCGGCGGACGTCGACGCGGCCCGAGCCACCCTGGCCTCCGCGGACGCCTCCGACGCGGCGCGCGCCCAGGCCCGCGACGTGCTCGCCGACCTGGCCAACGTCGTCTACGCGACGCTCCCCTCGGGTGCACCGGTCACCGACGCGAACGGCCACCCCGTCCCGCTCGTCCCCGGGCCCCGCATCCTGGTCGACCGCTTCCTGCTCGTCGGCACCGACCTCCAGCCGACGCTGGAGGTGCGGTTCCAGCGCAGCCGGAACAAGACCCGGCCGGCCAGCCGCACGGACGGTCTGGGCGCCAAGGACCTGGACGGCCGACCGTTCGTCGAGCCGACCCAGGAGCTGCGCTTCCTGCCGCCCGCCGACCGCGGCCGCTTCGCCGTCACGCTGGCACCCACCAGCGTGGCCGAGAGCTACCGGTGGCAGATCTTCAGCGCCGACGAGTCCGGCGGGGTGGTCTGGTCCTACAGCGTCGAGCAGTCCGGCGACGGGCTGTTCGACACCCGGGGCAGCCAGGCCTGGACCTGCACCGACCACCCGGACGTCTTCTCGCTGCTGCCGGGGACCTGCAGCCGCACCAGCATCACCAACCCCGACGCCGTGTGCGGCAAGCAGCTCGTGGCCGTCGTGGACACCTCCGGCGCCGCCGGGTCGGCGCTGACCTTCTCGGTCAGGGACCGCATCGCCCTCGACCGGGCCGCCGTGCTCGGCACCTCCTTCACGCTGGAGGCGTGGGTCAAGCCGGGCAAGCCCGGCAAGAGCGAGCAGGTGCTGGTGGGGGGTGGCGCCGACGACGCGCACTCCTCCCCCACCCTGCGCATCGTCGACGGCACCGGCCTGCGCGCCGGCTTCGGTGACGGCACG
>Ga0308175_100001770_pt1 | contig 14627 bp, 14 predicted proteins | sample PhyCR1_3_FD_203893 | JGI IMG/M metagenome (GOLD analysis project Ga0308175, IMG submission 203893) | Soil microbial communities from UC Gill Tract Community Farm, Albany, California, United States - DLSLS.C.R1 | ecosystem: Environmental > Terrestrial > Soil > Agricultural land | place: USA...
CTCGGGATGACAACGTGAGCCCGGAAACCGCCGGCGAACTGCCGGCCCGGGATGCTACGCGCTGTAGTTCGGCGCTTCCCGCGTGATGGTCACGTCGTGCGGGTGCGACTCGCGCAGGCCCGCCGAGGTGATCTGGACCATCTCCACGTCGCACTGGAGCTGCTGGATCGACGAGACGCCGCAATAGCCCATGCCACTACGGAGCCCGCCGACCATTTGATACAGCACGTCGGCCACCGGCCCCTTGTAGGGCACCCGGCCCTCGATGCCCTCGGGGACCAGCTTGGAGGGAGCCATCTCGCCCTCCTGGAAGTACCGGTCGGCCGACCCATCCTGCATGGCCGAGAGGCTCCCCATGCCGCGAATCATCTTGTAGCGCCGGCCTTCGGCGAGGACCGATTCGCCCGGGCTCTCCTCGGTGCCGGCGAGCATGGAACCCATCATGACCGAGGATGCGCCGGCGGCCAGGGCTTTCACCACGTCGCCCGAGTACTTGATGCCGCCGTCGGCGATGACGGGAACGTCGTCGGCTCCGCGGATGGCGTCCACGATGGCGGTGACCTGCGGAACGCCCACGCCGGTGACCACCCGCGTGGTGCAGATGCTGCCGGGGCCGATACCCACCTTCACCGCGTCGACCCCGCGCCGCACCATCTCGCGGGCACCGGCCTCGGTGGCGATGTTGCCGGCCACGAGCTGGGTGTCGGGGAACGCCTCGCGCAGCTGGCTCACGGTGCGGAGCACGCCCTCGCTGTGCCCGTGCGCGGAGTCGACGACCAGCACGTCCACGCCGGCATCGATCAGGCGCCGCGCGCGATCGGTGGCGTCCTGGCCGCCGCCGACGGCGGCCGCCACCCGCAGGCGCCCGTGCTGATCCTTGTTGGCGTTGGGATGCTCGCGACGCTTGAAGATGTCCTTGACGGTGATGAGGCCCTTGAGCACGCCCTGGGCATCGACCACCGGCAGCTTCTCGATGCGATGCTTGGCGAGGATGCGCTCGGCGTCGTCCAGGCTGGTGCCGACCGGCGCGGTGACCAGGTTGTTCTTGGTCATCGCCTCGCGGATGGGCTGCTCGAGGTTCCGCTCGAACTGGAGGTCGCGGTTGGTGATGATCCCGATCAGCCGGCCCTGCCCGTCCACGATGGGCACGCCTGAGATCTTGAACCGCCGCATGAGCTGGTAGGCCTCGCGCAGCGGCCGGTCCGGCCCGAGCGTGATCGGGTTGAGGATCATCCCGCTCTCGCTTCGCTTGACCCGGTCCACCTCGGCGGCCTGCCGCTCCACCGTCATGTTCTTATGGAGCACCCCGATGCCGCCGGCCCGGGCCATCGCGATGGCCATGTCGGCCTCGGTAACGGTGTCCATGGCGGCGGAGACGAGCGGGACGTTGAGCGGGATGGTGCGGGTGAGACGGCTGCCGATGGAAACATCGCGCGGATGAACGGCCGAATACCTCGGCACGAGGAGGACGTCGTCGAAGGTAAGGCCGGGCTTGGGGCGGATGACGCTCATGCGCTCGGGGTTAAGACGGACACGGGGGCTGCATACACGACGGCCCACCGAGGCCACTGGGGGCTGTCGGCAGGCCGGGAGTATGCGGTTCCATCACGTAGTTTAGGAGCCGGTGCCCGGGAAATCAAGCGTGGTCGAGCCCGGTGCCGAGGGCCCGCCGCCAGACATAGAACACGGGGACGCCACTCGCCACGATCAGGAGTCCGGGCCACGTGTACACGGGCTTCTCGAACAGCAGAATCACCATCAGGCCCGCGTTTGCCACCAGGTACAGAGCCGGCAGGACCGGGTATCCGAAGGCCTTCACCGGCCGGGGCAGCTCCGGCCGGAGCCGGCGCAGGCGGAACAGCGCCAGCGTGGTCAGGAAGTAGAACACGATCGCGGCGAAAATCACGTAGTCGAGCAACTGCCCGTAGGTGCCGCTCACGCACAGGACGCTGGCCCATACGGCCTGGGCCACGAGCCCGAAGATGGGCGTGCGGAAGGTCGGATGGAGCGCGCCCGCCCGCTGAAAGAAGAGGTTGTCCCGCGCCATCGCGTAGTACACCCGAGGCCCCGACAGGATCAGCCCGTTGTTGCACCCGAAGGTCGAGAGCAGGATGGCGATGGCCATCACGGAAGCGGCACCCGCGCCGAGGGCCACCTCGATGGCCGCGGTGCCGACCCGATCCTGCACCGCGTACTGGATGCCCCGCGAGAGGACGTCGTGGCCGCTGGGATCGCCGCCAAAGGGCAGGATGTTAAGGTATGCGACGTTCGCGAGGATATAGAGCACGCTCACCGTACCGGTGCCGATGGCGAGCGCGCGCGGCAGGTTGCGGGTGGGGTGCTGCACCTCCGCGGCGGCGAAGGTGACGTTGTTCCACGCGTCGCTGGAGAACAGCGAGCCGACCATGGCTGCGCCGATCACCGGGACCACCGCAAGGGTCCAGGGAGCCGAGCCCCAGAAGGAGGAGAAGTTCGCCGCCGCCACCGCCGGCTGTCGCCACACGGTGAGCCCGAACAGCACCAGCGCGGCCAGCGCCCCGACCTTGGCCACGGTGAACACGGTCTGGATCGCCGCGCCGAGACGCACGCCGCGCGCGTTGGTGGCGGTGAGCAGGGCGATCATGAGGATCGCGACGACCCGCTGGGGCGAGAGGCCGAGCTGAATCGCTTCCGCCGCTCCGGGCAGGCGCACCTGGCCCAGCGGCAGAAACACCTCGGGGCCGAGCGACGGCACGAGAATGCCGAGGAACCTGGCGAACGCCACCGCCACCGCCGCGATCGTCCCGGTCTGAATCACGGCGAACAGGGTCCAGCCGTAGAGAAAGCCGGCCAGGGGAGACAATCCCTCGCGGAGGAAGACGTACTGGCCGCCGGCCTTGGGCATCATCGCGGCGAGCTCGGCATAGGCCAGCGCACCGGTGACCGTCATCGCGCCGGTCACCGCCCATACCACGAGCAGCCCGCCCGGACCCCACTGCCCCACCTGACGTCCGATGTCGGCCGACACGATGAAGATGCCCGAGCCGATCATCGAGCCCACCACCAGCGAAATGGCGGCGAGCGGGCCGATGCCGCGGATGAACTCCGCCGGCGCCGCTGTGGCGGCCGGTGCTGCGCTCGTGGTGGCCATAAGGCACCTGAATGTGGAGAGTGGGGCTCTCGCGAACGTTCAGCTTCCGGTATTCGACTCCGGGGGCTTCTCGAGTGACTTGGGCGCCGGCTTGGAGGCCGACTCGGCCGCCTTCACCGCCTCATCCACCACCGCCTGCCCCGCGGCCGCCAGGCCCTTCATGATCTTGGCCGCGCTGTCCACGACCCCCATGGTGCCGCTGATCGCCTGGATGGGCAGCTTACCCGCCCGCATCGTGTCTTCCACCGTCTCGGTGATCTTGGCGAGGATCCCGCCGGCGCGGGCTCGCTCCGCGTATTTGCTGTCGAGGAATTCTATGTAGTCGAGGATCTGGTATCCGCGCTCGTCGTCCAGCGCGTCCAGCAACCGGCCGATTCGCTGTTTGAGCAGGTCGTTCATGTCCGCCCTACTTTCATTCCATGCCCGAGACGACCGAGACCAGTTCCGCCACGGGCGTGGCGAGGAACTTGGTGTGGGCCGCGCGGATGATGACCCGAAGGCGCAGCTCATGCAGCGGCGGCAGCGCCTGAAACTCGGCGGCGCGGCCCGCCGGGATCGTGACGTAGACGAAGCCCGGCTCGGGGAGCGGGCCCCGGGTGAGCAGATACGGTTGGCCGGGCGGCATCTCGCTCCGGAGCTCGTCGGCCTGCTTGACCGCGATGAGCTGCAACCGCCACTCCACCGTTTGGCCGACGAACCGATCCGGAGTGGCCCGCACCTCCTCGGCGGTCACGCCCACCATCGCCCCGCTGTCGCTCGGCACGACCGCGTCCGCGGGAATCCACCCCTCGACCGACACCTTCACCATGTCGCCGGCCCGGGCCAGCACCCGGGCGGGGGCTCCGCCCTGCAGGGTTCCCAGCGTGCCTCCCTCGGCCGCGGCGGCGAGCGGTGTCTCACGCGCGGTCTGGATCGTCTCGCCGCCGGTGCCGGCCACCGATGCGGGCGCCGGTGCGACCGCGGCCGTCCCCTTGGGCTTGGCGGCCGGTTGCTGCGCTTGGGCCGGCTTCGGGGCCTGAGCCTCGCGCGGCTTAGCGGAGGCGGCCTCGGACGAGAGCGCCTTGCGCGGAATCCACCCCTTCCGCCGAACGTGGGTCCAGTTGCCCCGGACGGCCACCCGCTCGAGCAACGTGCCCTCCCGCACCCGGCCGACCACGGCCCCGTTCGGACTATCGCGCAGGTTCTCGCCGTCGTCGGGCGTCACGACCAGGTCGAACCCGTCGCGCCGGGTTCGTTGGGTCGACTCGGTGAAGATCCACCCCTCGACCACCGCTGAATGCCAGCCACCTCGGGCCCGCCCGGTTTCGACCGGGGCGCCCGCCGGCAGCGACACCAGCGGGACCCCTTCAGGCTCCTTATAGAGGTCGGCCGGCGCGGCCAGGGCGGTCTCTTCCTGGGCCGCGGCGGAGCCCGCGAGCACGAGGAAGGCGACGAGCACGCTGGCTGGTAGGCGGAGCAGGCCGGGACTAGATTGCGGCGCGTAACTCACAGTCCGGCATTGTAGAACACGCGGAGACCCATGTCAAACGGCAGCGCCTCGGGCCCCGGCCGGGTGGTCCTGGTCGTCCTGGACGGCTGGGGATATCGGGAGGAGCGCGAGGGGAACGCGATCGAGCTGGCCTCCACTCCGGTGTGGCACCGGCTGTGGGACTCCTATCCGCGGACGCTGCTCGATGCCAGCGGCCTGTCCGTTGGGCTTCCCAAGGGCCAGATGGGCAACAGCGAGGTCGGGCATCTCAACCTGGGAGCCGGCCGGGTCGTCCCGCAGGACCTGGTGCGCATCTCCCAGAGCATCCAGAGCGGCGAGTTCTACCGGCTGCCCCCGCTGGTGGAGCTATGCGCCCATCTCCGGGACACCGGGGGAACCCTGCACCTGGTGGGGTTGCTGGGCCCCGGCGGGGTTCACGCGCTGGACCGCCACCTGCTTGCCTGCGTGGAGCTGGGCGTCCAGCACCGGGTGCCGGCCATCGCGATCCACGGGTTCCTGGACGGCCGCGACTCGGCGCCCACGCTGGGGGCCGAAGTGGTGCGTACGCTGCTGCTCGACATGCGGCGCATCGCGGGACAGCGGGTGGACATCGCGTCGCTCACCGGACGGTACTTCGGCATGGATCGCGACCGCCGGTGGGATCGGACCCGGCTCGCGTACGAGGCCATGGTACACGGTGCCGGGACGCCGGTGGAGCATCCGGTGCTGGCGGTGCAGGCCGCCTATCAGCGCGGCGAAACCGACGAGTTCATCCGGCCGCTGGTGCACCACCGGAACGGAGTGCCGGTGGCCACCATGCGCGACGGCGACGGGGTGCTGTTCTTCAACTACCGCAGCGACCGCATGCGCCAGATCGTCGCGGCGCTCGCGCTCGACGACTTCGACGGGTTCGACCGGGGCGAGACCCCGGCGCTCTCGTGCGTTACCATGACGCAGTACGATCAGACCTTTCCGCTGCCGCAGGCGTTTCCGCCGTTCAGCCTGGCCCGCATTCTGGCCGAGGTGCTGGCGGACCAGGGCAAGACGCAGCTTCGAACCGCCGAGACCGAGAAGTACCCTCACGTGACCTACTTCTTCAACGGCGGCTACGAGCCCCCGTACCCCGGCGAGGAACGCTGCCTGATCCCATCGCAGCGGGTGGCCACCTACGACCTCGCGCCCGAGATGAGCGCGCTCGGCATCACCGAAGCGCTGTGCCGGGCCATCGAGGGCAACCGCCACGACTTCATCCTGGCCAACTATGCCAACGCGGACATGGTGGGTCATACGGGCGTGCTTCCGGCGGTCATCAAGGCGGTGGAAACGGTCGACCGCTGCCTCGAGCGGGTGCTGGCAAGTGCGGAACGAACCGGCGCCAGCGTCCTCATCACCGCCGACCACGGCAACTGCGAGATGATGATCGACCCCGCCAGCGGTGGCGTGCACACCGCGCATACCACCAATCCGGTGCCGCTGGTGGCAGTGCGGGCCGGCGCCGGACCGCTTCGCCGGGGAGGCTCGCTTCGGGACGTGGCACCGACCGTCCTGGCCCTGCTCGGCATCACCTCCCCGACCGAAATGACCGGCCGGGATCTGCGGGACGGCTGACCCGTGAGCACTTCTGGCGCGAGGAGACCGATGAGGAAGCGCGGCACGCGGTGGAGCGGATCCGGTGGGATCGGCAGGATGGCCTGGCTCGCGACGCTGGCACTCCTGCTGGGCACCGCCCGGCTGGGTGCGCAGGTGGGGCATCCCCCCGACAAGTCGCCGTATCGGGACATCCGGAAAGGCCACACCTTCACGGCGCTGTACGGCAAGTTCGGCGGCAGCGGCGGCGAGTTCGGGATCGGGCCGCACGATGGGCCTACCTACGGCTTCCGCTACGACATCCGGACCGGCTCGAGCGTCCAGCTCGGCCTCGGGTTTGCGCACGGAAGCCTCGATCGCCTGATCGTCGATCCCTTCGTGGAGCTGGCCAACCGAGTCTCCGGGCCGGTGAAGCAGAGCGTGAACTTCGCCGAGGTGAACCTCCAGCTCAATCTCACCGGGGGAAAAACCTGGCACCGGCTGGCGCCATTCGTCGGAGCGGGCGTGGGCCTCACCTTCCCCAGCAGCACTCCGGCGGACACCAGCCGCTTCACCTTCGGCCACAAGTTCTACCTCGCGCCGTTCACCGGCCTGCGCATCTTCGTCACCGACCGGGTGTCGCTTCGGGGCGAGGCCCGGGTGGCCTTCTGGAAGCTCAAGTACCCGAGCACCTTCACCAGCGAGCCACCGCTCGAGCCGGGAACCCCGGACCACTCGAACGCCGTGATCACCGACGGCCAGCTTAACGAGTGGACCACCAGCTCGTGGCTCATGGTCGGCCTGGGTTATTCCTTCTCCCCCTGACGATGCCAGGCTCGCTGTCCCGGGTGGTCGGCTTCCGTGCCCTGCACCGGTTCTATCGGCCGGAGTGGAGCCAGGATCAGAATCGGGCGGCGTTCGGCCCGCTGTCCGACGCCCCGGGGCACGCGCACGATTACCGATGCATCGTGACGGTAGCCGGAGACCTCGAGCCGCTCCACGGGATGGTGATGGACTTGGCCGAGCTCGACCGGATCCTCCAGGAAGAGGTGATCGAGCGGTTCGATGGCCGGCACCTCAACCTCGACGTGCCGGAATTCGCTTACGGGCGGACATTGCCTACTTGCGAGGCCATCGCCGCGCACGTGTATGCCCGGGTGGCGGGACGGCTCCCCGCCGGGGTGGCGCTCGAGCGTGTGAGGATCGCGGAGGATCCGACCCTGTATGGCGATTGCACCGGCGTTCCCTGAGCGGCGCCAGGGCAGGACGGACTGTGTGGGCCCCGAGCGTTGCCGCCGTCTCCACGTTGCAGACCGGTACCAGCGTCACCCGGACGGGTGCCGCCCGGCCCCGACGATCAGTGCCGCCTGATCGCGCCCGCGTCGCCACGATCCTTCGCTCGGCCCGCCGGATTGCGGTGGTGGGTCTGAGCCCCAAGCCCGAGCGGCCGAGCCATGGCGTCGCGAGCTACCTGCAGCGGGCCGGCTACACGATCATCCCGGTCCGGCCCACAGCGCGCTTCATTCTGGGTGAAGCGGTGCAGCCGGACCTCAAGACGGCGGCAGCCGCCGCCGGCCCGATCGACATCGTCGACATCTTCCGACGCTCGGAGTTCGTGCCCGCGCTGCTGGACGATCTGCTCGCGGTTCGTCCGCGGCTGGTGTGGATGCAGGTGGGGATCCGGGATGACGAGACGGCCGCTCGGCTCGAGGCGGCCGGTATACCCGTGGTGATGGACCGGTGTCTGGCCGTGGATCACCATTCGCTGGGAGGCTGATCGGATGAGATCGTCTGTCGCCGCCGTGCTGCTTCTCACGGCGTTCGGAACCCCGCTCGCGGCCCAGGCGACGCGTGACCGGCCCACGCTGATCTTCACTGTCTCGGGCGCCTACCTCGACGGCATCCGGCTATGGACCGTGCCCGACCAGCCGGTAGCGGATAACACCCTCGGCACGCTCACCGACCACTTCGCCCTGCGCCGCAACGTCAAGAAGACCCTGGGCGCCGGCTTCTCCGCCACCTACTATCGCGGGGCGCACCTCGGCATCACGGCCGAAGCGTTCCTGATGGGCCTGGGCTACAGCGACATCTGCACCATCGCCGAGCCGGCGCAGTCACAGCTCAACGTCGAGCGGTGCCAGTCGATCACCGACCAGGATCGCTCCGCGGCCGCGGTCACCACCTCCGCCGGCCTGGTGTATCGGATCGGGGCCGACGAGTTCATCTCGCCGTTCTTTCGCGCGAGCGGAGGCATCCTGATCAACAATCAGAGCCCGCTGCTGCTCGTGGGGGAGGCCAACAACGGCGCGGATTTGGTGATCTACAACGACCCCAACACCGGCACCCGCCTCCGCCCGGCGTTCCTGATCGGTGCCGGCACGACCATCGCCGCGGGACGGGGCTACCAGGTCCGCTGGGAGATCCGCGACAACATCGTGGGCATCCAGAAGGTCACCGGCCCCACGGGCCGCGGCGAGGTCCCGCCGCACGAAACCAGCTACCGCCACATCTTCAGCCTCAATGTGGGGCTGGACGTCATCCTCGAGAAACGGCGGGGGAGACGGTACTGAGCCAGCCGGCCGCTCGCGGCGCCATCCTGGCGGGCGGCGGCGCGACCCGCTTCGGCGGCCGTCCCAAGGGCCTGGAGCGGGTGGGTGGCGAGCGGATCCTCGACCGGGTGGCCCGGGCCCTGGCCGACGCGCTGGGCACCCCTCCGCTGCTCATCGCCAACGATCCCGAGGCGGCCCACTGGCGTCCCGATCTGCGTCTGGTTTCCGACCTTCGGCCCGGCCACGGCTCTCTCGGCGGCCTGTACACCGCGGTGGTCGAGAGCCCGGCTCCGGTGGTGTGCGTCGCCTGGGACATGCCGTTCGTGTCCGCCCCGCTGCTCCGGGCCTTGGCCGACGGCCTGGCCGGGCACGACGCCTTCCTGCCCTGGAGTCCGCGACGCCACGGCGTCGAGCCCATGTGCGCCGCCTACGGGCCGGCCTGCCGGGAGGCCATGGCGGCCTGCCTCGAGGCCGGCGACCTCCGCGCCGTCGCCTTCCACCCGCGCATCTCTGTCGGTATCCTCCCTCAGTTCGAGCTCCGGCGCTTCGGCGACCCGGAGTGCCTGTTCCTCAACGTCAACACCGCGGACGATCTCGCGCACGCGGACGGACTGTGGCGTCGACTCGAATCCTCTCGATAATCGGCCGGAAGGGCGCGGGAAAGACCACGCTCACGGTGGCGCTGGCCAGCGAGCTGGCCCGGCGCAACCGGCGCGTGATGACCATCAAGCACGGTCACCATCCCGCCGAGGTGGATCGGCCCGGCAGCGACAGCTGGCGGCACTTTCAGGAGGCCCGCGCCGAGCGGGTCCTGCTGGTCACACCCCGCGAGCAGGTGCTGTTCGACCGGACCGAGGACACCTACGACCCGATCGCGCTGGCGCGCCGCTATCTGAGCGAGGCGGACGTGGTGCTGGTCGAGGGATACAAGCGCGCGCCGATCCCCAAGATCGAGGTGTTCCGGCGGTCGGTCTCGCCGACGCCGCTCTATGAGCCCGGCGCCCCCGAGGCCGCCCGCTGGCAGGCGATCGTGACCGACGACCTCGACTTCGACGCGCCCACCCGGGTCATCCACTTCCAGGACACGATGTGGCTTCAGCTGCTCGCGACCATCACCCTGGAGCAGGCGTTACCACTGGAATCGTGAGTCCGCCGCTGGCCGCGGTGGACGCGGCACGGCGGATCCTGGCCGAGGTTCAGCGCCAGCCCGCGCTCCGCGTGCCGCTCGACGACGCGCTCGACAGCGTGCTCGCCGAGGACATCGTCAGCCCCCTCGACATCCCACCCTGGTCCAACAGCGCCATGGACGGCTATGCCGTCCGGGGCGACGACGTCGCGGGCGCCGGCGCCGAGCGTCCGGTGCGGCTCCGGGTGGTGGAGCACATCCCGGCCGGCGCGTTTCCGACCCGGCCCCTCGGCCCCGGCGAGGCCTCGCGCATCTTCACCGGGGCGCCGGTGCCCGATGGCGCCGACACCGTCGTACGGCAGGAGGACACCGACCTCGGCGCCGAGCGCGTGACCATCGTGAGCGACCGCGATCGCGGCAGCAACGTACGCCGGGCCGGCGAGGACATCCGGCGCGGCGCCATCGCGCTTGCGGCGGGAACGGTGCTCGGCCCGGCGCAGCTGGGCGTACTGGCGTCGCTGGCCGTCGCCCATCCGCTCGCCTTCCGCCGCCCGCGGGTGGCGATTCTTGGTGGGGGCGACGAGATCGTGGACGTGGACCGGCCGGACGAGATCCTGAGCGGACGGAAGATCGCGAGCAGCAACACGCACACCTTGGTGGCAATGGTGCGCCGGGCCGGCGGCGAGCCGGTCAATCTGGGCATCGCGCGGGACACGCCGGAGAGCCTGCGCGAGCACCTGGGCCGAGCGCTCGACTGCGACCTGCTGGTCACCTCGGCCGGCATCAGCATGGGCGAGCACGACTACGTGCGCACCGTGCTCGACGAGCTGGGCGCGGAGCAACGGTTCTGGCGCATCCGCATGCGGCCGGGCGCCCCGGTCGGTTTCGGTCAGGTGAGCGGGATCCCGTGGATCGGCCTGCCAGGCAATCCGGTGAGCACGATGGTGACCTTCGAGCTCTTCGCTCGGCCCGCCATCCGGAAGATGAGCGGCCACGCGCTGCCCTTCCGGCGCAGCATGACGGTTACGCTTACGGAGCCCGTGTCCCTCACCCCGAAACTGCAGCATTTCCTCCGCGGCATCGTGAGCTTCGGGGCGGGCGGGGCCACCGCCCGGCTCACCGGTCCCCAGGGCTCCGGGCTGCTCACTTCGATGGCCCGTGCCAACGCGTTGCTGGTTATTCCGGAGGGTCAGCTCGCGACGCCCGCCGGGGCCGAGATCCAGGCCATCCTGCTGGACGATCCCGGACATCAGGCGGAGCCGCCCTTCTAGTCTCCGACTGGCCGGGTTGAAGCCCACACGGTCCCGGGCCGCGTCCGACTCCGAGGCACCGGGCACCAATGGGACCAATCTACGCAAGTCGTTGCTCCACCGCCGCTTGACGCAGCGGCTCCATGCCCCTACATTACCCGGTGCTAGAAGGGGAGTAGCTCATCCGCCGTAGAGCGGACGACTGGATCGTCAAGACTGTCCGAACTCGTTCGGGCACGGTCCAGCCGGGGTGCGGGAGGTCCGATCTCCCGCCATCAGAGCGAGACCTTCGTCCACGCGAAAGCGGAGCGGACGGGGTCTCGCTCTTTTTCATTTGACCCCATCATGTCGCAGAGGAGCGCATGAACAACATCAAGACCATGGTCCTGATGGCCGGCCTGATGGGGCTGTTCCTGCTCGCCGGACAGCTGCTTGGTGGGTCGCAGGGGCTGCTGCTCGCGTTGATCGTGGGCGGCGCCTTCAACTTCGTGATGTACTTCTTCTCGGATAAGATGGTGCTCCGGATGTACCGGGCGCAGGTCGTCGGCGAGGAGCAGGCACCCGAGCTGTACCGGATGGTAGACCGGCTGCGCCAGCGCGCCGGACTGCCGATGCCGAAGATCGCGGTGGCCCCGCACGAGCAGCCCAACGCCTTCGCCACCGGGCGGAATCCCGAGCACGCGGTCGTCGCGGTGACTACGGGGATCCTCAAGTACATGCCGCAGGACGAGCTCGAGGGCGTGCTGGCCCATGAGCTGGCCCACGTGAAAAATCGCGACATGCTGATCACCACGATCGCTGCGGGCATGGCGGGCGCCATCAGCAACCTGCCCTACCTCATCATGTTCGGGGGCCGGGGCGACGACGACGGCCACCCGCTGGCCCAGCTCGCGCTGCTGCTGCTCGCGCCGATCGGCGCCATGTTGATCCAGTTCGCGGTGTCGCGCCAGCGCGAGTTCGAGGCCGACCGGGTGGGCGCGGAGATCCTGGGCCGGCCCCTGCCGTTGGCCAACGCGCTCCGGCGCCTGGATGCGCTCGCCCACCAGATCCCGATGCAGGTGGCCCCGGCCGCGGCGCCGCTGGCGCAGGTCAATCCGCTGGCCGCGCACAGCGGCGGCTTTACGGGCCTGTTCAGCACCCACCCTCCCACCGAGGCGCGGGTGGAGCGGCTCGAGGCGATGGCGGCCCGGTAAGTGGGTCAGCACGGCTTGGCCGTCTGGCTCGGCTTCACCGGGATCGTCATCGCGCTCCTGGTGCTCGACCTGGGGGTGCTCAACCGGCGCTCCCACGTGCTGTCGTTCAAGGAGGCGATGAGCTGGAGTCTCGGGCTCATCGCCTTCGCGCTTCTGTTCGGCGGGTTTCTGTGGTGGAAGGAAGGAGGACAGCACGCCCTCGAGTACTACACGGGGTACCTGATCGAGCTGTCGCTCAGCGTCGACAATCTCTTCGTCTTCATCCTGATCTTCAACTACTTCGGCGTGCCTTCCGAGGCGCAGCCGAAGGTGCTCAAGTGGGGCATCCTCGGCGCGATCGTGATGCGGTTCATCATGATCCTGCTGGGCGCGCTGCTGCTCGCCCGGTTCGAGTGGATCATCTACGTGTTCGGCGGGATCCTGGTGCTCACCGGCATCCGGATGCTGCTGCGGGACGACGCCCGGATCGAGCCCGAGCGAAACCCCATCGTCAGGCTGGCCCGTCGGATCCTGCCCATCACCAGCGCGTACGATGGCGCCAGCTTCACCTGCCGGACCAGCCGGGGCCGCCGCTTCTTCACCCCGCTCATTCTGGTGCTGCTGGTAGTCGAATGGTCGGACCTCGTGTTCGCGATCGACAGCATTCCGGCCATCTTCGCCGTCACCCGCGATCCGTTCCTGGTCTACAGCTCGAACGTGTTCGCCATCCTGGGACTGCGCGCCCTGTTCTTCGTGCTGGCTGGCATGATGGACCGATTCGTCTACCTCAAGCCCGGCGTGGCGCTGATCCTGGTGTTCGTCGGCGCCAAGATGGTGGCCAGCGCGTGGCTGCACGTGCCGATCCTCGCGAGCCTGGTGGTCATCGTGGTGACGCTCTCGGGCGCCGTGGGGCTGTCGCTGCTGAGAAACGCGCGGGAGGCGCGCTCGGCGGCCTGATGTGCCGGTGGCTTCACGGCCTTGACGCCCGGGCCCGCGAGTGGTGATCCTAACCCGACCCTTACGCCTTCCAGTACCTGACCCGTTTCGAGCGGCGACGCTCCCAGGCACCGATGAACCTGCGGAAGCCGGCCATACTCTCCCTGCTGCGGATGTCGGGCAGCGGCGTTCCCGAGGAGCTCGCCCTCATCGACAGGATCGAGCGATCGGCCGAGCGGATCGCGGAGGTGCAGCGCAGCAGGCTGGCGGAGCTGCTGCGGCATGCGTGGTCGCAGGTGCCGTACTATCGCGACGTGCTCGAGTCCTGCGGCGCGGTTCGCGACGGGCGGGTGAACCTCGACCGGTTCACCGACATTCCGTTCCTCACCAAGGAGGTCATGCGCACCGAAGGCGACCGGCTGCTCGCCAGGACCCTCCCGCGCGGGCGGAAGGCGCACCGGAACGCGTCCGGTGGCTCGACCGGCGAGCCGGTGCAGTTCTGGCAGGACAACGGCTATTGGGACACCACCATCGCGGTCCGGACCTACCACTTCTCGACCGTCGGGAAGCAGCTGGGTGAGCGGGAAATGAAGATCTGGGGGAACGAGCGGGACCTGTTCGATGGCACGCTGGGTTGGAAGGCGACGCTGCAGAACTGGGCCTACAATCGCCGATTCGAGCAATGCTGGCACCTGCCCGAAGCGCAGATCCAGAAGATCCTCCACGACATCGACGAGTGGCAGCCCAAGCTGCTGTGGTGCTATCGCGACGGCATCGACGCGGTCGCGAAATACGTCCTCGCGCATGATCTGCGTCCCTACGCGCCCGGCGCCATCGTGCTGGGCGGGGCGACGGTCTACCCCTGGATGGCCGAGGTGATCGAGCGCGCGTTCCGCTCGCCGGCGATTAGCGCCTACGGATCGCGCGAGGTGGGAGCGGTGGCCTGCCAGTGCCTGGAGCGCGGCGGACACCACATCGCCACCCACTCGAACGTGGTGGAAACGATCGACGCCGAGGGGCGGCCGGTCGTCGGCCGGGACGGCGAGCTGGTCATCACCCCGCTCACCAACTACGCCATGCCGTTCCTCCGCTATCGAATCGGCGACCGCGGCAGGCTGACCGACGACCGCTGCGCGTGCGGGCGCGGGTACCCGATGCTGGAGTCCATCTCGGGACGCATGATCGAGGTGCTGGTGAATGCGCGGGGCGAGCAGGTGGATCCGATCTACTTCATCCAGCTCCTGTCGGTCATCTTCAACCGCGGGCTGGTCCGGAAGTTCCAGGTGGTGCAGGACGAAGACGGAGCGTTGACCCTGAACGTGGTGCTGGAGGCGAGTGCGACGCGGGAGGCTTTCCAGCCCAACCTGCACGAGGTGCTGGACAAGATCCGCCTGGTGATGGGCGCCGACTGCCCCATCGAGGTCAAGTTC
>Ga0308175_100001771_pt1 | contig 14626 bp, 8 predicted proteins | sample PhyCR1_3_FD_203893 | JGI IMG/M metagenome (GOLD analysis project Ga0308175, IMG submission 203893) | Soil microbial communities from UC Gill Tract Community Farm, Albany, California, United States - DLSLS.C.R1 | ecosystem: Environmental > Terrestrial > Soil > Agricultural land | place: USA...
CGGTGGGAAGACATCGGGTGGGATCAGGCGCTCGACGAGATCAGCCGGCGCGTCAAGACCACGCGCGACGAGACGTTCGTCGAACGGGACGAGCGCGGCCGGCTCGTGAATCGCTGCGAGGGCATCGCGTTCACCGGCGGCTGCACCGATACCAACGAATTCAACTATCTCGTCGTCAAGACAATGCGCAGCCTGGGGGTCTGCAACCTGGAGAACCAGGCCCGGGTTTGACACGGGCCCACGGTCTCCAGTTTGGGGCCCACATTCGGACGCGGTGCGATGACCAACGGCTGGGTCGACATCAAGAACACCGACATGATGTTGATCATGGGGGGAAACCCTGCCGAGAACCATCCGTGCGGCTTCAAGTGGCCGATCGAAGCCAAGCTTGAACGCAACGCGAAACTGATCGTCGTCGATCCGCGGTTCACCCGCACGGCCGCGAATGCCGATCTGTTCCTGCAGATTCGGGCCGGGTCCGACATCGCCTTTGTCGCGGGTTTGATCAATTACGCCATCGAGCACGGCCGCATTGCCCGCGATTACCTCGTCAACTACACCAACGCCTCATTTATCGTGGACGAACGATTCAAGCTGCCAGACGATGGCTTGTATTCCGGGTTCGATCCCGCTGCCGCGACCTACGACCGGTCGACCTGGAACTACGAAGGTGCCGGCGCGAACCCCGGCCACTCGGCTCCGCCATCGGCGTCAGGACAGGGGCGCGAGGAGTTACCGAAACCAGAGGGGAGCGGCCATCAGGGTGGCGGCCCCGCGGGCGCCAAGACCGTCGCCAAGCTTCCCGAAACCGTGATGCACGACGCCACGCTGGAGCATCCGCGTTGCGTGTTTCAGCTCCTCAAGAAACAGTACTCGCGCTACACACCGGAAGTGATCGAGCGCATCACCGGGATCCCGAAAGATCAGTTTCTGAAGGCGGCCGAACTCTTCACGTCGATCCGTAAAGACGGCGACATGAAGAAGGCTGCCACCATCATTTACGCCGTCGGCTGGACGCATCACACCTTCGGCACCCAGATCATCCGGGCGGCGGCCATGCTGCAGTTGCTGATGGGCAACGTCGGCCGCGCCGGCGGCGGCGTGAATGCACTGCGCGGTCATTCGAACATCCAGGGTGCGACCGACATGGCCGGCATCTTCGACATCCTTCCTGGATATCTGAAGATGGCTGCGCCAGACGACGTCGATCTCGCGACTTACCTGAAGCGCACGACGCCGACCGTGTCCAAGCCAGCGGAGTGGGACTCGTTCAACTACTGGTCCAATACCCCAAGGTTCACCGTTTCGCTGCTGAAAGCGTTCTATGGCGACGCGGCACGAAAAGAGAACGACTGGGCGTTCAGCTATCTCCCGAAGATCGATCGCAATTACTCGTGGACCGAGATCTGGAACGGCATGCACGAGGGACGCGTCAAGGGGATGTTTGCGATTGGCATGAACGGCGTCCAGATCGGCCCTGATACGAGGAAGAACATCGACGCGTTGAAAAAGATCGACTGGCTGGTCGTCGGCGAGATCTACCCGGACGAAACGAGCGAGTTCTGGCGGGCGCCCGGCACGACGCCCGATGAAATGAAGAAGATTCAGACGACCGTGTACCGGCTGCCTTGTGCAGGCTTCGCCGAAAAAGATGGAAGCTTCACCAACTCGGCGCGTTGGCTGCAATGGAAAAACGCGGCGCTGCCGATGCCCGGGGACGCGCGGCTCGATCAGGACATCCTCGCGCAGATCTTCTTGCGCGTACGCGACCGGTATCAGAAAGAAGGCGGAAAGTTCCCCGATCCGATCCTGAATCTTCGCTGGCCCTACACCAAGCCGGCGAATCCTTCGTTGTCGGAGGTCGCTCGTGAGATTAATGGCCAGGCGCTCGCCGACGTCACCGATCCGGCGACAGGGCAGGTGATCAAGGCCGGCCAGCAGCTTCCATCCTTCGCATTTCTTCGCGATGACGGCAGCACGCTGTCAGGCAACTGGATTTACTGCGGTTCGTGGACGGAAGCGGGAAATCAAATGGCCAGGCGCGGGACCGAGGACCCATCGGGGCTCGGAATTTTTCCGAACTGGGCGTGGTCGTGGCCGGCGAACCGCCGTGTCCTCTACAACCGTGCGTCATGCGATCCGGCAGGGAAGCCGTGGGATCCGACGCGGCGACAGGTCTGGTGGAACGAATCGGCGGGACGCTGGGTTGGCAACGACGTGCCTGACTTCAAACCGGATTCCAAACCGGCCGACCACATGGGGCCGTTCATCATGAACCCGGAGGGAATCGGCCGGCTGTTCGCACCACTGACCGCAGTCCAGGACGGGCCATTTCCTGAACACTACGAGCCGATCGAGAGCCCGATTGCGAACCCGTTGCATCCTCAGCAGTCGAACAATCCCGTCGCACGCAAGCCAACACAATCTGGAGAGAAGTACGGCCGCCCGGCGGACGGCTTCACCGTGGTCTGCACGACATATCGCCTCACCGAGCACTATCACTACTGGACCAAGAACAACCCGATGAACGTGCAGCTCGTGCCCGAGCCGTTCGTCGAGATTCCTCTCGACCTCGCCAACGATCTCACGATCAAAGGGGGCGACAAAGTCAAGGTCTCGAGCGCGCGCGGCTCGTACGTTGCGAAAGCGATGGTTACCCATCGCATCAAGCCGATGATGATCGACGGCAAAAAGACTTATCAGATAGGCATTCCGATTCACTGGGGCTATCGCGGGATTGCCGAGGACGCCGGCCACACCGCGCTGAATCCGGTCAACATGCTCACGCCCGTGGTGGTCGACCCGAATGCGTATACGCCCGAGTTCAAGGGCTTTCTGGTGAAAGTGGAGAAGGTTTAGTTGACTCAGCAGCAAGATGTTGCGATCAACCGGCCCGAGCCGAGGCGAGGGCTGGCGGGCGCTGGGGGTGGGGCCCCAGCGCAAAGTAAATAAAAGCAGACAAGCCGACTATGCCCAGCGGGACTCTTCAGATTCGAGCCATCTCCGGCCACTCAGGTTCGGTGCCTGGCGCCGGCGCCCACCGTGAAGAGGAGGTGTGCAAGTACGTCGATGTCACCACCTGCATCGGCTGCAAAGCATGCGAGGTGGCGTGCGTCGAATGGAACGACATGCCATTCGGCAAGACGACCTTCGACAACACCTATCAAACCATGCCGTCGACGGCGTGGAATTACTGGAACCTGATCAAGTTCAACGAGCATCCGCGCGACGACGGGTCGCTGATGTGGACGATGCGCAAGGATCAGTGCATGCACTGCGAAGATCCGGGGTGTCTTCGCGCGTGTCCCGCCGAAGGCGCCATCGTCCAATACACCAACGGGATCGTCGACTTCAATCAGGAGAATTGCATCGGCTGTCAGTACTGCGTGACCGGATGTCCCTTCGATATTCCAAAGTTCAATTCGGCGACGAAGAAGGTCTACAAGTGCACGCTGTGTTCGGATCGGGTCGGGCAGGGGCTGGAACCGGCCTGCGTCAAGGCGTGCCCGACCGGCTGTTTGAAGTTCGGCACCAAGCCGGACATGCTCGCCCTCGCGGAGAAACGCGCCGGGCAGCTCCGCGAGCACTCGGGGTTTGCCAATGCCGGCGTGTACGATCCGGCGTCGGTGAACGGAACGCACGTCGTCTACGTGCTGCACGACGCCAAAAATCCAGAGATGTATGGCGGGCTGCCGGCGAATCCCAGGATTCCAACGACCTTCACGATGTGGAAATCTCTGGCCAAGCCGGTGGGATTGCTCCTGGCTCTGCTCGCCGCGCCGGTCGCGTTCTTCCATTACATCGCCGAGGGACCGAAGGAGCCGCAGCCTCCGTCGCCAGAGGATAGGCGATGACGACCGCGGTCGAACGATTCGATGACGAAGCCCGCCGCCGTGTTGGCGCGCACGGCCGGACGATCGTGCACGACGGCGAGTTGCTGCGTCATCCGGTTTACACCCGCGTGCTGCACTGGGCGGTGGCGATTTGTTTTCTGCTCGCGTTTCTGTCCGGCTTCGCGCTCTATACGCCCTGGCTGTATCACGCCTTGACCCCGATCTTCGGAGGCGGGCCGACGACGCGCCTGCTGCACCCATGGTTCAGTCTCGGATTCGTATTGGTGTTTGCTCTGCAGATCCTGAATTGGGTCACGCCGATGTGGTGGACCCCGGCCGACTCTCGCTGGATCCGGCGAATCAAGACCTATGTGTCGAATGAAGAATTGATCGAACCTGCGGACGTGGGGTTCTTCAACGGCGGTCAAAAACTGTATTTCTGGACGATTGTTGCCAGCGCCCTGGTCTTTCTGATCTCCGGTCTGCCGATGTGGTTTCCGCGCACCTTCGGGCGAGGCGCAGTGGCGGTTGGGTACGTCCTTCACGACGTTGCCGCGCTGCTGATGCTGGTGGGATTCATCGTTCACATCTACGAGAGCACCGCGCAGCAGCCGGGTACGTTCCAGGCGATGACGCGCGGGACGGTCTCCAAGCGGTGGGCGTGGACTCATCATCCCGCGTGGTATCGAGACGCCACCGGACGCAATCCGCGTGAAGACTACGAGCGCGCGGTCGCCCGTCAATCGGACCGCCGTTGATGTGAGCACGATGCGCAGCCTCGCCCTGCGGGCGCTCCTCATCGCGATCGCAGCGGGGACCATCACAGCTGCGCCAATCGACCAGCCGCCAGCCGCTGCCGGCTCCACGCCGCGGTTCCATAACGTCGCTGATGTTGCGGGACTCCGTTTCACGCATACGTATCCTTCAGCGGGCAGCAAGTACTTCGTCGACAGCGCCCCGGGCGGTCTCGCCGTGTTCGACTACAACGGCGACGGCCGACCGGATATTTTCTTCACCAACGGCGCGGCGACCCCGTCACTCGACAAACCATCAGCGGCGTACGCGAACCGGCTATTCCGCAACGACGGCAACATGCGATTCACCGATGTGACCGATGCCGCGGGGGTGCGAGGAATCGGCTACGCGATGGGGGCGGCGGCGGCGGACTACGACAACGACGGCCACGTCGATTTATTCGTCGCGGGGGTGCGCGAGAACCAGTTGCTTCGCAATCGCGGCGACGGCCGCTTCGAAGATGTGACGAAGCAATCGCGAATCGCGAGCGGGGAGTGGGCAGTCGGGGGCGCGTGGTTCGACTACGACAACGATGGCCGACTCGATCTGATGGTCGTGCATTACGTTCAGTGGTCGATCGAGGCCAATCGCTCCTGCGGCGACGAGGGACGCGGCGTGCAGATTTATTGCGACCCACGCGTGTTCAAAGGCCTGCCCAACCGTCTTTATAGAAACAAGGGAGACGGCACGTTCGAGGATGTCTCGGCCAAGGCCGGACTGCTCGCCCATGTCGGCAAAGGGATGAGCGCGGCAGTGGCTGACTTCAATCGCGACGGCCGCCCCGATGTCTTCGTGACCAACGACACGGTGCCGAACTTCCTGTTCACGAACAACGGTGATGGCACCTTTTCCGAAGATGCCCTGATGTCGGGTGTCTCGGTGACCGGTTCAGGCCGCCCGATTTCCAGCATGGGAACCGATGCCGAGGATTACGACAACGACGGCTTTCCCGATATTCATTTGACGGCGCTCTCCGGAGAAACCTTCCCGCTGTTCCGCAACGACTCGCACGGCGGGTTCGTCGAGGAAACGCAGGCGAGCGGCCTCGGCCGCCTCAGCGTCAAGCTGTCGGGGTGGTGTTCGATCGTCGCTGACATGGACAACGACGGCTGGAAGGACATCTTCACCGCCAACTCGCACGTCAACGCGCGCATCGGCGATTTTCAGGCGATCAACTTCAAGCAGCCCAATGCGCTGTTTGTCAACGACGCGCGCGGGCACTTCACCGATGCGTCCGAGGCGGCAGGATTCGGCGCCGCCGCGGCTGCCCATCGCGGCTGCGGAGTGGCCGACTTCGACGGCGACGGGCGTCTCGACGTCGTGGTCCTCACCTTGGGAACGCCAGCGGAACTGTGGCAGAACACGACGTCGGGGTCGAACAGCTGGCTGATCGTCCGGCTGGTTGGAACGACGAGCAACCGCGACGGCATCGGCGCGGTCGTGCACGTGGGCCGTCAAATTCGCACGATGACCACAGCGATGGGGTATGCCTCATCGTCGTACGGAGGATTGCATTTTGGTCTGGGCGCATCGGCTGCTCCGGTCCGGGTCGAGGTGGAATGGCCATCGGGAACAAAGCAGGTGGTCGAGGGTCTCAAGGTTGATACGGTGGTTACCATCACCGAAAGGTGACGACCGCTACAGCAACTTGGATGTCTTGTATTTATCGAGCGACACGGATTTGAGCACCTGAGGGTCCTGGTACAAGTTTCGGATTGCCTGCTTCGTCACTTTCGCGGCGCTTCCGATATTCTTATCGCCCTGGCCCCGCACCCACGCCTCGGCCCATAAATGGGCGAGACACCGCGATCCCCGCGCCATGCACTGAACCGTAAGGGTGCCGAACCGCTCCCACATCGCGGCGGTGCGGTCGCTCTTCTTGAGCGGCTTCAATTCCACCCATGCGTCAACGATGTCGCGCGGCTGAATCGTCGCGTGCGTCTTCTGGGCCAGCCGGACGATCAGTTCCGCGGCGTCCTTGCCTGTCTTGAGCGCTACCAGCTTCTCGCTCGGATCCTTTGCTTGACGCTTGATCTCCTGCTCGATGCTGTCGAAGAGCTCCTCTTCCTGGAAACCGTAACTGATCATGTCGTCTTCGTACCCGCTGTGAACCCCGTCGGCTCGCATTTTTTGCCCCTCCGAACGCGGTCTATCGATCAGGTCGTCCGGATCTCCTTGCGAGAGGTACGAGGTGTGGAGAGGCTGACAGGCGTCTCCGACGTAGTGAATGAGCACGCCACCCGCACATAGAAACAGCGCGGCGTCCCCGGCTTGCGCCGCGTCTCGCATGGCCTTGTAGAGTTGCCAGACGCGGAACGGGAGCGCACCCCAGTGCGACTTGGGCCGCGGCTCCTTTCCCAGCGCGACCGCCCACGCGTCGAACCGAGGTGTGACGGCCTTGTAGTAATCGATCCAGACGGCTGGCTCGAGGTTCGCCTTCACGTTCGAAAGTACGAATTCGACGAATGTCTCAAAGCCTTTGTAAGGCAGATCGACGTCGGCGAAATGATTGGGATTGTCGAACTGCCCACGTGAACCCGGTCCAGGATGTCGATGTGGCTTGCCGTCGTCTCCCTGCAACTGGAAAAAGTTCACGTTGCTTTTCCACACGTTGTCGGGCACATCAGCCAGTGGGACGAACTGCGGATCACCGAGCTTCGGCTGTCCATCCGGGCCCTTCGCGATCGCCCGCGGATCGTTATCGAGCGCATCGTTCGGGTTCATCGACAGCAGTGCCATGTGTTTGGTCAGAAACTTACCGAGGCTCTGCACCGCCGGTGCGGTGAGGAGCTTGATGGTTGCCGGCAGCGTGTTGCCGATGACGTAGTGACCGACCCACCCCCATATGAGTTCGTCGTCGGCATTGAGATCGCGAACAAGATCGAGATTCAGGCGTTCGAGCGCCGTGCTCAGGGCGGTTGCCAGCGCAAACGGCTGTGCCGTCTGCGCGCCATCTTCGACAAACTCGTGTTTGCCCCACAGAATCGCGAACGGGTAGTAGCGGCATGCCGCTCTTTCGTCACCGAGGTATTCGATGAACAGAAGCGCGCCGGAATCGCCATGAAGCACTGACAGGGCCGGCTCCGCATCTGGCGCTTCGGCCGGGACCGTCGTCTCGGGCCCAATCAGAAAGTCGGCGAGGTATTCGTAGCCGCCGATCGACTTGTACCGATAGAACAATCCATGGATTTCGCCGCGGATCAGGCCAGTCACGGCGCCGAGACCGACGACATTCATGCCGATCAAGTGGAGACTGAAGCTGTTGTCGTACAGGTCGAGGACGTTATCAACCGGCGCGATCTCGCTGAACTGCGTCGTCCATCGCTGGATGTCGTACACCTCGACCAGACCGACATCCATCAGCAGATACTGAAACGTGGACGTGAAGTGCGGATACACGTCTTTGAACGCCACTCGCGTGATGCCTTTGTCGGACGTGGTGCCAACCTCCACGGACCGGTGCCCGTTCAGCGCTGAGATACGAGTGCCTTCGGGGCCGGCCACATGGCGATTGGTGAGCACGTAGTAGCGCTCGCCGTCCTTGACGATGCAGCCCGCCGTTCCGATCCGTTGAATGCCCTGCGCGTCGTCGTTGATCAACGGAATACCAGGAGCGAGAACGTTGCGCGGCTGCATCTGACGCGGATCGACCTTCAGGTCGGTCGAATACGCCTGTCGCCTGGCCTCGATTACGCAAATCGGCACGACCCGGCCATCGGGCAGGTAAATCCGCTTCGGCACCACGTCGGCGGGATCTCGTTGCGACAGCGTTTGTTCGTCTTCCCACTGCGACACGAACACATAGATGGACGGCCACGAGTAGGGACGTACTTCCGAGTTGAACAGCGTTCGCTTGCCTCGATGCGGCGCCGTAGGGGGCCCCTTCGGGTGCTCTTTGTCAGGCCACGGATCATCCTTCCTGATTCGGTATGGCCCAAGAGCGGTCGCCACGACGTTTCTCTTGCTGAGGAGGTGATAGTGGAAGACTTCGCGCGCTTCTATCAGATCGCGCAGAGACAACGATGCGAAGTTACTGCTCGCCTTGAACAGAGTCTCCATGGCGCCCTTCTCTGATGCTGAGGAAGAGGTCGGGTTGACGCGTACGTTCGGGCACCATACTCGAAAGCGAGCGGCGTGTCACCGGATTAGGTGTCGTCAGTACGTTGGTCTTGGTACTGTGGAATCGCTATTTGGGTGGGGTGATCGTCCGTTGTGCCAATTCCGCTCGCCGCTGATCATCCGCCTTGCGCAATTCCTCCGCACGCGTCATCAAGGGCGCTGCTTTGTCGCGCTGGCCAATGCCGAGATACGCACGCGCGAGCTGCATATGAAGGCTCCCGTCGGTGTCGCTGTCCACGCGCGGTTCGAGCAGCGGAATCGCCGCGGCGTAGTCGCCCGATTGCAGGTAGGCGCGTCCCAGCGCCAGCTTCAGCGCGGCATCATTCGGACGTCGCCCGGCCAGGTGTTTGAGAATCGGCACCGCCTCGCCCGCACGCTGCAGCTGCACAAGTGCCTGCGCCTCCAGCGTCAGCAATCTCACGTCGTCTGGATAGCGTGCGAGCAACGGTGTCAACGCGGCGAGCGTTGCCTCGTAGTCGCGCGCCAGGTAATACGCCGAGGCCAGTTCGAACTGGAACTCCGGCTGCTGTGGTGCGAGACGGACAGCGGCTTGCAGTTCCGACACGGCATCGACGTACCGCTCTCGTGCCTGCGCTGTTGCGGCCCGAACGCTGCGGCGTTGGGGCGAATCCGCGATCGTATCGAGGTGCCTGAACGCGGCCAACGCGAGCTCGTTGGCAGCACGGGCAGTCCAATAACGCGATTCGCCATCCACTCCGGTGATGGCCGCTTCGAGCGACGATCGATAGCGGGCGGCGCGAAACTCGCACATGGCGCGGCGAGTTGTGCACGCATCCTCTTCGAGCCGGACCTTCGCTCGTTCGATGGCCGCCCATTGCGCGTGCCCCGTGCGCTCGTAAATACGGGCGATGGATTCATGGATGGTCACCATCGACGGCAACGCGTCGAGCGCGGCTCGATACAAGCCGAACGATTCGGTGTACTGGCCGTTCTCTAACAACCCATCAGCCGAGATCAGCGCGCGCCACGGCGCGTCCGATGGAGCGCTGAAACTAGCAAGTGCATTGTCTTTGATGGTGTTGTAAGCCTGACCGAGCGCATACCATGCGCTCGCGTTGCCAGGGGCTTTTTCCGCCGCCACGCGAAGCTGCGCGGCGGCGTCGATCGGGGTGACCTGCTGGGTGTGCGCCCTTGCTGTGGCAACGGCGATCAACGCCGCCGACAGCACCCGTCTGATCATGGGGCGATGTAGGTTGTTTTCACCGTCGTGTAGAACTCGGCGGCGTAGCGCCCTTGCTCGCGCGGCCCGTAACTCGATCCCTTTCGTCCACCGAAGGGGACGTGGTAATCCACGCCTGCGGTCGGCAGGTTGACCATAACCATGCCGGCCTGCGCGTGCCGCTTGAAATGCGACGCGTGTTTCAACGACGACGTCACGATGCCGGACGACAATCCAGTGTCGGTGTCATTGGCGATCGACAAGGCCTCGTCGTAGTTCTTGGCGCGAATCACGCAGGCGACTGGCCCGAAGATCTCTTCGCGCGAGATGCGCATCGAGTTGTTGGCATCGACGAACAGCGTCGGTGCCATGTAATAACCATCGCTCGCGCGCTTCACCCGGTCGCCGCCGGAAACCAGTCGCGCGCCTTCGCGTTGACCGACGCCGACGTATTCCAGATCGGTATCCAGCTGCGGTTGCTCCACCACCGGACCGATCTCAGTTCCCGGCGTCAGCGCGTTGTCGACTTTGAGCGTCGAGAGCCGCTCGGTCAATGCTTCGACGAACCGATTGTGAATGCCTTCGGTGACGATCAATCGTGACGATGCGGTGCAGCGCTGACCAGTCGAGAAGTAAGCGCCCTGGACCGCGACGTTGACTGCCGTGGGCAGATCGGCATCGTCCAGAACCACCAGGGGATTCTTGCTGCCCATCTCGAGCTGGACCTTGGCCATTCTCGAGATGGCTTTCTGCGCGATCGCCCTGCCGGTTTCCATCGAGCCGGTGAAACTCAATGCGGCGACGTCTGGATGGGTGACGAGGGTGTCGCCGACCACCGAACCTGAGCCCATCACCAGATTGAACACCCCTGCCGGCACACCCGCGTTGGCCAGAATTTCTGCCAGCGTCCACGCACAACCGGGCGTCCATTGCGCCGGTTTGAAGACGACGGTGTTGCCGAAGGCGAGCGCCGGCGCGATCTTCCATGCGGGAATAGCGATGGGAAAGTTCCAGGGCGTAATCAGTCCGATCACACCAATCGGCTCTCGCGTGATTTCGACGTCGACCCCAGGACGGACCGACGGAATTTTTTCACCCGTGAGGCGGAGCACTTCGCCGGCGAAGAACTTGAAAATGTGGCCCGCGCGCACCGTTTCGCCGACGCCCTCCGGCAGCGTCTTGCCTTCTTCGCGCGACAGCAACCGGCCGATGTCGTCTTTGCGCGCGAGGATGTCCGAACCGACCTTGTCGAGGATGTTGGCGCGCTCCTGGATCGATCCGACCGACCAGCCGGGGAAGGCTCGTTTGGCGGCGTCGATCGCGGCGATCGTCTGACCTTTATCGGCGAGCGCGTACTCGCCGATGACGTCGCTCAGATCGGACGGGTTCCGATTGGTGGTCCATCCGGATCCGGGAAGCCATTCGCCGTTGACGTAGTTGTGAAATTGATTTGCCATAGATGATCACGAAATCCTTGACGGGGCGGCCAGCAGGCCGCGTTGCGCGAGATTGTTCATGAGCGCCACCGCGCCGAATGTCCACGGCGCAATGCGATCGGTGTGGTTGACACGATTGACGAGCGCGCCGAGCGTCGGTGTCGAGACGGTCACGACATCCCCGACGGCGTGCGTGAATCCCTGACCCGGTGCGAACCGGTCGATCGTCGGTGCGAACATGGTACCGAGGAACAACATCATGCCGTCGGGGTATTGATGGTGCCGCCCCATCGCATGCTCCACGAGCTGGAGCGGATCCCGGCTGATCTGCGACATCGAGCTTTCCGCGGTGAACTCGAAGCCGTCCGGCCCTTTCACATGCAGCGCCACATCGCACTTGCGGACATCATCCAGAGTGAAGCGCTCGTCGAACAGCCGAATGAACGATCCGATCGACCCGGACGCGTTGTTGTCTTTCGCCTTGCCAAGCAGCAGCGCGCTTCGCCCCTCGAAATCCCGCAGGTTGAGATCGTTGCCGAGTGTCGCGCCCGTGACACGCCCCGAACTGTTGACGGCCAGCACGATCTCCGGCTCGGGATTGTTCCACTGCGACTGCGGATGAATACCAATGTCGGCACCGGTCCCGACCGCCGACATCGGCTGTCCTTTGGTGAAGATTTCCGCGTCGGGCCCGATCCCGACCTCGAGGTATTGCGACCAGACGCCCTGCGCAATCAGCGCGTCCTTCACCGCCTTCGCCTGCGGCGAGCCCGGCCGAATATCCCTCAGATTGTTTCCCATCACGGCGACGATGGCCTGCCGCACAGATTCGGCCTTGCTCGCATCGCCTCGCGCCTGTTCTTCGATGACCCGCTCGAGGAGGCTTGCCACGAATGTCACGCCGCTGGCCTTGATTGCCTGGAGATCGCACGGCGCAAGCAGCCACGGCGCTCGCGGGTTGCGACGCTCTTCATTCGAATTGCTCAGCGCGTCACGAAACGACCCGATCCGCGGCAGTCTCTGTGCCGCACGAATCGACGCGACGGGATCCGGCAGCTCGAGCAGCTGGCTGCAGGTTGGCGCCACGCTGGACAAATCGTACAGCTCGTCGTCATGAACCCAGACGACCGCCGGTCCCTCGACATCGGGCCGCCACACACGGCCGACCAGGACGGCGCTGGAGTGTTGATCGGGGAGACACGGCACTGCACTCAACCAGTTGGTCATGACACTTCAGAATAATCGAATCCGCTGAATAAAGATCCGCTCTGATGAATCACTCGCCGGGATCCGCGATCCGGGATCCGTAAGCTGGGAGCTGGGAGCTGGAAGCTGGAAGCTGGAGGCTGACTTGCTTCCCGTCTCCCGCATCGTTATCCTTCGCGCATCATCAATTCCAACGCCGGTCGATGAAGGAGCGTCGAACGGTGCCCCGGCGGCACTCCGAGAGTTCTCGCACGCCGGGTGTGTGTCACGAGTGGGAGAAACAGGCATGAGTCACCTGTTAACGGCCACGTGTCGAACGCGGCCGGACAAGGAGGGGGAGAATGCTAGGTCGGATATCGTCGTTCCTGGGTCTCGGGCTACTTCTCGCGACCAGCGCATCGGCGCAGCTGGCGTCGCAAACCGCCCTCGTCGGCACGGTGACCGACAGCGGCAATCTCATCGTGCCGGGCGCGCAAGTCACGGCCGTCAACGTCGGCACGAAGGATACCTACGAAACCACCACGAGTTCAGAGGGCTACTACAACATTCAGTTCGTGCGCACCGGCACGTACGAGATCACCATCTCGCTGACCGGCTTCCAGACATTCAAAGCGACCGGGGTCCAGGTTGCTGGCAACCAGGTGGTTCGTACCGATGCCGTGCTCAAGGTCGGCGGGCTGACCGAAGCGGTCAACGTCGAAGCCAGAGCGCAGGTGCTCACCACCGATAGCGCCGTCGTCTCGGAAACGATTGGCAAGCGGGCGATCGTGGAACTGCCGCTCAACGGCCGCAATGTGTGGAGTCTCGCGAGCACGACTCCCGGGGTGCTCGCCGGAATCAACAGCGACATCGGGTTGAGCTTTCGAGGCGCCGGGCAGCGCGAGATTCAGAACAGCCTCTCGCTCGACGGTATCAACTCCTCGGCCAACCTTCTGGCCTCGACCAGCATGCGGCCGATTGCCGATGCGGTCGAAGAGGTTCAGATCCAGACCGGCAGCACATCGGCCGAGTACGGGTCGTATCTTGGCGTCGCGATCAACGTCGTCACCAAGAGCGGCACCAATGCGCTGCACGGGTCTGCGTTCAACTTCTTCAAGGACGATTCGCTCAATGCGCGCGGATGGTTCGAGAATCCGGCGAATCCAAAAAACCCGCTGCGCAGCAATCAGTTTGGCTTCGAGGTCGAGGGACCAATGGTGATTCCCGGCCTCTACGATGGCCACAACAAGACGTTTTTCATGGGGGCCTACGAGGGCGTACGAGCGGAATCGCTCAGCCCCACCTTCGGTTCCGTTCCGACAGCGCTGATGCGGCAGGGCAATTTCTCCGAGATCGCCACACCCATCAAAGACCCATTCACCGGGCAGGCGTTTACCGGCAACATCATTCCGCAATCAATGCTGTCAAAAGTGTCGCTGGACTTGCTGCAGTACTATCCGGCGCCGAACGCCACGGGAACTGCCAACAATCTGGCGACGACCTCGTCGAACGAGGACAACATCGATCAGTTCCTCGGACGTGTCGATCAGAACCTCGGTAACAAGGTTCGCCTGTATGTGCGCTACAACTGGCACGACAGTCTGAACACCGCGATCGGGGCGATTCCCGCCACTGGCGTCACGCAGCCGCGGGTGAACAAGAACACCCTGTTCACCTACACCCACACGCTGAAGCCAACCTTGTTCAACGATTTTCGTATCGGCTATCACCGCCTCGATTTCGACACGTTGAATCAGTTCTCCGTCAACAATCAGCCGGGCGCCGGGACGGCACTGGGGATTCCCGGGTTCGATGGCGATACGAAATACGCCAATCCTGGGCTTCCGAGCGTCAACGTCAGCAACTTCAGCTCTCTGGCGACGAGTGGAACCAACTGGTACCAATTCGACACCACCTTCCAGGCGTCGGACGTCCTCGCCTGGAACCGCGGCTCGCACAACGTTCGCACCGGCTTCGACCTGCGCCGCCTCGCAACTGGACGCCGCGCCGCCAACGATCCGCGCGGACTGTTCTCGTTCACCGGTGATATCAGCGGCTATTCCGTCGCGGACTTCATG
>Ga0308175_100001772_pt1 | contig 14623 bp, 10 predicted proteins | sample PhyCR1_3_FD_203893 | JGI IMG/M metagenome (GOLD analysis project Ga0308175, IMG submission 203893) | Soil microbial communities from UC Gill Tract Community Farm, Albany, California, United States - DLSLS.C.R1 | ecosystem: Environmental > Terrestrial > Soil > Agricultural land | place: USA...
AGTCAGGATAAACCTCTTTGGCAGGCAATGAGAGTGTAAAAGGAACTTCCCTGTGAATGGCTTTGGCTTCAAGGAACCTTTGCCCCAAATTCGAATGAAAAAATTGTGCAATCATTTTACAATCAATCACCCCTGCTTGCTCAGGTGTTAACAATTCATTCGTAACCATCCATTCCAATTGATTCTCTAAGGATTCCACCGTCACTTTATTTGTCAAGTCGACATGCTGCATTACCATATGCATGGCCGTTCCCTTTTCTGCAGGACTTATTTGCTTTTCCTGCATAAACTTTGGACGCTTTAAAATGGACTTCTGAAAACCCCTGATGAGGTCTGTGCTACTGTGTTCGTCTGTCAGTTCCCTGACTCGTTTTATTTCGGATACGGATTGTTTTGAACGATATATTGCTGCATTTTGAAATGGATAATCCCATGTTAAACGTTCATGGATTTCGTTAGCTTCTTTAAAGCTAACCGGAACTGGTTCCAATTTCTGGACATTCTCAAGGAAATCATCCTCTCCCTGCTCCGTTGATGACTCTTGTTTTTTTATTTCTTCGGAATGCAGTAAAGTTACTTTCCAGGAAGCAGGATGCTCCATGATTTCCTCAGGTACTCTGAACTTTAAATCACTCACAGTTCTTAATTCACCGCAGTCGTGATGACGGATCAGGGCAGGGCCAATCCAGTCGATATAACTCAACGCTGATGCACGCTCATAATCCTTAAAAAGCCATTCACTCTGAGAGGAAACATCATTCCACTGATCGATTTTTTTCGTTGCATCTTTTAATGTGGCGGTGATAAATAGTTTTTCTTTTGCCCTTGTCATAGCAACATATAAAACACGCATTTCTTCAGCGAGCATTTCCATTTTCTTTTTTCGCTTAAATGCAATTTGGGGCAGCGACGGATAGGAAATGCGTTTTTCAGCATTAACATACTTCGTCGCAAATCCATATTCCTTATCAAGCAGATATGGTTTACGGATATCGATCATGTTAAAGTTTCTAGCCATTCCGGCCATAAAAACCACAGGGAATTCAAGCCCTTTACTGCTGTGAATGGTCATGATGCGGACAACATCCTCTTGCTCGCCAAGCGCTCTGGCTGCACCGAGGTCGTTTCCCCTTTCAATCATACGCTCGATAAACCGCAAAAACCGGAATAGTCCCCGGAATGAAGTTTGTTCATATTGACGCGCCCTGTCATATAACGCCCTTAGGTTAGCCTGGCGCTGCTTCCCTCCAGGAAGCCCCCCGACAAAATCATAAAATTGAGTATCGCGGTATAATTGCCAGATTAGCTCTGATAGCGTCCCTTCCCTGGCCAATGATCGCCAATCTTTCAATAATTCAAAGAACCCGTGAACCTTTTCATAAAATGGTTCAGTTTTTTCCGCGTCCACACTTGATACAAAGGCAGTAACTGCCTCCCAAAACGAGCCGCGTTTAACGCAAATTCGAATTTTGGATAATTCCTCCTCGTTCAAACCGACAATGGGTGAACGTAACACTGAGGCCATCGGGATGTCTTGATATGGATTATCAATGACTTGAAGAAGTGACATCATAATCGATACCTCTGTCGCCTCAAAATACCCCGTCGATAAATTAGCATAAATAGGAATCCCCTGTTCTTTAAACTCCTCCATAAACTGCGGCGCCCAGGTCATCGATCGCAGGAGAATGACCACATCTCTATACATCAACGGTTTCTCCGATTTGGTTTTTGTGTTATAGACAGGTGCACCACTCGTGACCAATTCTTTAATTTTGGACGCAATGACTCTTGCTTCCATCTGTGATTGTTCAAGGTCCGCTAAATCGAATTCCACCACTTCTGTTCCGTTTTCTGCATCGGTATCGGCAGTTGATTCAGCACTTTCAGTCTTTTGGTCAATCAGCATGACTTCCACTGGATAAGGCTGACTTTCCGGGTAGGGTGCACCATTCCTTAATTCAGCTGCCTCATCGTATGCTATTTCCCCAACCTTAATACCCATGATTTGCTTAAATAAGTAATTGGTTGCATGGAGTACTTCATTTCTGCTCCTAAAATTACAGGCTAAATCAATCCGGAGTCCCGTTCCCTCTCCCTCTACCGTAAAGCGATTATACTTTGATAGAAACAGATGTGGTTCAGCTAAGCGAAAACGATAAATAGACTGTTTGACATCACCAACCATGAACAAGTTGCCATGTACCTCATCATCCTTTGTCACGAGCTTTAGGATTGTCTCCTGCACCATATTCGTATCCTGGTATTCATCGCAATAAACCTCATTAAAATGTCCTCGGTAGGCAAGGGCCGCGTCGGAGGGAAAAAAATCACCACTCTCGGAGATTCTTTCTGTCAAAATAGCAAGGCAAAAATGCTCTAAATCCGCATAATCCACTAATCCCTTTTCTCTTTTTACTTTCTCGAACCTGTTTGTAAATGCCCTTACAAGATAAACAAGTGTATCTATTAAGGGCAGCATCTCTCCCATATCACGTAAAAAGCTCTCAGGCCGTCTCGAAAAGAGTTCATCTTTTATATCCTGAATTTTTTTCTTCGCTTTTTCCCGCAGCTTCTGAGCCTTTTCTGTTAAACCCTTCTCATAATGGTCACCCTTTACCTGCTTGGCCCGTGAAAAAGACCACGTTTGCATGGCCTGATAAAGTGTTGCCCATGATTCCTTCTGCGCGGATAAAAGCGTATCTATCACATGTAAATCTTCTAAAAAGTTTTCCGCTCGAGGGGCCGGCCCTCCCGGCAGCTTTGAAATCTCCAGGCCCTGCTTAATCATTTCTTTCGCTGCTTCTAATTGCAATTCAATATCAAACAGCAATGCATGAATAAAAGGAAGCCCCTCAATGGTTGCATTTTGATTTACATCGTACATCGAAACAATAGCATCCAAATAATTTTCCGGAAGCGGATTGGAACGGGCAAAATCATAGATGGAACGGATAATGTCCATCAAGGCAACATCACTGCGATCACTAGTAAACGAATCTACTAAATTGAAGAATGCCTCATTGTCTTTTTTTCCATATTCCTCTTCAAACAACTCTTCCAATACTTCATCCCTTATTAATTGAGCCTCTGTCTCATCAGCAATTCGGAAGCCTGGGTCAATATCGATTAAGTAATAATATTTACGAATGACCTCCATACAGAAGGAGTGCAGTGTGGAAATCGAAGCCTTGTTCAATAAGCTCAGCTGTTTTCGTAAATGCCTAGACCCAGGATCTATATTAATCGCTTTTTCTAATGCTTCGCCAATTCGATGACGCATCTCGGCAGCTGAAGCGTTGGTAAATGTCACCACTAATAATTCATCGACATTGATGGGATTTTCCGTGGAAAGTATTTTTTGAATAATCCTCTCCACTAGGACGGCTGTTTTTCCCGAACCAGCAGCTGCTGCAACTAGAATATCTCTATCCCTAGCCATAATGGCTCTCCACTGGTCTTCTGTCCACGTTACATCCTCTGGCTTTTTGGGGATCACGACACTACTCATTTTGTTTTTCCTCCCTTCTGATTATTTCCAGAACATTTTCCTTAGAATGTGGTGTTAGTATTCTAAAATGATTGTTTTCAATTGATTCATCAAATTGGCATACCGATTTATACGCGCAAAACGTACAGGGTGTTTTGTCCTTTAGTTTATATGGAGCAATATCGATTACACCATTGGTAATGGCGTTGCCTGTTTGCTGATAGATGTCACGGACATGATGTCTTAGATGGTCAAATTCTTCCAAAGTTGCAACCTTTGATTTTTTTGATAGATTTCCATCTTTTTTAATTCCAGCCGCGACAATTTGGGAATCACCAGACTCAAGCGATTGGTCCATTAACTGAATGACGCTTTGGTCGCTAAGCATTAAACCATTCATTTTAAATTTTTTCATCATTTCTTTTTCAATTTCATCAATGGTTAACATTTTCTTTGCATTGATAAATGGATTATGAACATGAAAATAAAGGACCCCTGCAGGGCTAGCCTTCATCTCTACCAATTCATGGGAATGGGTCATGACGATGTCCAAATAAGTCAGCATCTGTAGTGCAAGACCATAATAAACCTCAGTCAGATTAACGTCCCTTTCACTCGATTTGTAGTCAATTACCCGCAAAAAGACACTATCATCTTCTCCTATAGCTTTGTCGACCCTGTCAATCCGGCCTGCCAACTCCATCCTTTTGCCATTTTTTAAGGTAAAGGTCAATGGTGGCAGATCTCCCTTAGGTCCAAAGCCTAATTCTAAACCTATCGGTGAGAAGCCACTTACTTTCGCGTGCTCACTTAAGACAAGGGAGGCCCTAGTAATGATTTGTTCCAATTTGCGTTGGATATAATGATGACGTTCGGAGCTTAGTAAAATTTCATTCTGCAACTTCGGCGCCAACGACTTGACGGCTTCTTTCGACAGGTCCTCACACTGCTTCCTTGTTAACTCGGCCCATGACATGTTCTGTTCATTCACCCTATAGGCAATTTGATTTAACGCCGCATGGAATAATTCACCAATGTCAGGCGCCTCTAGCCGGAAAATCTGCCGTTCACGAAGCTTTAATCCATGCTGGGCAAAGTGTGAAAAAGCACAGCCATTGAATAATTCCATTCTTGAAACACTAGCCTGAATGGTCTCTCCATACAAGGCATCCGCAACCTCCTCGGAAAGGTGTACCGTCCCATTAGAATAAAAAAGACTCGAAAACACCCTTTTTGCCTTATCTTTCCAGGAACTGTCCAGATAATAGTTATAAACGGCCCACCATAAATCTGAAATAGGGTAACTCCGCTTTTTCCACTGTAATTGAGCGTTAAGGTAAGACAATGTTGTCATATAATTAGAAACAAACCTTAATTGCCCCTCTTCGTCGAGTTCCGCTGGATCCGTTACATAATAAGTCTCACTCAAGTCAGGGAACATATCTTTAAGCCGCTTAATGTATGACGAAGGAATTAACGATTTCCCTTCTTCATTGGCAAGTGGATAACTGATATAAAGCTTGTCCGATGGGGCTGTAAAAGCTTTATAGGCTAAGTACTCTTCATCAAGCAGTCGTATCTGGCTGCTTGGTGCCACATTGATGCCTGCAGCTAGGAGTTGTTCCCGTTCTTCTTCGGCGAGAATGCCCTCATCAGTAAGTTTTGCTGGCAATACGCCTTCATTCACACCGATTACGAATACAATTTTGCTTTCACTAAGTCTTGACTTTTCAAAATCGCCGATTAGAACTTGATCAAGTGCAGGAGGAATCAGAGTAAAATGTAAAGATTCAAATCCTGTTTCTAAAATAGCAGCAAAACCATTTAACGTGACTGGCTCTTCCCCCAGTATTTCAACATATTGATCAAGAAGGTCAATGACAGCGTTCCAAACTTGTTCATGTTCACGCATTTTAACAAGTTGACCTTTTTCTTCAGCAGCTATTTTCCATTTTTCAAGCTTTTCCGGAATATCTAATTCTTCCAAATAAAGATAGACAGCTTCACAAAGCTTCCGCCCCGTATCAGCCTTCTTCAAACGCCTCGACAGCCTTAATATGGGAGCAGATATCATAAGCTTCAATTCATTTAATTCCTGCTCCAGTCTTTTTTCCTCATCTGTTTGAATACCTCCGGCTATCTCTAACCCTCTGATGCGACGATAGGTCCAACGATCTTTATTCACCCATTTACTCCCGTTGATTCCATAGGCTAAACAATAGTTTTCAAGTTTATCCATCCTCTCCCGCATTTTTGAGGGATTTTCTCGGAAGGGATATAATAATTCAGTTTTTATTGCCCTAAATACTGGTTCATAACGCCAGAAAGAATTAATCACTTCTAGACTGGAGCGAATTAATTCAATAAGCGGATGATTAAGCATCGTCCTTTTTTGATCAATAAAATACGGAATTTGATAATCGTGAAAAACTGGTTCAACGATATCATGGTAATCCCCGCCATTTCTAATTAGCAAGGCTATATCCCGATAACGGTATCCACTCCTTCGAACTAAATCCTGAATTTCTTGTGCTATGCCTTCAATTTCGGCTCTCCGATTGACAGCCTGGGTAATTTGAAGGGCAGCATCACCATGAAAGGGAACCGCTGGACGCGCTTCAAATTCTTTTTCTAAATGATTTAAGGAGGCTTGCTGCCATTTTTTTTGGCCTTTAAGAATGACTGGAGGCTCCAATTCTATACCGCTGGCTCTGGCAATATCATTTAGGTGATAACAGGTCTCTCCTGATGCTCGAAATAACTCAAGTTCGTCTGGGGCCGAATCAATGAATAATCGATCCGCCGTCATTGCGATAGAGACACGCTGACAATGTTTCATTAATTCAGCAATCACACGGTATTCCTGCGGCATAAAGCTGTAAAACCCATCAATATAAATCTCAGCTTCCCTCAAGTATGTGGAATCAGAAATTTTTTCTGCTAAGAGACGAAAATAATCTTCAGAATCAATATACTTACCAAAAATCTCGTCCTCAAATTTTGTATAAATCATTTCGAAATCTACTAATTTATCATGTAATGCTTTAGAAACAGAATTTTTGTCTTTTCCAAATAAAACTGCATCTTTAATCAGTTCTTCAGGGCTGATGCAATAACGTTTAAATTCAGTAATCATTTGTTCTATCTGCCCGACAAACCCATTCTTATCGGCTGCCTGCTTAAAAATGGTTAAATTTTCTTTATAATCGTCAATGATTTTACGAATTAACATATTGATTCCAACACTGCTTAAATGCATGCGGCTAATCCCGCCTGTTTCTTGCAAGATTCTCCAGGCCAAACGGGAAAAGCTGAACACTTGGGCGCGTATCATACCACCAACCCCGGCATCGGTCGCCAAACGATATTCAGTTAAAAACGTCATCTGTTCTGGAACTATATATATAATCGGTTTACCTTCTGGATTTTTAACCAGCTTCTCCCGTATCTCATCACGGAACAGGACAGTTTTTCCGCTCCCCGATCGGCCAAGGACCATTCTTAATGACATGAGGCATCCCCCTCTTTCTTTCTAAAACTATCTATCTTTCATTTTACCACAAAATAAGTACAAACGTTTGCATCCAACCAGTAGGGTTGGAACCAAAAATGGTAAAACTGCACAAAAAAACACGATTATAGAATCGTGTCAGTAAACGGTCAAAAGTGAACGTCCATTTCATCTAATGGCCAATAGCGCAAATCCACTTTCCCGACAACTTGATTAGCAGAAATAAAGCCGAATTGACGGCTGTCCCAACTTCCCAGCCTATTATCGCCAAGGACAAATAACTTTCCTTTAGGAACCTTATTTTCACCGGTAATTTCCTTTATACTGAAATCTCCGGTTATTTTAATCCCAGGTGATTTCCTCTTGTAAACATTTAAAAACGGCTCCTCATATTTGTGGCCATTAATATATAGCTGGTCATTACGATATTCAATTTGATCGCCTGGAAGCCCGATAATCCGTTTAACAAAATCCTCTTTTGCATTAGCATGAAACACAATCACATCGAAACGATTCAACTCTCCAACTTGATATCCAAGTTTATTGACAACGAGTTTATTACCGTCTTGTAGTGTCGGCATCATGGATTCGCCTTCTACTACATAATTAGAAAAGAAAAATGCCCGGATAAAAACAAAGATAATGATACCAATCGCAAAGGCCTTCACCCACTCTAACCCCTCTTTTTTCCATTCAATCTTCATTGAAGCTCCTCCAATTCTCCTACTGTTTATTTCTGTCTATTTCTCCATTATGGGCAGTTTCCATGCGCTTATTCATTCTTACCTCAATTCTTTTTCCTACAAACCAGAGAATGAAGATAACAAGCAAAATTACAGTTGTACGTAAAGGCCTTGTCAGTAATGAATGAAGATCATAGCCAATGTAGCTAATCGTAAATATCATCACCATTTTACCAATACATACAGCGAGCATATATTGGTAAAGGTTAATCTTTGAGAGACCTGCGACAATGTTTACAACTGCAGATGGGGTAAATGGAAAACATAGTAATAAGAAAAGAGGACCGAAGCCATGACGATCGACCCAATCCATCAGTTTGCGTACCTTAGGATGTTTAGGCAAAAAGGAAAATATTCGTTTTTGTCCGTACCTTCTGATTAGCCAAAAGACGAGGAAGGCTCCAAGACAAGCTCCCAGCCACGAATATAGGAATCCCAGCCACAATCCAAAGGCACCTGCATTCGCCATCACAAATACGAATAAGGGGAGAAACGGCAAAAATGCTTCAACGACAATCAATAATATGCCTGGTATCGGTCCAAGAGCCCGATATTCCTGGATAAGGCTCATAACATGTTCAAGTGTAAACCAAGCTTTAAGTGAATCCACGTCCATCCCGCTTTCTCCTTTATTTTCTTACATTCTTTTGGACCGCGTACGGAAAGCGAAGCTTCCACGAGCGCAAATCAATAGGCAAGTTTAACAATGTCTATAAATAATCAAGTACGTACCAATTAGAAACGAGAACAGCAATTATTTTTGGGTTCCCCCCATTTAATTCATTTTCCCTTATTAAATATCCTTCTATTAATTAAAAACTTTCTCATATTATACCTAGGTATTGCAACAAAGAAAGCTCGTACGAGGACGAGCTTTCAAATTTTAATCCTATTGCATTTATTGTTTCTTTTTTGTAAAATTATAAAGGAACGTTTGTTCGGTATTTTTATTGAAAGGTGTAGATGGTGATATGACTAGAATTCCAGAGAGTGATCGTGACATAATGGAAAAAGCTATTTATTTACCGATGGTTCTCATCATCTTAAATCGTGATATAGCTGTCGTAAAAAATAGCGCGTTTAAATTAAAACAACCTTATGTGGATTTAATTGAAGAAACCATGAAGGAAATACAGAGGGAATTAGCCGAGGCTAAACAGTATATGAAAAAGAATAAACTCGCAGTCTTTGAAACAAAACGGGATGATGCTTTTACGATGTACATGTTTAATTATAAAGGTTATGAAGAAAGCCATAATTACTTTAACCCAAGGATTCGAAATAAAGTCCAAGAATTAATGGAGGCATACTTATTAAAAAAACATCTATCCCGATAAGTTATGGAACAATTATTTCGAATCCTCCGAATAAAATTCATTACTTTCTGAGGCTTTTGATGGCTTAGGCCGATTCAGTAAATAAAATAACTTTTTTTGATTGTAATCAACTCTCTGCATGAACTTTGACTTCAATAAAGAAGTTCTTAACATTTGTGTATTAAATGTATTATAGGAAACTGGAAAAAGGAAAGATTGTCCATTATGGAATATGACTAATGTTTCCCTAGCCGAAATTCGTTTATAATCACGAATTTGCTCATAAAAGAACCAAATCCCCATAGGGTTTCCAGGAGAGGTGGTACAAAAAGCAAAGATATGATTAATTGGTTCTACAATAATTGGAAGTTTCCGGGAATAGTCAATTAACAATCTCGTCCCCTTCCTCCTGCTTTCAAAATCAACTCCGTAATAGGCGCACCCTCTTTGGATAAGGGCAATGGGTTTGACAGGACACAGAATTTCCTCATCAACTTCACCAATATGAGAATATAGTTTATTACCATACTCCACGGGCTTAATATATAGCGTACAAGTATTTACAATATAATCTCCGATATGTTTTTGCGACAAAGCATTCACTCCTATGTTTATATTTGTATACCCTACCATATCTTATCATCTTTGCCTTTTTATTCCCTCAATTTTTCTGATTGTTACTAATTTATTCACAAATCATTATCAAGAAAAATAATTATCAGAAAATTATAAAAAACGTTGATAATCTTAAAAAAACTCCATATAATTTTAAAAAGCATCAGAGGTGATTTTTGTGAAGGAAAAATCATACACAGAATTAATGAAGATTGGTGCCATGAAACGCACTCGAATGCAAGAAAACTTCGTCCAAGACTTGTACATCGACATGCTGTTGTCTGAAATTCAACTAACTGTGGAAAAAGAAAAATTGTTACAAAAAATTGATTCTGCTATTGATCAGCGGGACAAACAATCATTTAAGCTTTTATCTAATGAACTCAAGAGTATTTATAAACGTTTTGGAACTTAAAAGTTCTTTTTAAACCGCCATAAAACCGGCGGTTTTTTTTATTAAAAAAGCGCAAGCGCCTTGCTCAACCGGGATGGCCTGTAATTCTTATATTATAAGAAAAAACTGAAGACAAAAAATATGTCTTCAGTCGTTAACCTTATCGATTACGATGTTTAATTTCATAATCCTCGAGCATGGAAATACGGTCAAGCATTGAAGGGTGGGTATACCTGAAAATCTTCACCAATAGCGGCGGATTCACTTCACTTAACCCTGACCGGGTTAATTCTTGGAAAGAGGTAATCGCAGCTTCTGGGTTTTTTGTCATCTCAATCGCATACTTGTCTGCACGTGTTTCCTCATAGCGGGAGGCTAGATTAGTCAATGGGCTGGCAGCAAACAGTAACATTGATATAATCATAAAGAATAACGGTAAGGATCGAATATCCCCTGCATCTTCCAGTTTTAATTCTTTCCCAAAACGCCTTATTGCCCAGTTCATCAGTCTATAGGTCAAATACAGCCCCAGAAGTGAGACCAGCAAATAGCCCGCAATCCCAAAATAGATATGCTTTTCTACGTAATGGCACATTTCATGGGCCATAATAAAGAGAATTTGGTTATCATTCAACCGATTTAAAGTCGTGTCCCAAAGAACGATTCTAGCATTGGACCCTATTCCACTCACATATGCATTTAAGGCATTGGTTTTATCTGCCATATTCACTTCAAAAACATGCTGAGCTGGAATATTGGCCTTTTCAGCCAGAGTTAAAATTTTCGTTTCCAATTCTTTATTCTTTAATGGATAGAAATCATTGTATAACGGGTCAATGACAACCGGTTGAAGAAACATCATGAATAACGTAAATGGAACCGATAAGAGCCATCCATATAACCACCAGCGTTTCTTGCTTTTCTTCATTAACCAGTATAAGACAGGAACAATGACTAACCATGTGGCATAATTAAGCCAAAAGTCAATCAATTCATCCTTCATCCAAGAGGCAAAACTCTGCGTTGAAATATGATAGGTTTTAGATAAGGAATAACTAATGTAGCTAAGTGGAAAGGTGGCTAAAAAAGCAAAAAAGGATAACCAGATTAAATAAATCGCGATTTGTAATGGTTTATACTTTGAAGAACTCACTGCCCAACGCTTAAAGGCTTTTGAGAAACCTAATAAAAGGATCAAGAAATAGAACAGCCATTCGAACGGAGTCGATAAAAAAAACAATAGGTTTCGTATTTTTGAATACTCTTCGCTTAATGATAGCTCGCGGCCATTAAGAAAGGTTGATGGGTCTGCTTTTGAGCCCTGATATTCAAATGGTAATGTTGTGTCGGTAAAGGTAAATAAGTACCAATAAATAAACAATCCATAAAGACAAAAGGCCAAAACCGCATAGACCCCCATTTTCCTTACCATGATTTTGTCCCCCTTTGTGTACAGCCTCTAATCTAGTTTAGTTAAAAAAGGAGGATTTAGAACCTAGAAAGCAAAAAAGCCAGTATATAAACCGGCTACATAAAATAAGAGTATATGGAAAGCACTGCTATAGCACCAAGGACGACCACAATGACATTTGCACCTAAAAAAGCTGCAATAAAGGCGGCTGCTGCCCCAGTAACACCATACCAAATATCACCTTTTTGGATAAGGACGATTGCTGGAAAAATTAATGCGCCAAGCGTAGCATAAGGAACATTTTTTAATACCCCTTGGACAAAAGGGGGAAGCTCTTTCCCCTTAAAGAGAACAAATGGGAGCATCCGGGGTATATACGTAACCACACCCATTCCAATGATCATCCATAGTATTTCAGTCTTCATGTTGTACACCTCTATGCCTTGTTTTAATCACTTCTGCCAGTTCGATTAAGATGGCCGATAGAAGAGTTGCAGAAACAATGGACCAACCTTGGGCCATGAAGTGGCCCAGTGTAAAAATTGAATTGAAAAGGGCACTTAAAGCCGCTAAAAAAACAACTTTTGCGCTTTTTTTCAGTGAAGGAACCAAGAGACCAATAAACATGGCATATAAAGCTACACCCATGCTTTCCTGCAATGTTTGTGGCAGACTTGCCCCTATAAGGTGACCCACTCCTGAAAAAACGACCCAACTAGAATAGGAAACGGAAATAAGGCCAAACATAAATCCTGATGTAACCGTCCCTTCCTTAGTGGCAGCCACAGAGAATGTTTCATCTGTAATCCCGAAAGAGAATAATAGCTTGTTAAAAAGGTAATCCTCGTCAGACTTTTCATTTAATGTGGCAGACATTAGAAAATGTCTAATATTAACGATAAAGGTTGTTAGAATAATCTCAACTATCCCTGTCCCGTAAGCGATAAGACTTAACGAAATATATTGTGCTGCCCCGGCAAACACAAGCAGACTCATTAAAACCGTTTCGTAAATGGACAGACCGGATGTCTTAGCAAGGAGACCAAACGTTAGTGCAATGGGAAAATACCCTATCCCGATGCTTATCCCTGCCTGGACACCTTTCTTAAATTCAGACGATTCTCTTTCTACTGCCAGATCCGCCATCTTTCATTCCCCCTTGATTCTTCTCATACAAAAATAAATTTTAACAAATTTTCTGTGCTAACGAAATAAAAAAAACATGGTGTCAGGCACCATGCTTTTGTTTCAGGATTTATTTCCCTTTAAAGATGGGTTTTCTTTTTTCCGTAAACGCTTTTAGTGCTTCGCTTCGGTCTTCTGTCGGAAGGGTTACCTCATAAGCCTTTCTCTCAATTTTAAGTCCCGTACTTAAATCCACATTCATCCCATTTTTTATGGCGAACTTTGCTTGCCTTAACGCTATGGGACCATTCGAAAGTAATTGCGAACAAAAGCCAAGACTTTCACGAAACAAATCCTTGCGAGCTACCATCCTTGTCAGCAAGCCATAATTTAAGGCCTCTTCTGCTGAGAGCCTTCGGGCAGTAAGAATAAGTTCAAGCGCCTTAGCCTGGCCTATTAGCCTCGGAAGCCGTTGCGTCCCTCCCGCACCTGGAATGATAGCGAGCCCCGTTTCCGTTAGCCCCATTGCGGCTTCCGTTGCCGCAAACCGAAAATCACAGGCCAAGGCAAGCTCCATTCCTCCGCCAAAGGCAAAGCCGTTGATAGCAGCAAGTGTTGGCTGGGGCAGCTCATCAATACCGTTAAACACCTCATTAATCTTTAGTAAGTTCCGCTTCACCTGCTCATCGGACAGGCCTTTTCGTTCTTTCAAGTCAGCCCCCACACTAAAGGCCCTTTCCCCTGCTCCGATAAAGATAACAGCTCTGATGTTTGAATCAATACGAATTTCTTCTATCTTACTTTGCAATTCCAGCAATGCCCCGTAATTGAAGGCATTAAGTGAATCCGGCCGATTGATGGTAACAACCGCTACATGATTGTTGACCTCAAGTAAAATTTGCTCCACTCTATCCACCCCTTTAGGAAATTACATTCTAAAAAGGCAGGTAAAATGCCTGCCTTTTTAGATAATTTCAAGTAAATTTGCAATGTATCGGAGGATTTTACTTGCCGGCTACCTGAGTTATCTGCCCTTTAAGGGCTCTTCGTAATATTTTCCCGGTCGTATTCTTCGGAAGTTCATCTAAAAATCCAATGGTCGTTGGAACCTTATATTTAGCAAGATGTTCTTTACAGTATTCTCGTATTTCTTCGACGGTCAATTTTGGATTTCTGCTGACCACATATGCATTTACTGCCTCTCCCTGATCAGCATCTGGAACACCAAGAACAGCAACTTCAACCACATCCTGATGATTGGAAATTACTTCTTCTACTTCTCGGGGGTAAACGTTATACCCGCCAACAATAATTAAATCTTTTTTGCGGTCGACAATATAAAAATAACCTTCTTCATCCATTCTTGCCAAGTCGCCGGTATGGAGCCAGCCATTGCGTATAGCCGCTGCCGTTTCTTCCGGCATTTTATAATACCCTTTCATTACATTCGGACCCCGGACAATTAGTTCTCCAACGGCACCCACAGTAACCTCTTCTCCAAGTTCATCGACCACTTTGTTCTCCACACAAAGAATGGACGTACCAATCGACCCTGGCCTCCGAGGACGATCAAGAGGGTTAAAGCATGTTACTGGTGACGCCTCGGATAATCCATACCCTTCTGAAATCAATACATTAAATTTCTGTTCAAAGTTCTTTAATAGCGCAACGGGAAGTGGTGCGCCCCCTGAAACGCATAAGCGTAACGATTTGAGGTCACCGGGATTTCCTTCCGGGAATTGATAAAGGAAATTATACATAGTCGGCACCCCAGCAAAAATAGTTGCCTCATACTCTTTTATTAGTGCAAAAACTTCCTTTGGACTAAATTTCGGGGCGATTAATATCGTAGCACCACTTAGTAATGGGGCGTTCAACGCGACAGTGAGACAAAAAACGTGAAACATTGGTAGGGCAGTTACTACTCTGTCATTGTTATTCATTTTCAAATAGTTGCCAACATGTCTGGCATTACTAAAAAGATTTTTATGGGTCAACATGGCACCCTTAGGCTTTCC
>Ga0308175_100001774_pt1 | contig 14620 bp, 14 predicted proteins | sample PhyCR1_3_FD_203893 | JGI IMG/M metagenome (GOLD analysis project Ga0308175, IMG submission 203893) | Soil microbial communities from UC Gill Tract Community Farm, Albany, California, United States - DLSLS.C.R1 | ecosystem: Environmental > Terrestrial > Soil > Agricultural land | place: USA...
GCGGCCGTGGTGCTCGTCGGAGACCATGTAATATTAGTTAAAATGTATTACATGAACACCGAAAGAGATAACTTCCACGACTGGGCGCGGGAGAAGCCCGAGCCGACGTCGTTCTCGGGCCTGCATCGCTCCGAGTTGCACGACCGGAACCGCCACCCGCGTGTCCGCTGGGGGCGGCTGTTCTTTCTGGTCGTGCTGGCGGTGGCGCTGGGGGGCGGCTTCAAGTACCTGTCCGGACGCTAGTTTTCCACGGCGAAGGGGCTGCCTGTTTGTCAGGCAATGCGGTGGCAACCCGCATGGATGCTGGGCCCGTGCACCCGCCTCCCCGCACTTCGCACAGCGTTATCCACAGAAGCCCGGCACAACTCGGCACGCCGACGCCCCTCGGATCGGCCCGCTACTTGACCTGCTGCTTGACCAGCTTGCGGGCCAGCGTGCGCCGATGCATGCCCAGCCGCCGGGCGGTCTCCGAAATGTTGAAGCCGGTTTCCGCCAGGGTCTCGTGGATGCGCTCCCATTCGAGCGTCTTGATCGAGGTCGAGCGGTTGGTCAGCTCGATGGCGGTGTCGCCTTCGGCGCGTCCGAAGGCGGCCTCGATGTCGTCGGTGTTGGAGGGCTTGGCCAGGTAGTGGCAGGCGCCCAGCTTGATCGCCTCGACCGCGGTTGCGATGCTCGCGAAGCCGGTCAGCACCACGATCAGCATCGCCGGGTCGTGCCGGTTCAGGCGCTGGACGCAGGCCAGCCCCGAGGCCTCGCCGCTCAACTTGAGGTCGACCACCGCATAGCGCGGCGAATGGGCCTGGAGCAGGGCGGCGACCTCGTCGGCGTTGGCCGCCAGCAGCACCGTGTAGCCGCGCCGCTCGAACGAGCGCCCGAGCGTGCGGGCGAAGGCCGCGTCGTCCTCGACGATCAGCAGCAGGCGTTCAGCTTCCATTTCCTTCGTCTTCCTCCTCTTCGAGAATGATCGACGCCAGCGGCAGGGTGAGCGTCACCTCGGCGCCGCCTTCGGGGCGGTTGCGGGCGCTGACCTTGCCGCCCAGCGTGCGCGCCACATTGACCACCAGGAACAGCCCGAGCCCGCCTTCCGGCCGGCCCTTGGTCGACAGGTAGGGCTTGCCGAAATCGGCCAGCATGCCGGGCGCGAAGCCGGGCCCGGCATCGGTGACCGTGAGCCGCAGGGTGTCGCCGTCATGGGTCGCTTCGAGCCGCACCCAGTCGGGCGAGGCCTGCAGCGCATTGTCGAGCACGTTGCAGAGGGTCTGCTTCAGGGCCGAGTCGGAGACCATCGGCAGGTCGTGGCCGAAGCGGTTCTCGTACTCGAAGGCCAGCACCGGCCGGGTCGCGCGCCATTCCTCGGCCGTGTCGTCGAGGAAGGTGCTGACCGTGGTCTCCAGCGAGGACTCGCCGCGCGCCTCGCCGGCCGACAGCAGGATGCCGCTCAGGGTGGCCTTGCAGCGCTGCACCTGGGCCTGCATTTCATCGATCTCGGCCAGCAGCTCGGGGTCGGAGGTGAAATGCGGCAGGTGCCGCCAGTCGCCCAGGATCACCGACAGCGTGGCCAGCGGCGTGCCCAGGTCGTGGGCGGCGCCCGAGGCCAGCAGTCCCATGCGCACGATGTGCTCTTCCTCGGCGGCGCGTTCGCGCAGCGCCGCCAGCCGCGCGTCGCGCGCCCGCAGGTTGCGGCTGATGCGGCTGATGAACACCACCAGCAGCGCCGCGTTGAGGCCGAAGCAGATCAGCATGCCCAGGATGTAGGGGCTCAGCAGACCGCGCCCGTGCTCGATCGGCAGCTGCAGCGGGCCGCTGAAGATCGCCAGCCCGGCGAAGCAGGCGCTGGTGATGCCGACGATGGTCCAGGTCGACCAGGCCTCCAGCAGCACCGCGCCGAGGATCACCTGCAGCAGGTACAGGAAGACGAAGGGATTGGCGGCGCCGCCGCTCAGGTAGAGCTGCGCGGTCAGCATGGCGACATCGACCAGCAGGGCGACGAAGAGCTCGCCGTTGCTGACGTCGCGGTGGATGCGCCAGCGCAGCTGGCTGGCGGCGTTGAAGGCGGCCAGGAAGGCCAGCACGGCCAGCATCTGGTCGAGCGGCAGGCGGATGCCGAAGCCGTAGTGCACCACCGCGATGGTCGCGACCTGGCCGACCACCGCCATCCAGCGCAGCTGGATCAGCTGCTGCATGTTCTCCAGGCCGGTGGCGTCGCCGTAGTCAGTCGTGCGTGCCATCGGGGCTTCCTTCCTCGGCGCGCCGGCGCTCCTGCCGGACCACGATCCAGGTCGCGCCCGCGACCATCAGGGCCAGGGCGTACCAGGTCAGGGCATAGACCAGGTGGTTGTTGGGAAAGGCGATCACGGTCAGGCCGCCGATCGGGCCACCCGCAGCCGTGGCCTGCGCATCGGCATCGACGAAGTAGGGTGCCACCTCGCCCAGCCCGCGCGCCTGCGCGATCGCCTGGACGTCGCGCGAATACCAGCGGTCGGCGCCCGGGTCGTTGTCGCGCAGCAGGGCGCCGCGCGGCTCGGTCATCCGCAGCAGGCCGGTGACGGTGACCGCATCGGCCTCTTCGCCGCCGCGCTGCGCCGCACGCTCCTTCTGCTGCGCGGGCGAAACGAAGCCGCGGTTGACCAGCAGCGTGCGGCCGTCGGCCATCCGCAGGGGCGTCAGCACCCAGTAGCCGCTGCCCAGCTCGGTGGTCGCCTGGACCAGGGTCTCGCGCTCATGGAGAAAGCGGCCGCTGGCACGCACATGCCGGTATTCGTCGTCGGCGCGGTTGACGCGCGGCCATTGGCCGGGGCCGGGAGCGTCGGCGGCGGGCGCGTGGACCCGCTGGTCGACGCGTTCGATCAGGTCCAGCTTCCAGGCCCGGCGCTCCAGCTGCCAGGTGCCGAGCGCGAAGAAGCCCGCGAAGGCCGCGAGCGCGCCCAAGGCCAGCGCCAGCCGCGGAAGAAGTCTTCTCACCGAAGCGCCGTGCCTGAGGCCGGTCAAGGCATCTTGTGCGTCTCGTTCATCATGCCCGGGATCATGTTGTGGTTCATGTGATACATCACCCACAGCGAGCCGCTCAGCGTGATCACGACCACCACCACCGTGAAGATCAGGGCCAGCATGGTCCAGCCATGCTCGGACTTCGCGTTCATGTGCAGGAAGTAGATCATGTGGACCACGATCTGCACCGCCGCGAAGGCCAGGATCACGAAGGCGGTCGTGCTGCTCTTGTCGAACACGTTGCCCATCACGATCCAGAACGGGATCGCGGTCAGGATCACGGACAGGATGAAGCCCGTCAGGTAGCCCTTGACGGTGGCGTGCGGGGCGCCGTCGTCATGGTCGTCGTGGTGGTCGCCATGGCCGCCGTGGGCGGCGTGTTCGTTGTGCGCGCTCATGGCAGCACTCCCATCAGGTACACGAAGGTGAAGACGCCGATCCAGACCACGTCCAGAAAGTGCCAGAACATCGACAGGCACATCAGCCGGCGGCGGTTCTCGGGGATGAAGCCGCGCTTGGCCAGCTGCACCGACAGCACCACCAGCCAGACCAGGCCGAAGGTCACGTGCAGCCCGTGGGTGCCGACCAGGGCGAAGAACGACGACAGGAAGGCGCTGCGCTGCGGCACGGCGCCTTCGTGGATCAGGTGCGCGAACTCGTACAGCTCGACGCTGATGAAGGCGGCGCCGAACAGGGCCGTGATGGCCAGCCAGGCCATCGTGGCGCCCATGCGCTTGCGCTGCATCTCGATCATCGCGAAGCCGTAGGTGATCGACGAGAACAGCAGGAAGGCGGTGTTGAGCGCCACCAGCCGGAGGTCGAACAGGTCGGCGCCCGAGGGGCCGGCCGCGAAGTTGCGGCCCAGCACCGCATAGACCGCGAACAGGCAGGCGAACACCAGGCAGTCGCTCATCAGGTAGAGCCAGAACCCGAGCAGGGTGCCGTTCTCCGGGTGATGCTCGCCCGGCAGGTGGAACAGCGGGTGCTGCTGGCCGGCGCTCACGGCGCCGTGGGAGGAGAGGACGGTGGTATCAGACATGGCCGGCGAGCAGGCGGGTACGGGCGCCTTCGGTGCGGACGACTTCCTCGGTGGGGATGTGGTAGTCGCGCTTGTAGTTGAAGGTATGGATGATCACGGCGAGCAGCATGGCGACGAAGGACAGGCCGGCCGGCAGCCACATCTGCCAGATCAGCGTGAAGCCGCAGGCCGCGGCCAGGCCCGCGATGATGAAGCCGGCGCCGGTGTTCTTCGGCATGTGGATCGGGATGAAGCCTTCGAGCGGCCGCACGTAGCCGTGCTTCTTCATGTAGGTCCAGGCGTCGTTGTCGTACACGCGGGGCGTGAAGGCGAAGTTGTAGGCCGGCGGCGGCGAGGAGGTCGACCACTCGAGGGTGCGGCCGTCCCAGGGGTCGCCGCTCAGGTCGCGCAGCGAATCGCGGCGCACGTAGCTCACCACCAGCTGGATCAGGAAGCAGCCGATGCCCAGCGCGATCAGCACGGCGCCGAAGGCCGCGATCTGGAACCAGATCTGGTAGGACGGGTCCTCGAAGTGGCTCAGGCGGCGGGTCACGCCCATCAGGCCCAGCACGTACAGCGGCATGAAGGCGAAGTAGAAGCCGACGACCCAGAACCAGAACGAGCACTTGCCCCAGAACTCGTCGAGCTTGTAGCCGAAGGCCTTGGGATACCAGTAGGTGATGCCGGCCAGCAGGCCGAACAGCACGCCGCCGATGATCACGTTGTGGAAGTGGGCGATCAGGAACAGGCTGTTGTGCAGCACGAAGTCGGCCGGCGGAACCGCCAGCAGCACGCCGGTCATGCCGCCGATCACGAAGGTGATCATGAAGGCGATGGTCCACATCATGGGCAGCTCGAAGCGGATGCGGCCCTTGTACATCGTGAACAGCCAGTTGAAGATCTTGGCCCCGGTCGGGATCGAGATGATCATCGTCGTGATGCCGAAGAACGAATTGACGCTGGCCCCCGAGCCCATGGTGAAGAAGTGGTGCAGCCACACCAGGTACGACAGGATCGTGATCACCAGCGTGGCATAGACCATCGACGCGTAGCCGAACAGGCGCTTGCCGCAGAAGGTGGCGACGACTTCGGAGAACACGCCGAAGGCCGGCAGGATCAGGATGTAGACCTCGGGGTGGCCCCAGATCCAGATCAGGTTCACGTACATCATCGCGTTGCCGCCGAAGTCGTTCGTGAAGAAGTTGGTGCCGACGTAGCGGTCGAGCGACAGCAGGGCCAGCACGGCGGTCAGCACCGGGAAGGCGGCGACGATCAGGATGTTGGTGCACAGCGCGGTCCAGGTGAACACCGGCATCCTCATCAGCGACATGCCCGGGGCGCGCATCTTGACGATGGTCGCGATCAGGTTGATGCCCGACAGCAAGGTCCCGACCCCCGCGATCTGCAAGGACCATATGTAGTAGTCGACCCCGACGTCGGGACTGAACTCCAGCCCCGACAGCGGCGGGTAGGCCAGCCAGCCGGTGCGCGCGAACTCGCCCACGAACAGCGAGGCCATCACCAGCCCGGCGCCGAAGGTGGTCATCCAGAAGCTGAAGTTGTTCAGGAACGGGAAGGCGACGTCGCGGGCGCCGATCTGCAGCGGCACGACGAAGTTCATCAGGCCCGTCACCAGCGGCATGGCGACGAAGAAGATCATGATCACGCCGTGGGCGGTGAAGATCTGGTCGTAGTGGTGCGGCGGCAGGAAGCCGGCGTTGTCGCCGAAGGCGAAGGCCTGCTGGGCCCGCATCATGATGGCGTCGGAGAAGCCGCGCAGCAGCATCACCAGGCCGAGGATGATGTACATGATGCCGATCTTCTTGTGGTCGATGCTGGTGATCCAGTCTCGCCACAGGGTGCCCCAGACACGGAAATAGGTGATCGCGCCGAGCACCGCCACGCCGCCGAGGACGACGGCGATGAAGGTGAACAGCAGGATCGGTTCGTGCAGGGGGATGGCCTCCCAGGTGAGGCGGCCGAAGACGAGCTTCGTCAGGTCGAGATGGTCGAGCATCTTTATTCTTCCCGGATGCGGGCGGTGGAAAGCGGAAGCGAAAGTCCGGCGGGGTCGTTGACGCTGCACATGGCGGTCACGTAGGTGCGGGGCGGGATGGCGGCCTCGGGCTGCCAGGGGCGCGGCGCGACGTTGTAGGCGCCGACCTTGCCGAGGCCGCCATCGGCGTCGATGGCCATCATCTGCTCCATGCACATCTTGTTGCGGTCGACGCAGCGGTTGACGATCGCATGGTAGAGGTCGGCCTCGACGCTGGCGAAGCGGCGCACCGGCTCGCGCTCGCTGGGGCGCTCGAGTTCGAGGTAGGCCGCGCGGGTCAGCGCGCCGCCGGCGGTCTTGGACTTCCGGACCCAGGCCTCGAAGTCGGGCTCGCTCACGCCATGGAAGCGGAACCGCATGCCGGAGAAGCCGGCGCCGCTGTAGTTGGCCGAGAAGCCTTCGAAGTCACCCGGCTTGTTGATGACCGCGTTGAGCTTGGTCTCCATGCCCGGCATGGCGTAGATCTGGCCGGCCAGGGCCGGGATGAAGAAGGAGTTCATCACCGAGGAGGCGGTGATCTTGAAGACGATCGGGCGGTCGATCGGCGCCGCCAGTTCGTTCACCGTGGCGATGCCCTGCTCGGGGTAGATGAACAGCCACTTCCAGTCGAGGGCCACCACCTCGACGGTCAGCGGCTTGACTTCGGACGGCACCGGGCGCCCGGCCTCGATCCGGCGCAGCGGCCGGTAGGGGTCCAGGGTGTGGGTGCTGATCCAGGTGATCGCGCCGAGGGCGATGATGATCATCAGCGGCGCGCCCCAGATCGCCAGTTCGAGCTCGGTGGAATGGTCCCAGTCGGGCGAATAGTTCGCCTCCTTGTTCGTCTGCCGGTAGCGCCAGGCGAAATAGACGGTGAGACCGATCACCGGCACGATGATCAGCAACATCAGTACCGTGGAGACCACGATCAACTGGCCTTGCTGGCGCGCGATGTCGCCGGACGCATTGAACAGCACCATGTCGCAGCCCGCCAACAGGGCGAGCGGGAGCAGGAGCAGTCCGCGGAAGTTCTTGAGGGGAGGCATGCCGGAGGATGAGCGTTTGGTGCGCAAAGGGACCACAATCTACTTCGTTTGGCGACTGCGGGATATTGGACGTTTTGTCCTATGGCGGCAATCTCGATTCAGTGAGACCCTCGGGGAATCCAGTTGAACACGACCCAAAAGCAGAAATGACGACGTCCAGCATCAGTCCCGGCGGCTCCTCGCCGCTGCACGACACCCAGCACGACAGCCCCGACGCCGCCTCGGACCACTCGCCGATCGCCCCGGGCGAGATCGCGGTCGGCGTCATCATCGGCCGCGCCTCCGAGTATTTCGACTTCTTCGTCTACGGCATCGCCTCGGTGCTGGTGTTCCCGGCGGTCTTCTTCCCGATGGAAAACCGCCTCGAGGGCACCCTCTACGCCTTCGTGGTCTTCTCCTTCGCCTTCATCGCCCGGCCCTTCGGCACCGTGGCCTCGATGGCGATCCAGCGCCGTTTCGGCCGCGAGGCCAAGCTGACGGCGGCGCTGTTCCTGCTCGGCATCTCGACCGCCGGCATCGCCTTCCTGCCGGGCTATGCGAGCATGGGCTTCGCCTCGATCATCGCGCTGTCGATCCTGCGCGTCGGCCAGGGCATCGCGCTCGGCGGCTCCTGGGACGGCCTGCCCTCGCTGCTGGCGCTCAATGCGCCGCCGAACCGCCGCGGCTGGTACGCCATGCTGGGCCAGCTGGGTGCGCCGGTGGGCTTTTTCATTGCCAGCGCCCTGTTCGCCTACCTCTATTCCAGCCTGTCGAGCGAGGACTTCCTCGATTGGGGATGGCGTTACACCTTTTACGTGGCATTTGCGATCAATGTCGTGGCGCTGTTCGCCCGCCTGCGGCTGGTCGCCACCAACGAATACGACCGCCTGCTCGAAGAGCGCGAACTGGAACCGGCCAGCGTGGTCGAGATCACCCGCTCGCAGGGCTCCAACCTGGTCATCGGCGCCTTCGCCGCCCTGGCCAGCTATGCGCTGTTCCACCTGATCACGGTGTTCCCGCTGTCCTGGATCACCCTCTACTCGACCCAGTCGGTGAGCGAATTCCTGGTCATCCAGATGGTCGGCGCGGTGCTGGGCGCCATCGGCATCGTGATCTCGGGCGTCATCGCCGACCGGATCGGCCGCCGCAACACGCTGGGCAGCCTGGCGGTGGCGATCGCCGTGTTCAGCGGTTTCGCGCCGACCTTGCTGGACGGCGGCAAGCTCGGGCAGGACGTCTTCATCCTGGTCGGCTTCGTGATCCTGGGCCTGTCCTATGGCCAGGCGGCCGGGGCGGTGACGGCCAATTTCGAGTCGCGCTACCGCTACACCGGCGCCGCGCTCACCGCCGACCTGGCCTGGCTGATCGGCGCCGCCTTCGCGCCGCTGGTGGCGCTGGGCCTGTCGGCCAACTTCGGCCTCGGCTATGTCAGCGTCTACCTGCTGTCGGGCGCGCTGTGCACCCTGGCGGCGCTGCGGGTCAACCGGGCGCTGGAAGTCAGGGACTAGCCTCGGCAGCTATCGCCGCGCATGCCATTGGCGCCACAGCGCCACGGCCAGCGTGATCACCAGCGCACCCAGGATCAGCGGGTGCTCGTACGGCTTCAGGTGGCCGATCGCCGCGTGCAGCCAGCCCGTGAGCTTGAGGCCGAACAGGCTGATGACGGCTGCCCAGAGCAGCGCGGCCAAGGCGTCCAGCGCGACGTAGAGCGGGGCCCGCATCGGGCCCATGCCCAGCGTCGCCGGCAGCGCGATGCGCAGGCCCCAGGCAAAGCGCATCAGGAAGATGGTCGCCACCGGATGGCGGCCGACGAAGCCGTTGACCCGTTCGACATGGCGCCGCAGCTGGGGCCGGCTCGCCAGCAGCGCGGCACCCTTGCGGCGGCCCAGGTGGAAGTAGAACTGGTCGGTCAGGAAGGCCGCCGCTGCACCGCAGGCGATCAGCGGCCCCAGCGAGAGATAGCCCTGGTGCACCGCGAAGGCGCCGAGCATCAGGATCGTCTCGCCCTCGAACAGTCCGGCCGCGAAGACCACGATGTAGCCGTATTGCTGGAGCAGTTCGGACAGCATCGGCAGCGGGCCTCAGGCGGAGGGCGGGACGTCGCTTTGCTTCTGGCGCTCGCGGAACAGCGCCGCGCGCATCAGGAAGATGGTGGTGACCGGCGCGGTAAGGGCCACGAAGAGGGCGATCAGCAGCGCGTGCAGGAACAGGCTGCGTCCCTGCACCGAGAAGTAGATCACGGTGGCCAGCGTCATGCACCAGACGCCGAGGGTCGCGCCCAAGGTGGGCGTGTGGATGCGGCGGAAGAAGTTCGGGATGCGCACCAGGCCGAACGAGCCGATGGCGGCGAAGGCCGCGCCGACCACCGCGAAGACGGCGGTCAGCACCTCGGCCCACAGCGGCAGCGCTTCGTTCATTCGATCACCTCGCCGCGCAGCAGGAACTTGGCGATCGCGGTCGAGCCGACGAAGCCGAACAGCGCGATCAGCATCGCCGCCTCGAAATAGACGTTGCTCGCGTAGATGATGCCCAGCACCAGCATCATGAGCATGCCGTTGATGTAGAGGCAGTCGAGCGCCATCACGCGGTCTTGCGCGGTCGGCCCGACCAGCAGGCGGAACAGCGCGCACAGCATCGCCACCGCCAGCAGCAGCAGCGCGAGCTTGAGCGCCCAGAGGAGCAGGGGCGTCATGATTCGAAGATCTCCATCAGCGGGACTTCATAGCGGCTCTTGACCATGGCGATGAAGGCCGGCACGTCGTCGAGGTCGAACACGTGGATCAGCAGGGTCGAGCGGTCGAGCGCGATCTCGGCCCAGGCCGTGCCGGGCGTCAGGCAGATGATCATCGCCAGCATCGCCAGCGCGCTCGGGTCGCGCAGCTCGAGCGGCACGCGCACGAAGCGCGGCGACATCTGCGCGCCGCGCCGGGTCAGCAGCAGGCGGGCGACGGACAGCGCCGACGCGACCAGGTCGTAGGCCACCGCGCCCGCGAGCCGCAGCAACACCGCCGGCCGGCGCATGCGCGCGCGCGCCGGCCGCAGCGACTGGGTCAGCAGCGGCACCGCGACCGCGAGGATCGCCGCCAGCAGCAGGGTGGCGGCATCGAGCGACTGGTTCAGCAGCAGCCAGACGACGAACAGCGCGATCGACAGCGACGGCGCCGGCAGCCAGCGGGCGATCATTTCGCGACCTCCGGTTTGGCGGGCGGGTTGGGCACCTGCGCCGCACCGAGCACCGCCCGGCGGTAGGCGGTGGGCGAGAACAGGCCCTCGGCGGTGGCGGCCGCGTGCTGCATCACGGGGCCGGCTTCGATCGTCAGCGCCAGGCAGGCGGCCAGCAGCGCCGCCACCGGCAGCACCTCGAGCGCGGGCAGGGCCGGCAAGGTGGCATGGGCCTGGGTCCAGAAATGCCGGATGCCGGTGCGGCCCAGCGCCAGCAGCGAGAAAAAGCCCGAGAACATCAGCAGCCCGAGAAAGACCCAGCCCGCCGGCGTGACGCGCTCGGCGCCCAGCAGGCCCGACAGCATCGCGAACTTGCCGACGAAGCCCGACAGCGGCGGCATGCCGGCCAGCAGCAGCGTGCAGCAGACGAAGCTGAGGCCCAGAAAGACGACGCCGGCCGGAATGGCGCGGCCGTAGAGGGCCTGCGCGTCGTCGTCGAGGTTGACGTCGTCGAGCCGGCGCAGGTCCCTCGACAGGAAGGGCGCATCGCCCGCCGCCTCGTGCGGGGCGATGCTGCGGCCCTCGTTGCGCCAGCGCTCGATGATGTCGATCAGCATGAAGAAGGCGGCCACCGCCAGGGTCGAGGTCAGCAGATAGTAGAGCGCGCCGGCCCAGACCGCCGGCTGGCCGAAGCCGATCGCCGCCAGCAGCGAGCCGGCCGAGATCAGCACGCTGAAGCCGGCCAGGTTCGACAGCCGCTGGGTGCCGACGATGCCGAAGGCACCGACGAACAGCGTCGCCATCCCGAGGGTGGTCAGCAGGCCCTGGCCGACCTGCGCCGAGGCGCCGGTGTCGGGCGCGAACAGCACGGTCCAGAGCCGCAGGATGGTGTAGATGCCGAGCTTGGTCAGCAGCGAGAACACCGCGCCCACGGGGGCCACCGCCGCACTGTAGGCCGGCACCAGCCAGAAGTTGAGCGGCCAGGCGCCGGCCTTGGCGAAGAAGGCGGTCCCGAGGATGGCCGCGGCCGCGTGCACCAGGCCGCGGTCGGCCGGGTCGAGCTGCGCGATGCGCACGCCCATGTCGGCCATGTTGAGGGTGCCGGTCACCCCGTAGAGCAGCGCGGCGCCGACCAGGAACAGCGACGAGGCGGCCAGGTTGATGGCCACGTAGTGCAGCCCGGCCTGCACCCGCAGCCGCCCCGAGCCGTGCAGCAGCAGCCCGTAGGAGGCGGCCAGCATCACCTCGAAGAAGACGAACAGGTTGAACAGGTCGCCGGTGAGGAAGGCGCCGTTGAGCCCCATCAGCTGCAGCTGCAGCAGCGGATGGAAGTGCACGCCGGCGCGGTCCCAGCGCGAGGTCGAGTAGATCGAGGCGGCGAAGCCGACCATGCCGGTCAGCGCGACCATCATGGTCGACAGCCGGTCGGCCACCAGCACGATGCCGAAGGGCGCACGCCAGTTGCCCGGCAGGTAGACGCCGATCGAGCCGGGGCCGCCGCCGGTGTCGGGCGCGTTGACCCAGCGCAGCAGGGCCAGCGCGGTCAGCAAGCCGACCAGGCCCGAGACCACGCTGAGCGCCGACTTGCTGCGCCGATGGTCCTCGCCGAGCAGCAGCATCAGGGCGGCGGTCAGCATCGGCACCAGGATCGGCACCGCGATCAGGTGCGGCATGCTGAACTCGAGCAGCCGGTCGAGGAAGGCGAAGGGCTCGGTCATGGCGGCGGCGGCGTGCGTTCCCTGCCATCCACGTGGTCGTTGCCGGTCAGGCCGCGCGAGGCCAGCAGCACGACCAGGAACAGCGCCGTCATCGCGAAGCCGATCACGATCGCGGTCAGCACCAGCGCCTGCGGCATCGGGTCGGCGGTGTTGGCGAGCGTCGCCACCACGCCCGGTTCGAGCACCGGCTCGCTGTCGACCTTGAGCCGTCCCATGCTGAAGATGAACAGGTTGACGGCGTACGAGATCAGCGTGAGGCCCATGATCACCTGGAAGGTGCGCGGACGCAGCAGCAGGTACACCCCCGACCCGGTGAGGACGCCGATGGCGATGGCGAGCACGACTTCCATCAGGCGTGCGCCCCGGCTTCGGCCGCGGCGCGCGCGGCCTCGCGCTCGTCCTGCTCGTCGGACCAGCGATGGCTGCGCACCGACTGGTGGGCCAGCGCGGTGAGGATCAGCATGGTCGCGCCGAGCACCAGCGAGAACACGCCCATGTCGAAGAACAGCGCGCTCGGCACATGCACCTCGCCGAGGAGCGGCAGGTGCAGGTGGGCGGTGTGGGTGGTGAGGAAGGGATAGCCGAGCACCACCGCACCGCCGCCGGTGGCCAGCGCCAGCAGCAGGCCGACCGCGACCCAGCGGCGCGGATAGATCCGCAGGTGCTCCTCGACCCATTCGGTGCCCGAGACGATGAACTGCAGCAGCAGCGCCACCGACATCACCAGCCCGGCGACGAAGCCGCCGCCCGGCTGGTTGTGGCCGCGCATGAAGAAATAGACCGACACCAGCACCGACAGCGGCAGCAGCAGCCGCACCAGCACCGCCGGCACCATCAGGTAGCCGACCGCCGTGTCCTTGGCCCGGCGCGGATTCACCAGGTCGCTGCTGCCGTCGTCCGGCTGCAGCCGCTGCTGGATCGGCAGCGCCATCGATTCGATCGCCGGTCGGAAGCGCCGCAGCAGCGCGTACACGGTCAGCGCGACCACGCCGAGCACCGTGATCTCGCCGAAGGTGTCGAAGCCGCGGAAGTCGACCAGCATCACGTTGACCACGTTGCTGCCGCCGCCCTGGAACAGTGCGTTGTCGAGGAAGAAGGGCGAGATGCTGAGCGGGAACGGCCGCGTCATCACGCTCCAGGCGATGGCCGACATGCCGGCGCCGGCGGCGATCGCGACGCCCAGGTCGCGTCCGCGCCGGCCCCATTGGCGCAGCGACGCGCGCGCCGGCTGCGACTTGGCGGTGCGCATCGGCAGCCAGCGCAGCCCGAGCAGGATCAGCACCGTGGTGACGGTCTCGACCACCAGCTGCGTCAGCGCCAGGTCCGGGGCCGAGAACCAGATGTAGGTGATGCAGCACACCAGCCCCGCGCCCGAGGCCAGCATCAGCGAGGCCAGCCGGTGGAACTTGGCCTGCCAGGCGGCGGCGACCGCGCAGATGGCGCCGATCAGCCAGGTCATCGCGAACATCGGCGAGAAGGGCAGCGGCGCGCGGGTGCCCCGGGCGACCGGCGTGACCCACAGCGCCGCGCCGGCGCCGGCCAGCGCGACCGCGACCAGCAGCAGGAGCTGGGTCTGCAGGCGCCGCGTGCCGAGCAGCCGCCGGCTGCGGCGGCCGGCCTCGCTCAGGCGCGCCATCACGTTCTCGAACACGCGCTGGCCGTCGAGGCCATGCAGCAGCGGCGTCGCCGGCAGCGCGCCGCGGGCACGGCGCCGCCGCTGCAGCACGTAGAGCAGGCCGCCGCCCGCCAGTGCGATGAAGCTCATCAGGAGCGGCAGGTTGAAGCCGTGCCACAGCGCCAGGCTGTAGGCCGGCAGCTCGCCGCCGACCACCGGCGCCGCCGCCGCGGCCAGGAAGGCACCCACCGACCAGGCCGGCGCCACGCCGACCACCAGGCAGATCAGCACCAGCAGCTCGACCGGCACCCGCATCCAGTGCGGCGGCTCGTGCGGGGTCTTCGGGACATCGGGCCCGCATGGCGGACCGAAGAAGACGTCGAACACGAAGCGCGCCGAATAGGCCACGCTGAAGATGCCGGCCAGGGTGGCGATGATCGGCAGGCTGCGGTCGACCCAGGGCGTCGACTGGATGAAGACGGTCTCGGCGAAGAACATCTCCTTCGACAGGAAGCCGTTGAGCAGCGGCACGCCGGCCATCGAGGCGCTGGCGATGATGGCCAGCGTGCCGGTCATCGGCATCGGCTTGAACAGGCCGCTGAGCTTGCCGATGTCGCGGGTGCCGGTCTCATGGTCGATGATGCCGGCGGCCATGAACAGCGAGGCCTTGAAGGTCGCGTGGTTCATGATGTGGAACACCGCCGCGACCGCCGCCAGCGGGCTGTTGAGCCCCAGCAGCAGCGTGATGAGCCCGAGGTGCGAGATGGTCGAGTAGGCCAGCAGCGCCTTCAGGTCGCGCTGGAACATGGCGACGTAACCGCCCAGCAGCAGCGTGATCGCGCCGGCGCCGCCGACCAGCCAGAACCAGGGCTCGGTGCCCGAGAGCACCGGCCACAGCCGCGCCATCAGGAAGACGCCGAGCTTCACCATCGTGGCCGAGTGCAGGTAGGCCGAGACCGGCGTCGGTGCCGCCATCGCGCGCGGCAGCCAGAAGTGGAACGGGAACTGCGCGCTCTTGGTGAAGGCGCCCAGCAGCACCAGCACCAGCAGCACCGGATA
>Ga0308175_100001775_pt1 | contig 14617 bp, 10 predicted proteins | sample PhyCR1_3_FD_203893 | JGI IMG/M metagenome (GOLD analysis project Ga0308175, IMG submission 203893) | Soil microbial communities from UC Gill Tract Community Farm, Albany, California, United States - DLSLS.C.R1 | ecosystem: Environmental > Terrestrial > Soil > Agricultural land | place: USA...
TTTCCCCAGCGCGGATAAGACGAGCACTCGTCGCGCATACGATCCGCCGGCGAAGTGAGCACTCGAATGAACCTGCAAGGCGTGGCTCCGTTCATCATTTGAAACTATGAAATACGCTCTGCTGGCAGCAGCTCTGGTTGTGGGATCGATCGCGCTGGCGCTCGATGGCCAGGTTGGCATTCACGACCCATCCACCATCGCCTTGTGCAATGGCAAGTTCTATACCTACGGCACAGGGGGAAATGCGCTGGTGTCGGACGATGGCTGGACCTGGCGGCGCGGGACGACACTGCCGCGCCGCGGCTTGGCTCCGGATGTCATTCACATCGGCGATCGTTACTACGTGTATGTCGCGGCAAACATCGGCGCGCAGCCCAAGGCTGCCATCAATATGATCTGGAGCAAGTCCCTGGATCCCGAATCGCCCGATTACAAGTGGGAAGAAGGTGGGGTGGTCGCCTCGTCGGACGGCGTTGAGGACTCGAATGCCATCGACCCCGGCTTGTTTCTCGATCCCAACGACGGCCGGCTCTGGCTGGTTTATGGCTCGTACTTCGGCTATATCCGGCTTGTGGAACTGGATCCTAAAACCGGCAAGCGCAAAGACCCGAATGACAAGCCGCGCGACCTGGCGATCAACTGCGAGGCTTCCGATATGATTTTCCACGAGGGCTGGTATTACCTGCTGGCCACGCACGGAAGCTGCTGCCGCGGCGCGGACTCGGGATACAACATTCGCATGGGCCGGGCGAAGAAGGTCACTGGACCCTTCCTCGATCAGGAAGGCATCGACATGATTCAGGGCGGCGGCAAGTTGTTCGCCGGCTCGGGCGGCCGATTCGTGGGGGCGGGCCATTTCGGCCTGCTCGATGTTGGCGATGGCGTGCAGAAGTTTTCGATGCACTGGGAGGCCGATCTCGATCGCGGCGGCGCCAGTGTGCTGGATATCCGGCCGCTGCTATGGAGGGACGGCTGGCCGGTGGCGGGCGAGAACATGAAGGAAGGGACTTACGAGATTGAATCCGTCCGCACCGGGACGGCGCTTGAACTGAGCGTGGAGGGGATGCCGGTGGGCGGACGGCAGGCGCGCGGCGGCCGAGGCGCTGGACCGGCGGGTCCTGGCGGCGGACGCGGGGGCCCACCTGCGGGAGGCGGTCCCGGCGGCGGAGGGCTGTTCGCCGGCACCGGCGCACCGATCCCCGCGCAGGAGGTCGCCGAGGTGTCGAAGAACTGGCCGACCGGCAATCTCGAGGTCCGGCTGGCGAATTATCTGCTCCAGGCTCAGCAGAAGTGGACGATCGCAGCCGCTCCCAATGCCGGCGGCTATCCTGGCTCACCGTACTTCAAGATTACGATCGCGGGCACCGACCGCGCGCTCGCAGCCACGGCGGAAGACGAACTTAGCGTGCTGCCCGCTTTCACCGGCGCGGCTGAGCAGTTGTGGCGCATCGAGCAACTTCCGGACGGCGCGTGGCGACTGATGCCTAAGTCGAAGGCGGTGGCACTTTCGGCAGCCGGCAGCAGTTCCGCGACGCTTTCGAAGTTCGACGCCAAGAGCGACAAGCAGCGCTGGTGGATCAAGATTCCATGAACATTCAGCCGAAGTCAGTCGCGTTCCTAATGGGAGTGGCGATCGCAGCGGCACAAGTGGCGCCGGTCACGCTGACGCGTCCGGCGACGCCGGACAAACCTCCCTCGACGGATGGGTTCATCCAGCGGTGGCTGGTGCTGGAGCCTATCGCTGCCAACGGGCTGACGGATAGCGCGGTCCAGGCGATTGTTAAGAAGGAGTATTTCCCCAACCAGTTCACCGTGATACCGCACGATGGCGACAAGGTGACGGCCGGCGACGCGCAACTCACGTGGCACGCGGAAGACACCAAGCTATACAACCTGAACCTTTACCATTTCGCTCACGGTTTGGAGAAGCCCACCACCAATGTTTTGTTCTGGGTGGTCACGCTGGTTAACTGCCCGCGCGAAATGCCCGGGGTTAGACTGGCCATCGGATCGAACGCCGCTTCGGTCTGGTGGGTGAATGGCCAGGAGGTCATCGGGATATATGGCGATCGCCAGACGGTCATAGACGACGGCGTTTCGAAACGCCTCACGTTGAAGAAGGGGCAGAACGTCATCCGCGCGGCTATCGTCAACGGCGGCGGCGCTACCGATTTTTGCGCTCGCTTTCTCGACCCGGACGACCGGCCGCTGAAAGGGTATACCGTGACCCTCAACGAGGTGCGCAAATGAGTAATCGTCTGGGAGCGGCGACTTTCGGAGTTCTCGTCACCTGTTTCATCTGCAGCGGCCAGCCGGCGAGTTCGAACGTGCCGGGCGCCGAATACCCGCAAGTCCACGCGGATGGCAGCGCCACTTTCCAACTGAAAGCGCCCGACGCGCAGAAGGTCCAGGTCTCGGTTCCCGGCAAGCGCTACGACATGGTCAAGGGCGAGAACGGAATCTGGACCGTCACCACCGCACCGCTCGTACCCGGCTTCCATTACTATTCGGTCGTGGTCGATGGGGCCGCGGTGAACGATCCCGGCAGCCGGACGTTCTACGGGACCGGCAAGGATTCCAGCGGGATCGAAATCCCCGAGAAGGGGGTCGATTTCTACGACTATCAGGACGTGCCGCACGGCGAGGTTCGCATTCGCCCGTATCTCTCCAAGACCACGGGCAAGTGGCGGCGATCTTTTGTGTACACACCGCCGGCGTACGATACCAGCAGCACCAGATACCCGGTGCTGTATCTGCAGCACGGCTCGGGCGAGGACGAAACCGGCTGGATTTTTCAGGGACGCGCGAACATCATCCTCGATAACCTGATCGCCGCCAGGAAAGCTGTCCCGATGATCATCGTGATGGATAACGGCTATGCGACCAAGGCCGGCGCGACAGTTCCGCCGGCGGCAGGCCGCGGCCCCGGTGGGGGCACGGGCGCGTTCGAAGAAGTGGTCATGCGAGACCTGATCCCGATGATCGACGCCAGCTACCGCACCGTCTCCGACCGCGAACATCGCGCGATGGCGGGACTCTCGATGGGCGGCAACCAGACCTGCCAGGTCACGATGCACAATCTGGACAAATTCGCCTACATCGGGGCCTTCAGCGGCACCATGAACGGGCTCGGCACGGATCCGCTGGATCCTGCCACGGCCTTCAACGGCGCGTTCAAAGACGGCGCCGCACTGAACAAGAAGATCAAACTTTTCTGGATCGGGATGGGGACGGAGGAGCCAAATCCGTTCCCGGCCGCGATCGGCGAATTCCGCAAGATGCTGGATCAAGCCGGCGTGCACCACGTGTATTTCTCGTCGCCGGGCACCGCTCACGAATGGCAGACGTGGCGGCGCGACCTCAACGACTTCGCTCCGCGGCTGTTTAAATGAAGATTGTCATGACGCGCAACTGTACCCGTTTTGTCTTAGCTCTCCTTGCAGCCGCCCCATTCGCGGCGGCGCAGCGGGGAGCGCCCATCGAGCAGCAACTCACGTTTGTGCCGTACCACGCCGGCGGCATCTACGATCTCGGCGAAACGGTCGGCTGGACGGTGACGCCCGGCCCCGTCGCGCCCAAGTACAGCTACAAGTGGACCATCCGCCGCAATAACGCCGTGGTGCTCAAAGAGGGCAAGCTCGACCTCGCCTCCGGGTCCGACAAGATTGAAATCACCGGCGACCAGCCAGAAATGATCTACGTCGCGGTGGAGCCTTACGCCAAGCTCGCGACGGACGAAGCTGCCGCTGCGGTGCCTGCCGATCCGCCGGCTGCCGCGCCCGGCGCGGGCCGCGGCGGTCCCTCCGCGTATGCCGGCGGGAACACCGGGCGGAACAACGGGCTCTACGCGGTGGGGGCCGCGGTTGCCCCGCAAAAGCTCGAACTCTCCACGCCGCGGCCGGCCGACTTCGACGCCTTCTGGGACGGCAAGCTGGCGGCGCAAGCGAAGGTGCCGATCGAGGCGGAACTCACTCGAGTGGAAACCGACGTTCCGGGCGTTGAGCTGAACCTGTTCGTTATGGATGCGCTCGGGTCCAAAGCGCACGGCTACGTTGCCAAGCCGGCCAGGGAGGGCAAGTTTCCCGCCCTGATCCAACTCCAGTATGCCGGCGTCTATGCGTTGAACGCGCGCGGCGCAGCACTGCGCGCGGCCGAAGGCTGGCTCTTCCTCAACGTGGACTCGCACGACAAGCTCCCGTCGGATCCCTCCGGCAACATCCCGCGAGCCTACCAGGCGGTGGGCAACACGGATCGCGAGAAGTCGTACTTCCTGAATATGTACCTGCGCGACTCGCGCGTTCTCGATTACCTGCTCACCCGCCCCGATTGGGACGGCAAAACGATCGTGCTGACGGGTGGCAGCATGGGCGGCCAGCAGAGCCTTTCGCTCGGCGGCCTGCGTCCGGAGAAGATCACCGCCATCCTGGTGTGCGTTCCCGCGGGCGCCGACGCCAACGGCGATCTGCATGGCCGCAAAGCCGGCTACCCGAATTGGCCTAGCGAGAATCCGGACGTGATGAAGACGGCGCTTTACTTCGATACGGTGAACTTCGCCTCGCGCATCAAAGCGCCGGTCATGGCGGGCATGGGTTTCATCGACACGATCTCGCCGCCCGCGGGTGTCTGGACCGCGCTCAACCAAATCGCCAGCCCCAAAGAGCCTCTGCCGATGATCGAATCCGAGCACGACAACCTCACGCCGCAGAAGGGTCGAGCCTGCCCCGCACGGACGAAGGAACTGCTCGACATTCTGGTGAAGGGCGGCGAATTCCATCCCGCCGGTATCAGGCAATGAACTTCAGGAGATCTCGCATGCGATTGTTGTTCGCCGCAGCTCTTTTTACCGCCACGCTCTATGCCCAGCGAGGCGGCGCGCCGTATTACGAGGACACCAACAACGTTCCGGTTTCGCCCGAAATCCAGGCGGACCGCAGTGTCACGTTCCGTCTCTTCGCCCCCAAGGCCAGCGAAGTGGTTCTCATGGGATCGCCCGGCATCCTGGAATTCACGAAGAAGCCCATGCCGCTGCAGAAGGACGATAAGGGAGTCTGGAGCGTGACCATCGGTCCTCTGCCTGCCGGGTTCTACACGTACGGCTACGCGATCGATGGCGGGCTGCGGATGCCCGATCCGAGCAATCCCAACCTCGAACTGCGCCGCTGGGGTCCCACCAGTTCGTTCATCGTACCCAGCGGCGAGAAGTCCCTCATTGAAGAGCGCCGCGTACCTCACGGGACTGTCCACGTGGAGTTCTACGACTCCAAGAACCTGGATTCCGAGCGTATGGTGTACGTCTATACGCCACCCGGTTATGAGACCAGCAAGGCCAAGTACCCGGTGCTTTATCTGCTCCACGGAAACGGCCAGATCGAAGCGTCCTGGACCTGGACCGGCCGCGCCAACGTCATCCTGGACAATCTGATCGCCGACGGGACGGCCAAGCCGATGGTCGTGGTCATGCCCTACGGTCACGTCCCGCGCGAGATCAAAACGGCGACGACGCCGCCCGCCAACGACCCCGGCGCGATCGAGAAGGAACTCCTCACCTCCATCAAGCCGATGGTCGAAGGCAAATATCGCGTGCTCACCGATCGCGCTCACCGCGCCATCGGAGGCCTCTCGATGGGCGCCGGTCAGTCGATGGCGATCGGGCTGCACAACCTGGATCAGTTCGCCTACATCGCCGCCTTCAGCGGCGGCGGCAATCGCGCGGAATGGGAAAAGGCGGATCCCGCGATGCTGAATCAGAAGCTGAAAGTGCTCTGGATCGGCTGCGGCACCGAGGACCCAGGCTATAACGGCGTCAAAGGAATGGACGACCTGCTCACGAAGAAGAACGTGAAGCACGTCTGGAACCAGTCCGGCGGGGGCCATAGCTGGCCCAACTGGCAGGTCTACCTCTCCAAATACGCGCCGCTGCTATTCAAATAGCGCAGGCACCCACGGCGACCAACCTGGCCGCGCGCTAACATGCCGAAAGGAGCATTCATGACTCGCCGCGCATTCGCAACTTCCGCCGTAGCCGCTGCCGCGGCGCAAACCGCGCTCGCAGAATCGGCGGCGCCGCTGACCGCCGATCAGGTGCTCGATCGGATTCGCAAGAACGTCGGCGTGCCCTGGCGCGAACAGACGGTGGACAACATCGTATTCGGGAGTGGAGCGTCGGCTGTTAAAGGCATCGCCACGACTATGATGGCGACCTTCGATGTCGTTAAACGCTCCGTGGCGGCCGGCGCCAACATGATCATCTCTCACGAAACGCCGGTGTACATGCACCAGGACGACGTCAAGCCCCTGGAAAAGGACGCGACCTATCTCGCCAAGAAGGAGTTCATCGAGAAGAGCCAGGCGGTGGTCTTCCATTTTCACGACCACTGGCACGCCCACAGACCCGAGGGTATTGCTACCGGGATGGTGCGCGAACTCGGGTGGGAGAAGAACGTCGATCCGGAGAATCCGCGCCGCTACATTTTCAGCGGCGTGCCGCTGGCGCAGTTGGCCAGGGATATGCAGGCCAAACTCCACGCCCGGACCATGCGGGTAGTGGGCGATCCGAAGCTTCCCGTGAACCGGGTGACGGCATCCTGGGGTTACATGTCATCGGTGGCGATGGCGGCGCGGCCGGAAGTGGAAGTTCTCGTGGTCGGCGAAACTCGTGAATGGGAAGTCGTCGAGTACATACAGGATTGCATCGCTGCCGGTCAGAAGAAGGCGCTGATCGTCATCGGGCACGTCCTCTCCGAACAGTCCGGGATGAAGTACTGCGCCGAGTGGCTGACGACACTGGTCCCCGAAGTTCCGGTCCAGTTCATCGCCGCGGCTGAACCGTTTTGGACTCCCGACAACCCTGTGGCCTGACCAATGAAGCGCTGCTTGAAAGATTGATTCCCATGAAATCGTTCACCGTAATATTCCTGGCCGTCGCCGCCGCGCACGCCCAGTCCGCTACCACCCTCAAGGACGCGTACAAAGGAATCTTCCGCATCGGGGCCGCCTTGAATCCGGCGCAGTTCGAGGAGCGCGATCCGCGCTCCAATCCGATCATCGCTGCCCAGTTCAACACCATCAGTCCGGAGAATGCGCTCAAGTGGCAATCCATTCACCCGAGGGTCGATGGTTACAACTTCGATCCCGCCGACCGGTACGTCGCGTTCGGCGAGAAGTACAAGATGTTCATCGTCGGCCACTGCCTGGTCTGGCACAGCCAGACGCCGCGCTGGGTCTTCCAGAACGAAGCCGGGGAACCGCTCACCCGCGAAGCCTTGCTGGCTCGCATGCACGATCACATCACGACCGTGGTGGGCCGCTACAAGGGCCGGGTTGGCGGCTGGGACGTGGTGAACGAAGCGCTGAACGAAGACGGCACGATGCGCCAGTCGCCGTGGTACAAGATCATCGGCGACGACTTCCTGTTGAAAGCCTTCCAATTCGCGCACGAAGCGGACCCTAAGGCCGAGCTATATTACAACGACTACAACCTGGAGAACGAGGCCAAGCGCAAGGGCGGGGTCGAACTGATCCGCAAACTCAAGGCTGCCGGCGCTCCCATCACCGGGGTCGGACTGCAAGGCCACGACAAGATGGACTGGCCCACGGCCAAGCAGGAGTCCGACACCATCGAAGCATTTGCCGCGCTCGGCATGCGCGTGAACATCTCGGAACTCGACGTGGACGTTCTGCCCCGAACGACCGCGCAGAACACGGCCGATGTCTCCGCCACCACCGCCGGCAACGCGCAATCGAATCCGTTCACCGCGGGCCTCCCCGAGGACAAGCAGCAAGCCCTGGCGCAGCGCTACGGCGAACTCTTCGACGTCTTCGTCAAGCACCACGCCTCGATGGACCGCATCACCTTCTGGGGCGTCACCGACGCGGACTCCTGGCTCAACAACTTTCCTACCCGCGGCCGCACGAATTATCCGCTCCTCTTCGACCGGCAGGGCAAACCGAAACCTGCCTTCGACGCCGTCCTTAAGGAAGCGAAGAGCAAGTGACGGAGCAGACGGGATTGGACAGGCCCAAATGATGTGGGCGGCACGAAGCAGGTTAAGCTGAGCAGCATCGACACAAGATCATGACTTTCACGAAGACTATTTCCACAGCATTCCTACTTACGGGATTCGCGCTGCAGGCGCAGACACCAGCCACACTCACACTGGAGGTGAAGCAAAGCAAGTCGGCTGTGAGCCCGACGCTCTATGGCCTGATGACGGAAGAGATCAACTACTCCTACGACGGAGGGTTGTACGCGGAGTTGATCCGCAATCGAACCTTCCGCTCCGATTGGAGCGGCATCCTGAACTGGTTTCTGGTGGAGAAGGGATCCGCGGCGGCGAAGATGAGCGTCGATCCCAAAGACGGGCCATCGCAAGCTCTTACGAATAGCGCGAAGCTGGAAGTGACCAAGGCCGACGGGAACAGCCCGGCGGGCCTGCTGAACGAGGGCTACTGGGGCTTCCCCGTGCGTCCAAACACGCGCTATACGGGGTCCTTCTTTGCCAAGACGGCGGCGGACGGCCCACTGCCGGTGACGATCGCGCTGATCTCCGATCAGTCCGGACAGGTGCTGGCCAGGACATCGGTCCCGGTGGGCGGGACGGCGTGGAAGGAATACAAGTATGAGATGCAGTCGGGGAACTCCGCTGCGTCATCGGAGAACCACTTCGAGATAACGATCGACAGGCCGGCGACGCTCTGGCTGCAACTGGTCTCTCTCTTTCCTCCGACGTATCACAGCCGCGCCAACGGCAATCGCAGCGACATTATGGAGAAGCTGGCGGCTATGAAGCCTGCCTTCCTGCGCTTCCCGGGCGGCAACTACCTGGAGGGCAATCGCATTGAGACCCGCTTCGATTGGAAGAAAATGATCGGCCCGCTGGTGGACCGTCCGACGCACCCGACCACGTGGAGCTATCACTCGTCGGACGGCATGGGCCTGCTGGAGTTCCTGCAATGGTGCGAAGACCTGAAGATGGAGCCGGTGCTCGGGATCTACGCCGGATACTCGCTGGGCGGCCAGGTAGTAAAGCCGGGGCCGGACCTCGACCTGTACGTGCAGGAGGGGCTCGACGAAATCGAGTACGTGACCGGCGGAGCCGATACCAAATGGGGCGCGGTTCGCGCGAAGAACGGACACCCGGAGCCGTTCCGGCTGCGCTACGTCGAGATCGGCAACGAGGACAATTTCGACCGCCAGAAGACCTACGACGGCCGGTATGCGCAGTTCTATAAAGCGATTAAGGCGAAATATCCGAACATGCAGATTATCGCCACCATACCGGTGCAGGGCATGAAGCCCGACATCATCGACGATCATTACTACAAGCGCGAGCAGGGCATGTTCGAAGAAGCCCGCCACTACGACCAGACGGATCGCAACGGTCCCAAGATCTTCGTGGGCGAATGGGCTACGCGCGAAGGGTCGCCGACTCCCAACTTCGGCGCCGCGCTCGGCGATGCGGCATTCATGACCGGCATGGAGCGCAATAGCGACGTGGTGATTATGTCGGCATATGCGCCGCTGTTCGTGAACGTCAACCCGGGCGGGATGCAATGGACCTCGGACCTGATTGGCTACGACGCGATGAACAGCTACGGATCGCCGAGCTATTATGCGCAGGTGATGTTCGCGTCGTGCCTGGGCGATCACACGGTGAATTCGTCGGTCTCCGGCGCGGGCGACAGGTTCTTCTATTCGGCGACCGCCGCGCCGGGCAAGCTTTGCCTCAAGCTGGTGAATGCCAGCTCGTCGCCGCAAACCGTAAACATCGCACTGAAGGGAGCGGGCACGGGAACGCACGCGGCCCACGTACAGACGATGAAGGCAAGCACGACGTGGGCGACCAACACCATCACGCAGCCCGAACGGATTGTGCCGGTGAAATCGAACACGAGCATCAAGGGCGAACAGATGCAGCATTCCATGCCGGGTTACACGATTCAGGTGATCCAGATCGAGCTGCAGTAGGATGATCCGGTTCGCACTGATCTTCGCGATTGCGGCGGTCTCGCAAGCGGCCGACACGCACCGCTCCTGGGCGTCCGACAACGGCAACGGAACTTATTCCAACCCGCTGTTCTACGACGAGTTCTCCGATCCCGACATGATCCGGGTCGGATCCGACTACTACCTGACCGGGACCACCATGCACACGATGCCCGGCCTGCCGATCCTGCACTCGCGCGATCTGGTGAACTGGCGGTGGATCGGGTACGCCTTCGAACGCCTCGACCTAGGTCCGGACTTTCGCCTGGAAGACGGCAAGGAGATTTACGGCCAGGGCATCTGGGCGCCCAGTTTCCGTTATCACAAAGGGACGTATTACATTTTTGCCAACGTGAATCGTTTCGGGCTCCAGGTCTTCCGGGCGACCGATCCTCGCGGGCCTTGGAAGCACAACCGGATTGAGAAGGGGCTGCACGATCTCTCGGTGCTGTTCGACGATGACGGCAAGATCTACGCCGTGTACGGCGCGCGCACCATCCGCATTGTCGAACTGAATGTCGAGTGCACGGCACTGGTGGACGGCACGGATCGCGTTCTGATCGGGCCGGAACAGGGCATGGGCGAGGGCTCGCACATCTATAAACTCAAGGGCAAATACTACATCGTCAGTGCGGTTCCCGGCGCGCACGTGCCGATGAAGTGCGCGCGCGCCGATGGGCTCACCGGACCCTGGGAAGTTAAAACGATCAGCGAGAACGAAAGCCTGGGCATCGGCCAGAGCTACCGGTTGCGCGGCCGTCCCTCCACGCCGCCGTTCGAAATTACGCCGCCGAATCCGGCCGAGCGCGCGAGCCTGACCTTGCATCAGGGCGGGATTATCGACACGGTGACTGGCGAGTGGTGGGGCTTCTCCATGCAGGACCACAACGCTGTGGGGCGCAACACTTCGCTCTCGCCGGTGACCTGGGTGGACGGCTGGCCCTACTTCGGATTACCGGGTAATCTCACACGCACGCCTTCACTCTGGGTGAAGCCCGACACCGGACACACGGAGCCGGTGACTTCGCCGTACGATCGCAGCGACGACTTTTCCAAGCCCAGGCTGCAGGCCATCTGGCAATGGAATCACGTTCCGGACGATGCGAAGTGGTCGCTAACCGAGCGCCCGGGCTATCTGCGATTGCATTCGCTGCCCGCGCCGGACTTCTGGTGGGCGCGCAATTCGCTGACGCAGCGCTCGGTGGGGCCGGAATCGACGGCAACGACGGAGCTGGACACGGCGGGTATGAAGCCCGGCGATGTCGCGGGACTGGCGCTGCTCAATCTCCCCTACGCCTGGATCGGCATCAGGCGCGAGGCGGATGGGTTCACTCTGGAGCATTACGATCAGGAGACGGGCAAGTCGGTTCGCGAGCAGGTTCGAGAGCCGCGCGTGCGACTGCGGGTGCATTGCGATTTCGATACCGATCTCGCGCAGTTCGGTTTCGCGCTTAATGGCGCGGCCTTCAAAGCGGTGGGCGGCGAACTTCGGATGCCATTCCAGCTCAAGACTTTTCAGGGCGTCCGCTACGCGCTGTTTCACTACAACACGGCCGGCGCCCCTGGAGGGCAGGCGGATTTCGATCACTTCACGGTGGACGAGCCGCGCCCGCGCGGATTGACGAAGCCCATCCCGACGGGCCAGCGGATCGCTTTCGCGGATCTGGCGAATGGGAACGGGCTGGCGCTGGTGGATGGAAAATTGCAGTCGGTCACAGGCGCCCCAACGGCATTTAAGGTTGTGGATCGCGGACGAGGCCGGATCGCATTCCAGACCGCGTCGGGACAATACCTATCCGCACGCGAGGGCGGAGTTGGGGTGACGTCCGCGCGCCCAGGCGACGCGGAGACGTTTCAATGGGTGGATCTACAGCGTGGCGAGACGCTGCTGCTCTCTTTGGCCACGCATCGCTACGTGGTCGCTCCCAAGAGTGGCGGGCCGGTCGGCGTGGATCATCCGGGACCGGCACCGGACCGGAAAGACGGTTCGTGTTTTCGATGGAGGGTTGCGAAATGAAGCGGCGGCTGGGATCTCTGATCTGCATGACGGGACTCGCGGCCCTTGCGGGTGCGGGCCTGTGCCGCGCGGCGGATGAGAACGCGCTGAAACTCTGGTACAAGCAACCGGCCGGCGCCTGGACGCAGGCTCTGCCGGTAGGCAACGGGCGGCTGGCGGCGATGGTCTTCGGTGACGCGCGCAAGGAACGTCTGCAACTGAACGAGGACACCATCTGGTCGGGGGAGAAGCGCGACCGGAGCAACCCTGAGGCATCCAAGGCCTTCCCGGAGGTCCGCCGGTTGCTTATGGAGGGACACCCGGCGGAAGCGCAGGCGCTGGCGGATCGAACCATGATCAGCATACCGCGGGCACTGCCGGTCTACGAGACACTCGGAGATCTGTGGCTCGACTTCGGCGGCACGGCGCAGCCGGAAGATTACCGTCGTCAACTCGACCTGGACACCGGCATCGCATCGGTCAGCTATACGGCGGGCGGGGTCCACTATTTGCGCGAGGTCTTTGCGTCCGCGCCGGGACATTGCATCGTGGTGCGGCTGACGGCGGACCGACCGGGCAGCATTTCATTTCGCGCAACCATCACGAGGCCGGCCGATGCGACCAGTCAAACGGCGCCGGGCCGATTGATTCTGACCGGCCAGGCGCTGCCGAAAAACGCCCGCGGCGAGAACAATACCGGGGTGCGTTTCCGCGCCGAAGCGAGCGCCGCCGTCTCGGGCGGTCACATGGAGAGCAGCGGCGATCACCTGGACGTCGGCGGCGCCGACAGCGTGACGCTGACGATTGCCGCCGCGACCGAAATTCGGGAGAAGGATCTTGCCGCGGCGTGCGCTCGAGACCTGACATCCGGGTCGCGCTCCTATGAGGCGCTGCGGCGCGAACACGTGGCGGATCACCAGCATTTCTTCCGGCGCGTGCGGCTCGAGCTTCCGGTAGACGCCGCGGCGCGCGCGCTTGCTACGGATGAGCGCCTCAAGAAGGTGCAGAGCGGCGGAAGCGACGACGATTTGTTCGCACTCTACTTCCAATACGGAAGGTATCTGCTAATTGCGAGCAGCCGGCCGGGAAGCATGGCGTCCAATCTCCAGGGAAAGTGGAACGAGAGCCTGTCGCCGGCATGGGGAAGCAAGTACACCATCAACATCAACACCGAGATGAACTACTGGCCGGTGGAGACCTGCAACCTTTCGGAGTTGCACGAGCCGCTGTTCGACCTGATTGAGACGGCGCGGGAAGACGGCCGGCGGGTGGCGAAATTCTACTATGGCGCCGGGGGATTCGTGCTCCACCACAATACCGACCTGTGGGGCGACGCGGTTCCGATCGACGGCGCGCGCTATGGCATCTGGCCGATGGGCGCGGCGTGGCTCTCCCTGCACCTGGCGGATCATTACGACTTCACGCTCGATCGCAAATTCCTGGCCGAGCGCGCGTATCCAATCATGAAGGAGGCGGCGCAATTCTTCCTGGACTACCTGATCCCGGACGGCAAGGGCCATCTGATCACCGGGCCTTCGCTGTCTCCCGAGAACGAATACAAGCTGCCATCGGGCGAGCGGGCGGTTCTCACGATGGGGCCGACGATGGACACGGAAATCCTGGAGGCATTCTTCGGACGGCTGATCGAGGCGGCAGATACGCTTCGAGTGGACAAGGAGTTTCGCGCGAAAGTAGCGGCCGCGCGCGCCAAGTTGATGCCTCTGCGGATCGGCAAGTACGGTCAGATCCAGGAATGGATGGAAGATTACGACGAGGTGGAGCCGGGGCACCGGCACATGTCCCACCTGTTCGCTCTGTTCCCGGGTGACCAGATCACACCCGAGCGGTCGCCTGAGCTGGCTAAAGCGGCCCGGGCGACGCTCGAACGCCGGCTGGCAAACGGCGGAGGCCACACGGGGTGGAGCCGCGCCTGGATCATCAATTTCTGGACCCGGCTCGCCGACGCCGATAAGGCGTACGAGAACCTGACGGCGCTGCTGGCGAAATCCACGCTCCCGAATCTGTTCGACAATCATCCGCCGTTTCAGATCGACGGGAACTTCGGCGGCACAGCGGCGATCGCGGAAATGCTGGTGCAAAGCCACGGAGGAGAAATACGATTGCTTCCGGCCCTGCCGAAGGCATGGAGCACCGGCAGGGTTTCCGGACTTCGCGCCCGCGGGGGAGTAGAAATTGACCTTACGTGGAATGGCGGGCTACCCGTCGCCACGACGCTGAAGTCTACGGTGGACGGCGCGAAGCTGTTCCGGCTGCCTGGTGGCGTCCGCATCCGGTCGATGCGGGACGGCCGCGCGTCGATGCCCTTGCCCGTCCAGACCAGCTCGACGCTACGGCTTGGCTTAAAGGCGGGGCACGTGTATACCGTGGAGTTCGAAAACCGATAGAGCAAATTACGATGCGAAAACACATTGGCTTACTTACGATGCCGTTCTGGTTGGCGCTTCCGGCAATGGCACAGGTGAGGACGGAGGTTCCTCCGGTCGAGCCCAGCGCCAAGCCCGTCAAGGTGGAACACGTGAAGATCCACGGCGCGTCGCTGGAGGGCAATCTGGAAGGCGAAGAGGTTGACCGCGAGGCCCTGGTATTTCTGCCGCCCAGTTACGCTACGGCCAAGA
>Ga0308175_100001776_pt1 | contig 14612 bp, 16 predicted proteins | sample PhyCR1_3_FD_203893 | JGI IMG/M metagenome (GOLD analysis project Ga0308175, IMG submission 203893) | Soil microbial communities from UC Gill Tract Community Farm, Albany, California, United States - DLSLS.C.R1 | ecosystem: Environmental > Terrestrial > Soil > Agricultural land | place: USA...
TCGGGCCCTCGCCGAACGCCGGGCACCAGCGGGCGACCGGGCACGCCCCGCAGGCGGGGTTGCGCGAGTGGCAGACCCGGCGCCCGTGCCAGATCAGGTGGTGGCTCAGCATCGTCCAGTCCCGCTTGGGGAAGAGCGCACCGATGGCGTGCTCGACCTTGACCGGGTCGGTCTCGTCGGTCCAGCCGAAGCGACGGGCCAGGCGGCCGAAGTGGGTGTCGACGGTGATCCCGGGGATGTCGAACGCGTTGCCGAGGACCACGTTGGCGGTCTTGCGGCCCACGCCGGGCAGGCTGACCAGGTCGACCAGCCTGGGCGGCACCTCCCCGTCGTACCGCTCCACCAGGGCCTGGCTCAGCTTGAGCAGCGACTCGGTCTTGGCCCGGAAGAATCCGAGCGGGCCCACGATCTGCTCGAGTTTGTCGCGCTCGGCGGCCGCCATCGCGGCGGCGTCCGGGTACGCCGCGAACAGCGTCGGGCGCACCGCGTTGACCCGCTTGTCCGTGGTCTGGGCCGACAGCACGGTGACGACGAGCAGCTCGAAGGGGCTGTCGAAGTCCAGCTCGCAGCGGGCTTCGGGGTAGGTCTCGGCGAGGACGCGGTCGATCTTCCGGGCACGGCGAACCAAGCCGGTGGGGGTTTCCTCATCGAGCACGCGAACAGCCTACGGCGCCCTGCCGACACCGCACGAAGCGCGACTAACGGGGTGGCGTTGTTCCTGTGATGAATTCCACTGGCTAGGATCATCGCGGCCGTCCGTATGGGGCGGGTGAGGTCACTTGGAGGATTCGTGGACAACGACGTACTGCGTCAGGCGCCGCTGTTCAGCGCGCTCGACGACGAGGCGGCCACCGCGCTGCGGTCGTCGATGACCGAGAGCCGGTTGCGACGGGGCGACGTGCTGTTCCACGAGGGCGACTCCGGCGACAAGCTGTACGTCGTGCTCGACGGCAAGGTGAAGCTCGGCCGCACGTCCTCGGACGGTCGCGAGAACCTCCTCGCCATCCTCGGCCCCGGCCAGATGTTCGGCGAGCTCTCGCTCTTCGACCCCGGCCCGCGTTCGGCGACGGTGACCGCGGTGACCGACGCGTCGTTCGCCTCCCTCTCCCACGAGGACCTGCTGCGCTGGCTCGAGGGCCGTCCGGTCGTCGCCCGCGGCCTCCTCGCCCAGCTCGCCGGCCGGCTCCGCAAGGCCAACGACGTGGTGGCCGACCTGGTCTTCTCCGACGTGCCCGGCCGCGTGGCCAAGGCGCTGCTGGACCTCGCGGACCGCTTCGGCCGCACCGCCGACGACGGCGTGCACGTCCACCACGACCTCACGCAGGAGGAGCTGGCCCAGCTCGTCGGCGCGTCCCGCGAGACCGTGAACAAGGCCCTGGCCGACTTCGCCTCGCGCGGCTGGCTGCGGCTCGAGCCGCGCTCGGTCGTGATCATGGACGTCGAACGGCTCTCCCGCCGCGCCCGCTGACCTCCGGGCACCCGGAGAACTTTCCGGTGAGGTGACCCCCGAACCGGGGCCTGCGTGCGTCGTAGGAGGTGAAAGGGGGCTCGAGTGCCTGCTGTGACGCCGTCCGAGAACGACTTCCGCGCGTTCGTCGTGGCGCGCACGCCTGCCCTGTCGCGCACGGCGTACCTCCTGACCGGGGACGCCCACCTCGCGGAGGACCTCGTGCAGACCGCACTCTTCAAGGCGGCACGTCGGTGGGAGCGGATCCAGGGCTCCCCCGAGGCGTACGTGCGCCGCATCCTCTACACCCAGAACGTCTCGTGGTGGCGGAGCCGGCGGGTCCCCGAGACCTCCCTCGGCTCGTACGACGCGCCCGCGACCGCCGCGGACGCCGACCTGCGGCTGACGTTGGAACAGGCGCTCGGTCGCCTCACCACCCGGCAGCGCACGGTGCTGGTGCTGCGCTACTTCGAGGACCTGACCGAGGTGCAGGCGGCGGCTGCGCTCGGCATCGGCGCCGGCACGGTCAAGTCGATCACCCGCCAGGCTCTGGCCCGGCTGCGGACGCTGGCGCCCGAGCTGGCCGAGCTGGTCGGGGAGCCGTCATGACCTGGCGGCTGCGCGAGGAGCTCGAGCGGATCGGCGAGGCCGCCCCGCTGGCGGACGTGCCCGCCGACACCTGGGCACGGGGGCGTCGGGCCCGGGTGCGGGACCGGGTGCTCGTCGGTGTCGCGGCGGTCGCCGTGCTGGCCCTCGTCGGCGGTCTCGCGGGGGTGCTGCCCGGCCGGTCCTCGACGCCGGTGGCGAGCGCGCAGGGCGCCGTACCGGACCACGTCTACGTCGTCACCTCGACCAGCGACGTCCCGGTCACCTCCGACCTCGCGGTGGGCCGGACGGCGGCGGCGTACGTCACCACCATCGGCGCGACCGCCCACGTCGTGACCATCGGGGCGGCGGACGGCGGCTACCACGTCCTGGACCTGCCTCAGTTCGCCGAGCGCGGCGGCCTCGAGTACGCCGCGTCGGCACCGGTCGCCCTGTCCCCCGACGGCACCCAGCTCGCCTACGCCTACTCCGGCGCGGTCCCGGACCGCCGCGGCCCCGTGCCGACCGGCCTGACGATCGTGGACCTCCGGTCGGGCTCGTCGAGAAGCGTGCCCGTGACCGGCGGGCAGGGCATCCTGGTGCGCACCGTCGCCTGGTCGCCCGACGGGCGCTGGCTGGTGTGGTCGGGCCAGGTCTCGACCCTCTGGAACCAGCGCGAGCGGCGCTTCGGCGAGGAGATGGCGGCCGGCCGGATCGCCCCGGGGGCCAGCAGCTCCCAAGCCGTCCCCGTCTCGAACCGGGTCGCGCAGGCCGTCGGGATCGGCGGCTCGGGCCGGGTGGCGATCACGTCCTCCGGCCAGGCGGTGATCTGGGACGGGCGCGTCGTGAACCACACGCGCCTGCCCCACGGCTCGGGGAGCCCGCTGGAACTCGTGCGCGTCGGGTCCTCGGTGACGGACGTGCGGGCCGACACGAGCGGCAACGCAGCGGTCTACCACGTGATGCGCTGGTCCTCGGGCGACGTCAGCGTGGCCGACCCCCATCTGAGCGGGGTGACGATTGCCGTCCGCGGCTGGCTGGGTGAGACTCCCGTGGTCGAGACGCAGCCGACCTCGGGAGCGTTCACGACGACCCCGATCAACCTGCTCACCGACTCAGGGCTGCGCGAGATCGGGCGCCTCGACTCCGGCGTGCAGGACCTGACCCTGGCGACGGACCTGATGACCCCCTCACAGCCCACCGTCGACGTACCCGCCCCCGACTGGGCCCCCCACCACGGGACCCCCTGGCTGTGGAGCGCTCTCCTCGCCGGGGCCGTGGCGCTCCTCGCCGCGGGCGCCCTGGCCGTACGCCGCCGTCGCATGTAACGCGGTGTCCACGGTTCTGGTGCGGCGTTGCAGCGCCGCTCCAGTGACGTGGACACCGCGTTACATGAGTCAGGCTCGAGCGGCCAGGTAGGCCAGCTGGGCCCGCACCGAGAGCTCGGCGGCACCCCAGAGCACCTGGTCGACGTCGGCGTAGACGATCTCCACGACGCGGCGGGGCAGCTCGTCGGCGGGCACCGGCTCGCCCGAGCGGAGGGCGGCGACCGCGGCCTCGACCTGCTCCAGCCGCTCGCGGCGGTGGGCGATGTAGAAGTCCAGGGCGCCCAGCGCGTCGCCGATGACCGGGCCGTGGCCGGGCCAGATGGCGCCGACCTCGTGGGCGGCGGCCAGGGCGTGCAGGCGGTCCAGGGAGTCGAGGTAGGCGCCGAGCTGTCCGTCGGGGTGGGCCACCACGGTCGTGCCGCGCCCCAGCACGGTGTCGCCAGTGAGCACGGCCCCCTCGGCGGGCAGCAGGAACGACAGCGAGTCGGCGGTGTGGCCCGGCGTGCCGACCACCCGGATCTCGAGGCCGTCCACCGAGACCACGTCCCCGTCACCGAGGCCCTCCGAGCCGAGGCGGTACTCCGGGTCCAGGGCGCGTACGCCGCAGCCGACGCGCTCGGCGAACTCCCGAGCAGCCTCGGAGTGGTCGGCGTGGTGGTGGGTCAGCAGCACGACCGCGACCTCGTCGGCCTCCTGGGCCACCGCGTCGAGGTGGGAGAGGATGGACGGGCCCGGGTCGATCACCACCGAACGGCGCGCCCCCGGCTCGCGCAGCACCCAGGTGTTGGTGCCGTCGAGCGTCATCATGTTCGCGTTCGGGGCCAGCACGCACCGCCCCCGCTCGCCGAACGATCCTCCGGTCCAGCTCATGCGCGGCGGGACTCCACCAGCGGGCGCAGCTCCTCCGGCATCGACAGCGTGGCCTCTGCACCCTCCCCGACCACCTGCGGGGTGAACATCTCGACGGTGCGGTGGCCGGCGGCCGCGAGCACCGAGGCGGGGTCGGGGTACTGCGCGATCTCCAGGCAGGTCAGGTAGGTCGGCGGCAGCATCAGCATCTCGGCGGCCTCCACCGCCTCGACGGCGCCCGTTGCCGAGAGCCAGGTGACCGAGGAGGACTCCGTGGAGACGTCCCGGGTCCGCTGCCCCTCCGGGAGCTCGGCGACGAAGAACCACGTCCGGTAGCGCCTCGGCTCGAAGACCGGCGTCAGCCAGCCCGACCAGACCCCCAGCAGGTCGGTGCGGAGCACCAGCCCACGACGGGCGAGGAACTCGGTGAAGGCCAGCTCACGCTTCTCCAGCGCGACCCGGTCGGCCTCCCAGTCCGCCCCGGTGGTGTCGTCGACGACCGTGTCCGGGGACGGGCCGGCCAGCAGCACCCCCGACTCCTCGAACGTCTCGCGCACCGCCGCGCAGACCAGCGCGAGGGCGGTCTCCTCGTCGGTGCCCAGCCGGGTGGCCCACTCCGTCGGGGACGGGCCCTCCCAGCCGATGTGGGCAGCGAAGTCGCGCGGGTCCACCCCACCGCCCGGGAACACGCACATGCCCGCCGCGAACGCCATCGACGTCTGACGGCGCAGCAGGTAGACCGAGGGACCGGAACCCGAGGATCGCAGGAGCACGACGGTCGCGGCGTTGCGCGGCTCGGCCGGCGTGCGCGCGCCGTCGGCGAACTCGCGCGCCTGCTCGACCAGCTGCGGGGGCAGCGGGATCCGCAGCATCAGACCTCGACGAGGATCTCGACCTCGACCGGGGAGTCCAGCGGCAGCACCGGCACCCCGACCGCCGAGCGGGCGTGGACCCCGGCATCGCCGAAGACCTTGCCGAACAGCTCGGAGGCGCCGTTGGCCACCAGCGGCTGCCCGGTGAAGTCCGGCGTGGACGCCACGAAGGCCACGACCTTGACGATCCGCTTGACCAGCGACAGGTCACCGATCTCGGCCTTCACGGCCGCGATCGCGTTGAGCGCGCACTGCTGCGCGCACTCGACGGCCTCCTCCTGGCTGACCTCGCCGCCGACCTTGCCGGTGAGCATCAGCTCGCCCGACCGCATCGGCAGCTGGCCGGAGGTGAAGACGTGGTTGCCGCTGCGCACGGCGGGGACGTACGCCGCGACCGGCTTGGCGACCGCGGGCACCGACAGGCCGAGCTCGGCCAGCTTCTCCTCGGGAGTGCTCATCTCAGGCCTCCACCGGACGCTTGAAGTAGCCGACGAGGTTCTCGGGGTTCATGCCCGGCGCGATCTGCACGAGCTCCCATCCGTCGGCCCCGAAGTTGTCGAGGATCTGCTTGGCGGCATGCGTCAGGATCGGCGCGGTCAGGTACTCCCACTTGGTCATGAGCGGCACCCTACTCGGCGCCCCGCCCACCCGGGTCAGCGCTGGACGGCGTACCGGACGTGCGTGGCGTACGGCGAGCTCCACACGCCCCGCACCTCGAGGTCGAGGTCCTGGTCGAAGCCCTCGAAGAGCCGCTTGCCGCCCCCGAGCACGACCGGTGCGGTCGAGATCGCGAGCTCGTCGACCACGCCCGCGACGAGCCCCTGCCGGATCACGTCGGCGCCCCCGCCGAGGGCCACGACACCGTCGCCGGCGAGCTCGCGGGCCCTCGCCAGCGCGGCGTCGAAGCCGTCGACGAACCAGAACCCGGCCGAGGGGTCGGGCTGGTCCTCGGTCCGGTGGGTCAGCACGACCAGGGGGCCGGGGAACGGGTTGGTGCCGCCCCAGGCCCCGGCCGCCTCGTACATGTTCCGGCCGACGATCCCGGACCCCAGGCCCGCGGTGAGCTCGTCGAAGAACTCCTTGTCGGCCCCGTGCATCCCCTCGGCACTGCGACCGTCGTCCGCGTAGGTCCACGGCCCACCCATGACCCAGTAGTGCAGGCGTTCGCCGCCGACGCCCAGGCCCTGCCCGGCCCGGTCGTCGGGGCCGACGACGTACCCGTCCAGCGAGGTGGTGATCGAGGCGATGACCCTGCCCGTGGCGATGCTCATGTCCGGTCCTCCCGTGGTCGATGACTCAGGAGGACCGACCGCCTCAGCTGCCCGAACTCATCGCTCAGACGAGCTGCGGCTCGGTCTTCTCGCGGACCTCGTCCTCGCTGACGCCCGGGGCGAGCTCGACCAGCTTCAGGCCGTCGGGGGTGATGTCGATGACGGCGAGGTCGGTGATGATCCGCTCGACCACGCCCCGGCCGGTGAAGGGCAGCGAGCACTCGTTGACGATCTTGTAGGAGCCGTCCTTGGCCACGTGCTCCATCAGCACGATCACGCGCTTGGCGCCGTGGACCAGGTCCATCGCCCCGCCCATGCCTTTGACCATCTTGCCCGGGATCATCCAGTTCGCGATGTCACCACCGGCCGACACCTGCATCGCACCCAGGATCGCGGCGTCGATCTTGCCGCCGCGGATCATCCCGAACGACGTCGCGGAGTCGAAGAACGACGCACCACGCCGCAGCGTGACCGTCTCCTTGCCCGCGTTGATCAGGTCCGGGTCCTCCTCACCCTCGATCGGGTAGGCCCCCACGCCGAGGATGCCGTTCTCCGACTGCAGCACCAGCTCCACGTCCTCGCCGACGTAGTTGGGCACCAGCGTCGGCAGCCCGATCCCGAGGTTGACGTACGAGCCGTCGTGCAGCTCCGAGGCCGCCCGGGCGGCCATCTCCTCACGCGACCAACCCATCTCAGGCTCCCTCTCCGCGCGGACGCACGGTCCGCTTCTCGATCCGCTTGTCCGCCGCCTGCTCCGGGGTGAGCGCGACCACCCGCTGCACGAACACACCCGGCGTGTGGATCTCGTTGGGGTCCAGCTCACCGGGCTCGACCAGCTCCTCGACCTCGGCGATCGTGACCCGCCCGCACATCGCGGCCAGCGGGTTGAAGTTGCGCGCGGAGTCGCGGTAGACGAGGTTGCCGTGCCGGTCGCCCTTCCAGGCCCGCACCAGCCCGAAGTCCGCCACGATCGCGTGCTCGAGCACGAACTCCTTCTCCCCCTCCGCGGTCGCGAACCGCTGGGTCTGCTTGGCCGGGGAGGAGACCACCACGTTGCCAGCGTCGTCGTACCGCCACGGCAGGCCACCCTCGGCGACCTGGGTGCCCACCCCGGTCGCGGTGAAGAACGCCGGGATCCCCGAGCCGCCGGCCCGCATCCGCTCGGCCAGCGTGCCCTGCGGGGTCAGCTCGACCTCGAGCTCCCCGGACAGGTACTGCCGGGCGAACTCCTTGTTCTCCCCCACGTAGGAGGAGATCATCCGGCGCAGCCGCTTGGCCATCAGCAGCCGGCCCAGGCCCCAGTCGTCCACACCGCAGTTGTTCGACACCGCCTCGAGCTCGTCGACCCCGGACTCCAGGACCGCCTCGATCAGCACCGACGGGATCCCGCACAGCCCGAAGCCACCGACCGACAGCGTCGCCCCGCTCGCGATGTCGGCCACCGCCTCGGCCGCACTCGCCACGACCTTGTCCACGCGCTCGTCCTCCCTCGCCCCACCAGGGCGCCTGCTTCGGGCCACGACGGCCCCGACGTCAGGCGATCCTAGTCATGACCGCCGTCACAGCCGTATGGCTGGACAGCACACGTCGCCCTCTCACGGATGGCTGATGTGGCCATGACGGGCCATGCGGCGCGCATTCAGGGCTTGCCTCGGGTCACACGTCAGGGGCCAGCCAATACGCTGCACTACGTGTCCGAGCAGAAGCACGACTGGCCGCGCGTCCGTCTCCACGTCGTCACGGGCAAGGGCGGCACGGGCAAGTCGACGGTCGCGGCGGCCCTGGCGCTCGCCCTGGCCTCCCACGGCAAGAACGTCCTGCTCTGCGAGGTGGAGGGGCGTCAGGGCATCGCCCGGATGTTCGACGTCGACCCGCTGCCCTACGAGGAGCGTCGCATCGCCACCGGCCTGCCCGGCCCGGAGGGCAGCCCCGGCGTGGTCCACGCGCTCCACATCGACCCCGAGTCGGCCCTGCTGGAGTACCTCGCCATGTACTACAAGCTGGGGCGGGCCGGCCGTGCCCTGGACCGTTTCGGCGTGGTGGAGTTCGCGACGACCATCGCCCCCGGCGTCCGGGACGTGCTGCTGACCGGCAAGGTCTTCGAGGCCGTCCAGCGCAACAGCCGCAACAAGTCCGCGATCCGGTACGACGCCGTGGTGCTGGACGCGCCGCCGACGGGCCGGATCGCGCAGTTCCTCAACGTCAACAACGAGCTCGCCGGGCTCGCCCGGATGGGGCCGATCAAGAGCCAGGCCGACACCGTGATGACGCTCTTCCGCTCCCCCCGCACCGCGGTCCACCTGGTGACCGTGCTGGAGGAGATGCCGGTCCAGGAGACCGCGGACGGCATCGGCGAGCTGCGCGAGGCCGGGCTGCCGGTCGGTGGCGTGGTCGTGAACCTGGTCCGGCCCCGCGACCTCGACGCGGGCGACCTCACGTCCGCGCTGGCGGGCAGCCTGGACCGCTCCACGATCCGCTCCGACCTGAAGGAGGCGGGAGTGGAGGACGGCAACGGCCTGGTCGACGGGCTGGTCGCGGAGGCACGCGACCACGCCGAGCGGCGGGCCCTCGAGGACGAGCAGCGAGCGCTCGTCGGCGACCTGTCGGTGCCGACGTACGAGCTGCCACGGCTCGCGGGCGGCGTCGACCTCGGTGCCCTCTACGAGCTCGCCACCGAGCTCAGGAAGCAGGGGATGGCATGAGCACTCCCGCCCACAAGACGCGCAGCCGGTCCCGCGTCGGCCCGCTCACCGAGGGGACCGCCTCCTCGCTCGACGTCGACGCGCTGCTCGACGACCCCCACACCGGCATCATCGTGTGCTGCGGCTCGGGCGGGGTGGGCAAGACGACGACCTCCGCGGCCCTCGCCCTCCGGGCCGCCGAGCACGGACGCCGGGTGGTCGTCCTCACCATCGACCCCGCCCGCCGCCTGGCCCAGTCGATGGGCATCGAGGCGCTCGACAACACCCCGCGCCCGGTCGTGGGCGTCGCCACCGAGGGCGGCGGGTCGCTCGACGCGATGATGCTGGACATGAAGCGCACCTTCGACGAGGTCGTGGAGAGCCAGGCGGCCCCCGAGAAGGCGCGACAGATCTTGGAGAACCCCTTCTACATCGCGCTGTCGAGCTCCTTCGCCGGGACGCAGGAGTACATGGCGATGGAGAAGCTCGGCCAGATCCACGCGGCCGCCCAGCGCGAGGGCACCTACGACCTGATCGTCGTCGACACCCCGCCGTCCCGGTCGGCGTTGGACTTCCTCGACGCCCCCGAGCGGCTCTCGAGCTTCCTCGACGGACGGTTCATCCGGCTGCTGCTGGCCCCGGCGCGGGGGCCGGCCCGGATGATGTCGGCCGGCTTCGGGATCATCACCAACGCGCTGACCAAGATCCTCGGCGCCCAGGTGCTGCGCGACATGCAGACCTTCGTCGCGGCGTTCGACACCCTCTTCGGCGGCTTCCGGCAGCGCGCGCAGAAGACGTTCGAGCTGCTCCAGGCCGACGGTACGGCGTTCCTCGTCGTCGCCGCGCCCGAGCCGGACGCGCTGCGCGAGGCGGCGTACTTCGTGGAGCGGCTCAGCGAGGACCGGATGCCGCTGGCCGGTCTGATCGTCAACCGCGCCAGCCCGCAGCCCGAGGGCGTGTTGTCGGCCGACGAGGCGATGGCGGCGGCCGCCCGGCTCCGCAAGCACGAGCCGGACTCCCTGACCGCGGGACTGCTGCGGCTGCACGCCGACCAGTCCCGCATGGTCGAGCGCGAGGCCCGACTGCGCGAACGGTTCGCCGCGGCGCACCCCGAGGTCCCGACGGCCGTCGTGCCGGCGCTCGCCGGTGACGTCCACGACCTCGACGGACTGCGCCGGATCGGCGACCTGCTCGCCGGCGGCTGAGGGGTCTCCCCAACCGACGCCGGCGTCGGGCCTCAGGCGCCCGCGGTGACCTTGACCGGGTTGGCGCCCTGGTCGCGAGCCGCCTCGAGCACGGTCCGCCAGGAGGCGGTCGGCCGACGGCGCAGGAGCGCCCGGCGCTCCCGCTCGGTCATGCCGCCCCAGACGCCCCACTCGATCTGGTTGTCGAGCGCCTCGGCGAGGCACTCCGTGCGCACCGGGCACCCGGAGCACAGCTGCTTCGCCTTGTTCTGCTCCGCGCCCCGCACGAACAGCTGGTCCGGCTGTGCCTGACGGCAAGCGGCCGCGGAAGTCCAGTCTTCAACCCACATGTTGATGTCCCCACATCGTCCGAGATAGGCGGCGTCCCCATGACGTCTACCCGGGTAAGTCCCCTCAGGGTAAGAAAGTTAAGGACTCAGCGAGCTTCGCGGCAGACCCCTTCTACCCAAATGTCCTAGTCCGAAGTGACTAGTCACTTCGGGTCATGAATGGGTTGGGGGTCGGCCCCTCCCGTACATTGGGCGCATGTCCAGCCCTCGGTCCACCCCGCCCGGCGAACGTCTCCCGGCCCGCCGCGTGGCCTCCCACCTCGGTGTGATGCTCGCGGTCGCAGTCGTCATGGGTGTCGTGGTGGCAGGCCTGGCCATCCCGTTCGCCGGCGTGGTCGGCCTCGGTGCGCGCGACGTCGCGAAGACGATGGACAGCCTCCCGGAGAGCCTCAAGACCGAGGCGCTGCCCCAGAAGACCACGATCGTCGACGCCCGCGGCAACACCATCGCGACGCTCTACGACGAGAACCGCGTCATCGTCCCGCTGAGCCAGATCTCGCGCACCATGGTCAAGGCGATCGTCGCGATCGAGGACTACCGCTTCTACCAGCACGGCGCGCTGGACCTCAAGGGCACGCTGCGGGCGCTGGTCACCAACCAGGCCAGCGGCGGCGTGACCCAGGGCGGCTCCTCAATCACCCAGCAGATGGTCAAGCTGACGCTGCTGAGCCAGGCGAAGACCAAGGCCCAGCGCGAGGCCGCGACCGCCGACACCTATGCACGCAAGCTGCGCGAGCTTCGCTACGCCATCGCCTTCGAGCAGAACTACTCCAAGGACTGGATCCTCGAGCGCTACCTCAACATCGCCTACTTCGGCGACGGCGCCTACGGCATCCAGTCCGCGGCCCGGCACTACTTCAACAAGAACGCCAAGGACCTCGACCTGCGTGAGTCGGCGACGCTGGCCGGCCTGGTGAAGAACCCCACCGGCTACGACCCGACGAACTACCCCGACCGCTCGATCGAGCGCCGCAACACGGTGCTGGACCGGATGGCGGAGCTCAACGTCATCAACCCGGTCAAGGCCGACAAGATCAAGAAGCAGCCGCTGGGCCTGCACCCGATCCGGTCGAGCAACGGCTGCGTCGACTCGCGGGCGCCGTTCTTCTGCTCCTACGCGATCTCCTACCTGATGAAGGACCCGGCCCTCGGCAAGACGCCGGACGAGCGCAAGAAGCTGCTGTACTCCGGCGGGCTCACCGTCCGCACCACCCTCGACCTGCGCGACCAGGCGGCGGCCGACAACTCCGTCCGCAACCACGTCGATCCCACCGACCAGGCGATCGGCGCGCTGGCCATGATCGAGCCACGCACCGGTGACGTGAAGGCCATCGCCCAGTCCAGACCCATGGGCACCGACAAGGCGGCCGGACAGACGTACCTGAACTACGTCGTCCCCGACCAGTACGGCCACTCGGCCGGCTTCCAGGCGGGCTCGACGTTCAAGGCGTTCGTGCTCGCCGCGGCGATCGAGAAGCACATCCCGCTGAGCACCACGATCAACGCTCCCCCCACGGTCTACCTCAACGAAGGCTCGTTCCCGGACTGCCAGGGTCACTACCCGAGCACGCAGATCTGGCCCGCGCACAACTCCACCGACAGCGGCACGTTCAACCTCTACACCGGCACCCAGCTCTCGGTGAACACCTTCTACGCCCAGCTCGAGCAGCGCACCGGCCTGTGCGAGCCCTACCGGCTGGCCAAGGCGATGGGCGTCGAGCTCGACGACCCGGCCCACGAGCGGGTCCCGTCGTTCACCCTCGGCGTGCCGAGCACCAGCCCGCTGGAGATGGCCGAGGCCTACGCGACCTTCGCCGGCCGGGGCCTGCACTGCGACGCGCGCCCGGTCAGCTCGATCCTGGACTCCAACGGCAACACGCTGAAGAACTACCCCTCGCAGTGCCAGCAGGTCATCGCGGCGCCGGTCGCCGACGCGGTCAACGACGTGCTGCGCGGCGTCCAGGAGCCCGGCGGCTTCGGGTACGACGCGGGCATCTCGCTCGCCCAGCCGTCGGCCGGCAAGACCGGCACCATCAACGACAACATGGCCGTGTGGTTCGTGGGCTACACCCCCAACCTCACGTCCGCCTCCATGATCGCCGGCGCGAACAGCCTGGGCCACTGGGTCACGCTGAACGGCCAGACGCTGCACGGCGCCTACGTCGCCTCGGCCCACGGATCCACCACGGCGGGCCCGATGTGGGGTGACGCGATGAAGGTCATCCAGCAGTGGCTGCCCGACACCGACTTCGTGAAACCGTCGGCCACCGACGTCGCGGGCGTGCTGACCACGGTGCCCGACACCGGCGGGATGAACGTCTCGCAGGCCCAGCAGATCCTGCGCGCGCAGGGCTTCAACCCGGTCCTCGGCGGCTACCGCGACTCGCAGAACGCGCTCGACTCGGTCGCCTACACCTCACCGTCGGCGGGGAGCCAGGCCGGTAGCGGCACCACGGTCACCATCTACCAGTCCACCGGGCACGTGTACGTCCCGCCGCAGCACCACAGCAGCGGTGGTGGCGGCGGTGGCGGGAAGCCCGGCGGCGGTGGCAAGCCGGGCGGCGGTCCCGGCCGCGGGCACTAGCACCGGGCCGCGGGCCCTAGGCGAGCTGTCGGCGTACCTCCGCGGCGACGGCGCCGCCGTCCGCACGCCCCTTGACCTGCGGCTGCACCACGCCCATGACGCGCCCCATGGCCTTCATGCCCTCACCGGCGGCGCCGGCCTGCTCCACGGCGGCCGAGACGATCCCGGCGATCTCCTCGGCACTGAGCTGCTCGGGCAGGTACTCGGCGATGACGGCAGCCTCGACCTTCTCCTTGGCCGCCATCTCGGCGCGACCGCCCTCCTCGAAGGCGACCGCGGCCTCGCGGCGCTTCTTCGCCTCGGTGGACAGGACGCCGATGACGTCGTCGTCGCTGAGCTCACGATGCTGCTTGCCGGCCACCTCGGCGTTGGTGATCGCGGTGAGGACCATCCGCAGGGTGGAGGAGCGCACCTCGTCGCGGGCCTTCATGGAGGAGGTGAGGTCGGTGCGCAGACGGTCCTTGAGGGTGCTCATGTGCGCCATTGTGGCAGCCTTGCGGCATGACTCCCCCCGCACAGGCTCCCCCCACGAAGGCCTGGCGTCCGCTGGCGGCCCTGGCGGGCACCGGAGCCGTGGCAGGGGCCGGCCTGGCGGCGTACGCCGCGTGGGAGGCGCGGCAGTACACCCTGCGCCGCGCCACCGTCCCGGTCCTGCCCCCCGGACACCGACCGCTCCGGGTGCTGCACCTCAGCGACGTGCACATGACCCCGGGCCAGGCCCGCAAGCAGGAGTGGCTGCGCGGCCTTTCCGGCCTGCGGCCGGACCTCGTGGTCAACACCGGGGACAACCTGGCGCACCGCGACTCGGTGCCGATCGTCCGGGACTGCCTGGGTCCGCTGCTCGACGTCCCCGGGGTGTTCGTCTACGGGTCGAACGACTACTACTCGCCGACGCTGCGCAACCCGCTGCGCTACCTGCTGCCCGACGACGGGCAGCGCAACATCCACACCCCCCAGCTGCCCTGGCGTGACCTCGGGCGCGCGTTCACCGACGCCGGCTGGGTCGAGCTGACCAACACGCGCCACACGCTGAAGGTCGACGGGACCAGCTTCGCGTTCGCCGGCGTGGACGACCCCCACCTGGAGTACGACCGGCTCGCCGACGTGGCGGGCCCGGCCGACGCGGGCGCCGACGTGCGGCTCGGGGTCGCGCACGCGCCGTACCTGCGGGTGCTGGACCAGTTCGCCGCCGACGGCTACGACGCGATCATCGCCGGCCACACCCACGGCGGCCAGGTGTGCCTGCCCGGCCGCGGCGCACTGACCACCAACTGCGACCTCGAGCCGGCCCGGGCCAAGGGGCTGCACCGCCATCCCGCCGACTCCCGGCCGGGCGACGAGGGCTCGTCGTGGCTGCACGTCTCCGCGGGCCTGGGCACCAGCCCCTACACGCGCGTCCGGGTCGCCTGCCGTCCGGAGGCCACCCTCCTGACGCTCACGCCACGCTCCTGAGAGCGCCCT
>Ga0308175_100001777_pt1 | contig 14610 bp, 12 predicted proteins | sample PhyCR1_3_FD_203893 | JGI IMG/M metagenome (GOLD analysis project Ga0308175, IMG submission 203893) | Soil microbial communities from UC Gill Tract Community Farm, Albany, California, United States - DLSLS.C.R1 | ecosystem: Environmental > Terrestrial > Soil > Agricultural land | place: USA...
GCTGCCACCGCCCCCGCTCGCGCTCGACGTACTCGAGCTGCTGCAGGCGGTCGAGCGCGTGATCGCGGCCATTCCATCGCCCGTGCTGCACCGCGTGGTCGCGCGCCCGCTCGACGTCGAATCGGCCACCCGCCGCATCGAGCTGCTGCTGGACGAGCGCGAACAGATCTCCTGGCTCGAGGCCCTCGGCCCGCGCCCTACGATCGTCGACGTTCTCTCTACGCTCCTGGCGCTGCTGGAGTTGGCCAAGCGTGGCCTGCTCCGCATCGCGCAACCGGCTGCCTTTGCCCCCATGGTGATCGCCCGTGACCCCGCTCGCCCAGCTGCTTGAGGCCGCGCTGTTCAGCGCCGCCCGCCCCCTCACGGTCGAGGAGCTCGGTACCCTCGACCCCGACGCGACTCTCGCCGACGTGCGGGTCGCCCTGGAGCAGATCCGCGAACACTTCGACTTCGAGCAGCACGGCGTGGAGCTGCTCGAGATCGCCGGCGGCTATCAGATTCTGACCCGGCCGATCCACGCGGCGGCGATCGAGCGGGCCCAGTTCTCGGTGCGGACGCCCAAGCTCACCGCGGCGGCGCTCGAGACGCTCGCGGTGATCTCGTATCGCCAGCCGGTGGGCCGGGCCGAGATCGAGGAGATCCGCGGTGTGTCGGCGGGCGGGGTGCTCCGATCGCTGCAGGAGCGCGGCCTGATCGAGGTGGTGGGCCGGAGCGAGGCGCTGGGCCGGCCGCTGCTCTACGGGACAGCGGCGATGTTCCTCGAGCTGCTGGGGCTGCGCGATCTGGCCGACCTCCCGCGCGCGGAGGAGCTCACCATCGCGCTCCGACCGCACCGGCCCGAGCCTGAAGGCGGCGAGGACGCGGCGGCCTACGTCGAGGCCGAGTCGTGACCGAGATGCGGCTCCAGCGGGCGCTGGCCCGCGCGGGGGTCGCATCGCGCCGGGCCGCCGAAGAGCTGATCCGGGACGGGAAGGTGCGGGTAGACGGCGCCGTGGCCACGCTCGGCTCCAAGGTGGATCCGGAGCGGCATCGCATCACGGTGTCCGGACGGACGATCAAGCTCCAGGCCCGCCGCTGGCTGGCGTTCCACAAGCCGCTGGGAGTCGTGACCACCGCGAGCGACGAAGAAGGGCGGCGCACGGTGCTCGACTACATCCCGGACCCCGCGGGGCTCACCTACGTGGGGCGCCTGGACGTGATGACTACCGGCCTCCTGCTGCTGACCACCGATGGCGAAGCGGTCCACCGGCTCACCCATCCCCGCTACCGCATTCCGCGGCGTTACACGGCGCTGGTGCATGGCCTTCCCGCGGGCGAGATCGCCGTCGCGGTCAAGCGGAAGACGCTGATCGACGGCCGGCCCGTGGTGCCGAGCGAGGTGCGGGTCCGGCCCGGCACGGAGGGCCGCAGCATTCTCGACGTAACGCTCTCCGAGGGCCGCAACCGGATCGTGCGCCGCTGGGCCGAGGCCATGGGCCTCAAGGTGGACCGGCTGGCCCGCCTGTCCTACGGTCCGGTGCGCCTGGGCGACCTGCCGGCGGGGCGCTATCGGCCGCTCACGCCGAAGGAGGAGGCGGCGCTCTACAAGGCGGTGCGGATGCCGGTCGAGGGGGAGTGAAACCGCCACTGTGCGCCGGCCGTCGAGCGTGTTGTCCGGGACCCTGATTCCACGGGTCGTATTGGCCAGCAGGCGGCTCGCGAGGGGCCCTCTCATCCCGAGCGAAGCGAGGGATGTTGCAAGGCCTGGCATGAGCGCCGGGTGAGGAGGTCCCTCGCTTCGCTCGGGAAGAGGGACGCTGCTGAAGCGGTGCCTTTTCGGCCTGTCCTTTGCAGCGCCGGCGTTGCCGACCGGGACGGTACCTGGGCGGCGTCGGTTCGCGCCGATCGCGCATCCACCACCCGTCGGGTGCCGACTATCTTTCCGAGCATCCAGACCAGGAGCCAGCGAGCGTGAGCGCGCCGAAGCTGACCGCCAAGCCGGCCGAGACGCTGCCCGTGCAGCGCATCCTCAAGGAAGTCTCCCGTCGCATCGTCGGACAGGACGCGATGATCGAGCGGCTGCTCGTGGGCATGCTCACGGGCGGCCACATCCTGCTCGAGGGCGTGCCGGGGCTTGCCAAGACGCTCGCGGTCCGCACCCTGGCCGAGATCATCCACGCCTCATTTTCGCGGATTCAGTTCACCCCCGACCTGCTTCCCGCCGACGTCATCGGCACCATGGTGTTCGACCAGAAGTCGCAGGACTTCTACGTCAAGAAGGGGCCGCTGTTCGCGCAGATCATTCTCGCCGACGAGATCAACCGCGCGCCGGCCAAGGTGCAGGCCGCCCTGCTCGAGGCGATGCAGGAGCACCAGGTCACCATCGGCGGCACGACGTACCGCCTCGAGGAGCCGTTCCTCGTGCTGGCAACGCAGAACCCGATCGAGAACGAGGGCACCTATCCGCTGCCCGAGGCGCAGCTTGACCGGTTCATGCTCAAGGTGCGGGTGGGCTACCCCTCGCGCGACGAGGAGAAGGAAGTGCTGCTGCGCATGAGCGGCGGCCACGAGATCACCATCGAGCGGCTGCTCGAGCCGGGCGAGATCCTGGCCGCGCGCGCCAGCATCGCGGATCTCTACATGGACCAGAAGGTGGTCGATTACATCGTCGACCTGGTCCGGGCCACGCGCGACCCGAGCGGCGTCGGACTGGCGGAGCTCAAGCCGCTCATCGCCTTCGGCGGCTCGCCGCGGGCGTCGATCGCGCTGGCGCAGGCGGCGCGGGCCCACGCCTACCTGCGCGGCCGGGCGTACGTCGTGCCCGAGGACGTGCGGGCGCTCGCCCCCGACGTTCTCCGCCATCGCATCGTGCTCACATTCGAGGCCGAGGCCGAGGACGTGGACAGCGATACGGTGGTGAGCAAGGTGCTCGGCGCGCTCAGGGTGCCCTGACCGCGGTGAGCGGTGAGGGTAAGCTCACCGCTTACTCCCTCAGCCTTATGACCATCTCCCCCGACATTCTCAAGCAGGTCAAGGGCATCGAGCTCCGCACCCGCGGGCTGGTCGGCTCGCTGTTCGCCGGCGAGTATCGCTCGGTGTTCCGGGGCCAGGGCATGGAGTTCGCCGAGGTGCGCGCCTACGAGCCGGGCGACGACTTCCGGTCGATCGACTGGAACGTCTCGGCGCGGCTGGCGAGCCCCTACGTCAAGACATTCACCGAAGAGCGGGAGCTTACCGTCATGCTGCTGGTGGACCAGTCCGGGTCCACCCGGTTCGGCGAGCCGCTCACCAAGGCCTCGCTGTCGGTGGAGGTCGCGGCGGTGCTGGCGCTGGCCGCGGCCAGGCAGAACGACCGCGTGGGCGCCTTGCTGTTCGCGGACGAGGTCGAGCGGGTGATCCCGCCGCTGAAAGGGCGGCGGCATGCGCTCCGGGTGATCCGCGACCTGGTCGCGTTCGAGCCCTCCGGGCGCCGCACCAATCTGGCCGCCAGCCTGTCGTACGCCAGCCGGCTGCTGCGGCACCGGAGCATCGTCGTGCTGCTGTCCGACTTCATCGCCGAGGGGTGGGAGCGGCCGCTCCGCCGCCTGGCGGCGCGGCATGATGTCGTGGCGATCACGGTCGACGATCCGCGCGAGCACGAGCTGCCGGAGTCAGGCTGGATCGAGATGCAGGACGCGGAGACCGGCCGGCGGGTGCTGGTGGACACCGGCAGCCGCGAGGTGCGCACCCGGGTAAGCGTGCTCACCAAGGCGCGCCGGGAGGAGCGGAGCCGCACGCTCGCCGCCGCGGGCGCCGACCAGGTGCACCTCCAGACCGGCGTGCCCTACGCGCTGCCGTTGCGGCGCGCCTTTGCCCAGCGCGCTCGGCGAATCCGGCGCGCATGACGTCACCGCTGCAAGGGCAGGGGCCCGGAGCGATCCCCGCCGGCCCCACCGTCGGCGACACCATCTGGGTGGCGCGCACCGTCGCGGTGCCGCCGGGCACCACGCTCCGTCCGGCCGACTGGGACCCACCCGATCCCATCCAGCGGCTCGGCGCGCCGCGGCTCACGCCCCGCGGCGACTCGACGGATGTCGCCTACCCGATCGCCGTCTGGCGCGCCGGACCCATCACCGTGGACGTGCCCGGCCCGCTGCTGCTCAGCCCGGGAGGCCGCATCGACTCGGTGCCACCCCGGCCCCAGGAGCTCCGGATCGCGAGCGTGCTTCCGGCCGCGACGCCGCCCGAGTCCCTTGCGCCGCAGCCACGCGCCGACTTCGTGCCCCGCACCAGCGTCAGCGCCATCCCGCTCCTCATGCTGCTGCTGGTCGCGGTGCTCCTGCTCGCCCCGCTCCACTGGTGGTGGCGCCGCCGCGGCACGCCGATCGCGCGGCCCGCGCTCGCCCTCCTCCGCGAGGTGCCGGCGCCGCTCGACCGGTGGTCGGATGCCGGCGAGTCCCGCGCCGTAGCGGCGATCGCCGCCCGCCGTCTTCGATCCGTGATCGCGGCCCGCATGCCCGCCGCGCACACCGCCCTCGATACCGAAGACCTGCTGCGGGTCGCCGCCCGCCGCGGTGATTGGCCCCTCGCCGAGCTGGCGGACCTGCTCCGCGCGCTGGACGAGGCGCGCTTCGGCCATGGCGCGCTCGCCGACGCGGTCGGGCTGGCGCGGCGAGCCGACGAGCTGGGGCCACGGCTCGCGCCGGAGGCGGCATGACGTTCGCGCGCCCGTGGCTGTTGTTGCTCCTGCTGGGACTGCTGATCTGGCGCTGGCGCCGGCGGCGGAGCGAGGTGCCGGCCGCGGCGTACAGTGACGTCTCCATTCCGGCGGCGGTGAGCGCGCGCCGCTGGTGGGTCGCCGTGCCGCCGGTGCTCCGGGCGATCGCCATTGCGGCGCTCATCCTGGCGGCGGCCGGGCCCCAGATCGGCGGCGACACGGTCGAGGTCAAGCAGGAAGGGATCGCCATCGTCATCGCCATCGACATCTCGAGCAGCATGCTGGCCGAGGATTTCGCTCCCTCCAATCGGCTCGCGGTCGCCCAGCACCAGGCGGTGTCGTTCATCCGGGGCCGCTCGGCCGACCGCATCGGGCTGGTGGCGTTCGCCGGGGAGGCGCTGACCCAGGTGCCGGTGACGCTCGACTATCCGGTCGTCGAGCAGGCCGTCATGGACCTCAAGATCGGAAGCCTCGAGGACGGCACCGCCATCGGGAGCGGCCTCGCGACGGCGGTCAACCGCCTGCGGCGCGCGCCCGACAAGTCGAAGGTGGTCCTGTTGCTCACGGATGGGGAAAACAACAAGGGCCTCATCGACCCGCGGACCGCCGCCGCCACCGCGGCGGCGTACGGCATCCGGGTGTACACCATCGGCGTCGGCACCATCGGCGAGGCGCCCATCCCGACGGGCCGAGGACTGGGTGGATTCCGCTACGAGCTCCTGCCGGTGCGGATCGACGAGCCGTTGTTGCGGGAGATCGCCGACAAGACCGGCGGCCGCTATTTCCGCGCGCGGGACAGCGAGGCGCTGAGCCGCATCTTCCGCCAGATCGACCAGCTCGAGAAGACGCCGATTCAGGTGACCCGCTACACCAAGTACGAGGAGGCGACCCGGCCGCTGCTGCTGCTGGGCCTCACCGCGCTCGCCTTCGAGCTGCTGCTCGGCAGCACGCTGGTGGTCCGGGTACCATGACCTTCGACGCGCCGCTGCTCCTGTTTCTCGCGCCGGTGCTCGGAGCGGCGCTCGGGTTCGCGGCCTGGCTGGGCCGCCGGCGCCGGATCAGGCTGGCGCGGCGGTGGTCGCCCGCGCTCGGGCGGCTGGCGCGCGCGCGAGGCGCATGGGCGCCGCTGGTGCTCGCGCTGGTGGGGCTCGCGGGCGTGGTCGCGCTGTCGGGGCCGCGCTGGGGGCGGACCGAGATCCGGACCGAGTCGCGCGCGCTGAGCCTGGTGTTCGCCATCGACATCAGCCGGTCCATGCTGGCCGAGGACGCCCAACCCAGCCGGCTGCAGCGAGCGATCCGCGAATCACGGCGGCTGATCCAGGATCTCGAGGGCGACCGGCTCGGCCTCATCGCCTTTGCCGGCCGGAGCTATATCCTGGCACCGCTCACCGTGGATGGTGGCGCGATCCGGATGTACCTCGACGCGCTGGATCCGGACCTCGCCAGCGAGGGTGGCACGACTCTCTCGAGCGTGCTCGCGCAGGGCACCCAGCTGCTCGGCGCCACGTCCGATGCGGCCGACCGGGTGCTGGTGCTGTTCACCGATGGCGAGGCGCATGATACGCTCCCCGAGATCGTGCGCCAGGCGGAGGCGCTCAAGGCAGCGGGGGTTCGCCTGATCGTGGTGGGCGAAGGCGGTGCGGGGCCGACCCGGATTCCCATCCGTGACTCCACGGGCGCGTTGGTGGAGTACAAGCGCGACGAGGACGGCATCGTCATCCAGACCCAGCGCCGCGACGACATCCTGCGGGCCATGGCCGACGCCGCGGAAGGCACGCTCATCCCCAGCGAGGCGCGCGACCAGGCCGGCGCGGTGCGCGACCTGGTCGCCGCGTTCAAGCGGAGCCCGACCTCCGCCACCCAGACGGCCGATCTGGTGCCGCGGGCGTGGATCCCGGGGCTCATCGCGGCGCTGCTGCTCCTGGCCTATACCATCGCCCGGCCCGGCCCCGCGCTGGTCGGCCTGGCGGGGGTGCTCCTGCTCGCGCGACCCGCGACGGCGCAGCGGCCGACCGCCGGGTCCCGCGCGCTCGCCGCGGGCGATCCCGTCCGGGCGGCCTCGGAGTTCCTCAAGGAAGCCGGCACCGGCCAGGCCAAGGACACCGCCTTCTACAATGCCGGCACCGCGGCGCTGGCGGCCGGCCGGCTCGACGTGGCGCGAGGAGCGCTGAACCAGGCGGCCAAGTCGCTCGATCCGGGGCTGCGCTATCGCGCGCTCTACAATCTCGGCCTCGCGTCGCTGCTCGCGTCTCAGGCCGATACCACGCGCCGGGACGAGATGCTGGACGATGCCACCGAGCGCCTGCGCCAGGCGCTCCTGCTCCAGCCGGCATCGGCCCGCGCCAAATGGAACCTCGAGCTCGCCGAGCGGCGCCGGCCACCCCCTCCGCCGCAGAATGGCGGAGGGGGTGGCGGGGGAACGCCGCCACCGACCGGAAGCCCGTCGGCACCGCAGCAGAAGCCGCCCGAGCCTCAGCCGCGCGATCTGAGCCAGAGCCAGGCGGAACAGATCCTCAATTCGATGGAGCGGCGGGAGCGGGAGACGCGGGAGGAGCAGCAGCGCCGGATGCAGAGCAACTCCGGAGGAGTGAAGGACTGGTGAGGCCGCTTCTCTACCTGCTCGCGCTCGCGGCGCTTCAGGGCCAGGGCCAGGGCCCCCAGCTCGATGCCACCGTGGACGAAGACCGGGTCTCGGTGGGCGAAGACCTGACCTACACTCTGCGGGCGGTGAGCCGATCGCCGGTCCCGATGCAGGTGACGCTGGCGCCGCTCAATGGGCTCGAGGTGGTGGCCAGGAGCGAGCGCACCGAAGTCGGATTCGGCGCGGGGCCGACTCGCACCACGGTGCTCGAGATCCGGCTTCGCGCCGTGCGGCCGGGGCACTGGCAGATCGGCCCCGCGCGCGCGGTGCAGGGGAGCGACACGGTGGAGGCGGAGGCGGTCGTGGTCGACGTGGCCGCCAATCGCGCCGGCATCGCCTCCGCTTTGAGCCCGCGCCTCCGCAAGCTGCTGGAGCAGGCCACGCCACCGCCGCCGGGCCAGCCCGCGGTGGATCTCCTGGTTTCGACCGACACCGTGCGGGTGGGCGAGCAGGTGGATGTGGTGACCGCGGCCTGGTTCCCCAGAGACCTCCGGCTCCAACTGCGGCGCCCGCCGACGCTCCAGCCGCCGGTCATCGACGGTGTGTGGAGCTTTCCGCAAACCACGCCGAGCGGCATCGCCGCCAGCCGCAACATCCGCGGCCGCTGGTACGATCTCTTCGTCTCACACCAGGTGGTGTTTCCCCTGGTCGCGGGCACCGTCGGCATTCCGCGCGCCACGCTCAAGTACAGCACGCCGGTGGCCCTCCAGTTCTTCAGCCAGGAGGAGCGGTTCGCGCTCTCGAGCCGGGCCGACACGCTCGTGGTGCTGCCGCTGCCGGCCACGGGACGGCCGCCGGACTTCGCCGGCGCGATCGGCAGCGGCCTCGGCCTCGAACGCCAGGTATCGCCGTCCACGGCCAGCGTGGGAGAGGGCCTGGCGGTCGAGCTGCGGTTGAGCGGGGAAGGCAACACGGCGCTGTGGCCCAATCCCGACGTGGCCTGGCCGCCGGGCGTCCGCGCCTATCTCGAGCGGGTCGATGAGCAGGTCAGCTCGACCGAGGGGCGGCTCGGTGGGAGCAAGACGTTCCGCTACCTGGTGGTGCCCGACTCGGTCGGCGCGCTGCTGCTGCCGGGCCTGAGCTACGCGTATTTCGATCTGGGGGACGACCGGTATCGCCAGCTCACGGTTGGGCCCGCGTCGGTGCCGGTCGAGCCTCGTGGAGAGACGGCCGCGGCCACCGCGCTCCCGCCCGAACTGGCCCAGCAGCGGCGACCCGCGGTGGCGTGGACCGCCGGCCACGGGATTCCCGATGGAGTCTGGATCGCGCTGCTGGCGCTGCCCCCGCTGCTCGCGAGCCTGCGACGGCATCTGACATGGCGGCCCAGGCGACCACGGCGGCGGGCCCCGCCGGCCGGACGGGACCTGGGCGGTGCGGAAGCCGCGCTCGACGAGCTGATCATCACGTTGGTCCCCGATCCCAACCGGCGCTTCGGGCCGGCCCTCGCGGCGGCGGTGCGGGCGGCCGGGGCGGACGCGGAGCTGGCCACGCGGGTCACGGCGGTGCGCGAGCGCCTGCTGGCCCGGCGCTACGGACCGGGCCGCGCCACCGCCGAGGACGCCAAGCTTGCCGCCGAAACGCGCGAGGTGACGCGCCGGCTGGGCGGCTCGCTCCGCGGCGCGTTCGGCGGCCGGCCGGTTGCGATGCTGGCGGTGCTGCTGCTGGCCGCGCCGCGGCTGCTGGCACAGAATCCGGCGCCCGAGCAGCTGTACGCCAGCGGCGCGCTGCATGCGGCGAGCGAGGGCTTCGCTCGGCGCGCGGCCGACGCACCTGCGGTGGCCGGCCACTGGTACAACCTGGGCGCGACCTACTACCGGCTGGGCGAGCCGGGGCGCGCGGAGGCGGCCTGGCTTCGGGCCCGGCGGCTGGATCCGCGCAATCGGTCGATTCGCCGGGCGCTCGAGCTCACCCCTCCCCCGGATGTCGCGTCGTCGCGATGGACCTGGTCGCCACCGGTGACACCGGAGGAACTCCTGCTGGCCGGCAGTGCGGGCTGGCTCATCGGCTGGCTGGGATGGATTTTCCGACCGAGAATCCGCGAACGGTGGCTGGTGGTGCTGGCCTTTGCCGGCGCGGCCGTGCTGAGCGGCCTCGCGCTGCGGGTGTGGTATCGCCGGCCGGTGGCCATCGTGCTGGACGACGTGACGCTGCGGCTGTCGCCCCACGGCCAGGCGCCGGTAGTGGCTCCGGTGCAGGGCGGCAGCGCGGTGCAGGTCGTCGGGCACGGCCAGGGATGGGTGCTGGTGCGCGCCGCGGGCGGACGCGAAGGCTGGGTGCCCGATCCCGCGGTCGCCGCCATCGGCAGCTAGATTTTCGGCATGCCACGCCGCATCGCCATTCTGCCCGATGCCGTCGCCGACCAGATCGCCGCCGGCGAAGTCGTCGAGCGCCCGGCCTCGGTGGTCAAGGAGCTGGTGGAGAACGCGCTCGACGCCGGGGCGCGACACGTGCGGATCACGCTGGAGAACGGCGGCAAGACGCTGGTCCAGGTGGCCGACGACGGCACCGGCATGGGACGGGACGACGCGGTGCTCGCGCTGGACCGTCACGCGACCAGCAAGGTCCGAAGCGCCGCCGACCTGGTGGGTGTCGCGACCTTCGGGTTTCGCGGCGAGGCGCTGCCGGCCATCGCGTCGGTGTCGCGCTTCACCCTGGTGACCAGCGAAGGCGAGGGCGGCAGCGAGCTCGCCGGCGCTGCCGGCCGGCTGGATCGGGTGGCCGATGCCGCGCGCCAGCGGGGCACCACGGTCACCATTCGCGCGCTGTTCTTCAACACTCCCGCCCGCCGCAAGTTTCTCCGCTCCGCCGCCAGCGAGACCCGCGCCGCGCACGAGGCGGTCGCGACGCTCGCGCTGGCTCATCCCGATGTCGGCTTCGAGCTCGAGGTGGACGCGATCACCCGGCTGGCCGTGCCACCCGGGCAGCCCGCCGAAGAGCGGCTGGCGGCCGTGTGGGGTCACACACTCGCGGGAACGCTCATCCCGGTGACCTACGCCGCGGGCGCCTTCCGGGTGGAGGGCTTCGTGCAGCGCCCGGGCGACGCGCAACCGACCGGCCGCCGCACCCAGCTGTTCGTCAACGGACGCCCGTTCAAGGATCCGTTCCTGATCCGGGCCGCGGAGGCGGGCTACCGGTCCGCCATTCACCCCGGCGACCGTCCCTCGGTGTATCTCCGCATCGAGTGCGCCCCGGAAGACGTGGACGTGAACGTGCACCCGGCCAAGCTCGAGGTGCGGTTCCGTGATCGGATCGGCGTCGAGCGCGTGGTCGAGGAGGCGGTGCGCCACGCGCTCGGCGCGCTGGTTGCCGCCGCGCCGGTGGGCGACTGGCGCCCCCTCCCGTCACTCGCCGGGAACGGGGAGCACGGGCCGGACATCATGGCGGAGTTGTTCGCCCCGGCCGAGGAGCGGGAGCCGTCGGCGGGGACCGCGGGGGCCGATGCCGGGCGATTCGACCCGCCGCTGGTGCAGATGTTCGACACCTACATCGTCTATCAGGCGGCCGAAGGCGTCGTGATCGTCGATCAGCACTCGGCCCACGAGCGGGTCCTCTACGAGCGGGTGCTGGCGCAGCTCACCGGCGCCGACGCCCCGGCACAGCGGCTGCTGCTGCCGCTCACCCTCGAGCTCACCGACGAGGAGCTCGACGCGGTGGAGCGTCATGGTGAGCTGCTGCGCGCCATCGGTTACGAAGCCGAGGCGTTCGGCGGCCGGGCGGTAGTGCTCCACGCGGTGCCCTCGCCTCACGCGCGGTTCGACGCCGGCACCTGCTTCCAGGAGCTGGTAGCGGACCTCGCGCGCGGGCGATTCGGCGGCTGGGCCAACCGGCTGGAGCGGTTCGCGGCCACCTACGCCTGCCGCGCGGCGGTCAAGGCCGGAGAGCGGCTGGACCAGCGCGAGATGCGCGAGCTGTTGCTGCGACTGTTCGCGACCGAGCTGCCGCCCCACGACGTGCACGGACGCTCAACCATCGTGCAGCTGCCGCGCGAGGAGTTGGAGCGACGGTTTGGCCGCCGCTAAAGTCCCGGTGCTGGTGGGACCGACGGCGGTGGGGAAGACCGCGGTCGGGATGGCGCTGGCGGCGCGTTGGCCGGTCGAGATCATCTCGGCCGACTCCCGCCAGGTCTACCGCCGGCTGGATATCGGCACCGCCAAGCCTACCCGCAAGGAGCGGGCGCGGGTGGCGCACCACGGGCTCGATCTGGTGGACCCGGGCTCGCGGTACAGCGCGGGGCACTTTGCGCGCGACGCCGCGGCCTGGCTCGCCGACATCCGGAGTCGCGGCCGGATGCCGCTGGTAGTGGGCGGCACCGGGCTCTACGTGCGGGCCTTGGCCGAGGGCTTGTTCCAGGAACCGCCGCTGGATGCCGGCCGCCGGCGCTCGCTCGACGCCTTCACCGCCCGGCTCGAGCCGCTGGAGCTGCTCCGGTGGGCCTCCCGGCTCGATCCGGGATTCCGGGGCGGCGGCCGGCAGCGGGCCGCGCGGGCCATCGAGGTGGCGCTGCTCACGGGCCGGCCGCTCTCGTACTGGCAGGAGGCGGCGCGCGCGCGGGGGCCGCTCGACCCATGGTACATTGTGCTCACCGTCCCTCGACCGGTGCTGCACCAGCGGATCGCCCGGCGCGCCACGGAAATGCTGCAGCGCGGTCTCATCGAGGAGGTGGCCTCGGTGCTGGCGGAGGGCCATGCGCCGACCGCGCCCGGGCTCGACGGGATCGGCATCCGCGAGGCGGTGGACTATCTGCACGGGCGCCGGCCGCGCGAGTCGGTCGCGGAGGCCATCGCGCTCAGCACGCGGCAGTACGCCAAGCGGCAACAGACCTGGTTTCGGCACCAGCTCGGCGGCGCGGTCCTGACGCTCGACGCCACCAGGCCACCGGAGCGGGTGGCGGCCGACATTGCGGAGTCCTGGCAGAGGGGGGGCGGGGCATGAGAATCGGGATCACCTGCTATCCGACGTACGGCGGCTCCGGCGCGGTCGCCACGGAGCTCGGTCTCGAGCTCGCGCGGCGCGGGCACGAGGTGCACTTCATCACCTATGACGCCCCGTTCCGGCTCCATGGCTACACCGAGCGGATCTATTTCCATCAGGTCGAGACCCGGATGGGGCGGTATCCGCTGTTCGATCACTTCCCCTACACACTCGCGCTGGCCTCGAAGCAGCACGAGGTGGTGCTGCGGGAAGGCCTCGAGCTGCTCCACGTCCACTATGCCATCCCGCACGCCACCACCGCGTATCTCGCCCGCCAGATGCTCAACGGGGCGCACCGGCTCCGCGTCATCACCACGCTGCACGGCACCGACATCACGCTGGTGGGCCAGGAGTCGAGCTTCTACGCCATCACCAAGTTCTCGATCGAGCAGAGCGACGAGGTCACCGCGGTCTCCGCCTATCTCCGCGACGAGACCTACCGCGCGTTCGGCTGCGTGAGCTGCGACCTTCGGGTCATCCCCAACTTCGTGAACCTGGCCGAGTATCATCCGGCCGAGCCGGGCGGCGCCACGCCGGTGGCGCCGCCGGGCACCAAGGTCGTGACCCACGTGTCCAACTTCCGCGAAGTGAAACGGGTCAAGGACGTGATCCGGGTGTTCGCCCGAATTCGCCGCGCCATGCCGGCGGTCCTGGTGATGGTGGGCGACGGGCCCGACCGGGTGGACGCCGAGAACGAGGCGCGCGAGCTGTCGGTGAGTCAGGATGTCCGCTTCCTGGGCCGGCTCGATTCGGTGGCGACACTGCTTCAGTGCAGCGACCTGTTCCTGCTGCCGTCGCAGACCGAGTCGTTCGGGCTCGCGGCGCTCGAGGCCATGGCGTGCGGCTCGCCGGTGGTGGCCAGCCGCGCCGGCGGCCTGCCCGAGGTGGTGGACGACGGCGTGAGCGGCATTCTCGAGCCGGTGGGCTCGGTCGAGGCGATGGGCCGGCGCGCGGTGGAGCTGCTGCGCGACCCGGCTCGGCACGCGGCCATGCGCGAGGCGGCCATCGCCAAGGCCGGGACGTTCTCCGCCGATCATGTCGTGCCGATGTACGAGGCCCTCTACGAGGAGACCCTGCGGGGCGTGCCTGCCGCGAGCCGCGCCGATGGCCGCTGAGCCGCTGCTCACGGCCGCCCTCCTCGGCCTGGTCGAGGGCGTGACCGAGTTCATTCCGGTCTCCTCCACCGGCCACCTCATCCTCGCCGGCTACTGGCTGGGTGAAACGAGCGAGACCTCCAAGACCTTCGACATCTTCATCCAGCTCGGCGCCATCCTGGCGATCGTCTGGCTCTATCGAGCGCGGCTGATCCACGCGCTCGCCGCCGCGCGGCAGGACGAGCCCAGCCGCCGGTTTCTGATCAACCTGGGCATCGCGTTCCTGCCGGCCGCGGTGGTTGGCTTCCTGGCGCATGACCAGATCAAGGCGCGGCTGTTCACACCCCTGGTGGTCGCGCTGGCGCTCATCGTCGGCGGCCTGCTGATCTTGCTGATCGAATGGCTCAAGCCGACGGAGCGCGTCCATGAGGTCGCCGCGGTGCGCCCGAGTACGGCGCTCGGCATCGGGCTGGCACAGATCCTGTCGCTGGTGCCGGGCACGTCACGGTCGGGCGCCACCATCATGGGCGGCTACGCGCTCGGGCTCTCGCGCCGGGCCGCGACCGAGTTCTCGTTCTTCCTGTCCATCCCCGTCATGTTCGCGGCAACGCTGTACGACCTGTTCAAGAGCCGGGGTGCCCTGAGCGCGGCCGACGCGCCCGCCTTTGCGATCGGGTTCCTGGTGGCGTTCGTGTCCGCGCTGGTGGTGGTGAAAGGGTTCCTGCGCTACGTCTCACACCACAGCTTCGCCGTGTTCGCCTGGTATCGCCTGGCGCTCGGCGTGCTGCTGCTGCTGATTCTGCGGTGAGCACGGCGGCTATCGTCCGGCTGGATGACGTCGGCTCGACGATGGACGCGCTGCACGCGCTGGCGGAAGGCGGCGCGTCCGCCGGCACCGCGGTGGTGGCCCGCTCCCAGACCGCCGGACGAGGCTCCCGCGGCCGGTCGTGGACCTCGCCTCCGGGAGGCCTCTGGCTCAGCGTGCTCTCGCGCCCGGCCGCCGCGGGGCTCGAGCTGGTGAGCCTTCGTACCGGGCTCGCGGTGGCGGAGGCGCTGGGCAGGCTCGGCGCGGGCAACCGGATCAGGCTCAAGTGGCCCAACGACCTCATGCTCGATGAGCGAAAGCTGGGCGGCATCCTGTGCGAGGCGCGCTGGCAGGGCACCGCGCTCGCGTGGATCGTGATCGGGCTCGGAGTGAACGTGGAGAACCAGCCACCCGCGGAGCTTGC
>Ga0308175_100001778_pt1 | contig 14608 bp, 13 predicted proteins | sample PhyCR1_3_FD_203893 | JGI IMG/M metagenome (GOLD analysis project Ga0308175, IMG submission 203893) | Soil microbial communities from UC Gill Tract Community Farm, Albany, California, United States - DLSLS.C.R1 | ecosystem: Environmental > Terrestrial > Soil > Agricultural land | place: USA...
ATCAAAAGCTTTCTTAGTAAGTGTCGTGTTGTCTTGTCACCATGAAAAATTCCATACGTTTTTCGGTAAAATTTACTTTAGGGCTTTTATATAAAGTTAACCTAGTGTTAATTTTGCTAACGGTGAAGCCTTATGTGTTTTCTTAATGCGGAAAATAGAAGGGTCGCTACGTTTTTTTTTTTAAACCAAAAATGTACCCTCATGTAAGGTAATACCGTGGAAACCAAAGCAAATAAATTCCACAATTTATTGGCGAGTAGGATCCGTAGAGACTAAACGTGACAATCAAAAGTTTATTAAGTTAAACGATTAGATAAGTTATAGTCCGATCCACTGCGTGAGCAGTGTTGTATGTACAAAATTGAGGAACTTAATCGACTTACTATGTAGTTGCTCAAATGGGCCATTAGATATCTTTAATATTTTCTATATTAAAGTTGATCTTCTGCATTTTGACAAATTGCTGGAAGCTTCTATTACAAGGTAATTTAACGAAGGTGGTTATAACTTCAAATTCACCTTGATACTAGTAATCAGCAGCCAACCTTTACATTTACAATAAATGAGAAGATAGGTTCAGAGACTAAACGTCAAATATCTAATTAAACAAAAGTTAACTTTACAATATTAATAATATTATACTAGTTTTAACCCATAATATTATTAAATCCCTCCGCAGGCTAAAGGTTAATTCCTTTTCACCCTTGCTGCTAGTATGCTGTACTTCGTAAGGAAGAACATATGTTTTTTTATATAAAAATATAGTCCAAACAAATATTAGAAATAATATATGCATTTCCATTACATTTTAAGTATCTGTATCTGTATCTGTCTTGTATTCGCAATGTTTAGTTCTTGATACTTTTTAATTTTTGAATTATGAAGAAGACTTAACTATAAATCTCTAAGTAAATTATTTGCTTTCATTATACTATTACCTCATGATATAACGGTTAGACATATGGTTTTAATCTATTATTTATTTATAATAAATATAGTTTTAAAATTTCCTTTATATAATTATATTGACAGTATAGTACCATATTATCTATTAGCTTTTTCTCTAAGACTATTAGTTAGTTATTCAATTTCTACCTTAGTTAATAAACTATTTGATCAGTTATTTTCTAAAGAACTTGAGTTTTTAAGTATTTCTATTGTAGAATGTATTTCAGAACTATCTTCTTTATTTAGCGAATTAGGATATGTATGTATTGTTGCAACTCCTTGGGGTAACTACTTGACATACCCGGATTTGATCTTTCGTCACAGATATTGTAATTATTTGAACTGGAAAAGAGACCAAGCTTTATCTAGAATACGTATGTTTGAAGTTATAAGTTCGGCTATAGATAGGGATAGAAGTCATCCCTCTCATGGTGGGTTGGTAGATTTCTTTAGAGAACACATTGCTTCAAGTAGGGCTGAAATAGATTATATTAATATGGTATATATAACTTTTAACCTTTAAAGCTGTTCTGGGTCGGGTTATAATAGTATTATTTACATTAGATAAAGATATAGTCCACAATTATTAATGTTAATAAAAAACAAAAACGGTAAACCTTGTTTTACATGTCGCGCAGGGTTAATTCCGACAAGAAACCGCGCGATTTTAAAAAAAAAACAGCGGTGAAGTTTATGGCTATTTTTTTTTTTAATTTTATTTAATTGCTATTTTAAAAAAAAAAAAGAATTTTATTAATATCAATAATTAAGCTTACCATAGTAGTATTTATATTAGCCTTATTAGTTTTTATTACTATTTGAAATTATCGTTATGTTATTTTTAATTTATTATGCAGATCTATATTTTTTTATTTTTATTATAAAATAATAAAAAATCCTATATTATATTATACTTTTAATAATTTAGGAGAATTAAAAATATTTAGTATTATACTATTATTAATAATAATTATGATCTCTACTTATATAGGTTCTAAACTATTTAATTTATTGAAAAAAGTTGTATTAAATGTATATAATACATTTAATAATAATAGTATTAATAATAATACTATTTTGCAAGCTAATGCTAATGCTCCTTGTGGAATCTTGGCATTATTAGGTGCTACAAATTTTAGTACATCTAGTAAATTTCATGCTCAAAAGGCTCTTAGTCTTAAACAAGAAGAAAACCTTTTGGCTATTGTTGTGCAGAAATTAGACAACGAACAACCTCACCCATGAGGTTGTTCGAGATGAGCTTCATTTCAGGAGTATATTAGTGAGTTACGAGTGAAGAGGTTTTATTCTGAAAAATGAGCTAACCGTCAATATTACAGAGATGTAATAATGAATGAACTTAAAGAGCGTAATATCGAGGACACCAGTTCGGTGTCTAGTGTCGTGTCTAGTCTATTATAATTTTTATAGAGATGTATTACTAATGAGTAATGAGAGAGTACCAAAATAAATTTTATATTAGTGGCAATCGAAATTAGTCCCATATTTAGTACATTATCAAATACTAATATAATAAAATTAATAAAAAAAAAATAAAAAAAAAAAAGCAATTAAAGAAAATAAATTAAATATGAATTAATTTTATTATTATTAATAATGCATTTCCACTATGTACTAAGTATGGGAGCTGTGTTCGCAATGTTTAGTGGATGATATTTTTGAATACCAAAAATGTTAGGACTAAACTATAATATGACACTATCTAAAGTACAATTCTGATTACTTTTCATAGGGGTTAAAATAAAGGGAAGAATTTTTGAAATAGGTAAGAGATTGTATAGTGTATCTCTTAAACCAGGTTCACATTTCAATCCTGAAGAGTTTGCTATTTATTTTGATAATATCAAAGAAGAAAAAAGAGATATATATAGAGAATTAAGAAAAAAATCTGGTGTTTATATGCTTATCAATAATATAAACAAAGAAATTTATATAGGTAGTAGTCTTAATCTAACCAGAAGAATGGCAAGTTATTACTATTATACTAATTCAGATAAAAGTTCTAATATAGTAATTATAAGAGCGATGAAAAAATACGGTTTAGAAAATTTCTCTTTAGGTATATTAGAATTTTGTAAACAAGATTCTAAAGTTTGTCTTAATTTAGAGCAAAAATGGTTAGATCATTATAAACCTAATTATAATGTTTTGAATGTTGCAGGTAGTTCATTCGGTTTCAAACATAGCATTGAAACTTTAACTAAGTTAAAAGAAATGCTAAGTAAAGAAAATCATCCTAAATTTGGTTATGTAACTTCTCCTGAAACCAAAAAAGCTATAAGTGAAGGAATAAAAAATTTCTATTTAACAAATAGTCATCCTAAAAAAGGTTTAAAAGGTAAATTATCTGCACAGTATGGTATAGGAGGTAATTTTGTTTTTTGTTATAGTAAAACTAACGAAGAATTAATTTTCCCTTCTATTAATGCAGCTAAACAACATTTCAAAGTTAGATGAACATATATAAAAAAAAATCTTGATAATAAAGAATGAGTAACTCTTCAAGGTGAAGATTGAATAATACAATCTGTACCTAGACAAAAATAGTTTTGTTAGCCCCTCCCAATCCTTCTATATGCTGGAAAATCTCATAAGGCTTAAGTATTTATTTACCTATCGGGCCAGGACTAGGTCCTTTGGGCGAAAAAGTCCCGCCGAAAGGGGCAAATAAAAATCTTAAGTATATCTAGACTATCCGCAGGAAACCAAAATAACAAGCCACGTTATGAGTAGGATCCTCAGAGACTACACGAAGGAAATTATTTAATTAATGATAGAGCTATTTTTGGCGCAGCATGCGTAGCATACTTCGCGGTCAGATAACTAAAAAGGCAGGCGTTTTAATTAAATAATTAAGATATAGTCCACACAATGCAATGTGTAACGTTACATTCTTCCCTCGAAGTTGGGGGCCTACAATAGAAATTGTGTAGTGTAAAAGAGAGATATATTAAACTCTCTGAAAAACTTGGCAAATTGCTGGAAAGACGTTTAGTTTAATCCTAGCTTTTTACGTCCAATCAGCAGGCAATCTTTCTTAGCTACACTAAGTAAAGCGGCTTCAACGATCATACGCCAAGTACCCTACCCTACACCTTTGCCTCCGGCAATTTCCCTCCGCAGGCTATTCATTGAACAAAGTGGTGGATCTTTAATCTTTAATGCGTGGGTTATAATTAGTGTTTTAATTATATATTTAGGAAGGGTAGTGATATGATCTACCAATTATTGGTGACTAATAAGCACTGATAATTTATCTAACCTAGATTCACAAAAAAAATTTTCATCTAGTTCTTATAACTTGAGTCTTCAAGTACAAAATTTTGCTACAATAATACCAAAACGTTATTACTCTACTAATTATACTGATCAAGTTTTATGTAAAGTTGATAATATCGATAACTATGAATCTATTAAGTTTGATTCTCTTGAACAAGGATGTGAACAAATTAAATTCAAATTCTTAGGTGTTTCAGGTGTTTATAAACTAATATCTAAAAATGATCCTTCTCGTTTTTATATTGGTAGTTCTAATAACTTAGCTAGAAGAATGGAGGAATATAACAAATTAACTAAAGGGTTGCGTAATCCCCATTCAGCTTCTGAATTGGAAATATCCAAAATTTCAGCTTTAGATTGAAGTTTAGAGTTTATATATATTACTACTCCTCAAACTTCCCTAGTTTTTGAACAATATGCTATTATTAAATTTAAACCTACTATTAATAGTAATTATAAAGTTATTCCAAGAGTAAATCCTCAATGGGGTAATTTAGATAATGCTATTTTCACCGTTGAAAATTTATTATCATTATTCTCTAAAAATTCTGAAGGTTATAGTAGATTAGCCGTATTTCTTAAAACTTTGAAAACTGCTAATTCTCTAACTTATACATCGGAAGATTTAGATAGTAAATATTATTGTTTTTTAATATTTGCGTACGATATTAATTCACCTAATAAAGATCCCATTGTTTATTCTTCAATAAATAGGGCTTTGAAAGGATTACAAATTAGTCATAGTACGTTGTTAAATCACATTAACAATAAATATTTATATAAATCAAGTATTATATTGTCTTTTGAACCTTTATTTGTAGAGAATTTTTTTGAATATCAAGAAAAACCTGCTGGAGATAATCAACTTAGAAAACACATTGTTGTTTATAATCAGGATAATGAGATAATAATAGAATTTAAATCTGGTAGAGAAATGGCTAAATATTTTCAAATCGATGGTAAGGTAGCTAGAGCTGCTATAGCTCAAGGTGAGTACCAAGACTTTTTACTAATATCTAGAGAAGTATCCAATCGTAAAACTATTTATGTATTTGATAATAATTCACATGAATTAATAGCTGAATTAAAAAGTATCACTAAAGCTTTGAAATATGCTAAAGTTAATTATTATACATTAAAAAGTTTAATCGAAAGTGGAAATTCTTATGAAGGTAAAATATACAGTTATAAAGATAAATTATAGTTTTACAGTGCGTACGCAGCTATAAAAAGCAACATTTCCTAGGATTACAAGGAATGCCTAGAAGAATTAGCGATTATCCTGATGCATTTGCAGGTTGAAATTTAATAAGTAGTTTTGGGTCAATCATAAGTGTAGTAGCTGCATGATTATTTTTATACATTGTCTACAAACAATTGTTAGAAGGAGAATATGCAGGAAGAAACCCTTGAATGGTACCTCAGTTTTACACTGACACTCTTCAAGCTCTTTTAAATAGAAGCTACCCTAGCTTAGAGTGAGGTTTAAGTAGTCCACCTAAACCTCACGCTTTTGTTAGTTTACCTCTACAAAGTGTTGCTCTTTTTTAATTTCAACGGGGAGGTATGAAAAAAATCTTTACAGGCCTTCCCACATAATTTCCAGTTTATTAGTAGATTAAGTTGCAATTTAACTAAGGCTTCCAGTATTAGTACCTTATCTTCAACTTTAAATCCTCATTATGTGACTGGTTATTGTGATGCAGAATCTAGCTTTACTATTTCTAAATTAAACGGCTCTAATGGGAAAATTTTACCTCGTCTAATCTTTAAAATTGGAGCTCATATTAGAGAGAAAGCTCTTTTAGAAGAAATAGCCGCTTTTTTTGGGGTAGGTAAAGTTTATGCTGATCGTTCAACTAGCTGTCAATACATAGTTCAAACTATCTCTGGTTTAGAAGCTATAGTTAAACATTTTGAGTCTTATCCTTTAATAACTAAAAAACGTGGAGATTTTGAGCTTTTTAAACAAGCATTTTATTTAGCTTTAAATAAAGAGCATTTCACTGAGGAAGGTTTTCAACGTTATATTAACCTTAGAGCTTCAATTAATAGTGGAAAACCATTCCAAGATTTATTAGCTGAATTTCCAAGTACAATCCAATTACCTAAACCTTCTTTCGAATTCAAAGGTATAGCTGATCCATTCTGATTGGTTGGTTTCACAGATGGAGATGGATGTTTTCGAGTTAAAACTCGAAAATCTCCTACATATAAATTCGGAGTATCTGTGAATTTAGGTTTTATTCTAACTCAAGACGTTCGTGATTTAGCTTTAATGCAAAGTTTTGTAAGTTACTTTAAATGTGGAGGTTATAGTATTGCAACTGATGGTTTATCTTGTGAGTTCCATGTTTACCGTCTAACTGATATTCTAAATATTATTATACCTTTCTTTCAAAAATATCCTCTTCAAGGAGCCAAAAAACTAGATTTCGCGGATTTTATTAAAGCTGCCGAGATTCTAGAAAACAAAGGCCACCTTACAGAAGAAGGGTACAATAAAGTACTTGCTTTAAAAGAGGGTATGAATAAAGGTAGAAAATAATTTAGTTTATATTGTATATTTACAATTAGTTGAAGGAGAATATGCAGGAAGATTCCCTTGATTAAATCCTCAATTCTACACTGATACTTTACAAGCACTTTTAAATAGAAGTTATCCTAGTTTAGAATGAGGTTTAAGTAGTCCACCTAAACCTCACGCGTTCGTAAGTCTTCCTCTACAATCCAATATTTTTTTTTTTTTGTAAAAAAAAACGATATATAGATTTACGAGCGCCCTCTGCTGCTGTAGGACCAAAAAACCACAAAAACCGAAGCAATAATAATAATATGGATTTTTTTACATTTTCATCTCCTTTTAAAAAATCTTTATATAGTTCAAATTTAATTTTAGATAACTATATACCATTAAAAAGAAAATTTATATTTAACTCTAAAAAATTGAATAAAACTTTAGGTTTATTAATCCTCGCTATTATTTTAAAAGTAATATTTCAAAATATAGTAGGAGCTGAGCATACTAGTATAGATGGACTTTATTATGTAGGGTCTTTTTGAGGTAGTTTCGCTTATACATTATTAGAAGGAAATTTAGATTTATTAAAATTAAAATTTTATAAATTTAGGGATTTATTATCTTCTATGATTACTTTTAAATTGGAGGATGATTCTGATAGTGAATCTGAATCATTTAAGGGTAGAAAAGCTTATATTTGGGAAAAAGGTAAATATAGAAGATATCCAGATTCGTCGTATTCCAGTCCCAGTACTCGTGATTCTTCTCCTGAACCTCACTCTAACTCTGAGTATTATAATCAGGAAGGTGAAAGAGATAAGGAGGGTTATTATAGACACTTTGAGACTACCAACAATAGAGTCCATAAAATAAGTAACGATGAATTATTAAAAGGGAAACCTGATTTTTTTAGTAGTTTAAGTAAAAGAAAAGCACTAGCAGATTTTTCATGTGAAGAGTTTGTTGTAAAAAATCCAAGGAATGAATCTGCTGTTGTTAATCTTCTAGAATTTGTGGACAAAGCCCATGATGCGCTAAATAAAAACCCAACTACAGGTAGCGCTTTAAAACTCTCTTACCCTTATAATTCTCCCCAGAACCACGGGCCTACTAAAATTCACGATGATTACCTTAAAATGAAAAGTTTGCTTGATAAATATCAATCTATAATGGATCCTATGCAACACAGTATCTTATCGAGTCCAGAATTCAAAAAAATGGTGGATGACAAAGTCAAATATGAAATGTCTAAAGCAATAGGAGATCAATAATAAAAAAAACTAGATTCTGATAAATCTTAACTTATAATTAAGTATCAGGATTTATACCTTTTTTATAGTTGTGTTATATTGTATTTTATTATAATTATCTGTATCTGTATCTGTATCTATATTTATACTTTAGGTTATTATATTATTAAAATAATTTAAAAATCAAATTTTTAATTTAACCCTAACATTTTGGGTTTTGTTAAAAAAAGGGGTGAATACCCCTAATAAAGCGGTAAAGATAAAAACTAAATATAAAAATAAAAATATAGATTTTATTTTTTTTTATTTAATCCATTTAACTGTTTAAATGAAGGAGGGAGAAGCCTTAATTTTAGCTTTAAGGCTAAAACTTTAATTTAAAGCCCTCCGTTATAAATAAGGACCGAAGGCTACTATTTTACCAGGTTAACACATTTTATTGTTTACAGTTTACATCCTTCGTATAAAATATAAAATATAAAATGCTAATTTATAATTTAGAATTTATACCTGTTCAATAGGCTAATATTGATGATAATTTTTTTTAAGATCAAATAGTAGTAAAATATTTATTTATTTATTATATATGTCAGCATTATATTTATTATTAATTATACTTATTATAAGTATTTTTTTTTAAAATAGTTTAAATTATTTTAAAGGATTTATAGGAGGTTTTACAAACTTAATATGAGTGTTTAACAACTCTATACCTAAACCTCACCCATTTGTTAGTTTACCTTTACAAAGCGGTATTTTCAAATGACCTAATGTGATAAAAGAGGTTTCTTTGCCAAAAATCCTTACAGGTATTACAATTTTCATAGGTTTTTATATAATAAGAACTTATGTTATACCTCTGGAATTTGAGATTCCTATAAAAATCACTCTTTTAGAGGATCTTCTTGTAAAATTTAATATATCCAAAGATATATTCTTGGGGTTTTTGGCTGTTATTAGTCGATTATTTGTCTTAGGTTTTTGACAAGAGGTTATGAGAGCTTTTTCACATGATAATTTACCATTAGCTCTTGGTCCTTCTATATGTGAAAATGATCCTAATACACTTTATTCTACTATGGGTAAAGGGGAAAATCCTTCTAAGCAAATACCCGATAAAGAAGTATCAGGTGGTGCTGTGGGGGGATCTGGTATAAATATAAATCCTGAAGATCCTTCATTCTGATCTAATTTAGTTTCATCTATTAGAGATGAAACTCGTGATTTGATTCATTTTATTAAGGATATTGGAGCTAAGAAACTAGAAAAGTATAATGATCTATGGTCTTCTGATGATCCAGAAATGGATCGAGTTGTAATTGTACCTGAGAATGCCGAAGGTTTTATAACATTACTTCAAAAGCAGAGTAATATGTTTACAGCTTTTGTACGTAATAGAATGGAGTGGGTAGATCTTCTTCTAACAAATTAACATAGGAATAGGTTTATACACAGCAGAAGAAGTTGCCGAAATAAAGGCAGCTCTATAAACTAGCTGAAATACACAATAGTTATATGTCTAAAACACAAATAATACCTAATCATAATAGCCCTATTGTTCAAGTTAAGGTATTTTATGCTGCTTTGAATCAATATAGAAACGAGTCTCTTAAAGAACTCAATAAGGTTGAAAATATTATATTAGACAAGATAAGAAAGCATAATATTTTAAGTAAAGATGGCGAGCTAAAGAAAGTATTAAATTTGGATTTAATTCAAGCTAAAAAAGAATTTAATACTCAAGATAATTATTTAAGAGCAAAAATAGGAGAGGCTCTTAAAAATAAAAAATAAAAATAAAAATAAAAATAAGCGAGTGTTCTCGACTAAAAAATTTAGTATATAGTTGCTTACTTATTTTTTTTTATGTTAATTTTATATTCTATATAATATGCAAATATATATAATTTATTATATTATATAATAATCTTTCAATATAGAAGATACTCTTTTTTTTTAGTGTTTTTTTTAATTAATAATTTGGTTATGAATCTTTATTTTGATGCCCCTAGCCCTTGAGGTATATATTTTCAAGATAGTGCTACTCCACAAATGGAGGGATTAGTTGAATTACACGATAATATAATGTATTATTTAGTAATAATACTATTTTCTGTAGGATGAATTTTATTATCTATTATAAGAAATTATATTAGTACAAAATCACCTATTTCACATAAGTATCTAAATCACGGTAGAGATGTGCCGATTCAAAAGTGTTTTAAGTTTAAAGGCTTGGTAAATAATAAGAATAAATATATACGTTCTTACAGTACAACATCTTCTTCAGAGGATAATAGTATAAAGTTGTATGAAGATGCTTATTCAATGAGAAAATCAATTATAAAAGATAACAAAAATAAATCTGGTATCTATAAATGGACCAATAAATTAACTAATGATATATATATTGGACAATCTACCTCCAACCACAATAACCTTGTAGGGGAGCTTCGCCTCAAAAATTTAGTCCTTCGGAAGAAGTATCCACACCCTAAGGATGATTTAAATAATTTTTATGAGTGATTCACAGGGTTAACGGACGGGGAAGGTTCATTCAATATTTCAAGACGTAACACTCAAAACTTTGCGTTTTCATATGAGATTACTATGCATAGAGATGAAGATGATATGTTGAATTTTATTCAAAAAACATTAGGTATAGGAAAGGTATTTTTAAGCGGAAATACCGTTAAATTTTGTGTAACTAGACGTGAGGATATAACTATAATAATAGATATTTTTAAAAAGTATCCGTTGCAGTCTACTAAGAATTTAAACTTTTTAAGTTTTAAAAAAGCATTTGAGCTTTACGTAAGTTCATCTAAAAAATCTCCAGAGTTATTTGAAGAAATTTCCAAAATTAAGGCTAACATGAATTCCTTAAGAACTGATTTTAGTGAATCGAAATCTAGAAAACTCTCTATAACTCCTAATTGAGTACTAGGATTTGTAGAAGGAGAAGGTTCTTTCACTATCATAAAGAGAGATTATACATTGGCATTTATTATTACTCAATCTGCTAAAGATTTATATTTAATGAAGGAAGTAAAAAACTTCTTTTTAAGTTTATGTAATGACCAATTTAATGGAAAATATGTTAGTGAAGGTGTAAGACTTTATAGAGATACTAAAAGCAATACTGACGCAGTTTATGTTAGCATCAGTCGTGAAGATATAATAACTAAAGTTATTATACCTTTTTTTGATTCTTTATCTTGACACAGTAAAAAGGAAAAAGATTATCAAGACTGAAAAATAGTATTAAGATTAAAACAATTAGGTCTTCATTATATCGATGAAGGTGTAAGAGTTATAAATCTTATATTAAATCAAATGAATTTAAAAAGATTATCTAGTTCAAAATTAATTAATGTAGATAGAGAATCTTTAAATAAATCTATTAAAGATTTATTAAATGGGCCTTCGAATATAGAAACACTAGAAGATGGTAGAATCTTTGTTAAATCGTTAAATAGATATTTTAACTCTGCAGCTAGAGATAAAATAAAAGTAGAAGTTCGAGATGATAACGGACTAACTGTAAATACATTTGATTCTATTACTTCTTGTGCAAAATATTATAATATATCAAGAAGTTCATTGCAATGAAAACTTAAAAATAACAAACCTGTAACTATTAATGTTAATTCCGTATCTTATCGTGTTTTTATTACAACTCAAGCTGAAGAAAAAATAACTTTAGATTACGATACTAAAAGTAAAGAAGATCCGACGACCCTTTACCCTTCGCCTAAGACGAAGGATGAGGTTAATAGTAGTCGGTTCACCTTGCTTTCGTATCTATCACAAGAACATTCTCGAGTTTTTTCTCCAAAAAAACTACACAGCTATCAAAAAGAGATTAGTGCGTTAATTCAATCTCCTATTTATGTCTGGGAAAAATGTTCTAAAGAAGGGTTTAAAGTTATAGGTTGTTTTTGATCAGCTAAAAAGATTGCTCATTTTTTAGGTACTAATTCTAATACAATTTTAAATTTAAAAAATTCAGGTAAAATTTATAAAGATAGATATAAATTTACTTAAAAGATTGTTTGGACAATCGGTGTACTAAGAATCATCTTAGTACACCACCGCCGTCAAAATGATAGATTTATAAGATACTTTAATCTGAGTGAGTTATCTTTGATAACTTGAGAAACTCTTATAATAAGTAGAGCTTTGATTAAATACGGATATTCTAATTTTTCATTACAAATATTAGAATATTGTGATATAGCTGATTTAACAGAAAGAGAACAATATTATCTTGACAAGTTAAATCCTAAATACAATATATTAAAAATAGCAGGGAGTTCTTTAGGACATAAACTTACAGAAGAAACTAAAGCTAAAATTAGTAAATCAATTTTTTTAAAAAAAAAAATGGGAATCTATGTTAATGAAAAATCTGCTTTATATGGTCGTACTCATTCTGAAGAAACTAGAGCACTCATGGCTATAAAGAAGTTTGGGGCAAATAATCCATTATTTGGTAAAACTCATACTGAAGAAAGTAAAGAGTTAATGAGACAAAAAGCTTTAGGTAGAAAACATTCTGAAGAAACTCTATTAAAAATGAGTGCTAGCAAAGGTTATCTTGTTAATATACATGAAAAATGTGATTCAGTCACCGATCACATTCTTAGTGGTGGATTTCAATTAATAGGTAGTTTTGTCTCAATAAGAAGAGCTGCCAAATTTTTAGGAATTAGTAGTAATACTGTAAGACTGTATATAAATTCTGGTGAAATATTTAAAGATAGATATAAATTCACTAGCCTTAGCCTGCGATCCTTCGGATGAGGAGAAAATCCAAAATAAACTTAAAAAAACTATGAATAAAATTCCACTATATGCTGTAAATTCCTAAAGCCTTTAAGTACTATAAAGATAATAAATATAGGCTTTATCAGTGATAACCTTAAAGGATGTACAATGGATTATCAGCAGGAAACTACTAACAGGTATTTAATACCTTAAGGGATCCTCAGAGACTACACGTGGGAACCTTATATAAATATACGTATATAAGGTATGATATAGTCCAGTTAAGTATGAAAGTACTTATGTTGTCGACATTAATAGAGTTAATCTGAACTATTACTCCTGCAGTAATATTAATATTAATTGCTTTCCCATCGTTTAAATTGCTTTATTTAATGGATGAAGTTAGCGATCCTTCAATGTCAGTTTTAGCAGAGGGTCGAGGTGGCCCTAAACCGTATATATTAAATAAAATAGTAAATACCTGAAAAGGTCAAAGAAAATGTAATATATTTACAAATAGTTTTGGTTTAAATAACTTTCAATATTGTACATTCCATACTAGAATGAAAGCTGGATCTAGAATAGGTCCGCATAATCTAGATGTTATCTCTGTAATTGTAGGTTCATTATTAGGGGATTCTTATGCCAACAGAAGATCTGTAGAAGGAACAAGAATATGTTATAGACAAAGTAGTATAAATAAAGAATACTTGTTTTGATTATATTCTTTTTTTTTTACTAAGGGTTATTGTTCTAACTTAGAACCTAGAAAATCTACTATTAGATTGAAACATAAAGGTATAGAATCTATACATTACAGATATGAATTTAATACTTTTACATTTAGAAGTTTTAATTGAATACATGAAATGTTTTATCATAAAGGAAAAAAAGTTATAAAGCCTCTTATAGAAAATTATATGACTCCTTTATGTTTAGCAATTTGAATTTCAGATGATGGGTGTTGAGCTAAACCTGGAGTTAGAATAGCAACTAATTGTTTTTCTTATTCTGAAATAGAATTATTAGTCAAAATACTTAAAAATAAATTTAATTTGGATTGTACAATTCAGCTTTTAAAAACTAGTAATAATTATTCTATTTATATCAAAAGTTCATCTATACCTACTTTAAGAAAAATTTTACTACCACATATGCATTCTTCTATGAAGTATAAATTAGGATTATACTATTAAAGTTATTTTATAGTCGACTATTTAATTTATTATATAAATTTTACTAACCAGCTTTACATAGCACATATATATGGTAGTCGTAAGTCTAATGGCTTTAGCCGTTGGATTTTGAGTTTCCGCCGGGATTCTCTAAGAATAATCTAATATTATTCTTTGGCGATGCGAGTGAAAACAGTTAATATATTTTTAATGAGGGTAATAATTAAAAATACAAGACTGTCAGTAAATAAATTTTTTTTCTTATTATTTATTGCCACAGACTGGGGCACTTGTGGGTGTCATTTATTTGATGCTTAATGTACAGTCGGAATATTTACTAAAAATAAATATGCACCAATGATATTGAAGTTACCAATATCCTGATTTTTTAGATTCTGAGGATCAATTCGTAGAATTTGATTCATATATAGTACCAGAGTCTGATTTAGATGAGGGAGGATTAAGAATGTTAGAGGTTGATAATAGAGTGAAAAAGCCTTAAGCAAGCTTTAATGAGACTCTCAAGTAGCCAAACTCCGGGTAAATCCTAAGAGCTCAGAATACTAACCTTTTAACCTAAAAGGGTAAGGAAAGGGGCCAAACTAATTACTTGGGTATAGTAACAAGTTCTGAGATTTAACGAA
>Ga0308175_100001779_pt1 | contig 14593 bp, 35 predicted proteins | sample PhyCR1_3_FD_203893 | JGI IMG/M metagenome (GOLD analysis project Ga0308175, IMG submission 203893) | Soil microbial communities from UC Gill Tract Community Farm, Albany, California, United States - DLSLS.C.R1 | ecosystem: Environmental > Terrestrial > Soil > Agricultural land | place: USA...
CCCGCCCCCGCACCGGAAGAGGACATCATGGCTACAGCCGCAGAGCTTCGACAGATCATCAGCGACGAGCTCGACGCGCGCCGTGTCCGTGACGCCGCCGACCGTGTCCTCGGTGGCATCCCGGCCGGGTCCGCCCTGTCGCGCACCGTCAACGGGGAGAAGCCGCGCCTGCTCGACTCGGGCGACGGGAACTACCTCGTCGGCATCCTGCGGTCCATCGCGGGCAAGGTCGGTGCGCCCATCGACGAGCAGGCCATCGCCGCGACGGTCCTCGCTGGCCTCGCTCCTGCCGTGTCCGACGCCGTCAAGGCTGCGGTCGCTGCGGGTGTCCCGACGGGCGAGCTCGCGGACGCTGTGGTGGCGCGTCTCGGTGAGCGTCTCGCGCAGCCGTGACCGTCGACCACCGGCCTTACCTCGCACGGAAGGCGCCGCTGATCCGGCGTGTCCTGTTCGCGGGCCTCGGGCTGTGCACTCTCGCTGGCGGCCTGTCTGCCGGCGCATTCGTCTACCTCACCACCAAACCGAAAGAAGGCATGTCGTGAACATCGACGCACTGAAGCCCTACGCGAAGGCCATCGTCGCCTTCATCGCACCCGGCGTCACGGCCCTCGTCGCGGCTGTGCAGGAGTCCTCGCCGAAGGGCTCTGACATCAGTGGCCCGGAGTGGATCGGCATCTTCGCCGTCTGCGTCCTCACCTCGGGTGCCGTGTTCGCCGTCCCCAACAAGGACCCTCGCGGCGTCAAGCAGGCCGAGTCGGTCCAGCCTCCCGAGGCGTCCCTCGGTGACGGGCTTGGCGACGGCGTCCAGAGCATCATCACGGACGGCATCGTGGGCATCGACCCGACCAAGCCCACCGACGACGGACCCAAGCCCACTGGCGGATACTGGGGCGGCGTCTGAGCGCCAAGCCCTGCGGTGCCGAGCTTGACCTGTACGGCGAGACGTACCGCTGCGACCGGAGACGCGGCCACGACGGCGAGCACCGGGAACGCATGTATGGCGCGGACGGGCACGGTTCGTTCGTGGCCGTGGTGCGTTGGCGCCGAGTCCGCGACCGACGAGCATGACCCGCAAGACAGAGCCCCGCTCGCTTCCCCCGGGAGGCGGGCGGGGCTCTCCGTCGTTGTCAGGGGCGCGGGCGCATCGCTGCGTCAAAATCTGGGTGCCCAGGAAAGTCCCTGTCGGCCATCATCCGCAACATGAGGCGGTCCGACGGGGAGCGGAGGTCGGACAGCTCAACGACCCGCGCCTTTCCGGCCGAGCCTTTGGCGGCGTAGTTCTGAGTGAGGAAGGTGCGGATCTCGACGATGGCCCAACCGCGCATGAAACCCTCGACGTAGAGGTCACGCTCGGCCGACAGCTGAAAGCGTGCTCGCGCCCTGCAAGCGGCGTCCCGCTGGGGCGTGTCCCAGTGGGGGAACGTGGACGCCATCTCGGATGAGGAGATTCCGTCCACCTCGCCACGCTCCAGCGGGTGCGTGTGGGTTGGTACAGTGCTCATGTCGACTCCTAGTGTCGGCCGGCCCCGGACTCCTGACCGAGTTGCGGGGCGTCTATGTGTACCCACCGTAGCACCGTGGCGTACTTACACGGTACGTTCACCAATCATTTTCCACGCAGCCTCCAGACCCTCGCGCTTCTGCCGGTCGTCGCTCTTCACATAGAACGCCCACGCCGTCGTGATCTGGGAGTGCCCCAGGATCTCCGCAATCGTCTTGAGCGGCACATTCGCCTCACCGAGCAGGCTGGCCGTCGTGGCGCGAGCTGCGTGCAGCGGGTGGTCCTCGCAGCCGGCGGACCACAGTAGACCCTTCCAGACGCCCCAGTCGCGGCGCGGGTCGGTCGGCTTCTCGCCGCCCCACACGTACCCGTCGGGCGCGTTGAGTCGGTGCTGTGCGAGCGCGTGTGCCACCACTGGCAGCAGTGGGACGGTGCGTCCCTCCCCCACCGCCTCCTTCGTCTTCAGCGGTGCGACGACAAGGCCGACCTTCGGCCGTCGCTGGATGGTCCGCGAGAGCCGGATCGACTCATCGCCTGGCGTGAAGTCCACATCTTCCCACCGAAGCCCAAGCGCCTCGCCTTGACGTAGGCCCATGAGCAGGGCGACTAGGAACCGGGAAGCGACTGCCCACTCTCCGTCGTCGCCGTATGCGGTGAGCAGGTCCACCATTGCCCACGCCTCCCCGCGGTTCAGTACGCCATGCCCGCCAGCCTTGACGGCCTTCGGTGCCTTCACGGTGGCGGCAGGATTGTGAGCGATCTTCCGCTCGAGCAGGGCATCGTTCAGCGCGCGGCGCAGGATCATGTGCGCCTGCCGGATCGTCGTATCGGACTTGCCGTCCTTGCGCATGAGGTCGTGCAGGGCGCGGATGTGCTCTTGCTTGACGTCCTTCAGCTTCCTGGCTCCAAGGTTGGGCCTGATCCACGTCTCGACGTAGCCGCGATACCCAATGGCGGTTCGCGGCTTGAGGTCGCGGTCGATGATGTTGTCGAGCCAGTAGTCAAGCCAGTCCGATAGCGGGTCGTTTCCGCTGACGACACCGACCTCGATGCGCGCCTTGAGCTCAGCGAACTTGGGCCGCAACTCCTTGAGGGTGTGCGCGGTGACCTGTGGTCGGAGGCGCTTGCCGCCTACCAAACCGAGGTCTACGCGGCCGACCCACATGCCGTCTGCCCGTTGGAAGATGCTGCCCTCGCCGCGTGTGCGTCGCCTTGCCATGTGGCCCCCTCGCCTCAGTACCCTAACCGTACCCTAGCGGGCTCTACTGAGGTGTAGTGCTGAGTATCCGATTAGGGCTCTGACCTGCGGAAACGTCGTCCGCTACGCTTACCCATTATAGCAAAGCGACGGACTCATAATCCGTCGGTCGTCGGTTCAAGCCCGACCTGCCCCACCTAGTAAAACCGCCCCTGACCTGCACTTATGCAGATCAGGGGCGGTTCGGCGTTCTGGGCACTGTACCCAATCGTGCACCCTAAGTTGAAAAGGGGCTCACAGGCGCCACGCCTCGTCGTAGTCCGGGTGGTCGGCGTAGGGCAGGGCGACCAAGCGGAGGGTCGGGCAGGCTTTCGTCCAGCTTGCGTCATCGTCCCAGAACACATGGCCCACCCCCGGACACTCATGGCCGCCCGAGTGCAACTCCACGATCCCCCTCTTGCTCTCGCACTCCGCGAGCATTCGACGCTCGAGGGCTCCGGGGGCCGCGAGCAGCGGGTCACCCCAGTACGCCTCGGCCTTGGCAATCCGGGCGAGCAGGAAGTCAGCGATGGCGCTCACGCGGCACGCTCCTCGACGACGTGCGTGATGAGTTGCCGACCTACGTGCTCGGCATACGCTGGCGGGATCACTTCGGAAAGTCCGTTGCCGGTCATCCAGTCGATACCCATGGCCTCCGGCCCCATGTACGTGCCCGTGTCTCCGGTGATGGAGGCGTGAAGCCCCGCATCCCAAGCGGCGCGACGGTTCTTGTGCGCCGTGCGAACGGTGTGCTTCGGGTGTTCCGGCGCCGTGATGACGAGGTTAGGTGCGGACTCAAAGCGGCGGTGGCGGTAGGTGCGAAGGCCGAACATGCTGCCACACAGGACCACTGACCGGTTCTTGTGCAGCGGGGCTGACATGACGTTCTCCATGATCCATGGCAGCCCGGTCGCCCCTAGAAGCAGCCGGCCAGGGGTGACTAGATCGGGGACATGGCGTGCGGGAGCGAGGGTGCCGGACAGGAACGCTTGGCAAGGGAATGAGGCGTGGATCGCGTCGAACTGGGACACGAAGCTCGTGTCCGCCAGCACTTCAAGCGCATCAGCCTGAAAGAACGTGAACGGGTACCGCGGTTGTGGGTCGATGTCGACACCTACTACGTCAAAGCCGGCGAGGTGGTAGCCCATCGAGGCGCCACCTTGGCAGCAGCAAAGATCGAGCAGTTTGGGTCGGCTGGTAGCCTTTGGCATGTCGCTCCTTACCGAGCGTCCGCGCCCCGCAGCCTGACCGCTGGCGGGGCATCTTCATGCCATCCTAGCGCGTAACTACCCGGTAAGTACCGAACGCCGACACGACAAAGCCCCGCACCCGAGGGAAGGTGCGGGGCCCGTCCTCTTTCGTCTCAAGCGCCGATGCGCCGCCCCTCCCGCGGCACCCCATCGACCGTGAACAGCTCAACCACGCGCGCCTCGTCCTCGCACGTACACCGCCCCAGCAGGCGCACCATCAGGTCGTGCACCCCCCAATAGCGCGGCTCCAACCATGACCTACACCCCTGCTCCATGCGTTCCCTGCCTTATCACCCCGCACCCCCGCCTCGGGTAGCGGGGTGTCGGTCCATTCACAGTAGACGCGGCCGGGGACAGTACGACCAAGTAGGGACGAACCAGACCAAACCTTTACGGTCTGATCCCGAGCACCTCGAGCATCGCCCGCATCGTCTCGTCACGCCGCACACCAGCCGGGATCGCACGCAGCCTCGCGCCCGCCACCATGAGGAAATGGTCGACCTCGTCGACCTGCTCCATGAGGGACTCCTCCTCATCGCGCAACACAGCCTCGGACCACGCCGACCTGTCGTGCGTCACAAGCCCCCAGGCAGTGTCCTGCGGCCACTGGAGCGCCGCGTCCAGCTTCCGCATCGGCGTCCGCATCCGGTCCGTCGGCGCGCCCTCCGTCGTCTTCAGGTTGTTCACCCACTTGGGCGACGGCCCACCCACGGCCTGCAACCCGTCGAGCGTGTAGCCGAGGATCTTGCGCCGGCGCGCGATCAATCGGTGCAGTCGTTCCCATTGCGTCTCAGTCACGAGACAAGTATCCCGAAGCGCGGCTGTGCTCATAGACCAACGGTGCAGGAACAGACACGGAAAATACGCGTTCTTGGAAGTTTCTTGGTCACAACGCTGGACGGATCGGTAAGTACCATGTAAGTTCCTGAGTCATGAAAGCACACCACTCGGCACCAACGCCCACCATTGGGGTGAGCGTGAAGGAAGCCTCACAGATCACCTCGATCAGTGACAAAGAGATCCGCGACGCCGTGAACCGCGGAGACATCCCAGCCCGCAGGATCGGCCGGCGCATCGCGATCGACTACCCCGGCCTGGTCGAGTGGTTCCACTCACACGAGCCCGTCGTGGACAAGAGCGCCTGACATGGCCGCCTACACCGACGCCGACGTGCAGGCCGCCACTCACGTCTTCCTGAAGGCTCACCGTGATAACGACTTCGAGCAGGACATGCGCGCCGTCCTCGATGCGGTCGCCCCGGCCATCGCAGCCCGCGCCAAGGCTGAGGCCCTGCGAGAGGCGGCCATCGACATCCTCGACACGCGCGGCGAGCGCAAGTGGCTTCTCAACCGCGCCGACGAGATCGAGCGCACCTAGACGCCCGAGCGGGGCGTTGACATCACCCCCCGGATGACCGCCCCGCTCGGTGCATACCTAGCCGTCCGTGCGGCTCAACACCCACGGACGGCACTCAGCAGCAACCCCTGAACCGGACACCGATCAGCAGTACGGAAACCGCGCGGCGCAACCAAGGGCGCCTGGGGCAGCAGTTCAACTGAACAGAGCAGCCAATCCCGCTGGCACCCAACGGTGTCGGGCGAAACAGCTAAGCGGGAACCACACACCACCCTGGGCAGGGTTAAGGCCCCTCGTCGTCTGCGTGACGTGCCATTTGACGCAGTAGTGCCGTGTTACAGCGCGGCGTCAGGGACTTTCTGATCGAGCGGCCCTGACAGCTCTCGTGATCGAACGCGCCGGGTCGAGGCGCAGGGGTCCACTCCGGTTCAAGGCCGGCGAGAGCACGCAGACAGCAAGCGAGACCGCGAACCACCCTCCAAGGCATACACGGTCTCGCTCACTTCAACGAGGAAGAGGCTACCAATGACCACACAAGCACAGAGCGCGACACCCGCCTGGGTGATACGTAACCAGCGCATCTTCTCCACGCAGGAACGCGCACGGAAGGCGCTCGAGGCTCTCCGGCTCGCTGACTGGCGCGAGGGCCGTGACCGCACGCACGACTTCACTGAGGCCGACAATCACGCCCACGCCATCACGGACGCGGTCGCCGAGCTCGTCGCGCTTGCCCTCCACGTCGAGGACGAGTCGTGATCGTGTGGCGCGGCGATGCGACCCGCGTCCAGCCCGCACCCGTCGCCTACGAAGGCAAGCACCGTCGACCCCGGCCCATCGTCGTTGACGAGGAGCGCATCCCCACCCTGTACCTCGCCGACGTCGTGCGTTTCATGCGCGACGGCCTCGGCATCGACGACGCGATGGTCCGTGCGGGCATCGACGCCGACGACGCACTCACCGCATGGAGGACCGCATCATGACCGCTGAACTACTACGCGACGCGGCCAAGGTGCTGCGCGAACGAGCGGAGAAGGCGACGCCCGGACCTTGGCACGCCGAGGGGAAGGTGGGTCAGACCAAGGAGATTCACGCTGGCCCCGGCATGCTTCGCGGAATCGGTCGAGACTTGGCAGTCGCAGAACGGGTGTTCGGCAGGGACGCGAACTACATCCTGACGATGCACCCCGGTGTCGGACTCGCCCTCGCGGACTGGCTTGAGTCGATGGCCGCCGTCTGGGATGGCGGAGGCAAATACGTCATGGGCTCCACTGAGCAGAAGGCACTTGCCGCGATGGACGAACACGAGCCGCACCCGTCATCCCTTGGTGGCCGATCCTTCGCCGTCGCCCGCGCGATCCTCGACGGTGCGTCATGAGCCGCCCGTGGAGCTTGCACGCCGCCGAACGACGCGCCACCCTCCGCGCCGAACACGTCGCCCTCATCGTCGTACTCAGTGCCGTCCGCGCCTGGCACCTGTCACCCGACTGGGTCCACCGTGCCGCACGCCGAGCAAGGAGACGCGCATGAGAACCATCGCCAGCGCCTACGAGCGCATGTCTGGGGCCACATGTCTCGCCTTCCATTGGATCGGACAGTCGTTCGCACACTGCGACCGATGTGGCCAGCCGTACTGGGAGCACTCGCACGACTCTCACTTCGTAGGAGGCAGGGAGAAGCGAGTCGCCATCCCCGCCAAGGCCGCCGAGGCCTGTCGACGCAAGTGGGGCTCCCCGTGATCGGCCGCCCCATCGGACTCAGCCACTCCGAGGACTGCGAGGACGCCGAGTGGGACGAACTCTGCGACGAGTGCCGCGAGAACGCCACCCACGACTGGGAGGACTGACATGCACTACCTCGTCGCCCTCGCCGCGCTCCTCGCCGCACCAACCATCCTCGCCCGCACACCACGCGCACGCCGAGCAGAAAGGACCAACCCGTGAACCTCCTCTTCCTCTGCGCCGCCGTCGCAGCCATCGCCGGATTCTGCTGGGCCGTCGCCAAGTTCACCGACGACACCGCCACCGTCGAACCCGCCACGCGCGCCACGTTCGACCAGTGCAACACCACCGCCTGCCCCTACGCCGCCTGGATTCCAGTCACCCTCAAGTCCGGGCGCGTCGTCGAAGTCTGCGCCGGCTGCCACGCCGAAGGCTACGTCCGAGGGTGGTGGGCCGCATGAGCACCGTCATCAGCCTGTGCGACCTGACCGGCCACATGGTGCAGCCGTGGGTCGACGCCGGCTTCAATGCGATCCTCGTCGACCCGCAGCACGGCACGACGCGATGGGAGGGCCGCACCCTCAAGATCGCGGAGACCGTCGAGGGCGCCATCGAGAGTGGACTACTCGCTCGTTGGGGTTACGGTCCTGCGGCGGTCTTCGCCTTCCCGCCCTGCACCGACATGGCGGTCAGTGGCGCGCGCTGGTTCGCCGCCAAGCGAGCGGCCGACCCGATGTTCCAGGCGAAGGCAGTCGCCGTGGCCGAGCAGTGCCGCACCATCGGCCGCCTGTCCGGGGCGCCCTGGTTCGTCGAGAACCCGGTCAGCGTCCTGTCCCGCGTCTTCGGGCCGGCCACCCACTCGTTCCACCCGTGCGACTACACCGCGCTCGAGCCGGCCGACAACTACACGAAGCGCACGCAGCTCTGGGCCGGTGGCGGGTTCGTGATGCCTGAGCCGCAGCGCGACCCGTCGCTCGGCCCGCCTGACGACCGAATCCACAAGGCGCCCCCCGGACCCGACCGCGAGAACTTCCGCAGCGCAACGCCGCTCGGGTTCGCGCGGGCCGTGTTCGCCGCCAACGCCCGAATCGAGGCCGCAGCATGACCGACCCTAACCCCGCCCAGCGTGCCGACTGGTACGCCACGAATCACGAGGCCACACACACGCTCGACGCCCGCTACGGCACCGGACACAGACCCGCCTACGCCCTCGTCGGCGCCATGTGGGCACCCGCGTGCGGCTGCACCAACCCCCGATGCTTCCTCGCCGAAGACGACTCGCGCCGCCTCTACCCGACACCCGAGGAAGCACGCGACGCAGCCGCGAAGAACCTCCACGACAACGAACACGGACCCGCAGCATGAGCATCCCAGTCGGCATCCACGACGACATCCCTGAGCTCGACTACCACTCCGACGAAGCCCTGTCCGCGTCCGGCGCGAAGACCCTGCTCCACTCGCCGGCCCGGTTCGCCTGGGAGCGCGAACACGGCAGCAAGTCGAGCGACGCGATGGACTTCGGCACCCTCGTCCACACGCTCGCGCTCCGGTCCAAGGACAAGCGCATCGTCGTCAACCCGCACGAGTCGATGCGCACCAACGCCGCGAAGGAATGGGCGGCCGAGCAGGAGGCCGCGGGCCGGATCGTCGTCAGCGCCAAGGACGTCCGCCGCGCCATCGCCGTCGCCAAGGCTGTCCGTGCTCACCCGCTCGCCGGGGCCATCCTCTCCGAAGGCCGACCCGAGGTGACACTCCGATGGGACGACCCGGAGACGGGCGTGCCCATGCGCGGCCGTGTCGACTGGCTCCGCACAAACGCCATCGTCGACGTCAAGACCGTCGGCCGCTACGGCGGGTCCGAGCTCGACACGTTCGGACGGCAGGCCGCAAGCCTCGACTACCCGATGAGCGCCGCCAACTATGTCGCCGGGTACGCCGCGCTGACCGGCGAGACGCTGCCATTCATCACGATCGCGGTCGAGGTCGACGCGCCCCACTTCATCACCGTCAGCCAATACGACGAGGCCGACCTACTCGCCGGCCACGAGCGGATGCGCGCCGCCATCGCCGAGTATGCACGCCGCACCGAGTCGGGCCAGTGGGTCGACTCGCCCCAGATCGAAACCGTCCCCATCCCCGCGTGGTACGCCCGCACGCTCGTCAAGGAGTTCTGATGCCCGAGAAGATGACCCCCGAGAATGCCGCCGCGCTCCGCAAGCCGTTCCCGCGCAGCGCAATCGGGCAACTCCCGAAGGGTGGCGCGAAACTCGACTACGTCGGGCACGCTGCGACCACTGACCGGCTCCTGGCCGTCGACCCAGAGTGGTCATGGGAGCCGTTCGCAGTCGACGACGACGGGCTGCCGAAGTTCTCCGCAGGGAAGGGGCTCTGGATCAAGCTCACTGTTTGCGGCGTGACCCGCCCCGGCTTCGGTGACGGCACGTCCGTCAAGGAGTGCATCGGTGACGCAATCCGCAACGCGGCGATGCGGTTCGGAGTGGCGCTCGACCTGTGGGGCAAGGAGGAGCTCGAGCAGGCCAACGGCCCAACCTACGTGCCGTCGTCGCCGGCCACTTCTGCGGCCGACTTCAAGCCCGCGAACTGACTGTGCCGCAACAGGATTCGGCAGTTTCGGGGGCGAGATCGAAGGGTTCGATGCGGTATAATCGGGGTAGCAAAACGGCCCCCGGATCGCGTCAACGAATCCGAGGGCCTCGCCCCACCGAAGCCGCTAAGCCTCACGGAAGGACGTGCATCACATGATGCCACAAACACCTAAGCGCATTCAGCGCAAGCGCACCAAGGGCTGGAAGATGCCCGAGGGTGCTATCTACGTCGGCCGGCCGACGCGCTGGGGCAACCCCTACCGCATCGAGCGAATCAGCGCCTACGAGTACGTAGGCATGATGCCAAACGGGACCGAGAACATGCAGGGCTGGGGCGGGCGCAACTTCGCGGCGCAGTGGGCCGTCGACATGTTCGCGCTCCATGTCGGCCCGATGGGCAACTACGAGATCGAGGCCAGCGAGCTTGAAGCGCTGCGCGGCCACGACCTCGCCTGCTGGTGCCCGCTCGACCAGCCCTGCCACGCCGACGTGCTGCTCGAGCTCGCCAATGGGGCGGTCTGAGTGCCCTGGTTCAAGGTAGACGACCGGCTATCCGCACACCCTGCCAGCGCGAAGGTTGGAGACGCCGCCCTCGGCTACTGGATGCGTCTCGGCTGCTGGCTCGCCCAGTTCCCCAACCAAGGCGACTACATCCCCGAGGCCGTCGCCAAGCACCTGCTGCACGGCACCCCACGGCGCAAACTCAACGCGCTCGTCAGCGCCGGGATGCTGATCCCCCACCGCGACGGCTACAAGATGCACGACCGGCTCAACGTCTGCGGAAGCGGGCTAGACGAACTCGCTTGGAGGATCGAGACGCCGGCCGAGTCGCGCCGCAAGATACCAACTGCCCTGCGCCTCGCCATCTACGAGCGCGACGGACACGCCTGCCTTGAGTGCGGCACATCCGACGACCTCACCCTCGACCACATCTACCCGTGGTCACTCGGAGGCGAGGACACCGAGGAGAACCTGCGGACCCTGTGCCGCCCCTGCAACAGCTCGAAGGGAGCGCGCATCTGATGGCCCGCAAGCGAATGCTCGCCCCAGAGTTCTTCATCAGCGGCACGATGAATGCCGTATCGGTCGAATCCATGCTGACCTTCGCCGGGATCTGGTGCTGGGCAGACGACTTCGGACGCGGCGAGAACGACGAAACGCTCGTCAAGGCAGCCATCTGGCCGCGCCGACGCTCTGTGAGCGAGAAGAAGGTCCGCGGCTACATGGACGAACTGATCGCGTCACAAGTGCTCTGCGCCTATGCCGTCAACGGCATTGAACTGATCCACGTCACATCATGGCGTGAGCATCAAAAGATCAGTCACCCAACGAAATCCAAGCTCGCACCCTGCCGCGAGCATGAGCCCGAAGCCTGGGCCGCGTTCGCGATGGACACCGACCACGCTCTCGCCAAGTTCCGGAGCGATTCCGGAACGGCTCCGGAGTGGGATCAGAGGTGATCTGGAATGACTCCACGACAGAGTAGTTTAGATCAGTTTAGTTCAGCCAAGACCAAGGCGACCATCGGCAACTCCCAGCGGAATCAGTCCCGAACGGATTGGACTTGGGGGCTGGAGAAATGATCGACAAGGCAGACGCCGAACGCATCGCCCAAGCTGTCCATGACCTGCGCCCCGAGTGGCCGGCACAGTCCGTGCTGACTCTCATCGGCAACAGCGAAGACCTGCGGACCCGCGCATACCGTGACCTCGCCGTCGCGTTCACCTACGTGGCGTGCGACCCAGCGAGCTTGACCCCGGGCCGTGTCCGTGAGCAGGGGCCGTGGTGGCAGCACACGAACGCTCAGAAGGCGACGGTCTCGGCAGTGACGACCCGCTGCCCCGACCATGCCGCGCACGCCGCCTGGAACTGCCCCGACTGTGACGCCGCGACCACCCCGCCGCCCGTGAACTGGCGCGACGGACTCACGTTGACGCGCCGGGACCGACCCAAGGCGCGCACCGAACCGACACCAGACCGGACACGCATCGAGCAGATCCGGGCAGAACTCGACGCCGAGGAGGCGCGCAGTGCCTGACAACCCCACATGCGACCCTGACTGTGCCGAGCGCGAGTTCACCTGCATCAACTGCGGTCAGGTAGGCGACAGTATCGGCGAGTGCTTCGGGCATCCGGACGCAGAGCCGGGCTGGCCCGTCTTCCACACACCCCCATGTGAGTACCGAGTCGCACTGGACCCCGAGTCGGAAATCTCATGAGCGAGAAGACCGGCGACGTCGTCTACACGCCACGGTGGGCTGCGGCCGACATGGTGCGCCACTTCAACCCGAGCGGTGTCGTGCTGGACCCATGCCGAGGCAAGGGCGTCTTCCATGACCTGTTCCCCGAGGGGTCGCCCTGGTGCGAAATCAGCGAGGGGCGCGACTTCTTCGACTGGATGGAGCCCGTCGATTGGGTCATTGGCAACCCGCCGTACTCGCTAACCCGCAAGTGGTTCCGGCACTCCTATCAGGTCGCCGAAAACCTGGCCTACCTCATCCCACTTCGCAACCTGTTCAGCGGTTACGGATTCGTCCGCGAGCTCTGCGAGTACGGCGGCATCGTCGAAATGCGCGTCTATGGCACCGGTGGACGGCTCAACTTCCCAATGGGCAACGCCGTGGGTGCCATCCATGCGCGGCGCGGCTACCGAGGCGCCACTGTCATGTCGTTCTACGACCCACTTCCCCCTATGCGCCACGCCGAGGAGGCGCAACCGTGACCACCTACCGATTCCAGAAGGTCCAGTGCCAGTTCGAGCAGACCGGTCAGTGCCCAACCTGCCTCAAGCGCGTGACGCGGCGACGCACATTCACGCAGACGGTCAACCCGTTCAACCGCAACGACGATGGCTCGGTCAAGACGTCCGCTGAGGTCTATGCCGCCGTCAAGGCCGAGGGCGAGGCGTGGCAGCCCGACTTCACCCACGAGGCGTGCCGATGACCGTCTGTGTCCTGCACCAGAGCGCCGACTGCGCCACATGTGGACTCAACCGGGTCCGTGCCGCCCTCACCGTCGCGCCACGCACCCGACGCGACCGAGACGACGACCCCAACCCCACACGGGCACGCGCCATCGCGAGGGCCCGCACCGACCGCACCAACGCCAAGGAGGCGTGACCATGAAGCTCACCCTGAAACTCACCGACGATGTGCCCAAGTACGCGCACTACGGCCAGTCGAGCGAGACGCGCACCGAGACCATCGTCGACGTCGAAGAAGTCCAATTCTCCCGCAGCCTCATGGGTTCCCTGTTGCGCGCACTCGCGAACGAAATCGACCCGCCTCGGGCGAGCCTCGGCCAGTGGACCGAGGTGTGACATGACCACTGACCTTGCCGCGCCGCCACAGACGCGCCCACCACACATCAACCCCCGCTGGTGGTACCGCGCCACCTGGCACGCCCGCCAACAGGCCATCAACGAACACAACCGCAACACCCGACCCACCGACCGCACCACCGGCACCGACATCGACACCATCGTCAACGCCGCACGCACCGCCGAAGCACAACCCATCACCCCCACCGAACTCGACGACGCCGCCCTCATCGAAACCCTCGAACAACTCCTCGAAGACGGCGCACCCATCGACAAAATCATCACCACCACAGGCCGCAAAGTCGGCGCCCTCGAAGCCCGCATGCGACGCGCCGGACGCCTCGACCTGTCCCGGCAACTCGGCAACATCCGCAACGCCATGCGCCGCCGCGGATGCCCCCACTGCGGCAAAACGATCTGGTCCGGCGCCACCCAATGCGGCACCTGCGCGAACAAAGCCAGCTCGGCGAAGAAGCGTCAGGCGAAAGTCGAAGCGTTGGAGGTGATGCTCGAGGCCGACCCGCGTCTCGGTGTCGAGGACGCGGCGGCGAGGCTCGGCTACACGTCAGGGAATGGCGTGCAGCAGATGCTTCGGCGGGCCGAACGGTTCGACCTGCTGGACGTGTTCGCGCGGAACTCTGCACTGCGGGGCGCGGCCGTGACGTCGAAGCGCAAGGTGCGTGCCGCGTGAGCGGCTACAGCGACGGCCGGGTCGTCGAGTACGCCGTCATCCACGACGTCATCGACAACGGCTACGAGCACATGCGTGGCGCGTCATCGAAGGGCCTCTGCGACGTCCTCGCCATCAAGCCGGGCGAGGTGCTGTTCATCAATGTGAAGCGCACCACGCCGCCCGGACCTGCCGAGCGGGCCGACCTGCTGCGAATCGCCGGATACCTGCCTGGCGTGGGTGTGCCGTTGGTCGCGCTCGGCCCGGCCAGTCGGCTCACGTATCGGCGGCTGACTGGTGTCGGCCCGAAGGCGTGGGAACCCTGGACCCCCGACGAGGTGGCCGCATGAGCCCGCCACACACCGAGGCCTGTGACGACGAAGGCTGCTACTGCCCCGACGACGTGTTCTGGGGCCGACTGCTAGGCGCTGACGACCCGTGCGCACCCGGCAGGGACTGGGCTGCCGCTGCATTTGGAGACATGGAGGAAGACGCATGACCAGCCACACCGACGCCTGCCAGCTCATCGAACGCACCGCACACCTCGCCCGCCTCGGATGGGCCGTCGAAGCCGCCACAGCACGCGGCGAAGTGGAAGTGCTCATCGCCGACCTCCGCGACGTCGCCTACACCCTCACGCACGAAGACCTCGCGCACGCCGTCGACAAGGGCGGGGACACGCTCGACGGGCCGGTCACGCTCACCAACGAACCCACCGGAGACGCCACGCGCTGGACCAAGGAGGACCACTGATGGGAACGAACTACTACGCCGAGCCGAAGGGATGCCCGAACGCCTGCGAGCATTGCACCCAGCGCGAGACGGTCCACATCGGCAAGAGCGGGCGCATGTTGCAGGGTTACCCGACAGGCGCGGCTGGTGACCCCACGCCGATCCTGTCATGGCGCGAGTGGAAGGACTGGCTGCCCGCCAACA
>Ga0308175_100001780_pt1 | contig 14593 bp, 12 predicted proteins | sample PhyCR1_3_FD_203893 | JGI IMG/M metagenome (GOLD analysis project Ga0308175, IMG submission 203893) | Soil microbial communities from UC Gill Tract Community Farm, Albany, California, United States - DLSLS.C.R1 | ecosystem: Environmental > Terrestrial > Soil > Agricultural land | place: USA...
GCGCGGCGGCGATGCTTGCCGGTGACAGCAGGGGGTCGGCCAGGTTCGCCTCGATGTACTCGCGGACCGAGACCGCCAGCAGTGCCTGCGGCTTCATGCGGTCCGGCGTGATGTCCATTTCCGCGTGCAGCATGGTGGACACCAGGTCCAGGGCGTTGGTGGCGAGCCGTGAGCCGCTGGGGCCGTTCAGGACGTCGAGGTTCGCCGACAGTTCGCGAATGAACTGGCCCACGATTCCGCTGAGGCCCCCGCTGCCCATGCGCACCGCGGCGAGCTGCCCCACGTAGTCCACGGGCAGGGAGAGGGCATCGCAGGGGAACATCAGGACCATGATCCTGGTGCTGTCTTCGAAGGCAAGGGTGTAGGGCCTGTTGGTGTCGTAGATTGCCAGGTCGCCGGGCTGGAGGACGGCTTCGCGGTTGTCCTGGATCAGCAGGCCCGTGCCTTCCAGCTGCAGATTCAGCTTGAAATAGCGCTCATGGGCCTGGGCGATCAACGCGGGGGTGCGGTGGACTTCGTGGGAGGTGGCGGTCACTTCCACGATGGACATCCGGTCCAGCACCCGGGAACGCATCCGGCCCTGGAAACCTTCCACGTCCGCCGTCCGAGCGGTGAGGGGCACGAAGGATTCGGCCACCAGGTGTTTCCAGTGGTCAAACGATGTGGCAACGCTGGAGCTGAGGTCCTGGCGTGGGGTCAGGGCTGTTGCCCCGGTTGCTGCAGCTGCTGGCATGATGTTCCTCGCGACGGATGGCCACTTCACGTTTCCCCCCCGGGTTGTGTCCTGCGACACACTCCATTCAGGTTAGCGGCGCACCAATTTTTTTTCAACGGTTGGCGAAAATAAGGCGAATTGTCTTTCCAGCCGCAGCCCAGCCTGGCGTGCCATGATCGGGCCATGAAGTCCATGACGGCTGCCGGCGGCCACCACCGGAACTTCAACTCCCGCGCCCACCATTCCCGGCTCCGGTTGCTGGTGATGCTTGCCGTCGGGCTTGTCGCGGCGCTGGCGGTTGGCACGTTTGGCACCTGGACGTATGCCCCCGCGCTCGGCTGGGCCGCTGCCTCGGCCACCTACCTCATCTGGGTCTGGAGCGTGATCGGACGCCTGGGTCCTGCAGCCACCGCTGCGCATGCGCGGAGGGAGGATCCCGGCAGGATCTTCTCGGACACGCTGGTCCTGGGCGCCACTGTGGCCAGCTTTGCCGGGGTCGCCCTGATTTTGCTTGATGCCTCCAGCGAGCAGGGTGGCGCCAAGGACGCAACGGTGGCCATGGCGCTGGGCAGCATTGCCCTCTCATGGTTCCTGGTCCACACCCTGTTCACTCTCCGCTACGCAGCCATCTACTACCGCGATGGCACGGGTGTGGATTTCAACGAAGGGAGCCAGCCCCGGTATTCGGATTTCGCCTACCTGGCCTTCACTGTGGGCATGACGTTCCAGGTATCGGACACCGACCTGAAGACCACTGCCATCCGTTCCACCGTCCTGCGCCAGGCACTGCTGTCCTATCTTCTCGGTGCCATCGTCCTCGCCACCACCATCAACCTGGTTTCGGGGCTGATCCACTAAGCGGGCCTATTCTGGGCCCATGGCTGAGATAAGAGTTAACTGGCACCGGCGGCACAAAGAGGGCCTCAGTACGGGCGACAAAGCCGCTGACGCCCTTCGAAACGGCATGGGCAGCTGGCCTTTCGTGGGGATGTTCTTGGGTTTCATGGGACTGTGGGCCCTGGTGAATTCCTACGCCCTCGCCAACAACGCATGGGACCCCTACCCCTACATCCTGCTGAACCTCTTCCTGTCCATGCTGGCCGGTCTGCAGGGCGCCATCCTGCTCATTGCAGCCAAGCGCCAGGACGCCATTGCCTCGGCCATGGCGCAGCATGATTACGAAACTGACGTCCGGGCCGCGGCGCAGATCGAGATGCTCATGAACATCAACGCCGAGCAGTTGAAGCTGCTGCAGGAACTGCGGGACATGCGGGACCGGCCCTGAAAACGCCAATGGGTGCAACTCCGGCTGGAGCTGCACCCATTATGCGAGCGTTGTCTAGTCCTTCTTGAAGGCATCCTTGACGTGCTCGCCGGCCTGCTTGAGGTCCGACTTTGACTGGTCCGTCTGGCCTTCAGCCTTCAGGCTCTCGTCGCCCGTGGCGTTTCCGGCAGCTTCCTTGCCCTTGCCGCCGAGCTTCTCTGCAGCGTTGCCGATCTTGTCATCCAAACCCATGGAGATGCTCCTTACAGTTCGTGCTCGCTCCGGCATCCGCCAGAACCTGACCCCTCAATAGTAAGCATACTTTCGAGTTTGGCGCTCATTTCCGGCCGGGAATTTTGCCCAGGAGGGAAAGGTACCCCTCGAGTTGGGCCGCGTGGCCAAAGTCTGTTTGGCCAGCGGATGCAAGGGCTGCCTCGATCTGGGCCCCCAGCAGCATGTTCAGCAGCTGCCCGGCAAGGATGGGATCGTCGACGGCGGCACGGACGTCGCCGCTGTCCCTCGCCTCTGCCAGGAAGCGGCGGATTGCCACCAGCCACTCATTCATCGACTGCTGGTGGATCGCCGCCTTCCGGGGGTCGTTGATGGCCCTTTGCCAGAACGGGACCACGATTCGTGCCTCGTTGACGCGCTCGTCATCGAGGGGGAGGACCTCGAGGCAAAAGGCCCGTAGCGCGTCCAGGCCCGTCCGCCCGGCCGTGACCTCGGCGATGCGCCGGTTGGTCCTGTTGAACACATGGCTGAAGGCGAATTCGAGCAGGGTGTCCTTGGTGGGGAAGTAGGGTTTCAGGGCGCCGTTGGCGAAGCCTGCCTCCGTGGCGATCTCCCGCATGGTGGCGCTCTCCAGGCCCTGACGGGCAATGATCCGCCAGGTGGCATCCACGAGTTCCAGGCGGCGCTCATCATGGTCAACTATCTTCGGCACCGCGGCCACTCCCCGGAAATATTTCGCTCAGACTCTTGTGAGCCATGTTACGGACGTTTATTCTCTACAACTATAGAAAATAAACCAGTGGCCGGCGACGGCCCGGACAAAGGCTCTTCCCATGACACTTGCACCAACCGAAACCGCATCGGCCTTCCACCTGGCAACGGCGGAGGAAATCCTGGACGTCCGCGCCATCCTGCAGTCGGAAGGCCACCTGGACGCCCGGCACCGCATCGCCTACCTCGGCCTGCTGGATCCGGCCCGGGGAGCGCAACTACAGGCTGTGGACCGCCGATTCCGGGTCTTCATCCACGACGTCTCGGGGGCTGCGCCGCGTGACGTCGTGGTCTCCATTACCCAGCAAAAGGTGCTCTCCGCCGTCGAACTCGACACCGCGGTGACCGGCGAACTGCCGGTCCTGGAGGAGGAGTTCGAAGTGGTGGAATCCCTGCTGGCCACGGACGAACGCTGGCTCAAGGCGCTCGCCGACAGGGGGCTCGAGGTCGAAAAGGTCCGCGTTGCCCCGCTGTCTGCCGGTGTTTTCGAATACGGCGAGGAGAAGGGCCGCCGCATCCTCCGCGGCCTGGCGTTCGTGCAGGAATTTCCCGAGGACAGCGCCTGGGCGCATCCCGTGGACGGCCTGGTGGCCTACGTGGACGTGGTCACCAAGGAAGTCACCCAGGTGATCGACCTTGGCGTGATGCCCATACCCGCCGAGCATGGCAACTACACGGACCCCGAACTGACCGGTCCCATCCGCGAAACCCAGAAGCCCATCAATATCACCCAGCCGGAAGGCCCCAGCTTCACCGTCACCGGCGGCAATCATGTGGAGTGGGAAAAGTGGAGCGTGGACGTGGGCTTCGATGTCCGCGAAGGAGTGGTCCTGCACAACCTCGCCTTCCAGGACGGCGAGCGCAAGCGGCCCATTATCAACCGCGCCTCCATCGCGGAGATGGTGGTCCCGTACGGTGACCCGTCGCCCATCCGGTCCTGGCAGAACTACTTCGACACCGGCGAATACCTGGTGGGCCAGTACGCCAACTCGCTGGAGCTGGGCTGCGACTGCCTGGGCGAAATCACCTATCTCAGCCCGGTCATCAGTGACGCGTTCGGCAACCCGCGGGAAATCCGCAACGGCATCTGCATGCATGAGGAGGATTGGAGCATCCTTTCCAAGCACTCCGACCTCTGGAGCGGCGTCACGTACACCCGCCGCAACCGCCGCCTGGTGATCTCCTTCTTCACCACCATCGGCAACTACGACTACGGCTTCTACTGGTACCTCTACCTGGACGGCACCATCGAATTCGAGGCCAAGGCCACCGGCATCGTGTTCACCTCCGCGTTTCCCGAGGGCGGCTCGGACAACATCTCCGAGCTCGCCCCGGGGCTGGGTGCCCCGTTCCACCAGCACCTCTTCAGCGCCAGGCTGGACATGGCCATCGACGGATTCACCAACCGCGTGGAGGAAGAGGACGTGGTGCGCCAGGCCATGGGACCGGGCAACGAGCGCGGCAACGCCTTCTCCCGCAAGCGGACCGTGCTGGCCCGGGAATCCGAGGGCGTCCGCGAGGCCGACGCCCGTGCCGGCCGCACCTGGATCATCTCCAACCCCGAGTCCCGCAACCGGCTCGGCGAGCCCGTCGGCTACAAGCTGCACTCCCACAACCAGCCCACCCTGCTGGCAGACCCGGATTCCTCCATCGCGAAGCGCGCAGCCTTCGCCACCAAGGACCTGTGGGTCACCAGGTTTGCCGAAGACGAGAAGTACCCCACGGGCGACTTCGTCAACCAGCACGCCGGCGGAGCAGGCCTTCCCGGCTACGTGGCGCAGGACCGGGACATCGACGGCCAAGACATCGTCGTCTGGCACACCTTCGGCCTGACCCACTTCCCGCGGGTGGAGGACTGGCCCATCATGCCCGTGGACACCGTGGGCTTCAAACTGCGGCCCGAAGGCTTCTTCGACCGCAGCCCCGTCCTGGACGTCCCAGCCAACCCCAACAAGCAGGCGGCCTCCTGCCACAGTGAGGGCGGCAGCGGTGGCTGCCACTAGCCCCGCCCCCGCCAGGGCAGGGCGCACGACGGCGGCGGGCCGGCTTCCTGCCCGCCGCCCGGTGGTGCATCCCCGCCTGGTGGCCGCGGTCACCGCCGTTTCCTGCGCGGCACATGTGTGGCTGGCGGCGTCCGGGCACCACGGCGCGTGGCTTAGCGTCCTCATGCTGGCGCTCGCCGCGGTGTGCGTTCCCTGCACGGTGCACATCTGGCGGCACAGCCGGCTGGGTGCGCTGCACCAGGTCACCGTTGCTGCCGTGGCCATGGCTGCCCTGCACGCCGCCCTGCTGCTTGCCGGCGGCGGCGCCGGACACGCCCACGGCGGGGTGCCGCCGTCGTCCGCTGTTGTTGGTTCCAGCAGCGCTCAACTGCTGCTGGTCATCGCGCTGGAACTGGCCACGGCGCTGCTCGCCGCCACGCTGGTGGCCCGGGTCAGGCGGCTCCCTGCCTAGGGGCAGGCGCGCGCGTCAGCCGGCCGGGACGCCCAGCGGCCGGGCGACGTGCAACTGTTCCTGGTCAACGAGCCATTGGATGGATTCGAAGATGGCCTGCTCCGGCTCGAAGCGCGGCGTGTAGCCCAGCACGGACGCCGCCTTTTCAATGCTGAAGCACTGGCTGCGGTAGAGGTGGTTCCAGCTCGCATCTGCATGCTCCCGGGAGGTGTTCTCCCGGAAACGGTCCCAGGGAACCGGCTCCAGCACCGCAGCGTGGCCGAACCAGGCGGCGGCGATGTCCGCATAACCGCGGACCGTGAGTGCCGTGGGGGCAACGATGTTGAAGTCCTCGCCGGCAGCCGCCTCCCGCTGGGCAATGGCCTTCTCGAAGGCCTGGGCGACGTCGTCGGCGTGTACATGGTGCATCAACTCGGCGCCGCTTCCGGGGACCTGCAGCGGCTGGCCGGACGATATGACCTGCCAGACATGGGGATCGAGGTTTCCGAGCGGGCCGACGGGGTGCCAGCCCGGCCCGACGATGTGGCCGGGGTGCAGGGACGTGGTGGCCAGCCCGCCGCCCGCCGATTCCTCCTGCAGCATCAGGGCAATCCGGTTCTTCTGGATGCCGTACTCGCCAAAGGGCGCGGCAGCCGAATCCGAGCCTTCCCGGATGGGCAGCTTCAGGCTTTGCCCGTACCGCCAGACGGAACCGCAGTGCAGCAGGTGCCCCACCTCGCCGCGCAGCCGCTGCACCAGCGCAGTGGCCGATTCGAGGGTGAAGCAGACCAGGTCCACCACCACGTCCGGCTTGAGGGCCGCCACCCGGTCCGCGAAGGTTCCGTCCCGGTCCTCTGCCTGCCGGTCCGCGCTGACCTGGTGCACCTGCTGCCACTCCGGGGCGTCGGTGTAGGGCTTGCTGGTGCCGCGGCTGATGTTGGTGACCTCATGGCCGGCCCGGACCAGCCGGGGGACCAGGAACGACCCGATGTGGCCGCTGCCTCCGATGACGGTGACTTTCATTGCTCTCCGATCGTTGTGTTTCCTCCACGGTAGGGCTGCCGCACGAGGAAAGGGAGGCCCTGGCGGGCCTCCCTTTCCGGGTGGTGCAGACTGCCGGTCACGCGGGCTTGGCGAATTCTGCTGCGCTGATCACTTCATAGCAGACATAGGTCTCGTCGCCCTCCACCCAGGCGTCGTGGCCTGCCGGGATGGAGTACGCGTCGCCGGCCTGGATTGTCATGCCGGTTCCGTCGGTCATCTGCACTGTCAGTGTCCCGGCGGCGCAGACGCCCAGATGGTTGACCTGGCAGCTGTCCGTATGGACCACCGTCTTGACCGTTTCCGACCATCGCCAGCCGGGCTCGAAGGTGAAACGGCCCAAGGTGGCGCCGCCAATGTTGACCACATCCACCTGGGTCTTGGGTGGGCGGCGCTTCTCATCGGGCTGGTCGAAGGATTTGGACTCCAGGTCCTTCACCGTTACTGCGGGCATTTCTGGCTCCTTCGCAAGGAGTGGTTACTGAGTTCGTCCGGGGCTGTGCGCACCCGGGAATTGGGCCGGCAGGGCGGAATGTGCCCGTCCAGAGCCTGCCGGACCTATGGATCAACGCTCTCAATCTGCTCCTGCCCGCAGCCCATGTCAATGACGCATTTCCTCCTCGAACCACTCCCGCGCAGGGTTGCTCACCGAGGGGGCGGAACGGTCCAGCCCCGGCTGCGCAGCCCACCGCACCCCATTGGCCAGGACCCGCTGGACCTGCGGATGGTGGTACACCGGGTACTCCTGGTCGCCGGGGCTGAAGTAGAAGATCCGGCCCTTGCCACGGGTGAACGTGACGCCGGAGCGGAACACCTCGCCGCCTGCGAAGGAGCTGATGAAGATCAGGTCGTCCGGGTCCGGGATGTCGAACAGCTCGCCGTACATCTCCTGCTCCGGAATAACGATGGGGCTGGCCACGCCCTCCGCGATGGGGTGGGAGGGCTTCACGGACCACACCAGCTCACGCTGCCCGTCGTTGCGCCAGGCCAGGGAGCAACTGGTGCCCAGCAGTTTGGTGAAGATCTTCGAGAAGTGCCCGGAGTGGAGCACGATCAGGCCCATTCCACCCAGCACGTGCCGGTGGACGCATTCGACGACGGCGTCACCCACCTCCCCGTGCGCGACGTGGCCCCACCACAACAGGACGTCCGTCTCCGCGAGCACCTCCTCGGCAAGGCCATGGTCAGGCGCCGTGGCCAGGACCGCCGTCGTGATGTGTGCGTCCGGAAGGTGGGAACGAAGGCCGGCCGCAATGGCGCCATGGATGCCGTCCGGGTAGATCTCCCCGATGTGGGACGGCTCGTTGTTGGCTTCGTGGACGCCTTCGTTCCACACCAGGATCCTCAGTGTGCCGTTCATCAAAGCCGAACCTCCCTTTGCTCGCGCGCGGACTGGTAGCACGCGTCGATGACCTGTGCCCGGTACAGCGCCAGGGATCCGTCATGTTTGGCCCAGACCTGCGCCCCGGCGCGCACAGCGGTGACGAAATCCTCCACCACTGCATCATGCGCGCGGCCAGGCAGGACAGGGGGCAGGTAGTCCGCGGACTCGCCGTCCTTGTCGGTGAACACGCGCAGCTGGCCTACCGCCGGGAAGGGGGCGCCGTGCACCCTGAGTTCGGCGCCGCCGTCAGTCCCGTACACCGTGAAGTCCAGTTGGTCATCCGTTTCCCGGTAGGCCGCCCAGCTCGCCTCGACCAGGAGCGTTGCGCCGCCCTCCAGCCGCAGGAACGCCGAGGCGAAGTCCTCCACCTCGAAGGCATGGCTGGTGGCCTGGGCGGAGAACCGGCTTCCGCCGCCACGCCCCTGCGGGCCCAGTTCGGCATGGGTGGCCGCGGAGACCGCCACCACCTTGGGCTCGCCGAGGAGGTACAGGGCAAAATCAAGCACGTGGACGCCGATGTCCGCCAGCGGTCCGCCGCCGGCGAGCTCCGGGTTGGTGAACCAGCTGCCCAACGTGGGAATGCCGGCGCGCCGGAGCCATGACGCCTTCGCGTAGTAAGGCCGGCCCAGCCCACCGCCGTCGATGACCTCTTTGAGCGCCTTGATGTCGCCGCGGCGCCGGTGGTTGAAGGCGACGTCCAGGACGCGGCCGGCCTTTCGGGCCGCGTCCACCATGGCCTGGCCCTCCGCGGCATTGCGCGCGATGGGCTTTTCGCTCAGGACGTGGATTCCCCGTTCCAGGGCCCCGACGGCGATGGGTGCATGCAGGAAGGTGGGCACTGCCACGCTCACCGCGTCCAGGCCGCCGTGATCGAGCATGTCCTGCCAGTCAGCGAAAGCGTTCGGAATGCCGTATTCGGCCTGCAGGGAGTCGCGGAGGTCCTGCTCCATCCCTGCCACCGAGACGATGCTTACTCCGTCGAGTGCCGAGTAGGCCTTGAGGTGCTGCTGGCCGGCCCAGCCGATGCCCACCACGCCCACCCGTAAGTCACTCGGCGTTACAGGAGGGGATTGCTGGCTGTTCAAGGGCTGGCTCCTTCGGCGTGGCTGGCTGACCGGATGCTTTCCAGCCTAGCCCTGCGCTGCCCTGGTCCTGAAGTAACTGCTGCGCGCCGCGTGACACCTGAAACTCGCGTGCAATTGGCTGAAACCACCATTTAACACAGCCGAAACCTACCCAAAAATAGCCGCCATACATTGGTACCAGACGGCAAAAGCCGCCCCTCCGCCGGGAGTGGTTTCTCCACCCACATCCACCTGGCGGAAAGGCTCTGACGGCAACTTACCGTTCTTTTCGCATCTTGAAAGGGGTTTCCCATGGACTCGGGAAATGTCGCTTGGATTTTGGCCAGCTCGGCGCTGGTATGCATGATGATTCCCGCCCTGGCCCTGTTTTACGGGGGCATGGTGGGGTCCCGCCGGATCCTGAACATGATGATGATGTGCTTCGGCGGCGCCAGCCTGGTGGCCGTGCTCTGGGCACTGTTCGGTTATTCAATGGCCTTCGGAAACTCCGTGGGCGGACTGGGACTCATCGGTGACGTCACCGAGTTCCCCGGCATGGGGCAGCTGCTGGCCAAGGACGATTCCGCGTCCATCCCCGTCATCCTGTTCGCCGCATTCCAGCTGTTCTTCGCCTGCGTCACCACCGCGCTCGTTGCCGGTGCCGCCGCGGGCCGGATGAAGTTTGGCGCCTGGATGCTGTTCGCCGGCATCTGGGCCACGGTGGTGTATTTCCCCATCGCCCACTGGGTGTTCGCGTTCAACTCGGCGGACGGCAGCACCGTGGGCGGCTGGATCGCCAACGGCATCAAGGCCATCGACTTCGCGGGCGGCACCGCGGTCCACATGAACGCCGGCGCCGCAGCACTGGCACTGGCACTGGTCCTGGGCAAGAGCTCCGGCTGGCCCAAGGTGGATCACGCCAAGCCCCACAGCCGGCCGCTGGTGCTGGTGGGCGCCGGCCTGCTCTGGGTTGGCTGGTTCGGCTTCAACGCCGGCTCAGCCCTCTCCGCCGGCCAGTCGGCGTCGGTGGTTTTCCTGAACACCGCCGTGGCTGCCGCCGCCGGGCTGCTGGCCTGGGCCCTCGTTGAGCGGGTCCGCCACGGCGCGGCCACGAGCATGGGCGCCGCATCTGGGCTGATCTCCGCGCTGGTCGCCATCACCCCGGCCTGTGGTGCCGTCAGCCCCTTGGGCGCCGTAGCCATCGGTGCCATTGCCGGAGCCGTCTGCTCCCTGGCCATCGAACTGAAGTTCCGGCTGGGCTTCGACGACTCGCTCGACGTCGTCGGCGTGCACCTTGTCGGCGGCATCCTGGGCACCCTGCTGATCGGCCTCTTCGCCACCGATGCGGCGCCCAACGCGGTCCGCGGCCTTTTCTACGGTGGCGGCTTCGAACTGCTGGGCGTCCAGGCACTGGCCACGGTCACGGTGCTGGTGTACTCCTTCGGCGTTACCTGGATCCTGGCCAAGATCCTGGACAAGGCCATGGGCGGCCTCCGCATCAAGCCCGAGGACGAACTGCGCGGGATCGACCTCGCGGCGCACTCCGAACTGGCGTACCTGATGGACGATGATCCGGTGGAACTGGGTTCGCCGCAGCGGGTCTAGTCCCAGCCCGACAGTCAGGGCCAAACCTTGGACCGGTGCCGGGAGCCGCCGGCTTATAGTTCCAGGGTTTGGCCCTTCTGCGTGCCGGTAGGGGCTTGCTGGCTCCTACTCCTTGAACAGCCCCGCCAGGTCCTCCGCCGTGATGGCTCCGCCGGCCAGGGCGTCGCCTTCCATGACGTCGGCGAACAGCTGCGACTTCCGGGTCTTCAGCGCCATGACCTTTTCCTCGATAGTGTCCTTGGCCACGAGCCGGTACACCATGACATTCCGGGCCTGCCCGATCCGGTGCGTCCGGTCCACGGCCTGGGCTTCGGACGCCGGATTCCACCAGGGGTCGAGCAGGAAGACGTAGTCGGCCTCGGTAAGGTTCAGGCCGAACCCGCCCGCCTTGAGCGAAATCAGGAACACCGGCGCGCTGCCGTTCTTGAACTCACTGACCACGTCGGCGCGGTTCCGGGTGCCGCCGTCGAGGTAGCAGTACTCGATCTCCTCCTGGTCCAGCCGCTCCCGCACCTTGCCCAGGAACCCCGTGAATTGGCTGAAGATCAGGGCACGGTGCCCCTCGGCCACCAGGTCCTCGAGCTGCTCGAACAGCACGTCCAGCTTGGAGGACCGCACCGCGGACAGGGAAGGGTCCACCAGCGACACGTCCAGGCTGAGCTGCCGCAGCAGGGTCAGCGACTGGAAAATGGTGAACCGGTTCTTGTTGACGTCCTCAATCAGGCCCAGGATCTTTTGCCGTTCGCGCTGCAGGTGCGTCTGGTACACCTTCTGGTGCCGCGGATTCAGCACCACCTCCAGGATCTGCTCCTGCTTGGGCGGCAAGTCCTTGATTACCTGGTCCTTGGTGCGCCGCATCATCAGCGGCCGCACGCGGCGCCGGAGCTTCTCCAGCTGCCCCTTGTCGCCGTTCTTCTCCACGGGCTTCTGGTAATACTCCGCAAAGCGCTTTGGACTGGAGAAAAGGCCCGGCGCCACGATGGACGTCAAGGCCCAGAACTCCATCAGGTTGTTTTCCAGCGGGGTGCCCGTGATGGCCAGCTTGAACGCCGCCGGCAGCTTGCGCGCGCACTGGTAGGCCTTGGACTGGTGGTTCTTCACGAACTGCGCCTCATCCAGCACCAGCCCATTCCAGGTACGCGAGGCGTAGGCCTCGTAATCGATGCGGAACAGGGCGTAGGACGTGATCACGATGTCTGCCCCGCCCAGGGCCTCCGCCACGTCCTGGCCGCTCTTGCCAAATGTCTCGCCGACCGTCCGCACGGTCAGCCCGGGCGCAAACCGGGCGGCTTCGAGGGCCCAGTTGCCCACCACGCTGGTGGGGGCCACCACCAGGAAGGGCGCGACGGCGGCGGGCCCGCTTCCAGCGTCAGCGGCAGCACCGCCGTCGGCCGTTTCCAGGGACGACGCAGCCGCGACGGCCAGCTCCTTCGCCGCGCACATCAGTGCCAGGGCCTGCACGGTCTTGCCCAGGCCCATGTCGTCGGCCAGGATGCCGCCCAACCCGTGCTTGTACAGGAAACTGAGCCAGTTGAACCCCTCCAGCTGGTACGGGCGCAGCTCGGCGTTGAGCGACGACGGCAGCGGCAGCCCGTCCGTGCCACCCTCCAGGAGTCCGCCCACCGCGGACCGCCAGGCGGCGGCCTGTTCGTCGACAATGCCCAGCTGCGCCAGCTCGTCCCAGAGCCCCGCCTGGAACCGGCTGATCTGCAGGGGGGCGTCCTTGTTGTCCTGCAGCGAGCGGGCTTCCTCGATCAGGGCCCGCAGCTGATGCAGCTCCGGCAGGTCCAGGGAGAAGTAGGCGCCGCTGGGCAGCAGCATCTTGGTCTGGCCCGCGGCGAGGGCGGAGAACACGGCGGCGAAGGAGACGGGCTGGCCTTCCAGCGAGATCTGGATGCCCAGGTCGAACCAGTCCCGCTGTTCGGTGGCCTTGGTGGAGATGGACACCACCGGCGCTTCCTCGGCCTCGCGGTAGTCGGCGATGTCGCCCACCGTCTCCACGTCCACGTTGGGGGCCTCCCGCAGCCGCGGCAGTACTTCCTCGGTGAACGCCAGCGTGTCCAGGCCGGTCAGCTCGGCGGAGGCCGCCAGCCGGGGAGTGCCCCACCCGCCCGTCGCTGATTCACCCAGCGCGGGCACCACATCCCAGGGGTGGCCGATGCCTTCCAGGATGCGGGCCTCCGCGGTGTCGTCGCGGTAGCCCTGGTCGCCCGGGTGCCGCCACAGCGGCTGCGCGGTGACCAGCTTGCCGGTCTTGTAGTGCCACTCCCAGTGCAGCCGAACCCGGTGGTCCGCGCCATAGTTGGCCAGAAGGGACAGGGTGGGGACAGCCAGTTCGGGCAGTTCCACGGACTTGTCGCGCGCCGTGACCCGGGCCGTTTGCTTGAGCTTGGGGTAGAAGCCGGTCAGGAACCGCGATTCGTCCCTGGCCGGGATGTGCAGCATGCTTCCCGCGGTGACAAACGCCAGCAGCTCCTCGCTCAGCCCGTTCTCCAGCTGGGCCAGCGTGATGGTCCCGTTGGGGTCGGGGACCCCGGGGAGGGCCGCTTCCCCGGCGGTGAAGAAGAGGCCGTGCGCCGGCCTGCCGATGGTGCCAACCGCAGCCGGATCAACCTCTTCCCCTTCTACGGTGATAGTGGGCGAAAGCTCCAGGCCGCCGTCGGACGCCTCTGCGTTGGCGCTGGCGGCAGGCTCCGCTGTGGAAGGTTCGGTTACCGGGCTGCCGTACCGGCTGAGGGAAAGTCCGACGGCGGCAGGGGACTCGGCCACCCGGACCGGCTCGGTGCCGCGCGAGTGGACCAGGGCGAGCCCGATCTTCCGGGCGTCGGACAGCAGGCTCCACAGGTTCTTCCCTGCATAGGAGTTCAGGCTCAGCCAGAGGCCGGCGGAGTTGTGCATCCGGCTGGCGGAGGAGGAGTGGCCGGCCAGGAACTCCTGCAGCCATTCCACGTGCGCCTGGTTCGATTCGCGCCGGAAGTTCAGGTAGCTCAGGGTGTTCCAGGAAACGTCCCCGCGGATCCACTTGCCCTTGGCCCCCATGATCACGGGCCGGACCTTGAGCTGCCGGACGCCGCGGACCGGGTCACGGCGGCCTGTGTAGGAAAAGTGCGGCGGTGGTTCCTCCACTTCGAACTGCAGGGCAAGGGGAATCCCGCTGGTGGAGGGGGCGGAACCGGGCTGGGAGATCAGTGGGCTGAGGGCCTGCTCCCAGTCGGAGAGGGCCGCGGACGGTGCGCGGGACACCTGCGTGGAGGTGGACGGTGCCAGCAGCTGTACCCGGATGGAGGGGTTGTCCTCGGCCGCGAACAGCAGGGCCGCTACGTGCTTGCAGTCCTTGCGGACCGGGCAGCTGCAGATGCCCACGGTGCAGCTCCAGCCGCCGGCCTTCCGGACCAGCTTTGCTGTGGTGGAGTAAGGAACCTCCGCGCCGCCCCGGACCTTTCCCAGCATGAGCCCCGTGCCGCCGTCGAACGATATGCCCGAGACCCTGCTCGCCATGGCATACGCCAGCCCGGCCGCCAGCGAGCGGTCGTTGATGGCGGGTGTCTGTATTGCCAGGTCCGCACTTTCGTCCGGTTGGGATGGCATGGTGAGCGCTACTTTCGGCAGGCCACGGCGGGGCCGGGTCCGGTGGGTGGTTATCTGATCCATCTTAGTTCGGCCGGCGGCAGGCCCATGTCGCCGGGCCCTTGCCTTGGCCGTCCCGAAAACTTCGCTTGACGTTCATTTCCTCCCGGTGCTGCCGTGAACCGGCCGTCGTAGCGTGAAAGCGGCCCGAGCACCACCACCGCCCAGCAAGGATTGCCATGACCATCACGTCCCAGCCCGTCGTCCTGACCAGCAGCAGCATCGGAGGCAGCGACGAGGAGGTGGTGGAAGCCAACGCGGCCATCATCGACGCCATGCGCAAGGCCATGCTGCCGCTGGAGGACATGTCCCCGGTGGCCGTCCGAAGCTGCCTGGTGGATTTCTACCTGAGCCAGGCGCTGGAGGGCGGCTTCGCGCAGTATGCCGTCATGGCGGGCGGCCGGATCGCCACGGACCCGTTGGTCCGCGAAGGCATGGCGGGGATGGGCGCCGCCGCG
>Ga0308175_100001781_pt1 | contig 14587 bp, 11 predicted proteins | sample PhyCR1_3_FD_203893 | JGI IMG/M metagenome (GOLD analysis project Ga0308175, IMG submission 203893) | Soil microbial communities from UC Gill Tract Community Farm, Albany, California, United States - DLSLS.C.R1 | ecosystem: Environmental > Terrestrial > Soil > Agricultural land | place: USA...
TCCCGCACGCCCGCCCGTCCGCGCGCTCGACCCCGCGACGGCGATGCGCCTGACCGACGGCCGGCAGCCGCTGCCCGCGCTCTACCTGTCCGACCGGCTCCTGGCGCGCAACGCGTCCGGTGGCACGCGGATCCTCGACGACCTGGCGCAGGCGCTGGACCGGCTGGGCCTCGACTACGAGGTGACGCCCCGGCGGGGTGCCCCTCCACAGCTGCGCGGGTCGGCGTGGGGCACGAGCATCACGCTGCTGCCCCGTCGCTCCATCGAGCCGGTGGATGCCTGGGACGTGCTGCAGCGTCTGCGTGAGGCGGGCGACCCGGTCGCCGAGCGGCTCAGCCTCGAGCACGTGCTGCGTCCCGCCGACGGCTACTGGGGTGGCATCGGCGGCTACTGGGGCGGGATCGGCGGCTACTGGGGCGGGATCGGCGGCTACTGGGGTGGCATCGGCTACTGGGGCGGGATCGGGGGGTCCGCGCTCCAGGAGTACTCCGTTCCCGGACGGGGCGGCCGGATGCCGGTCAGCCTGGCGCTGCCCGACCCGGCCCTGCGTGCCCGCAAGGTCGACCGCAGCCCGGTCGTCGCGCTCCTCGACACGCCCGTCGCCGACCACCCGTGGTTCCGTGACAGCTCGCGGCTGGTCCGGCTGCGCTACGAGCACGGCCGGCTCGTGCCCGACGAACCGCCCGTGCCGGCACCCGCTGCGGCGCCGGCCGGGGGTTCCGCCCCGCCGCCCGTCGAGCCCGTGGGCCTGCTGCAGGGCCACGCGACCTTCATCGCGGGGCTCCTCCGCCAGGGGTGCCCGGAGGCGACGGTCCTGTCGATCCCGGTCATGGACGACGCCGGCGCCGTCGAGGAGAGCCACCTTCTCGACGTCCTGGAGGCGCTGCTGGGCCGTCACGAGCGGGGCCAGAAGCGCGGCGGCGACAAGGCCGACGTCGTCGACATCCTCTCGATCTCGATGGGCTACTACGCCGAGGACAGCACCTACGCCGGCGGCCCCGTCGCCGAGATGCTCGACCGGTTCACCGCCGCGGGCGTGACGGTCGTGGCCGGCGCCGGCAACGACGGCACGAGCTCGCCCTTCGTGCCCGCGTCGCTCGCGGCGGCCCTCCCGGGGCCGAAGAAGCCGCAGGTGCCGCCCGTCTCGAGCGTGGGAGCGTGCAACCCGGACGGGACCACGGTCGCCCTCTTCAGCAACCCGCTCACCGTCATCACGGCCACCCGGCCCGGCGTGTCGCTCGTCAGCACCCTGCCGCTCACCGACGGCATGGGGCAGCCGTCGTCGAGCGTGCCGGGGGACGTCGTGCGCTGCACGGTCGACCCCGACGACTACACCGGCGGCTTCGGGGTCTGGAGCGGCACGTCGTTCTCGGCCCCGGTCTTCGCCGCGGAGCTCGCCGCCTGCCTCGTCGCGTGCGGTGGCCTGAAGGACGTGCGGCCCGAGGCCCTGTGCGCCCGCTCCCTCCACGCCCTCCACACGTGCACCGAGAAGGAGTCGTGATGACGCACATCCCCACCGCCCCCGACGGGATCGGCACGCGCGCCGGCCGGGCCTTCGCCGCCTACCGCGACGGGGAGCGTGAGCGGCTCTCGGAGCTCGTCGACCTCGTCACGCCCGTGCTCTGGAACGCCGCGCGCTCGCAGGGCGCGGCGCCGGCGGTGTGCGAGGACGCCATCCAGACCGCCTTCCTCCAGCTCGTCGACCGCTGCGGGTCCATCCAGGAGCCGGCAGCCGTGCTCGGGTGGCTGGTCGTCGTCGTCAAGCGCGAGGTGTGGCGCCTGGGCCGCGGGGCTCGTCGCGAGGTCGGGGTCGAGGAGGTGCCGGAGGCACCGGCGCAGCAGCTCGACCCCGAGGCACAGTCGATCCTCTCCGAGCGCCAGCGCGTGCTGTGGAGGCACGTGTCCACCCTGTCCCCGCGATGCCAGGAGCTGCTCCGGGTCATCGCGTTCGCCGACCGACCCGACTACGCCGCCATCGCGGAGTCGTTGGGGATGCCGGTCGGCAGCATCGGCCCGACCCGCGGCAGGTGCCTGCAGAAGCTGAGGACGACCCTCGGCTCCGACCCCGGATGGGCGGTCTGACATGACTTCTCACACTGACGCCATCGATGCCCGCGACATCGCCAACCTGCGCCACGTGCGCGACCTCTTCGCGCACGCCGACCCCGCGCCGGGCGACCTCGCGGAGCGGGTGAAGTTCGCCATCACGGTCCACGCCCTGCACGCCGAGGTCGCCGAGCTGATGGACTCGGCGCTGCTGACGACGCGCGGCGCCGAGACCGAGGTCGAGCCGACGCCGACCGAGTCCGTCACGTTCGCCGCCGCCTCGGTGAGCCTCATGGTCTCCGTCGCGCCGATGTCGACGGAGGAGTCGGACGACCGCGTCCGGGTCGACGGGTGGGTCACCGCCCCGGGTGCCAGGGTCGAGGCCGTGACGAACGAGGGGAGCAGCTCGGTCGTTTCCGATGCGAACGGGCGTTTCGTTCTGGATGATCTACCCCATGGGCCGGTCCACTTCGTGGTGACCGACCCGGCAAACCAGGACGTGCGACCGGTCATCACTCCCACGATCCAGGTCTGAGGCCGCCGAGGCCCCGCACCTGCGCCGATGGAGGTCGCCTGAGCGAGAGGCCCGGCGGCACCCATCGACCTGCTCGAGAGCGCACGTGCCCTGCGCGACCAGGGCGCGGCGGAGAACCTGGCCGGGCGTCCCGTCGAGGCGTCCCGGTTGCTGACCGCCGCCCTCGAGCAGATCGACCGGTCGGCCGCGGACGCGCCGTCGCGCGAGCACCTGGAGCTCCGGTGTCGCACGCTCGTCACCCTCGCGCTGACGGAGCTGATGCTCTCGGGCCTCGAGCCCGCGACGACGCGGCTGAAGGAGGCCGAGCAGATCGTCGTCGAGCTCGGGGACGACGCGCTGCGGGCACGGCTCGAGTACCAGCGCGCCAACATCCACGGCCGGGTCGGCGACCTCGCGTCGGCGTGGGCCGGTCTCGAGGGCGCGGTGCGCCGGCTCGACGCGTTCTCGGAGCACGAGCAGTGCTCGGTCCACCTGAGCCGCGGGATGCTCGCCTTCGAGCTGCTGCGCCCGCGCGAGGCCCTCGAGTCGTTCGCTGAGGCGGCCCGGCTCGCGCACGCGCTGGGTGGCGCCGAGCAGGAGTTCATGGCCCGTCACAACGAGGGGTATGCGGCATACCTCCTCGGTGACCTCCCGCGGTCCCTCGCCGGCATGGCGCGTGCGGAGGAGCTGGAGGCGGACGTCTTCAAGGGACCTGCGCGACTCGACCGCGCCCAGGTCCTGCTCGAGGCAGGGCTGGTCAAGGAGGCGGTGGAGGCGCTGCATGCCGGGCTGGCCGAGCTCGACGGCGCGGGTCACGACCAGATGCGGGCGGAGTTCGAGCTGGCGCTGGCGCGCGCGCACCGCCTCCTGGGCCACGTGGAGCTGGCGGCGTCGGCGGCGGCGTCCGCGCGGGAGACGTATGCGCGGCTGGGGGCGAGGGCCTGGACCGTGAAGGCGACCCTGGTCGAGCTCCTCGCCGAGCTGGACCGCGAGCGGAGGACGCGCGGGGACCGGCGTGACGGGCGGGATGCAACGGTCGGGCGGGACGGGCGCGGCGCGGACGACGTTGGCGGGCTGAGCGGAGGCGAGAAGGCGTCCGCGGCGCTGGCTGCGGCCGCGACGGCCGACCGGCTCACCGACACGGCGACGGAGCTCGGCGATGCCGAGCTGGCCGACAACGCCCGCGTCGTGGCGGCGCAGGCGCTGCTGCTGGCCGGTGACCCGGCGGGGGCGAACGCGCGGCTGCTCGGCCTCGAGCGGGTGTCGACCGGGTCGCTGGCCGACGAGCTGGACTCGGCGGTCGTCACCGCGATGACGCTCGTCGCGACGGGCGACCCCACGCCCGCCAGGCGGATCCTGGCGCGGGCGTCCCGACGCCTGGCGGCCGGCCAGCAGGGCAGCGCGAGCCTCGACCTGCGCACCGCACGGGCAGTCCACGGAACGCGGCTGGCGGAGCTGGACCTCGAGCTGGCGGTGCCGCGGGGGAGCGGCGCCGTGCTCGAGGCGCTCGAGCGGTGGCGCAGCGCGACCGACCGGCTGCCGTCACTCGGTCGTCCGGCCGACGACCGGCTCGCAGCGCTGACCGAGCACCTGCGAGCGGTCCGCGGCCAGCTCCGCGGAGAGGCCGCGGACTCCGACCAGGTGCGCGAGCTGCACGAGCAGGCTTCTCGGCTCGAGCGCCAGATCCGGGACCGGGACTGGGCGTTGAGCCGCAGCGCCGACGCCACCGGCAGCGTCCACGTCGGCCTGCGTGAGGCTCGGGAGCACCTGCGTCGCGTCGATCGGGACCTCGTGTGGTTCTTCCGGCACCGGGGCCGGCTCTGCGCCGTCGGGCTCATCGGTGGGCGGGCGACGCTGCGGGACCTGATGCCGGTCGACCGGGCCGCCGAGCTCGCCCAACGCGTACGCGTCGACCTGCGGGCTGCGGCCACCCACCACCTCGGCCCGCTGGCCGGCGCGGTCTGGTCCTCGCTGCGCTCGAGCGCGGCCGAGCTGGACGACGCGCTCATGCGGCCGTGGCGCTCGGACCGGGGACTGGTGGTCGTGACCTGCCCGGAGGTCTCGGCCCTGCCGTGGGCGGTGTTCCCGTCGATGAAGGGACGCCCGTTCACGGTCGCCCTGTCGCTGACGTCGTACGCCCGGCGCGGTGGCGCGTCGAAAGGCCCACTGCAGTCCGGCGTCCACGTCACCGTAGGCCCCGGGGTGCCCCGGGGCCCCGCCGAAGGGCGCGCCGTCCTGGCCACCTGGGGCGACGGAAGCGCCCCACTGGAGGCGTCACGGCGGGAGGAGCTGGTGGCGGCGCTCTCCCGACCCGGAGTCGTGCACGTCGCCGCCCACGGCACGCACCAGGCCGAGTCCCCGCTCTTCTCGTCGCTCGCGCTCCACGACGGGCCGGTCTTCGCTCACGAGCTCCAGCCGACCGGTGTCCGGGCCGACCACGTCGTGCTCTCGGCGTGCGACGTGGGCTTGGCCTCGGCGCGACCGGGCCACGAGTCGCTGGGCCTCGCCCTGTCGCTCCTGTCACTCGGCGCGCGGTCGGTCGTCGCGGCGGTCGCGCCGGTGCCCGACGACGTCGCGGCGGCCACCATGACGCGGCACCACGAGCTGCTGGCGTCCGGTTCGGCCGGCGACGAGGCGCTGGGGCAGGCGGTCGCGGAGACGGACGACGTCGCTGCCGCTTTCCTCAACCTCGGCGGTCAGTGCCACCCCTGACCGCGAACTGCGCCGCGGCGCACCTTCAACCGCCGACCGCCCGGACTTCCGGCTGAAAGCGCGCCATGGCGCATCTCCATCGACTCGCTTCCGGCTCCCTCCAGGGAGCAAGACCCGAGCGTCTCGCCCGCAGTCGCGCGCGCCGGCGGTCAGCGGACGAGGCAGGGGCGCTTCGGGTCGAAGGTCCAGTCGTCGACGAGGTACTGCATCGCCGCGGCGTCGTCCCGGGCGCCGAGGCCGTGCTCGAGGTAGAGCTCGTGCGCCTCGGCCAGTGCGTCCTGGTCCAGGGTGACGCCGAGCCCTGGTGCGGTCGGGACTTCGATCGCGCCGTCGCGGATCTCGAAGGGGGCGGTCGTCAGGGCCTGGCCGTCCTGCCAGATCCAGTGCGTGTCGAGTGCGGTGATCTCACCCGGAGCAGCCGCGCCGACGTGGGTGAACATCGCGAGTGAGATGTCGAAGTGGTTGTTCGAGTGCGATCCCCAGGTGAGCCCGAAGTCGTTGCACAGCTGGGCGACCCGGACCGAGCCGGCCATCGTCCAGAAGTGCGGGTCGGCCAGCGGGATGTCGACGGCATCGGTGCGGATCGCGTGCGCCATCTCGCGCCAGTCGGTCGCGACCATGTTCGTCGCCGTCCGTAGTCCCGTGGCCCGCTTGAACTCGGCCATCACCTCGCGCGCCGAGAAGCGTCCCTCCGCCCCGCACGGGTCCTCGGCGTACGCCAGCACGCTGCCGAGCCCACGGCAGAGCCGGACAGCGTCGTCGAGGAGCCAGCCACCGTTGGGGTCGAGCGTGATCCGCGCATCGGGGAACCGTCGGGCCAGTGCCGTCACGGCCTCGACCTCCTGCTCACCCGCGAGCACCCCGCCCTTGAGCTTGAAGTCGCTGAAGCCGTAGCGCTCCTGCGCCGCCTCCGCGAGCGCGACGACGGCCCCGGGAGTCAGCGCCTCGCGGCGGCGCAGCTGCGACCACCGGTCCTCGCCCGCGTCGCCCACGAGGTACGGCAGGTCGGTGCGCGTGGCATCGCCGACGTAGAAGAGGTAGCCGAGCATCGGGACGCTGGAGCGCTGCTGCCCGTCGCCGAGGAGCTCCGCGACCGGCACTCCGAGGTGCTGGCCCAGGAGGTCGAGCAGCGCCGACTCGAGCCCGGTCACGGCGTGCACGGTGGTGCGGAGGTCGAAGGTCTGCGCGCCCCGACCGCCTGCGTCGCGGCCGGCATACGCCTCCGCTACCTGGCGGAGCAGCTGACGGAACCTGGCGACCTCCCGACCCACCAGCAGCTCTGCGGCCTCACGGATGGTGCCGGCGATCTTCTCGCCGCCCGGCACCTCACCCAGCCCGGTGTTGCCGTCGCTGTCGGTGACGAGGACGACATTGCGGGTGAAGAACGGGCCGTGGGCGCCGCTCAGGTTGAGCAGCATGCTGTCGTGCCCGGCGACGGGCACGACCTCGACGGTGGCGATCTTCGGTGACATCCGTTGCTGCTCCCGTCAGTCCTGGGCGAGGCGGAGGCGACCGTCGACGCGCTGCGTGACACCCCACGGGTTGTCGTCCCGCGTGGCCTCGGGAAGCAGGTCGGCGGGCACGTCCTGGTAGGCGACGGGCCGCTGGAACCGGTAGACCGCGAGCGACCCGACCGATGTCGTGCGGGGGTCGCTGGTCGCGGGGAACGGGCCGCCGTGGACCATCGCGTGACCGACCTCGACGCCGGTGGGCCAGCCGTTGAAGAGGATCCGCCCGGCCTTCGTCTCGAGCAGCGGCAGCAGGGCCCGCGCGACGTCGTGGTCGGCCTCCGTGGCCTGCACCGTCACCGTGAGCTGCCCCTCGAGGCCGCGGAGGGCGTCGGCCAGCTCGTCCAGGTCGCTCCAGCGGACGACGACGCCGGCTGCGCCGAAGACCTCCTCGCTCACCGCGCTCTCGTCGCGCAGCGCAATGGTCGTCGTCGACGCCAGCAGGGGTGCTGGGGCGTTCGCGGCCTGTCCGGGCGCACCCTGGGCCTCCACGGTCACTCCTGCAGCGCCGCGCAGGGCGTCCGTGCCCTTGCCGAAGGCCTGGGCGATGCCGGTCGTCAGCATGGTCTGGCCGGTGGCGTCGGCGACAGCCCGCGCCGCAGCGGCGACGAACGCGTCCCCGTCAGGCCCCGCCGGCACGAAGGTCAGTCCCGGGTTGGTGCAGAACTGACCGCTCCCGAGCGTCAGGGAGCCGACGTATGCCGTCGCGAGCGCCTCGGCGCGCCCGTCGCCGATGCTGCCGGGCAGCACCACGACCGGGTTGACCGAGCTCATCTCGGCGTAGACGGGGATCGGCTCGCGTCGTTCGGCGGCCGCCGCGACGAGGGCGAGGCCGCCTGCGCGAGAGCCGGTGAAGCCGACCGCCTTGATGCGGGGGTCGCGCACGAGTGCCTGGCCGACGGAGGTGCCGCTGCCGAAGACGAGCGAGAAGACCCCGGCCGGCAGTCCGGATGCCGACACGGCGCGCGCGACTGCGGCGCCGACGAGCTCGCTCGTGCCGGGGTGCGCGTTGTGCGCCTTGACGACGACGGGGCACCCGGCCGCGAGCGCCGAGGCGGTGTCACCGCCGGCGACGGAGAAGGCGAGGGGGAAGTTGCTCGCCCCGAAGACGGCGACCGGCCCGAGCGGCACCTGGCGCTGGCGGATGTCGGCCCGGGGGAGGGGCGTGCGGTCCGGCAGGCCCGGGTCGATGCGTGCCTCGAGGTGGTCGCCGACGCGGACGACCTCGGCGAACATCCGCAGCTGGCCGGTGGTGCGGCCGAGCTCTCCGGTGAGGCGGCCGAGCGGCAGTCCCGACTCGGCCACCGCCCGGGCGACGATGGCCTCGCCGTCGGCCTCGATCTCGTCGGCGACCTTGTGCAGGAACGCTGCCCGTTCGGCGGGTGAGGTTGCGCGGTAGGCGTCGAACGCGTCGGCCGCGGCCCGCGTCGCCTCCCCGAGCTGTTCGTGGTCGACGTAGGTGTAGACGGGCTGGAGGGGCTCACCCGTGGCAGCCTCGATGCCGGCGGAACCGGCGAGGCGCCCGGCGACGGGCGAGCCGGCGATGATCGAGTGTCCGGTGAGGGAGGTCATGCGGAGGGCTCCGTTTCAGCTGATCTTGTCGATGAGGATCTTGAGGTCCGACACGTCCTGCTCGGTGAGGTCGGTGAGCGGCGGGCGCACGGGCCCGGCCGGTCGGCCGATGGCCTGGAGGCCACCCTTGATGATGCTCACCGCGTACCCGCGCTCGCGGTCGCGGATGTCGAGGTAGGGCAGCACGAAGTCGTTCAGCCTGCGGTAGACCGCCTGGAGGTCCTGGCGGCGCACGTCCCGGTAGAAGCCGACGGCGAACTCCGGCACGAAGTTGAAGATCGCCGAGGAGTAGGTGGTCACGCCGAGCTGCAGCAGCGGCAGGGCGAAGGTCTCCGCCGTGGGCAGGCCGCCGACGTAGAGGAGGCGGTCGCCGACCCGGGCGTATGTGCGCGTCATGGCCTCGACGTTGCCGACGCCGTCCTTGAGCCCGATGAGGTTCGCGTTGCGGTCGGCGGCCTCGGCGACGGCGAGGTCGCCGAGGATCGCGTTGGCGCGCGAGTAGGCGATGACGCCGAGGGAGGTGGCACGGCATACGGCTGAGATGTGCTCGACGAGACCGCGCTGGCCGGCCTCGGTGAGGTAGGGCGGGAAGAGGAGGATGCCGTCGGCGCCCGCGGCCTCGGCGGCCTTGGCCTGGGCGACGGCGACCGCGGTGCCTCCGGTGGCGGGCGCGAGCACCGGCACCTTGCCACCGATCTCGTCGACGGCGACTCGCACCACCGTGTCGATCTCCTCGGTGCGCAGCGAGAACCCCTCACCGGTGCCACCGGCCGCGAAGAGGCCCGCGACGTCGTAGCCGCTCAGCCACGAGAGGTGATCGCGGTAGGCCGCCTCGTCGAACGCGAGGTCCGGCGTGAAGTGCGTGACGGGGAACGAGAGCAGTCCAGTGCCCAGGGTGTGAGCGAGTTCGTCGGGAGCCAGGGGCACGGGAGCATCCTTTGCGACGGAGCGGCTGCCGTCCCGAGGTCGGGTCGGCCCGCCGCTGGGCCAAGTGAGTGGCCTCAGGCTAGGAAGAACGCTGGATACCTGTCCAAGACGGATTGCGTATGCCGTGATGCTCGGTGAGCATCATCGCCGTGCGTCGCGCTCACGACTGGGCGCCTAGCTGCATGCGCCCGATCTGGGCCAGGACCCGTCGGAGCATGGGGCTGCGGCGGCCGCGTGCCCAGATGGCGTGCAGCTCGACCGGCTGGCCCGGCACCTCGCTACCGTCGGGGTCGCCGCCCCCGTCGACGAGGTCCTTGTAGACGACGCCCTGCACCCCGAGGGACCGCGCGGAGGCGGGCACGAGGGCGCAACCGCGACCGGCGGCGACGAGCAGGACGGCGGTGAGGATCTGGTGCACCTGTTGCTCGACCCTGGGGTGGGCGTTGGTGAGGAAGCGGACGGTGAGCTCGTGGAAGTACCGCGACTGGACAGGGTTGTAGCTGATCACCGGCTCCCCGTCGAAGTCGCCCGCGGTCAGGGGGTGCGCGACGTCGGCGAGCGGGTGCTCGCTCGGCACGGCCGCGCAGAGCGGCTCGCGGAAGATGACCCGCGACTCGAACTCCGAGGTGTCGAAGGGTGGGCGTGCGAGGCCCAGGTCGAGCTCGCCGCGGCGGATGCCGTCGGCCTGGGCGGCCGTGACCCGTTCGTGGAGGATCACCTCGATGCCCGGCAGGCTTCGCTCGAGCTCCTTGAGGAGGGGCCCGAGCACGCCGATGGCAGAGACGGCGGTGAAGCCCAGCCGCAGGGTGCCAACGGCGCCGCCGTCGATGCGCCGGGCCACGTCGCCGGCGCTCTCGACGAGGGCGAGCAACCGGTAGGACTCGTCGAGGAAGGCCCGGCCGGCCTCGGTGAGCTCGACCTTGCGGTTGTCGCGCTCGAGCAGGGTGACCCCGACGGTGCGCTCGAGCTTCTGGATCTGCCGACTCAGCGGTGGCTGGGTCATCCGCAGCCGCTCGGCGGCGCGCCCGAAGTGCAGCTCCTCGGCGACGGCGACGAAGGCACGGACCTGATCGAGGGTCATCATGCCGCCGAGGCTACCGCGACGATATCGCCAAGGTATCAACCGATGCAGGATCGGGTTTGGACAGGCATGAACTGGATTCGTAGTGTCAGGCGGCACGGGGACAGACCTCACCCCATGAGCACCGACGACGGTGCCCCAGCTCGTAGGAGACCTTCAATGACGAACGTTCGAACGAGGACCCGCATCGCCGCCGTGGCGGGCACCGCCGCTCTCGCTCTCGCCCTCTCCGCCTGTGGCGGGGTCAAGAACGGCAGCAGCAGTGGTGGGGACGCCTCGGGTGGCAGCGACTACCCGGGCAAGAGCATCCAGATGACCGTCGGCGCCTCGGCCGGCGGCAGCAGCGACCTCATCAGCCGCGCGATGTCCAAGGGCATGGGCCAGTCGCTGGGCGTGGCGATGCCCGTCGTCAACAAGCCGGGCGCCAACGGAGCCCTCGTGGCCAAGGAGCTGCAGAAGGCGTCGCCCGACGGCTACTCCATCGCGATCCAGAACGCCTCGCTCTTCGCCATCACCCCGCTGGCCGTCTCCGGGTCCGAGGCGGTCAAGGTCGACGACTTCGACATCGTCTACGGCGTCTCGCGGGACGACTACGTGCTCGTCACCAACCCCAAGACCGGGTGGAAGACCGTCGCGGACATGAAGTCGGCAGGCCGGACCATCCGCTACGGCACGACCGGCGTCGGCACCGGCGCCCAGCTCAACTCGGCCCTCACCTTCGCGACGGCGGGCATCAAGGCGACGGCCGTGCCGTTCGACGGGGGCGCCCCCAACCTCACGGCGCTGCTCGGCGCGCAGGTGGACGTGTCCACGATGCAGGTCGGTGAGGCGATCGAGAACATCAGGGCCGGCAAGCTCGTCCCCCTGGCCGTCTTCTCGGCCGAGCGCGTCAAGTACCTGCCGGACGTGCCGACGGCCAAGGAACAGGGCTTCGACGTGCAGGTGTCGCAGTACCGCTTCATCACCACGCCCAAGGGCACGCCCCAGGCCGTCAAGGACAAGCTCGTCGCCGCCGCGAAGAAGACGTTCGCCTCGGACGAGTACAAGAAGTTCAACGAGGCCAACAACCTGACGCCGCTCGAGGTTCCGGGCTCCGAGGTCGCGTCGAAGCTCAAGGACGACCTGGCCTCCAACACCGCCAAGCTCAAGCAGTTCGGCATCTCCCTCGCCTCCAACGGCTGAGCCACACCGCGCCAGAACCGCCGACCACCACCCACTCGAAGAGGAGCCAGGGATGAGCACGACGAGCGAACCGGGGCGGCCCCAGGCCGCCGAGGTCGACGTCCTCGAGGAGCTCAAGGCCGAGCTCGCGCAGGACCTGGAGGAGGATCGCCCGCCGCACGCGGGTCCCCTCGCCCAGGTGGCCGCCGGCGTCGCCACCCTGGCCCTCGGGGTGGCGGGCATGGGCCTGTCGCTCGGCTACGGCCTGGGCAGCCTGACCGAGCCGGGGCCGGGCCTGTGGCCGTTCGCCGTGGCCGTCGCCGTGACGGCCCTGTCGGTCGCGCAGCTCGCGTTCGGGCGCCGGGCCGAGGACACCGAGCAGTTCACCCGCTCGAGTGCCCTGACCGGGCTCGGGGTGCTGAGCCTCGTCGGTCTCGCCGCCCTGCTTCCCGTCATCGGCTTCGAGGTCCCCTCGCTCGTGCTCATGGTGGTCTGGCTGCGTTTCCTCGGTGGCGAGTCCTGGCGCATGACCGCGGTGGTCAGCGTCGTCACGGTTGCGGTGTTCTACGCGCTGTTCGTGCTCGCCCTGTCCATCCCCCTCCCGCGACTGATCTGAAGGGAGGCTCGCCATGGACTTCACCCCGATCATCGACGGCTTCGGCATCGTCCTGCAGCCGACCAACCTGCTCTACTGCCTCGTCGGCGTCGTCATCGGCATGCTCATCGGCGTGCTCCCGGGCCTGGGTCCCGCGGCGACGATCGCCATCCTGCTGCCCATCACGTACGGCATTCCGCCGGTCTCGGCGATCATCATGCTCGCCGGCATCTTCTACGGCGCCCAGTACGGCGGCACGATCACCTCGGTGCTGCTGCGCCTGCCGGGCGAGGCCAGCTCGGTCGTGACGGTCTTCGACGGCTTCGCCATGGCCAAGCAGGGCCGGGCCGGGGCTGCCCTCGGCATCGCGGCGATCGGCTCGTTCATCGGGGGCACCGTCTCGATCATCGGCCTGTCGGTGCTCGCGCCGGTCGTCGCCGGCTACGCGCTCGACTTCGGGCCGCCGGAGTATGCCGCTCTCGGCCTGCTCGGCGTCCTGCTCGTCTCGACGGTCGGCAACGGCGGCAAGCTCAAGGCCATCATCGCCGCCGCCGTCGGACTGCTCATCGCGACGGTCGGCCGGGACTCGTTCACCGGCGCCGAGCGCTTCACGTTCGGCAACCTCAACCTCGCCGACGGCATCGACTTCGTGCCGATCGCCATGGGCCTCTTCGGACTCGGCGAGATCCTCTACAACCTCGAGGAGAACCACAAGAAGGTCCATGCGCCCGCGAAGGTCACCAAGGTGTGGCCGAGCCGCCAGGACCTCTCGGAGTCCAAGGGCGCGATCGCCCGGGGGTCGGGCATCGGCTTCGGCCTGGGTGTGCTGCCCGGTGGTGGCGCCGTGCTCTCCTCGCTCGTGGCATATGCCGTGGAGAAGCGCCGCGCCAAGCAGCCGGAGCGCTTCGGGCGGGGTGCCATCGAGGGCGTGGCCGCCCCCGAGACCGCCAACAACGCGGCCGCGACCTCGTCGTTCATCCCCCTGCTGACCCTGGGCATCCCGGCCAACGCGACGATGGCGCTGATGTTCGGGGCGCTGCTCATCCAGGGAGTGCAGCCCGGGCCGCAGCTCGTCGACACCCACCCCGACATCTTCTGGGGCGTCATCAACTCGATGTACATCGGCAACATCCTGCTGCTCATCATGAGCATCCCGATGGTCGGCGTCTTCGTGCGCATCCTCCGGGTGCGTCCGGCGATCCTCGCGCCGATCACGGCGCTCATCACGATGCTCGGCGTCTACACCGTCAACAACTCGGTCTTCGACATCTACCTCGTCATCGTCTTCGGCGTCATCGGCTACCTCATGAAGAAGTTCGGCTTCGACCCGGGCCCCATGGTCCTGGCCTTCGTGCTCGGCACGCTCATCGAGTCCTCGGCCCGCCAGTCGCTGCTCATCTTCGGCGGCGACCCGACCGGCTTCCTCACCCGACCGATCTCCGGCACGATCCTCGCCGCGATCGTCGCCGTGGCCCTCTTCCCGTTGATCCGCAGGGCGATCCGGTCCCGGCGCGGTGAGCCGGCCGTGGCGCCGGCCCCGGTCGAGACGTCCCCCACAGAAGTTCCCGACCGCGAGACCACGGAGGCGAAATGACCATCCTCGTCGGCTACCTCGACACGCCCGAGGGGCGTGCGGCACTCGACACCGGCATCGCGGAGGCGCGCCTGCGCGAGGAGCCCCTCGTCGTCGTGAACTCCCCGCGGCGCGGCGCCCCGGTGGACGACGCCATGCTCGGCCCCGAGCAGGTGAGCGAGATCGTCGACCGCGCGAGCGACCTCGGGGTCCGGGTCGAGGTGCGCCAGCCGCTCCACGGCGACTCGCTCGCCGACACGCTCGAGGCGGTCGCCCGCGAGGTCGACGCGTCCCTGGTCGTCATCGGGCTGCGCCACCGCAGCCCCGTCGGCAAGCTCATCCTCGGCAGCACGGCGCAGCGGATCCTGCTCGACGCGAGCGGGCCGGTGCTCGCCGTCAAGGCCTCCGGCTGATGGCGGCAGCGCGCTCGCGCATCGCGTCCGTGTCGGTCACGCCGGTGGCCTTCGAGGACCCGCCACTGCTCAACGTCGTCGGGGTGCACCAGCCGTATGCCCTGCGCGCGATCGTGCGCGTCCGCACCGACACCGGGTCGGTCGGGCTCGGCGAGACCTACGGCGACGAGGCCCAGCTCCAGCGGCTCGAGGCGGTCGGCCGCGCGGTCCTGGGGCACGACGTCTACGACCTCAACGGCCTCTGGCGCAAGGCGGCCGACGCCCTGGGCGCCGGCTCGGCCGACGCCGGCGCGAGCTTCGGCGGCATGCTGCAGGTGGACTCGGCCGTGGCCACCGCCTACTCGCCGTTCGAGGTCGGCTGCCTCGACATCCAGGGGCACGAGACGGGCCGGCCGGTGAGCGACCTGCTCGGCGGTGCCGTGCGTGACACCGTGCCCTTCAGCGCCTACCTCTTCTACAAGTGGGCGGGACACCCCGGCCGGCCC
>Ga0308175_100001782_pt1 | contig 14576 bp, 12 predicted proteins | sample PhyCR1_3_FD_203893 | JGI IMG/M metagenome (GOLD analysis project Ga0308175, IMG submission 203893) | Soil microbial communities from UC Gill Tract Community Farm, Albany, California, United States - DLSLS.C.R1 | ecosystem: Environmental > Terrestrial > Soil > Agricultural land | place: USA...
ACCTGCGTGGCGACGGCACGCGCTTCCCGGTCGAAGTGCGCTCCACGCGCCTGTCCGTCGACGGCGCGGCCTGCATCCTCTCGCTCGCGCGAGACCTGAGCGACCGCACGCAGGCCGATGTGCATTATCGCGAACTGATGGAGGTCGTCGACAAGGGCATCCTCGTCCGCGATGCCGACGGCCACATCATCTACGCCAATGCCGCGGCGACCCGTTTGTTCGGCGTGCGTCCCGGCAGGCGGCTGGACGACGAATTGCGTCCCAGCCGCTGGGAAGTCATCGACGAAGACGGCAATCCGTTGCACGGTGAAGAACTGCCGTCGTTCCGCGCATTGCGCACTGGCAGGATCGTCGACAGCACCGTCTACGGTTTCTACAACCTGGCGCAACGCCAGCTGAGCTGGCTGTCGGTGACCGCGGTCCCGCAGTTCGCGCCGGGCGCCGAACGCGCGCACCAGGTCCTGTCGGTGTTCAGCGACGTCACCGAACTCAAGCGCGACAGCGCCTTGTTCGATCGCGTGCAGGCGCTCGCGCACATCGGCGGCTGGGAATGGGATGCCGGCCGCAACCGGCTTTACCTCAGCGATGAAGCCGTGCGCATCCTCGGCAGCGCCGTTCCGCCGACGTCGATGGATGCGATGCAGGCCTGCCTGGTCGAACCCGACCGCCGCCGGCTGCGCGCGGCGATCGAACAGGCGCTGGTCGAAGGCAGCGAATTCGACCTCGAACTGCAGGGACGGCGCGACGACGGCCATGCCTTCTGGGTGCGCGCGATCGCCGAGTCCGATCTCGGACTGCCGCTGTCACAGCGCGTGACCGGCACGCTGCAGGACATCACCCGCCGCAAGCAGGCCGAGGAAACGCTGCGCGTGCGTGCGCGCACCGACCCGCTCACCGGCCTGCTCAACCGTGATGCGGTGCTGGGCGCGCTCGCCGATCGGTTGGGCGACGCCGCGCAGTCGCAGGTCGCGGTGCTGTACATCGACCTGGATCGCTTCAAGGTCGTCAACGACGTGCTCGGTCATGGCGCCGGCGACGAACTGTTGGTCACGGCCGCGCGTCGCATCAGCCATGCGGTCGGCACCGATGGCCTCATCGCCCGTTTCGGCGGCGACGAGTTCATGGTGATCTGCAATTTCGGCGACGACCCGCAACAGCCCGAGCGCATCGCCGAGCGCATCCTCGCCGCCTTCGGCGACAGCTTCCGCTTCGAGCACGAGGAATTCAGCATCACCGCCAGCATCGGCATCGCCCGCGCGCCGATCGATGGCGACACGCCGCATGCGCTGATCCAGAACGCGGACGCCGCGATGTACGACAGCAAGCGGCGCATCCGCAACGGCTGGCAGGCATTCACGCCGGCGCTGGCGCAGACGCAGCAGGAGCGGCTACGCGTGGAAACCCACCTGCGCCGCGCCACCGACAACAACGAGTTCCACCTCGTCTACCAGCCGCAGGTCGACCTGCGCCATGGCCGCATCGTCGCGGCCGAGGCGCTGATCCGCTGGGAGAACCAGCAACTGGGCGAAATGCGCCCGGACCATTTCATCGGCCACGCCGAGGTCACGGGCGACATCGTCCGCATCGGCACCTGGGTATTGCGCGAAGCCTGCCGGCAGGTCTGCGAGTGGCGCGAATCCGGCCTGGGCATGGTCCGCATCGCCGTCAACGTGTCGTACCGTCAGTTCCTCGGCGACGACCTTGCCGAAGTCGTTGGCGGCGTGCTGCAGGAATACGGATTGCCAGGCTCGGCACTGGAACTGGAATTCACCGAGCGCGTGCTGATCGAGGACGCGCCGGACACCATCAAGGCCTTCGCGGACCTGCGCAACCTCGGCGTCATGCTGACGATCGACGATTTCGGCGAAGGCTACAGCGCGCTGAACTACCTGCGGCGCCTACCGATCCACGGCTTGAAGCTCAGCCAGCTGTTCGTGCATGGCGCGCCCGGCAACAAATCCGATGTCGCCGTGTGCCAGGCGGTCTCTGGCATCGCGCGCAGTCTCGGTCTCGGTCTGGTTGCCGAAGGCATCGAGTCCGAGGCGCAGCGGCAGTTCCTGCTGCAGCTGGGCGTGCCGGTGGGCCAGGGTTTCCTGTTCGCGCCGGGGTTGCTGCCCGATGAATTCGCGCGCCGCCTCGACCAGCCATTGACCACCACCGGAGCTTGACGTGCCGCTTGAGATCCGACCGATCGAATCGCGCGACGATGCCGCCATCGCCAACATCATCCGCACCGTCATGCCGGAGTTCGGTGCGGTCGGTTGCGGCTTCGCGATCAACGATCCGGAAGTGGACTGGATCAGCCGCGCGTACGCGCAGCCGCGCAGCGCGTATTTCGTAGTCGAGGACAATGGCGTCGTGGTCGGCGGCGGTGGTGTCGCGCCACTGGATGGGGGCGATGCGGACGTGTGCGAACTGCGCAAGATGTACTTCCTGCCGCAGGCGCGTGGCCAGGGTGCGGGCGCGGCGCTGATGATTCGCTGCCTCGATGCAGCGCGCGCCGCGGGCTTCCGCCGCTGCTACATCGAAACACTCGGCGGCATGGATGCGGCGATGAAGCTGTACGAGCGCAGCGGTTTCGAACGCATCCCGGCGCCGCTCGGCGCCACGGGTCACGGCGGCTGCAACACCTTCTACATCCGGGCGCTCTGAACGCCTGCACGCATTTGGAGTCCTGCCGATGAAGCCATGGTCGCTCGCCCTGCTCGCCTGCCTGCTCGGATTTGCGCAACCACGCGCCGTCGCGACGGACCATGCGGCTTATCTGCTGCGTCCCGAACGCGTCTGGAACGGCACCGACGCCGCTGCGCACACCGGCTGGGCCGTGCTGGTGCGCGATGGCGCGATCGTCAGCGTCGGACCTACAAATGGCATAGACGCCGGCGATGCGCAGCCGGTCGACCTGCCGGGCACCACGCTCGTGCCCGGATTGATCGACCTGCACTCGCACCTGTTCCTGCATCCCTACAACGAGACGCTGTGGAACGACCAGGTTCTCAAGGAGCCGGAGGCGTATCGGACACTGGAAGCCGCGCAGCACGCGCGCGATACGCTGCTCGCCGGTTTCACCACGCTGCGCGACCTCGGCACCGAAGGCGCCGGCTACGCGGATGTGTCGGTCAAGCGCGCGATCGACGAAGGCATGATCCCGGGACCGCGACTGTTCGTCGCCACGCGCGCCATCGTCGCAACCGCGAGTTACGGGCCGGGACCGCGCGGATTCCGCCCGGACATCGACCTGCCCAGCGGCGCGCAGGCGGTCAGCGGTGTCGACGGCGTGCTGCAGGCCGTGCGCGAACAGGCCGGCCATGGCGCCGACTGGATCAAGGTGTATGCGGATTACCGCGTCGGCGCCGACGGCAGCACGCAACCGACCTTCACGCCGACGGAAATGAGGGCGCTGGTCGAAGCGGCGCATCTGTCCGGCCGTGAAGTCTCGGCCCATAGCGCCAGCGATGCCGGCATGCGCATCGCGATCGAAGGTGGCGTGGATACGATCGAACACGGCTACGGCGGCAGCGCGGCGACATTCAAGTTGATGCACGATCACGGCGTCGCCTACCTGCCGACCCTGACCGCGGTCGAGGCGACCGAGGAATATTTCAACCATTACGTGCCCGGCGCACCGCCGACGCCGAAGATGCAGGAGGCCGCGCAGGCCTTCCACAACGCGCGCGCCGCCGGCGTCACCATTGGCTGCGGCAGCGATGTCGGCGTATTCCGCCACGGCGACAACTGGCGCGAGCCGACGTGGATGGTGCGGCTGGGCATGACGCCGGTCGAGGCGCTGCGCGCCTGCACCAGCGTCGCGGCGAAGATCCTCCGCAGGCAGGACATGTTCGGACGCATCGCGCCAGGCCTGCGGGCGGACCTGGTCGCGTTCGAGGGTGATCCGACGACTGATATCGGGGCGCTGCGGCACCCCGCCTTCGTCATGAAGGACGGCGTGGTCTACCTGCAAGGCGGCAAGCCGGTTCAATAGAAACCGTAGGGCGGCCCCAGGCCCACCGTCGGATTCGCGAGAGGCCAGCGGCGGCCCTGGGCCCGCCCTACGGTAAAATCGCCGTTTCGCCTCTGCAGGACCCACGCATGCAACTCGATACCGTCCGCGCCGTCGTCACCGGCGGGGTTTCCGGCCTAGGTTTCGCTGTCGCGCAGCATCTCGTCGCCCACGGCGGCAAGGTCGCACTGTTCGACGTCAACGACGACAAGGCCGCCGCTGCCGTTGCCGAACTGGGTGCCGGCAAAGCGCGTTATTTCCGTACCGACGTCACCGATGAGGCATCGGTGTCCGGCAACGTCGCCGCCGCGCGCGATTTCCTCGGCGGCCTGAACGTCGCAATGAACTGCGCCGGCATCCTCGGTGCCGGCCGCGTGCTCGGCAAGGACGGCCCGATGCCGCTGAAGAATTTCGCCGGCACGGTGATGGTGAACCTCGTCGGCAGCTTCAACGTCGCCAAGGCGGCGGCGGACCTGATGCAGCACAACGAAGCAGGCACCGATGGCGAGCGTGGCGTGATCATCAACACCGCATCGGTCGCGGCCTACGAGGGCCAGATCGGACAGGCGGCGTATTCGGCATCCAAGGGCGGCGTCGTCGGCATGACCCTGCCGATGGCGCGCGAACTCGCCCGCTTCGGCATCCGCGTCATGACCATCGCGCCGGGAATCTTCTGGACGCCGATGGTCGACGGCATGCCGGAGTCCGTGCAGCAGTCGCTGTCGGCCTCGATTCCGTTCCCGTCGCGGCTGGGAAAACCCGCGGAGTTCGCCGATCTCGTCGCCTACATCCTCGGCAACACCTACCTCAACGGCGAAACCATCCGGCTGGATGGCGCGACACGGCTGGCACCGAAGTGAGCATGCAGCCGTGAGGCAAAGCTGGCTGCAACGACGCTGGCCGTCGATCCGCGCCAAGGGCCGCATGCGTTTCGTGCTCGTGCGTGGCGGCCTGGTGTTCGGTGGCCTGATGACGTTCGCGATGTACGCGATGCTGTCCTTCGCCTCGCGACGCCAGCCGCTGCACCTGCAGGCGGTGGTGCCGCTCGTACCGGCCTTGTGCATTCCCGCCGGACTGCTGTGGGGCCTGGTGACCTGGCACTGGAACGAATACCTCTTCCGCAAACTCGGTTTCGACCGGGACAACCCTTTCAAATAACGCATCCGGACACGACGCATCGCAATGAAAGCCTACGACATCAAGAAAGGAAACGTGGTCGAGCACAACGGCACCGTCTACCAGGTGCGCGACATCGAACGCAGTTCGCCGCAGGGCCGCGGCGGCAACGTCAAGTTCCGCTTCACCATGTATTCGGTGCCGGGTGGCAACAAGTTCGACCTGAGCCTCGGCGGCGAGGACGAACTGAAGGAAGTCGAACTCTCGCGCCGCCAGGCGACCTTCTCGTACAAGGACGGCGATGCGTTCGTCTTCCTCGATGACGAGGACTACACGCCCTATACGCTCGACGCCGACGTGGTCGGTGACGCCGCCGGCTACATCGTCGACGACCTCTCCAACTGCTATGTGCAGATCATCGACGACATGCCGGTCGCACTGCAGTTGCCGCAGAGCGTGGCCATTGAAGTGGTCGAGACGCCGCCGGAGCTCAAGGGCGGCACCGCGACCAAGCGTCCGAAACCCGCGCGCCTGTCGACCGGCATCGAGATCCAGGTGCCCGAGTACATCGGCAATGGCGAGCGCGTCTGGGTGAACACCGGCACCGGGGAATTCGCCGGCCGCGCCGACTGAAAAGCCGTCGTTCCAGCGCGGACGACGGCCTAACGGTTGCCTGCCAGCCACTTGCGCGCCATCCGCCGCAATGACGCGTCCACCGACGCGTCGTCCGCGAGCGCATCGATGTCGCGCCAGGCCAGCGCATGCGATTCATCGCTCACGACGAACTCCTCGTCCGTCGACGCGCGCACGACATAACGCACGTCGTAGTGCCAGTGCGCCGGCACGCCCTTGTGTTCGGGGATCCAGTGCCGGTCGAGGTCGAAGATGTCCGGCTCGACGCGCAGGCCGTCCAGTCCCGACTCTTCGTTCGCTTCACGCAACGCGGCGCGCGCGAGATTGCGATCGCCATCCGCATGCCCACCCAGCTGCAGCCAGCGATCGAGCTTGCGGTGGTGGGTCAGCAGGACGCGGGTTCCATCGCTGCTGACAAGCCATGCTGAAGCGGTGAGATGCCCTGCCAGCAGTTCGCGGACGAATGGATTTTCTTCGCTGCGCAGGAGTGCGTCGAAACCGTCGATCGTGGACGCCTCATCCTCGTAGCGCGCGCGGTATCCGCCGAAGGCGCGACCGAGCGCTGCGCGTTCATCTTCGTCCCGCAAACCCATCGCCACGGACGGCTCCTTGAGGTGCCGATCGACCCTGCCGCACAGGCGCCACGGCGCTTGTGTGCGTCCCGCGTGAACGGTAAGGTCGGCGGCGGACTGGACCTGCGGCTCGCACGGCGGCCGCCCGTCCCCTGGGGAGAATGTAATGCTGTTTACGCGCAAGAAGTCGCTCGACCTGATCCTCGAGACCGCGGGCAAACGGTCGCTCACCCGCCAGCTTGGTGCCTTCGAGTTGACCATGCTCGGCATCGGCGCGGTGATCGGCACCGGCATCTTCGTGCTCACCGCGGTTGCGGCCAACAAGGCCGGCCCGGGCATGATGTATTCGTTCGTGATCGCCGGCGTCGTCTGCGCACTGACGGCGCTGATGTACTCCGAGATCGCGGCGATGGTTCCGGTGTCGGGATCGGCCTACACCTATTCGTATGCGGTGCTGGGCGAGATGATCGCCTGGATGGTCGGCTGGGCGCTGATCCTCGAATACGCAGTGGCTGCGGGCGCGGTCGCCGTGGGTTGGTCGGGCTATGCAGCCGGATTCCTTGCACAACATGGGCTGGCGCTTCCTGATTTCCTCGCGGCAGGGCCCTTCTGGGTCGAGCAGCTGAAGGACGGATCCGTCGTCCACATGGTCGACGGGGTGACCCACAAGGGGGGCTTCAACCTGATCGCCTTCCTGCTCTCGCTGTTGATCACGGTGCTGCTCGTGCTCGGCACCTCCAAGTCCGCGAAGGTGACCGCCGCGCTGGTGGTGGTGAAGATCATCGCGCTGACGGCTTTCATCATCCTCGCCTTCCCCGCGGTGGACCAGGCGAACTTCGCGCCGATGCTGCCGAACGGCTGGGGTACGCCATTGTCCGGCGTCGGCGTGCTCGGCGCGGCGGCCTCGATCTTCTTTGCCTACGTCGGCTTCGACGCCGTGTCCACGGCGGCCGAGGAAACCCGGAATCCAAACCGCAACATCCCGATCGGCCTGATCGGTTCGCTGGGTATCTGCACGATCTTCTACCTGCTGGTGTCCTATGCCGCGGTAGGCGCTGCGGGTGCGCAGCCCGGCGGCCCCCTGTCGCAATCCAAGGAGCCGCTCGCGTTCGTCCTGCGCTCCATCAACCATCCCCTCGTGGGCGATGCGGTGGGCTGGGCCGCGATCATCGCGCTGCCGTCGGTGGTGCTGATGATGATCTTCGGCCAGACCCGCATCCTCTTCACGATGGCGCGCGACGGGCTGCTGCCCGAAGGCCTGTCGAAGGTGCATCCGAAGTTCCACACCCCGCACGTGGTGACGTGGATCACCGGCATCGCGGTGTCGCTGTTCGCGGCGATGTTTCCGGTCGACATCCTGGCTGACATCTCCAACGCCGGCACCCTGTTTGCGTTCTTCACCGTGGGCATCGGCGTGATGGTCCTGCGTCGCACCGAGCCAGATCGCGCCCGCCCGTTCCGCACGCCGATGGTGTGGGTCGTCGGACCGCTCGCACTGGCCGGCTGCGTGCTGCTGTTCTTCAGCCTCGGCTGGAACCCAACCATCAAGTTCTTCTGCGCCTGGGCGATCGTGGGCCTCGTCGTGTACTTCCTGTATGCCCGTGGCCGCAGCCACATGGCGCCGGGCAACGAGCACCTGTTGCATGGAACCGCGCCGCCACTGTCGCCCGATCCGCTGGTGCACGAAGGACCGGATCCGGGACCGTAAGCGTCCTCGCTTTACGCAGAACCCGGCTTCGGCCGGGTTTTGTTTTCTGGGCTCGACGGCCTGCGAACAGCCGTTTCGCTAGACTTGCCGCATGACCGACGCCCCTCCCTACGACCGCGAGCGACTCCGCCAGCTTGCCGGCGTGCTGATCGAAAACGTGCGCGAGATGGCGTCCGCCGGCCTGACGCCGGCGACCAGCAGCAATTTCTCCTGCCGGCTCGATGATCGGCACGCGGCCATCACCGTCTCCGGCCGCGACAAGGGCCGCTTGCGCGAGGAAGACGTCATGGTCGTCGACTTCGACGGCAAGGCGGTCGGCAGCGAACTGCGGCCGTCCGCTGAAACGCTGCTGCACACGCAGCTCTACCGCCGCTTCGGCGAAATCGGATGCGTGCTGCACACCCATTCGCTGGCGCAGACGGTTGCATCGCGGCTGTATCTGGGACCTGGATACCTCCGGCTCGAGGGCTACGAACTGCTCAAGGCCTTTGTCGGCAACGACACGCACGACACCCACGTCGACCTGCCCGTGCTGCCTAACACGCAGGACATGCATACGCTGGCCGCGCAGGTCGATGCGCTGCTCGACCGGCAATGCATGTGGGGCTATCTCATCGACGGCCACGGCCTGTACACATGGGGACGCGACATGGCCGAGGCGCGGCGGCACCTGGACGCACTTGAATTCCTGCTCAACTGCGAACTGGAACTCAGGAAACTCAAATGAGCCGCCTGCGCATCTTCGACGAAGCCCATCCCGACCAGCCGCTGCTGTCGGCCGCGGAGCCGGCGCGCATCGCGAGCGAACTCGCGACCATCGGCGTCACGTTCGAGCAGTGGCACGCGACGCAGGCGATCGCGCCCGGCGCTGCGCCGGACGAGGTCATGGCCGCCTATCGCGCCGACATCGACCGGCTGGTGGCAGAACGCGGCTTCCGCTCGGTCGACGTCGTCAGCATCGCGCCCGACCATCCGGATCGCGTGCAGATGCGCAGCAAATTCCTCGAGGAGCATTTCCACAAGGAGGACGAGGTTCGTTTCTTCGTCGCCGGCTCCGGATTGTTCACGCTGCACGTCGGCGATCGCGTGTTCGAGATCCGTTGCGAACAGGGTGACCTGGTCGCAGTGCCGGATTCGACCCACCACTGGTTCGACATGGGGCCGGAACCTTACTTCGTCGCGATCCGCTTCTTCACCGAGCCCGACGGCTGGGTCGGTCATTTCACCGGCACCGACATTGCGCGCAAATTCCCGCGCTACGAGCCTGGGCAGGCAGGCTGATGGTCTCGACGATCCTCACCGACATCGAAGGCACCACCAGCAGCATCGCCTTCGTCAAGGACGTGCTGTTCCCGTACGCACGGCGCGCACTGCCCGGATTCGTGCGCGGACACGGCGACGAGCCCGAGGTGCGTCGCTGGCTGGACCTGGTCGCGACCGAGAGCGGCGGCATCTGCAGCGACGACGTCATCGTCGAGACGCTGCAGGGCTGGATCGACCAGGATCGCAAGCACACCGCGCTCAAGGCGCTGCAGGGCATGGTGTGGAAGGACGGCTACGCACGCGGGGATTTCCACGGCCACGTCTATGCCGACGCAGCCGCGGCGCTGCGCGACTGGCATGCCGCCGGCCATCGGCTGGCGGTATTTTCATCCGGCTCGGTCGGCGCGCAGAAACTGTTGTTCGGGCACAGCGAGGCGGGCGACCTTGCATCGTCGTTCGATGCATTCTTCGACACGGAAGTCGGCCACAAGCGCGAAGCAGACAGCTACCGCCGCATCGCACAGGCGCTGGGGCAGCCGCCGGGCGAGATCCTGTTCCTGTCGGATATCGTCGAGGAACTCGATGCCGCGCGCGACGCCGGAATGCAGACGCTGCTGCTGGACAGGCGCGAGGACTATCCGGACGCACGCACCGGAGAGGCCACGCATGGCCATCGCCGCGTGACGTCGTTCGCGGAGATTGGTTCGATCGGATGATCGATCCGCGCGGCGACGGTGCGCCGCGCCCGGATCAAACCGGCACAGCAGCCTTCGCCGCCGCGAGTACCGTGCCATTGGCGACCAGTTGCAGCGCCATCGCCACTTCGCCGCCGAGTTCGCGGTCACGATCGAGGAACGGAATCGCGGCACGCATCGCCGCATGGGCCGCTGCGACCGCGCGCCCGGGCTGCGGCGAAGCCATCGCTGCCAGTTCCTGGCGCAGGCCATCGACTTCGTGCAGGAACGCACCGGATCCGGCGGCATCGGTGGGCATGCCATGCACCTTGGCTGCGAAGCCGGTGGCATCGCTGCCCGCCGCCAGGCCGCGGGCGGCATCGATCATGTTCCGCCGCAGGTCCAGCGCCTGCGCCGCGGTGTACAGCTCCAGCGCCAGCACCTTGCCCAGGTCTTCGACCATCGCCAGCACGTGGCGGGCTTCGTTGGCGCCCATCGAGACGTGGTCCTCGGCGTTGGCGCTGGTCGGGATCGAATACACCGACGCCGGCATCGCGCGGCTGGCGAGGTCGTTGACGATCGCGGCCGCGGTGTACTGCACGATCATGTGGCCCGATTCGGTCCCGTCCTCGTTGCCGATCAGGAAGGGCGGCAGGCCATCGTTGGTCGCCGGATCGACCAGCTTGTTAAGGCGGCGCTCGGAAATCGACGCGAGGACCGGGATCGCGGCCTTGACGTAACTCATCGCCAGCGCCAGCGGCATGCCGTGGAAGTGGCCCGCCGAAATCACCTGCTGCTCGACATGTTCGGCAGTCGCGTCCGGGAACACCAGCGGATTGTCGGTGACCGAGTTGAGTTCGATGTCGAACACGCGCTTGGCCTGTTCCACAGCATCGCGCACGGCGCCGTGGACCTGCGGCACGCAACGCAACGAATAGCTGTCCTGCGGCTGGTGCTTCTTGCCGCCACGGAACGGCCGGAAACGCTGGTAGAAGCGATCGCGGCCGGTGCGTTGCGCGGTCGACACCCAATCCCAGCCGATGTCGAACTGGGGTTGCTCTGCGACGGGCGCGTCCGTCCAGCTCGATGGCTGCCATTGCCGGAATTTCGGCACCACGTGGTACGCGATGTCGGCCAGCGTGGAGCCCTCCAGCATCGAACGCAGGTTGGCGGCCACCTTCACCTGGCCCGGATGCGGCCGCAATGCGTGCACCTCGGCGGCAAAGGCGCCGAGCCGGCCCGCGAACGCGTCGACGGTCATCGCGGCGGCGAGGTCGGCGGTGTCGAGCAGCGCATCGAGTCGATGCAGCGCGAGCACGCCGGTCGCCAGCATCTGCGCGGTGCCGTTGTTGAGCGCGAGGCCCTCCTTGTACGACAGCGACACCGGCTGCAGGCCCGCGCGCTCGAGCGCCTGCGCGCCTGGCATGCGCTCGCCGGCGAAGAACGCTTCACCACCGCCGATCAGGACGATCGCCAGATGCGACAGCGGCGCCAGGTCGCCGGACGCGCCGACCGATCCCAGCTGCGGCACCACCGGGACGATGCCGGCATTGAGCATCGCGGCCAGCGCCTGCAGCGTCTGCACGCGGATGCCCGAGTGGCCCCGCAGCAGCGTGTTGATGCGGATGCACAGCATCGCCCGCACGACATCGGCCGCGAATGGTTCGCCGACGCACACCGCGTGGGTGACGATCAGGTTGCGTTGCAGCTCGACGTAGAGGCTACGGCCGGGCGCCGCTGCATCGACCTCGACATCGCGCATCGGATGGCCGCCGAGCAGCTTGTCGGCGTTGCTGCCGAAGCCGGTGGAGACGCCGTAGATCGGTTCCTCGCGACGCACCTGGTCGGCGAGGAATTCGGCCGCGCGCGCGACCGCTTCCAGTGCCGTTGCATCAAGTTCGACGGATGCACCCTGTGCAACCGCCACCAGCTGTCCGCGCGTGAGCGAGTTGCCGTCCAGGTGGATGACACCGCTCATCGTGCGATCTCCTGCGCCTGCGTGCGCTGCGCCAGCAGGACGTGCGCGACCTCCTCCTCGGCGACCTCCGACTGCTCGCCGCGGCGCAGGTCTCGGATCGCCACGACGCCGCGCGCGGCTTCCTCGTCGCCGCGCATGACGACATGGCGGATGCCGGCGCGATCGGCATATTGCAGCTGTCGCGCCAGCTTGCGCGGTTCCAGTTGCGTTTCGACATTCAGCCCCGCCGCCCGCAGTTGCTGCGACAGCGCCAGCGCATCGTCGAGGCCGGTGTCATCCAACAAGGCCACCAGCACGTCGACCGAACTTTCCGCGATGGGCACGAGACCGGCGTCGCGCAACTGGAAGAACAGGCGCGTCAGGCCGATCGAGATCCCGACGCCGGGCAAGCGGGATTTGGTGTAGTGGCTGGCAAGGTCGTCATAGCGGCCGCCGGAGCAGATGGAGCCGATCTGCGGATACGCATCCAGCGTCGTCTCGTAGACGATGCCGGTGTAGTAATCCAGGCCGCGTGCGATCGACAGGTTCAATGCATAGCGCTTTTCCGGGACGCCCATCGCCTGGAGCCGGTGCAGGACCTCTCGCAGTTCGTGGCAGCCCTCTTCGAACAACGGCGTTCCCGCGCCCAATGCCGCCAGCTGCGCGAGCGCATGCGCGTGGCCGTGCGAGCGCACCTGCGAGAACTGCATCACGCGTTCGACGGTTTCTTCGGGCAGCGCAAAGCCTTCACCGGTGAGCGTGGTGCGCACGGCTGTCTCGCCACGCTTGTCGAGCTTGTCGAGTTCGCGCAGGACCGCCGACTGTTGCAGCCCGTCGCTGATGCCGAGCCCTTCGAAGTAGCCACGCAGCAGCTTGCGATGGTTGAGCTGGATCGTGAATTCGCCGATCGCGAGACGCTCGAACACGGCGTTGATCACCGCCGGGATCTCGGCATCGAAGCGGATCGACAGCGAATCCTTGCCGATGACATCGATGTCGCACTGGTAGAACTCGCGGAAGCGGCCGCGCTGCGCGCGCTCGCCGCGATACACGCGCTGCATCTGGTAGCGCCGGAACGGGAACGCCAGCGCGTGCTCGTGTTCGGCGACGTAACGCGCCAGCGGTACGGTCAGGTCGAAGCGCAATGCCAGCTCGGGGACCCCGCGCTCCCCCGGCTCGTCGCCAGCTTTTCCCAGCGCCCCGGTGGACTGCACGAAATAGACCTGCCGCTCGGTCTCGCCGCCAGATTTGGTCAACAACACGTCCGACAACTCCATCACCGGCGTCTCCACCGGGAGGAATCCGAAACTTTCGAACGTTCCACGGATGGCGTCCAGCATGCGCTGGAAGGCGATCTGCTCGCGCGGCAACAGCTCCATGGTTCCGGGCGGGGTGCGCGGCTTGATCAAGCGGAAGTTCCGTGCGGCAAGGGCCGCACAGTGTAGCGGCTGCACCAAGAGCGTCGTCCGGCGTGCAGTTCGTGCGTGACAGGACTTGCCCAGAACCCGTTCCGGTCCCTAAAATGGTCGGCTCACCTGTCGGGGTGTAGCTCAGCCTGGTAGAGCGCTACGTTCGGGACGTAGAAGTCGCAGGTTCAAATCCTGTCTCCCCGACCATCGAAAACCGGCCTAGTGCCGGTTTTTTTGTGCCTATCGACCAGCGCTAACCGGGCGCCTGCGCTAATTTGTGTTGCGCCGCAACAAGCGATTCGCCCTGCCGCACTTTCATAAGGCCAACTTGACCGGTTTTGCTGGCGATTTCCGTCACATATTGCCCTCCGACGGCCGGAGACCGGCTTCGCCGGTCAGTCAGGTACCTAGACGGCTTTCCGGTTCAAATTTGTGTTGCGCACGTGATGAAGATCGCATTAGCCTCACGTCGCGCTGGTACGGGGCGCACACTTCCAACAGGGGACAACATGAATATCTCGAAGAGCCTGATCGCCTGCGCGATCGCGGCTGGCCTGGTCAGCGGCGCCTATGCGGTCGCCGCCAGCAAGATTCCAAGCAGGAACGTCGCTTCCCAGGGCGTCGGCGCCCCGATGGCATGGCCGGAGCGCAAGGCTCTGATCACCACGGTCGTGCACAAGTGGAGCGCCTACGTGCAGCAGGTCCGCGGTGTGGATCCGGTTGTGTGGGCCCGCTCGATGGGTGCCACGTTCGCCACCGCCGACGCTGCCAACTTCCGTCGCGCGGCGTCGATGACGACCTATGAGGGCATGATCGCCACCCTGCTCGGACAGCACACGACCGACGACGCGGTCATCACCAAGCTCGCCCAGAACGGCTCCGCCGCGACCCTGGCCGCGCTGGCCAGCCCGTCGAGCGACCTGGTGTACACGGTCATCACCCCGTGCCGGATCATCGACACCCGCGTTGCCGGCGGCAAGATCGCGGCCAACACGGTGCGTAGCTTCCACGCCTCCCGCGTGGGCAGCAACTTCACTGACCAGGGCGGCTCGGCCACCGATTGCGGCATTCCGGCCAATCCGGCTGCGGTGGTGATGAACGTCGTCTCGGTGCGACCTGACGCGAAGGGTTACATCACGCTGTTCCCGTATGGCGTCACGCAGCCGCTGTCGTCGACCGTCAACAACGTGGTCGGCGCGGACGTTGCGAATGAAACCATCGTCAAGCTGACCGTCGGCGACGTC
>Ga0308175_100001784_pt1 | contig 14568 bp, 13 predicted proteins | sample PhyCR1_3_FD_203893 | JGI IMG/M metagenome (GOLD analysis project Ga0308175, IMG submission 203893) | Soil microbial communities from UC Gill Tract Community Farm, Albany, California, United States - DLSLS.C.R1 | ecosystem: Environmental > Terrestrial > Soil > Agricultural land | place: USA...
GCGGCGCTTGTTCCTCGACCGCGCCGGTATCGGCCAGGTCGGGTTTGAGTGTGTCGGTCACTGGGAACTCCTCGTGTGTCTCGTCTCCCAGGCAAGGTCCCTCGGTCGCTCCGCTCCCTCGGGATGAGGTTGCTACTTCTGCTCCTCGATCACCCGCGTGAGCTCCGGCGGCATCTCCCTGATCGGCTCGCGCGTGAGCTCCATGCGGCCGTCGCCGCCTTTCCGGATCGCGATGTTGAATCGGGCGCACGCCGGGTCCTTGTCGGGGCAGTCGTCCCGGAAATGTCCACCGCGGCTCTCGCGCCGCTCGATGGCGGCGCGGGTAATCGCTTCGGATACGGTGAGCAGGTTGTCCAGGTCGAGGGCGGTGTGCCACCCCGGATTGTACTCGCGGTTGCCCGGCACGCCGACCCGTTGCGCACGCGCCTTGAGGCGGGCCAGCCCCTCGAGCGCGCGCTCCATCTCGGGGCCGGTGCGGACGATCCCGACCAGGTCCTGCATCATCGACTGCAGCTCGTGCTGGACCTGGTACGGGCCCTCGCCACCCGCGCGCTCGAACGGCTCGAGCGCGGCCTTCATCGCCTGCTCCACCGCCGCGGGGTCGATCCGGGGCGCGCCCGGCTCGCGGCTGAATCGAGCCGCGTATTCGCCGGCCCGCTTTCCAAACACCAGCAGATCCGACAGCGAGTTGCCTCCCAGGCGGTTGGCGCCGTGCAGCCCCGCCGCGCACTCGCCGGCCGCGAACAGGCCGGGCACGGTGGACATCTGGCTGTCACCGTCCACCCGGATGCCGCCCATGATGTAGTGCGTCGTGGGGCCCACCTCCATCGGCTCGGTGGTGATGTCGATGTCGGCGAGCTGCTTGAACTGGTGGTACATGCTGGGAAGCTTCCGGATGATGTGCTCCCGGGCATTGGGCAGCTTCTGTTTGATCCAGGAGATGTCCAGGAACACCCCGCCGTGCGGGCTGCCGCGGCCTTCGGCCACCTCTCGCCGGATACAGCGCGCCACGTGGTCGCGGGTGAGGAGCTCGGGCGGGCGGCGGGCCTCCTTGTCGCCCTGGGTATAGCGCCAGCCTTCCTCCTCGTTGTCGGCGGTCTGGCTCCGGTAGTTCTCGGGAATGTCGTCGAACATGAACCGGCGGCCTTCCTTGTTGCGCAGGACCCCGCCTTCACCCCGTACTCCCTCGGTCACCAAGATGCCGCGCACGCTCGGCGGCCAGATCATGCCGGTGGGGTGGAACTGCACGAACTCCATGTCCTGCAGCGCGGCGCCGGCCTGGTAGGCAAGCGCGTGCCCGTCGCCGGTGTACTCCCAGCTGTTGCTGGTGATGGCATACGCCCGGCCGATGCCGCCGGTGGCGAGGATGACGGCCTTGGCGCGGTAGAGCTTGAACCGGCCCCGTTCGCGGTCGTATCCCAGGGCGCCCGCGATCCGGCCCCCATCGGTGAGCAGCCGGGTCACCGTGCACTCCATGTGCACGTCGATGCCCTGGTGGATGCTGTGGTCCTGGAGGGTTCGGATCATCTCCAGCCCGGTCCGGTCGCCCACGTGCGCCAGGCGGGGATATTTGTGGCCGCCGAAGTTGCGCTGGAGGATGCGACCGTCGGGGGTGCGGTCGAACAGCGCGCCCCACGCTTCGAGCTCGCGCACCCGGTCCGGCGCCTCCTTGGCGTGGAGCTCGGCCATGCGCCAGTTGTTGATGTACTGGCCGCCGCGCATGGTATCGGCGAAGTGCACCTGCCAGCCGTCGCGGCTGTCCACGTTGGCGAGCGAGGCCGCGATGCCCCCCTCGGCCATCACCGTGTGGGCCTTGCCGAGGAGCGACTTGCAGATCAGCCCCACCGTGACGCCCGCGCTCGAGGCCGCCACGGCGGCCCGCAGGCCCGCGCCGCCGGCGCCGATCACCAGGACGTCGTGTTCGAAACTGTCGAGGTCGGGCATCATGTGTGTTGTCGAGCTCGTAGGTCGAATATCAGCCGGAGCCAAGCGAAGCGGCCGGGCCTCGGGCGACGGCCCGCTCGCTGCGCCCGGGGCGACTCAGATGATCCGCCAGTCGGTCCAGATGCCCATCGAACACAGCCTGATGTAGATGTCCGCGAACGCCACCGAGAACAGGCTGCACCAGGCCCAGCGCATGTGCGCCCGATTGAGGCAGCTCGAGCAGGCATAGAGCTGCCGCCGCACCGGACGCCCGGAGAGCCGATCGAGATAGCCGCCGATCACGTGGCGCATCGAGTGACAGCCCAGGGTGTAGCCGCCGAGCAGCACCACGTTGACGGCGAGCACCAGGGTACCGACGCCGATGCCGAAGGTGGTGCGTCCGGTGACCGGGTCGGTAAACCAGAGCGCCTTCCACACGTCCGACAGCAGGACCAGCAGGAACCCCAGCGCGATGTAGAGGAAATAGCGGTGGATGTTCTGCAGGATGAGCGGGAACGAGGCCTCGCCGCGGTAGCTGGTCCTGGGCTCGCCCACTGTGCAGGCAGGCGGATCGGCCCAGAAGGCCTTGTAGTAGGCGCCCCGGTAGTAGTAGCACGTGACCCGGAACAGCCCGGGGAAGGGGAGGATCAGAAGCGCGGGCGAGAACGGCAGCCAGACCGGCCACCAGGCGGGCTTGGGGCCGAACCAGGCATGCGCCGAGTCGCCGAACAACTCGGGTGAGTAGAACGGCGAGAGGTATGGGCCGTAGGTGTAGTGTGCGCCCTGAAACGCCGCCCAGGTGGCGTAGACCAGGAAGCTGGAGAGCAGCAGGAACACCACGGCAGGTTGCACCCACCACGCGTCCCGGCGCATGGTCTCGCCGAAGCGACGGCGGGTGAGCTGGTGGGGCACATCGGCCATGGCCATGAGCCTCGCGATTGCCGGGGAAGCCAATTGAAGCGCTGCCAGCGCCGGCTTGTCAATGCCGGCGTCGGACCCTCGCAGGCCTGCGCACAAGCCCAGGCAGGTCGGGCTGTTGGGAGGGATAACTGAAGATGCGTCAGGCCGGGGCGGCTGGCTAGCACCCCTCGCGTGTCTTGCTCCTGGGCGCCCGTCGTCATATATGATGATCGCGGCGTACCCGCGCCCGCTGCCCGGTGGTGCCGGCATGCAGTTGACCCTCATCGAGTCCGATCGAAGCTTCCTCCGCTCCGCCGAGTGCGTGGCGCTGAGCATCGTGGCGCATGGAGCCCTGGTCTGGGCGATCCTGGGCGCCCCGGGCACCCGGTTCGTCCTTCCCACCACCGAGCGGGATGCCCGCCTCATGCTCTTACTCCCGCCCGACCGGGTCCCCGCGTCCGAGCGCACCGCCGAGCTCCCCCGGCCGGGCCAGCTCGGCTCGGGCTATGACGAGGGGCACGCGCTCGAGCCGGGTGAGGGTTTCCGGGTACAGCCGGCCATCGCGCGCGACCGGAACAAGGGCGAGCGTAGCGGCACCCGCCAGGACCTCCCGCTGAAATCCACCACGTTCGTGCCCGACAGTGTCTACAGCGTCCTGCAGGTTGATCAGATGGTGGAGCGGTTCGAAAGCAGTGCCGCGCCGGTGTACCCGGCGGAGCTCATGCGGCGCGGCGTCCAGGGTCAGGTGGATGCCACCTATGTGGTGGACACCACGGGACGGGTGGATCCCGGCACGTTCCAGGTGCTGGCCAGCGCCGATTCGCTGTTTACCGCGTCGGTCCGCACGGCGTTGGCGGACACCAGGTTCAGACCGGCGCGCCGGGGAGGCAAGGCGGTCCGGCAGCTGGTCGCGCAGCGATTCAGCTTCAAGATCGCGAACCAGGCCCAGCCGCTGCAGTAGAGGGAGATGCCCACGGCACTACGGTTGTGACTCCGCACCCCAGGCGTCGGCGCTCGCTTCCACGCGCCGGCAGCCGCATCTTCCCTCCCATGACCACGACGACCGCCGATCCGCTCGACAGCCTGGTTCACCTCTCCCATCTGCTTGGCCGTGAGCCTCGGCTGGTCCAGCCCGGCGGGGGAAACACCTCGATCAAGCTGGGCGACGCCCTGCTGGTGAAGGGCAGCGGGACCGACCTCCGCACCATCGGCCGTGACGGCTTCACGCGGCTCTCGCTCGCCCGGCTGGCGCCGCTCGCGGACGCCGAGTCCATGAGTGACGCCGAGATGATGCGATTCATGGCCGGCTGCATGCTGGCGGAAGGGCCGGCCCCGAGCGTCGAGACCCCGCTCCACTCGCTCCTGCCCCACCGTGTGATTGCGCACACCCACGACGTCGCTACGATGAGCCTGACCAACGTGCCGGAGGGCACGGCCGAACGGCTGGTGCGGGAGCTGTTCGAGGGCACCATCGTCTACGTGCCCTACAGCCGACCCGGCTTCCCGCTCGCGCGAGCGGTCAGCGCCATGGTACATCGGATTCCGGGAGACGCAATCGGGTTGACGCTCGCGCACCATGGCCTGGTGGTGTTCGGAGACGATGCGGAGCAGTCACACGCGCGTCTGGTGAAGGTCGTCGCCCGGATCGAGGAGTACGTCGAGGCCTGCCGCCGCGCCCGCCGGCGCGGGCCCACCGACGGCGACGGCGCCGCTGAGCGTGCGGCGGCCACCGCTGGTCGCGCGACGGTTGGCGCCGATGGCGCGACGGTTGCCGCCGGCACGGGGCAACTTGGGGTCGGCACGCCGTCGCGCGCGGATCGTCAGCGCCTGGCGCACCTCGTGTTGCCCGCCATCCGCGGGTCGCTGAGCTCCGGCGACCGCGTCATCCTCCACTACGACGACGCCGACGACCTGTTGTCCCTGCTGGCCGACCGGAACACGGCTGAGCTCACTGCGCGCGGCATGGCGACGCCCGAGCACCTGCTTCGAGCCGGTCGCCTGCCGGTGTGGGTGGACTTGGACCTGGCGGCTGACCCCGATGCCATCGTGCGTCAGGTGCGGAGTCGGGTTGCTGCGGCCCGAGCCGACTACGAGGCGTATCATGCGCGCCATGCGTCGGCCGGCGAGCGCCCGCTCGATGACTGGGCCAAGGTGATCCTGCTGCCCGGGATCGGCCTGGTCACCGCCTTCACCGACAAGCGCAGCGCCATCACCGCCAATCTCTGCTACCGCGCCACGCTGGAATCGATTCGCGGCGCCGAGGCGGTGGAGCGGTTCACCTTCCTGCCCGAACCGGATGTCTTCGAGTTCGAGCACTGGCCGCTGGAGCGCCGCAAGGTCGAGGAGAGCATGGCGCGGGAACGCGCGACCCGGCAGCTCCCGCGCCGGATCGTGGTCGTGATCGGGGGCGGAAGCGGCATCGGGCAGGCGGCCGCGCGGCGCTTCGCCGAGGAGGGCGCCCACGTGGTGGTGGCCGACCTGGATGGCGCCGCCGCCGCGCGCGTGGCGGCTGAGCTCGGGGCCACGCTGCCAGGGCGGCTGGTCGGAATGCCGGCCGACGTCCGCGATGACGCCAGCCTGGACGCGCTGTTCGAGCGGGCCGTGCTCGAGTTCGGCGGCCTCGATTGTCTGTTCTACACCGCCGGCCTGCCGCCGCGCTTCGCGCCCATTACCGACATTCGCCGGGAGGACCTGCAGCGTCAGCTCGAGGTGCACTACCTGGGGGCGGTGGCCGCTATCGGCCGGGCCGCGCGGATCATGCAGCGGCAGGGCATCGGAGGCAGCATCGTCGCCTCGGTCAGCAAGGCCGCGGTGGTGCCGGGCAAGGAGGCGGTGGCGTACGGCGGCAGCAAGGCGGCGTTGCTGCAGGCCGTCCGGGTCGCCGCCGTCGAGCTGGGGGCGCATGGCATTCGGGTGAACGCGATCAACGCCGACCAGATCGACACCCCCCTGTTCCGCCAGTTCGTGCGCGAGCGGGCCCGGAGCCGGGGCGTGAGCGAGGCGGAGCAGCTGGACAGCTACCGGTCGCGGAACTTGATGGGTGTGGGGCTGATCCCGGCGGAGGCGGTGGCCGACATGGCGGTTCTGATGGCCGGCGACCGGTTCCGCTTCACCACCGGCGACTACATCACCGTGGATGGCGGCCTGGCCGAAGCGTTCCCCAGGTAGTCCCCGAGGGACAGGTTGGCGCTCGGGTATGGCACGCGGGCCGCCTCCGCCCTACAATAGAAGTCCACGCACAGGTTGGTCAGCCGCCATGTGCACGACCGCTGCTCGTGCCCGCGGTGCCTCAGGACGTCGTACCCGCCGACGGCTTCACGTCTAATTTTCAGTCGGCGCCAAGGAGACCTAAAGACGGACAGGGGGGTAAGCTGTCGCAAGGTTGGATTCACCGCCGCCCCGCCGTCCCATATCAAGGAGCCAACAATGACGTCGATCATGGACATGGTTCAACAGCACCTGGGCGACAACGGCGTCGACCAGCTCACGCAGCACCTGGGCGTCGACAAGGGCACCGCGCAGGCAGCCATCGCGGCCGCCATACCCATGCTGGTCAACGCGGCCCAGAATCAAACGGCCCAGCCCGGCGGCGCCGCGTCCGCGGGCGGACTGGCCGGCGCGGCCGGCGGGCTGCTCGGCAACCTGTTCGGCGGCAATCACGCGGAGGCGGCGCAGCAGGTCAGCAAACAGAGCGGCTTGGACCTGCATCAGGCCGAGAAGGCGCTGATGTTCCTGGCTCCGCTGGTGCTGGCCAAGTTCATGAATCAGCGCCAGCCCGCCGCCACCGGCGCCCCGACCGCTCCGGTCGGAGGGGCCGGTCAGCCGGCGGCGCCACAGGCATCGGACCAGTCGTCCGCGCTGGGCAAGGTGGTGGACGCGGTCGAGAAGATCTTTCATCGGGGCGGCTGAAGCGGCACCCTGGGAGAGCCCCAGGGGAATCCACGCCGTCACGCACGAGCCGGCCATCGCGCCGGCTCGTGCTCCGCCGGGAGATCTGGAGCTGGCCTTCTCCCGTTAACGGTGGTCGCCCCTGGACTCGTTCGCCGGGTGCGGCACCGACCCTAGTCGCCCAGATTCATCTTGCGGAGCAGGGTCTGGAATCGCGGGTGGGTGCGCAGGTGAGCAAAGAGAAAGGACCCCTTGATGCCGAAGATGCCGCCCGCCCGCTGCTCGTAGGCGGCTTCCAACCAGTTCAGCGCGAGCTCGTCCTCCCCCAGGCCGGCGAGAACGTAGGCCATGTGATACGGCGAGACATAGTGCTGGCGCTGCTCTGCCTCGAGCCGCCGCAGGACCGCGCGGGCATCGTCGGTTCGCCCCACCCGGGCGTAGGCCTGGCCCATCTGCGCGAGATAGAGCGTGCTGTCAGGGACCAGAGACACCGCCTTTTCGATTGCCGCGATGCCTTCCTCGGGCTTGCCCGTCAGCAGATACACCCAGCCGAGCGTGAGATGCGCCAGCGGCAGCTGCGGTTCGACCTCGATGACCCGGAGGACCGACCGCAGGGCATCGTCGTACCGCCCCGCTCGCAGGTAGGTGGTGACCAGGTCTATGCGATGGGACAGCGGGTCCAGGAGATAGGCGCGCTGCTGCATCTCGATGGCCTCGTCGTAGCGCTCGAGCGAGGACAGCAGCAGCCCGTAGAAATCGTAGGCATCACCGCTGTTCGGGTTGAGCTCGATGGCCCGCTTGAGCTCCGCCTCCGCACCGGCCCAGTCGTAGTCGCTAACGTACTTGAGGTGGCCCAGGACCGCGTGCGCTTCGGCGAGCTGGGGGTCGAGCTCGAGCGCCCGCGCAACCGCCGTGCGGGCCCGCTGGAACGCCTCGTTGGCCGGCAGCGAGCCCGCCACCGCAAGGCCGAGCTCGAGATATACCCAGGCAATCGTCGCGTGGGCCAGGGCAAAGCCGCTGTCCCGCTTGACGGCTTCGTCCAGGTGCTTGAGCGCCAGATTGGAGCTCACCTGGGTCCACCGGGTGAGGCAATGCTTGGCCTGGAGATAGAGCTGGTAGGCCTGGACATCGTCGGTCGGCTCCTTATTGAGCCGGCTCCGCTCATCGTGCGTGAGCTCCGCCTCCAGCGCGCCGGCGATCTGGACCGCCACGTCGGTCTGGATCGCGAAGATGTCGGTGAGGTCGCGATCGTAGGTCTCGGACCAGCGGTGCCGGTCGGTGTCCGCGTCGATGAGCTGCGCGACGATGCGTACCCGGCTGCCGGCGCGCCGAACGCTGCCTTCGAGCAGGGCGCCGACATCCAGGGTCACTCCGATCTCGCGCAGGCTCTGGTCGCGCTGCTTGAACCGCATCACCGAGCCGCGGCCGATGACGCGGAGCGACCGGATCTTGGACAGCTGCGCGATGACGTCCTCGGTAATCCCGTCGGTGAAGAACTCGTTTTCGGGGTCAGGGCTCAGGTTGGCGAAGGGAAGCACGGCGACCGACGGCAACCGGGTGGGCCGCGGGGCCACGGCCGCCGTGCCGGCCAGCGCATCCGCGAACGCCGCCATGTGCGGGAACCGTTCCCCGGGGTCGACCGCCAGGGCCACCGCGATCGCGTCGTCCACCGCGGCCGGTACCGCGGGACGGACCCGCCGGATGCGCGGCGGCGGCTCCGAGAATCGCCGCGCGATGACGCTCCGGGCGCTGGTCGCCATGTGCGGCGGCGCGCCCGCCAGCAGCTCGTACAGGACGCAGGCCAGGCTGTACACGTCGCTCCGCGCGTCGAGCGTGCGCTCGCCCGCCGCCTGCTCGGGGCTCATGTACTCGGGCGTGCCCACCATCAGGCCGGTCTGGGTGAGCCGCTCCTGCTGGTCGCCGGCCGCGAGCGCGATGCCGAAATCCGTGACCATCGCCTCGCCCTCGTGGAGCAGGATGTTCTCCGGCTTGATGTCCCGGTGGATGAGGCCGTGTGTGTGGGCGTGCTCCAGCGCGGAGGCCACCTGCCGCACCAGCCGCAGCGCCTCGTCGACCGAGAGCTGTCCCCCGGCCATGAGCCGCTGCCGGAGCGAGCCTCCGCGGACGTGCGGCATGACATAGAACAGTCGGCCGCCGGCCTCGCCCGAGTCATGGAGCGGAAGGATGTGGGGATGGTTGAGCGCCGCGGCCACCCGGATCTCCCGGATGAACCGGTCGGGGCCGAGCACGGCGCCCAGCTCGGCGCGAAGCACCTTGACCGCCACCTGGCGGCCGTGCCGCAGGTCGTCGGCGAGGTAGACGGTGGCCATGCCTCCATGGCCGAGCTCGCCGAGAATGGCGTAGCGGTCGCCGATCATTCCGGTCATGGAAGGCTGGGGCATGCTGGGGTGGGTGTCAGGCTCGGGCGACCTTCGCCACGGTGTCCCACGTCCGCGTCGTGACGGTCTTGCCGAACGTCCGCTCGATGAGCGTCATGAACACCGGACCCTTGGACGTCGGGAGATACGCGCTGTAGACCTCGCGCCCGATCACCGCGAGGAGCCTTGCATTGTCCTGCTCGATCGGCAGCTCGAGGCGCGCGCCCGGCCGCTGCCGCAGGAAGGTGACGATGCGTTTGGCCACGGGGCTCACCTTGAACGTCTGATAGGGGTCGCTGGCAAGGATCGCACGCAGGGCCTCGACCGGCCGCACGATGGTAAAAAAGGCCTGGCCCAACTGCTCCACCATCGCGCCCTCGGCCGCGCGCTCGAGGGTTGTCTCCGAGGCGCGCCGGGCCTCGAACACGACGTTGCCGCTCGCCAGCACCGTCCTCACCTCCCCGAAGCCGGCCGACTCGAATGCCCGCTTGAGCTCGGGCATCTTCGCGTTCATCGGGCTCACGCCCCGGAGGAACGCGGCATAGCGGGGCATGACCGACTAGCGAAGCGCGCCGCCCCGCTCCCGCCGGGCGACGACGAGACGATACACCGGATAGCTCAGCGCCAGCAGCACCATCGACTTCCAGCTGTTGCTCCAGTCGCTGACCGCGGCCCCGATCAGAAACGCGATCGAGCCGATGGCCGCGACCCCTGTCGTCAGCGGATAGCCGGGCACCCGCCACGGCCGGGGCGTGTGGGGCTCCTTCCGCCGCAGCGCGAACACGCTGAGAAACGAGAGCAGATAGTTCACCACGAAGAAGAACGCGCACAAGGCCAGGACGGTGTTGAACGTGCCGGTGGCGATGAACCCCGCGGCGATCCCGATGGTGGTCCAATGCGCCATGCTTGGCGTGCCGCCGGGATTCACGGTGTCGAACGCCGCGGGCAGCAGGCCGTCGCGGCTCATGGCCAGGATGATCCGTGGCGCCATCAGCACGCAGGCGTTCATGCCGCTCAGGATCGCGAGCAGCACCAGCAACCGGATGACCGTATCGCCCTCGCCGCCGAACAGCGCCTTGCCCGTGCTGGCGGCGACGAACGGATCCCCGGCCATCCGGCCGATCCCCAGCACGCGCACGAACGCGACGTTCACCAGCACGTAGATGAGGATCACCAGCAGCACGCCCAGCACCATGGACCGCGGAATGTTGCGGCCGGGATTCCGGACCTCCTCGCCAAAGTAGAGCGGGCCGGTCCAGCCGTCGTAGGTGTAGATCACGGACTGGAGCGCCAGCACCACGGCGGTGGCCAGGGCCGCGCCCGAGGGCAGGGCCGCCGGCACGCTCCCGAGGGCGGGGACGGGCAGCAGCAGCGCGGCGGCGATCAACGCGCCGAACGCCAGCGCCTTGATCGCGCTCAGCACCTGCTGGGCCAAGTCACCGATCCGGATTCCCCGCCACAGCAGCAGCCCGAACACCACCACGAGCACGATCCCGGCGGGCGTGCGGCGTCCGGCCAGCGCCGGCACCAGAGGCTCGAGGTACTCGGTGAACACTATCCCGCCGAGCGCGATCGGCGCGCAGGTCGAGATCCAGTCGCTCCATCCGACCACGAACCCGGCGTACTCTCCGAGCCCGCGGCGTACGAACGGATACTGCCCGCCGGACCGCGCGACCATGGCGCCCGGCTCGGCCAGCGAGATCGCCCCGAGCAGCGCGTAGAGGCCGCCCACCACCCAGGCCCCGATAAAAAGCGGCTCGCTGGGCAGGCGCGCCGCCACTTCCCCCGGGGTCCGGAGGATGCCGACGATGATGGTGTTGCCGATGAGGACCGCGATGCCGAAGGAGACGCCGAGAATCTGGAGCAGCTTGCCGCGCCCGGCAGCGGCGATCACGCGGGGCGCGAGGACCGGCTCGATCGCTTTTTCAGGAGCCGCCACCGAAGTACCGCCCATGGGCTGAGGGTAGGCGCGGGAAGAGAGTGCCGCAAAGGTACGAGTCGCTGGGCTTGCCGTCGAGTCTCCGCCTACGGCGTCTCGCTCAACGTCGGCCCGTACACGTACCCGATCACCTTGCCCTCGAGGGCCACCCGCCACCATCCGCTCCGGAGCGAGTCCACCAACACGGTGTCACCCGGCAGCAGCACCGCCGAGAGATCGGATTTGACGCTCCTCCGCGCGTGTACCTTGGTCCAGGTACGCGCCACCCGGCTCACCGCGTCGGCGCTCGGCACCGAATCGGGGACCGGCGGCGGCGGGGCCGGCGTCACGAACGGTGCCGCGGCCCGGGTCTCGATCGCCATCGGCGTCTCCGCGCGCAACTCGGCAACGGCGGTGGCGTCTGGCTCGCTCGACCAGCCGCGGTGGATGAGGAATGCCGCCGCCGCCGCTGCCACGAGGACGAGGGCCCCAAGCCCGACACCCGATCGCAGTCGCCCGCGATTCGGGGGCGACTCCCGGCGCACCGGCTCGTTGACCAGCTCCTGGCCGCACGCGGGACAGCGCGTGGCGATACTCAGCGCGCGCTTAGCGCAGGCGGGGCACTCTCGGTAGGTCCGTCCCATCCTCAGTATAGTTGCTGCGGGTACGCGGGCAGGCCAGTCGCTGGCCGTATCGGTCACCCCGGTTTGCAAAGTCCAGGCCCTGGCTGACCTCAGCCTTGGCGTGGGCCGGAGCCGGCCCCTTTGGCGGCGGCCAGCACTCGCTCCGACAATCGCTTATCTCCAATCCTGGCCTCCCAGACGCCGAACTCGTCGGTCGGCCCAACCCACTGAAGCTGCTCGACGTGCTGAAACAACGGCGCGTCGGTTCTGAGCGTGGCGAGGTGTTTGAACAACAACGCCTGCTCGCGCTCCGAACCCAGGATGTTGTCCGGAAAGCTCTCGATCGGGCCATGCCGGTTGAGCAGCCGGGCCGCCGTTGCCCGCCCGATCCCGTCGATGCCAGGGTAGCCGTCCTGGGGGTCTCCCACCAGAGCCAGCAGGTCAGGAATGAGGCTGGGGTCGACGCCGAACTTGAGGCGCACCCCCTCGGCGTCGCGGATTTCCTTGGCCCGCCGGTCCACCTGCACCACTCGATTGCCCTGGACGCACTGGGCCAGATCCTTGTCGTTGGCCCAGATGCATACCTGCTCGACGCGTTCGTCCTGGGCCGCGATCCGCGCGGCTGAGGCCAGCGCATCGTCCGCCTCCAACTCGACCATCGGCCACACCACGACGCCCATGGCTGCCAGCGCCTCCTCCAGCGGATGGAACTGCGCCGCCAGCGCCCGCTCGATGCCTTCTCCGGTCTTGTACTCGGCCCAGATCTCGTTTCGAAACGACTCGATCACGTGATCGGTTGCCACCCCCAGGTAGCTCGCGCCGCCTTCGATCATCTCGAGCACCGTGTGCAGCACGCCGGCCACCGCTCCCAGCGGTTTGTCCTTGCCCTTGTTGAAACGACGCTGGCCGTAGAAGTGCCGGAACAGCTCGTAGGTGCCATCGAGGAGGTGGACGACCATGGCGGGGCGGAGCGGCAGTCCGGCGGGAAAGGGGAAAAGGGAAAGTACTGGTTGTGGGGGGGAAGGGATAGGTGACGTACACCGTGAGCGATGGTCCGCGACGGAGTGACCCGCGCGTCTCGCTTGACGAATCGGGGATCGGTCCGCACCATTGGCACATCCCCAACATCGAGGCACCCTCATGCCACTCTCGGCCGGCCGACGTATGGGCCCGATACTCCAGGCGTTCGCCGGCGCGGCAATGGTCGCGATCTGCTCCTGGTCTTCCGCCGCCGCACAAGCCGGCAAGAACGCCGCAACGCCCAAGCTGTCAGCCGACATGGAGCAGGTACGCGCGGGACTGGACAAGTATCAGGATCCCATCGCCGCAGTCCATGACGGGTACCTGTCCAGCCTGGCTTGCGTGGAATATCAGAAGGGGCAGGAAGGCCACATGCAGTACACGCCGGGCGGCATGGGCGTGCATTTCATCAACCTGGGGGCGATCGGCCCGAAGCTGGATCCGGCCAAGCCGCAGGTACTGATCTACGAGCCGGTGGGTGATCGGCTCCGCCTGGCGGCGGCGGAATGGTTCGTGCCGACCCAGGTAGCCGGTGGCGTTCGCCCGAAAATCTTCGGCCAGGAGCTGCAGGGCCCCATGGAGGGACACGAGCCACTCCAGCCCCAAGGCCTGCACCACTACGACCTGCACGTGTGGCTGTGGAAGGAAAATCCGGCGGGGATGTTCTCGCCGACCAACCCGGCGGTCACCTGTCCCAAGGGGAGCTACTCGTTTACGGAGAAGGCGCCGAAGATCGTGGAGGCGTCGGCCAAGTAGCGCGTGGGTTCGCTCTGGCTGGCTGCCATGGGCCCCTTAGTGCCCAGCCGCTCCATTCAGGCCCGCGACGATCAGGAGTGCCCCGCCCACCGCTACCAGATCCTCCGCCAGGGCGACAACCGTGTCGGGTACCTCGAGCGCGGGTACGAGTCGCACGCGGGCGTTGTACCCGGCCAGGGTCCCGGCCACCGCCCCGATGGCGCCGAGCACGGCGCCCGCGGCAAGCGACCCCGCAGCGCCGGCGGTGATCGCCCCGCCCGACATCGCTCCAGACACGATTCGTGCGACGAAGGGGCCCGGCCTGGTCCGGGCCGGCGTGCGCGGCAGCTTGTCCGCCACCAGCTCGCCGAGCGCCAGCACCGTGAACACCCAGGCGGTAACCGGCAGTCCGAGGAACGAGAGCGGCGTTCCATCGAGCCGAAGCAGGCCGAGCCGGGCGGCCCAGGCGACGAAGGCCGGCGCGGTCATGGTGCGCAGGCCGGCGATCGCGCCGATGAGGAAGGCCGCGACGAGGGGCGTCATGGGCCTGCTGGCTACGCCCCGCTCACGGCCGGAGCCGCCGGCCGGAACTCCGCGTCATTGTCGGCGTATCCCCACATGAACGGCGGCTCGACGCCGCATGCCCGCGCGTAGCAGTACAGCTGTCCCCGGTGGTGCATGAACTCGTCGCTCAGCACGTGGAATGCCACCGAGCCGGGCCAGACCGATTTCCACGGGGTCGGCACCATGGCCGCGAGCTCGGCGTCGCCGATCCGCTTGACCGCCGCGTCCGCCCGCTCGAAGCACTCCCGCGCAAACGCGATGAGCGCCGCCTTGCCGCCCAACCGCGCCGCGGTGTCGGCCTCGCCCGCCTCGTCGGCAGTGATCTCGCCCTTCGCGACGCCTTCCGCGATGTCGCGCACGATGGTCCCCGAGACGTGGACGCTCAGCTCAGCCGGCGTGCGCATCCCCGCGACCGCAACCGTGGTGTAGCGGTCCTCGGGAATGGCTTCCAGCAGCCGAAGGTACACGCCGTATTTCTGGCGGAATTGGTCCCACATCTGTTCGAGCGCGGCCTTGTCCATGTACGGCTCCGGAGGAAGGAGGCCGGAACATGAGCCCGTGGCAGGAGGGAGGCAAGAGCAGGGGGAGCGGGAACAGCACACCACTCTATTCCGGTGTG
>Ga0308175_100001785_pt1 | contig 14567 bp, 11 predicted proteins | sample PhyCR1_3_FD_203893 | JGI IMG/M metagenome (GOLD analysis project Ga0308175, IMG submission 203893) | Soil microbial communities from UC Gill Tract Community Farm, Albany, California, United States - DLSLS.C.R1 | ecosystem: Environmental > Terrestrial > Soil > Agricultural land | place: USA...
CGGTTGCAGGATTCAATGGCAAGGCGAGCTTCGTCTCGGAGAACTACGGCGAATCGAAGCTGGCGAAACGCTTTGGAGTGAAGCGCTATCCCGCGATCTTCGTCGATGACGTGCTGGTGGCGACGCCCAACGACTTCGGCTTCTACGGCAAGGGGGAGGCGGGGGAGGCGAGGTCCGGCGGACGCTACGCGCCGATCCGGAAGGCGGCGAGCCAGGAGCGATTCCGCGCCGACCTCACGCGGATGATCGGGCTGATCCTCTCCGGACGGAAAGACGCCGCCCGCGCGCAGGCCGCGCCGGCGAAAGCGGACGAGGTCCATGCGTTCCCCGACGTCCGGCTCACCGATCTCGACGGCAAGACCTTGACGCGCAAGGATCTCGCCGGACGCGTCGTGCTGGTCGAATTCTGGGCCACCTGGTGCCCTCCCTGCCAGGGCGCGCTGAGCTGGCTGGGAGAGCTCAAGAAACGATATGGGGACCGCCTCGCGGTCGTCACCGTCGCGATCGAATCCGAGGAGACCGGAATTCGCCAACGGGCGGCCGAGCTCAAGGTCCCCTTCACCTGGGTGAAAGGCACGCCGGAGATCGGCCGGGCCTTCGGCGACGTGACCGCGGTGCCGACGCTCCTGGTATTCGACGGCCAGGGGCGCACCGCCGACGTCTACTTCGGCGCGCCGCCCACCCTGCACAAGGAGGCCGAGGCGAAGCTCGCCTCGCTCCTCAAGTAGAGCCTTCGATTCCGGGCAGCGGCCGCCGGGCTGCCCGGATCTCCCCCTCCAAGCACGCGGTTACGCTCTCGACCAGTCCAGAAGGCGAAGATCAGCTTTCCGGCTCTTGCCGGCATCTTCCCCATAGTTGCCGGCGCAGCACCGCATGAGCTCGCGGGGGAGCCGGTTGCGTGGCGGAGGGTTTGGGGCGAGAATATAATCAAATCATGCGAGCTTCTGCCTTGCGCCGGCTCCGTTGGCAACTGGCCTGCCTGATCCTGGTCTACTTCTTCGCCGGCGCGGCGAGCCAGAAGCTGGTGCCGGGCGTGGACGAGATCATCCCCTTCTTCGGCTGGTCGCTCTTCTCCAAGGTGCCGAACGAGGAAAGCCGGTACACGCTCCTCGTCCATCGCCATGAGGCGGAGATTCTCGAGCCGCCGGTCTCCTTCCTTCACGCCCCGGATACGATCGTCACCGGCAACCGCTACGTCGGCCGCAAGGTCATCCAACGGCTCGGCCGAGCGGTCGAGCGGGGTGAGACGGCTCGGGTCGGTGATCTGCGGCGGCTCGTCGAAGAGAGCTACCTGAGCGGCCGGGTACGCTACGAGCTCGTCTTTGAGCGCTACGATCCGGTGCGGAAGTGGAAGACCGGCGCCAACTTCGAACAGCGCAGCCTCGGGCAGTTCACGAGCGGGGAGGGGCTCTGAGGCGGCGGAGCCGCGTCGAGGCGTGGGTGGCCTTCTTCCGCCCGGCGCACGCTGGCTCCGCGACCCTCCTCCTGTCGCGCGATCGCTTCGTCGCCGCCCAGACCCTGGTCGCGGCCTACTATGCGGTCCTGTTTTTCTTCGCCGCGGGGGAGCTGTTCTCCTGGCGAGACTACCTGAGCTCGGGCGGCCTGGCGCCTCGCTGGCCGGTCTTCTGGCTGCGCTTCGTCGATCCCAAGGCGGGGATCGCCGCGATCCTGTGGCTCCATCTCCTCGGCGGGATCCTCGCCGTGACGCTGTCCCGGTACCGGTGGGCCCGGATCGTGATCTTCGTCTCCCTGCTCGAGCACATGGCGCTCAAGTTCTCGTTCGGCGCGGTCAACCACGGGGATCATCTCGGCGTTCTCATCGGCTTCGTGTTGATCTTCCTGCCCGCCGGCTGGGGGGCCCGCGGCGAGGCCGGCCGCAAGGTGCGCGCGGCGACCCTGCTGGTCTTTTCGGGCGCGCAGGCCATGATCCTGCTGACCTACAGCATGGCGGGGATGTGGAAGGCCGGAGGGGTTCTCCAGCAGTGGATCATGGGAGAGTCTTTCACCTATCTCCACCCGGCGGGCCTGGCCCGCCAGGTCGCCGCGAAGATGATCGAGGACGACTCCGCGAGCGTTCTCGGGCCCTGGCTGGTCGAGCATCCCTGGATCGGCTGGCTGCCGGGGATCGCGGCGATCTATCTCGAGCTCTTCGCCCTCTGGGTGGTCGCTCGCCCCTCTCTGCACCGGGCCTGGGGGCTGGGGCTCGCCCTCTTGCATCTCGGCACCCATCTGGTCATGGGCATCGGCTTTCCCCAGAACACCCTCTGGCTGGCCCTGTTCCTGGTGCTCTCTCCCTTTCGGCCCAGCGAGCCGAGCTGGCGTCAGGCGGCCGGCGATCTGCCGGTCCTCGGCGCATGGCTGCGGCGTTAGGCAGCCAGCCGTTCCCCCTACCCCCGCCCCGACCGTTGCCTGGACTCCGCCAGCAGATTGCAGAAGAGCTCCCCCTGCTCGAGGGCGTCGTCCAGCGCCACGTGACGGTGCCGCTTCGGGCCGAACCAGCGCCGGGGCATCGTTTTTTTGGTTGTGGCGCGGTAGTCGGTGCCGAGGACGGCCATAGCGAAGGTCTTGATGTCGACGGCGGAGAAGGAGAAGGGGCTGCGGCCGGCGAAGCGGATCAGGTACCAGTAGATGAACAGGAAGTCGAACCCCGCTGGATAGCCGACGAAGACCGGCGTGCCCGGTAGGGCTTCGAGCCACGCGACGTAGCCTGCCATCGCTTCGCCAGGTGGCCGGAGGTCCTGCCGGCAGGAGTGCCACGCCTCGGGCTGGCGGGCCCACCAGGCCATCGTGTCGGGATGGGACGAGGCCCCCTCCAGCGTCTCCAGGTTGACGGTGAACGTATCGATCAGCGTCTTATCGTTACGGTAGGCCGCGGAGCCGAAGCTGAGCATCGAATAAGGACCGGGGATGGGGCCGTCGGTCTCGACGTCGGTGCTGACGTAGATCTCCATCAGACGATCTCCTCCAGTGCCTTGGTGATATCCCTCCGCACCCATCGCGTCAGGCTGGCGGCACCGATCTTCCGCATCGCGGCGTTCCAGTCTCCCCGGCTGCCCGGCGGGCGCAGGCGCCGGCAGCGGCTGCCGCCGAGACTCGCCGCGAAGCCGCGGGCCGATCTCTCGCCGGGGCGGTTGCCGTCAAAGGCCAGCCAGACCTCGCGGCCTCGGGCGAGCCCGGGCAGCCAGTCCACCCAGCGGCCGATCGTCGCCACGCAAGGGAGGCCGGCGGCGGCGAGCGACAGGGCGTCGAAGAGCCCCTCGACGAGGACCAGCGGCTCCGCGAGCAGACCGTCCAGCACCGGGAACACGCCGCCGGAGCGGCCGAGCGTGAACATCTTTCCCTCGCCGCGCCGGTCGTGCAGGTGGCGGCCATGGACCGCCCTCAGCTCGCCTTCGGGTCCGGTGAGCCGCGCCAACACCGCGGGCCTGCGGTTCAGATCGCCCGTGAACCGGACCCCCGCGGCCGCGGCGATCTCAAGCGGCACCCGCCGCCGCTCGAGGTAGGCCTCGGCCGCCGTCCCCACGAGAGGCACGGACCGGCGCCAGAGGTCCTCCGGGCCTTCTCCCGTCTCCGTCAGGCGATCGGCGTCGGGAGGGAGCATCCACATGGCGTGGCAGTCTACCCCCCGACTGGATCTGCTCAACACCTGCGGCTACGGGTTGCCGTCTTTCATCGCAGTCTGGCCCGGGTTGTCGACGTGCTGATACGTGTCGACCGACAGGCTTTCAGCTCCGCCCATCGCGAAACGCAGGTCTTTCTCCTGAACGGGCACGGCTCTCTGGCGGTCTGGCTTCCGGCTCTTGTCCATGTGTGCCTCCTTTGGAAAGGTCTGGCCGATTCTACTCGGCCCCTCCTGATCCTTCCTAGAAGCACTCAGGGCTCATCGTTCCCGCCATGAGCCCGCAGGCTTGCGGCCGCTGCTCGCGCGCTCTCCGCTTCCGCCGGCAGGCCGAGCTTGATGTAGAGCTCGCGGGCGCGGTCGAGGTGGGCTCGCGCGTCGTCGAAGAGCTTGCGGACGTAGGCCACCTGGCCGAGGCCGAGCTCCGCCGCGGCTTGCGCGGCGGGAGCAGGAGCGCCCGTCAGGGCCTGACGATACTCGCGGTCGGCGAGCGCGGCCAGACCGACGGTCAGGTAGAGGTCTCCCAGGGTCACTCGGGCTTCGGGTATCTCCTGAGCTTGCAGCGCCTCCTCATAGCTGGCAATGGCATCGGTGTATAGCCCGTGCCGGGCATAGGTCCCTGCGGTCAGAAGAAGGCGGCTCGCCTTGTCCAGGGGGAGCGTGGCGATCTGGCGCAGGTTTTCCTGCAAATTTCGCTGATCGTCGATCGACAAGAGATGGATCTCGTAGATCTCGCGGACCTGACGCAGCGGAGCGGTCAAGGTCTGGCGAGAGCCGAATTTCAGAAAGACAGATTTTTCAGGCTCCAGCGCTGGCCACTTGCCGGAAGGTGTCCAGGAGCAGACCTCGAGACCGCGCCAGGAGCCCGAGCCGTGGCCGCACTGGAGGCCGTCCGCCGCCAATCGGATCGAGGTCCCGACAGGGCCTCGGATCTCGATCTCATACTCTACGGCGGCCGGTGCTCGCGTCCAGACGAGGCGGGGGAAGGCATCCAGCACCGCTGTGTTGCGGGGGCTCAAGAGGATCGGGCCGAGCCCCACATCCACGTTCCGTGTCTCGAGCTCGAGCAGCAGGGCTCCGTTCCTGGGGAGGATTCTTCCCGCGTACGACGCCAGGTTCCGATAGGAGCTTTCCGGGAGTGGAAGGCCTCTCCCGCAGGCGGTTGCGTCGAGGGCCCAGTCCCGCGGCCCTGTGAGGCTCACCAGCGTCTCCGTCGAGCAGATCAAGGTCACCTGGGCCCCGGTGGGCACATGGACGACCTCTCCTCGGCTGATGATCTGGCGTTGCGCCGCACGGCGCACGGAACGAAATTCCGCCCGGCTTTCCGGGGAGAGGGTCACCTGACCGTCGATCTGGGTGAGGACGGCGGTCAGATCCGCGGGCTTCTGCGCGGTGCCCGGGCTCGCCAGGAGAAAGAGGAGGGCTCCGATGCGCCTGGGATCGATCAAGGTCATGGGGTACACCTCTGTTGCTGCGCCAAGACCGTCGCGTCCTTCGCGAAGGGGCTCAGCAGGCGCGGATCGAATACCTTGAAATTTTTCAGCGCTGCGCAGGTCTCGGTGGGGCGGCCTGCCATGGCCTGGGCGACTGCCAGCCAGTAGGTGGCCTCGGCCTTCCCAGCAGGGTCGGCGGGAGAATAGAGTGACAGAGCCGTTTCCAGATGGAGGATCGTCTCTTCCGGATGTCCCTCGGCGAGGGCCACCCTGGCGAGGTTTTTGTGGAGCTTCGCCAACGTGCGGTCGCGGCTCAGGCCCGCTTCGAAGGCCTTGCGGGCCTCGGCCGGACGATCGAGCTCGAGATAGACGTTGCCGAGCTCATTGTAGGCGTACGCATAACCCGGATCGATCTCGATCGCGCGCAGCAGACTCGGAAGAGCTTCCTCGTAGCGCTTCTTGCGCGCCAGCAGGTTGCCGAGGTTGTAATGATGGACGGCCTCCCCGGGGGCTGCTCTCACCGCTCCTTGAGCATGCGCGAGGGCCGCCTCGTCGTCGCCGAGCTGCGTTTCCACGATGGTCAGATCTCCCAGCACCGTGGCGTCGTTCGGATCGAGGTCCAGAGCGGATTGGAAGGCTTTTCGGGCCTCTTCCTTCCTGCCGAGCTCCAGAAGGCCGATTCCGTCATTGGTCAGCCGTGTCACCTCGGCGATGCTTCGCTCCCGAAGCCACCCCGAAGCGAGGATCCAAACCAGCGCGAGGGCCACGGTAAAGCCCGCCAGAAGAGCGGCGCGGCGGGCCCAGGCCGTCGAGCGGGGAGCGAAGAGCATTCCGTCCGGACCGCGCAGGAACAGGGAGGGGACCGCCCAAACGCCGTCCCCCGGCTCGGCGCGCTGGATCGCGAGACGGCCTTCGGTCATGGCCGCTTCGATAGGATCTCCGGCCGCCAGCCGCTGATAGAACGTGCGACTGAAGGCCACGGCCGCGAGGTCCGACACGGGCCCGCTCATCGCCACGACGGCGGGCACGCCGCCCATCACCAGAGAGGAGGCCACTCCGGCGAACGGGCTCGGCCCATGTGTCCCGACGGCCTCCGCCGTATGGCAGGCGTTGAGGACGACGAGACGCAGCGATTCGAAATCGTGGAGCAACTGGGCCAGGCGCCGTCCCTCCAGGGGCTGGCCGGTGCCGTCGTATCGCTCGAAAAGGAGCGCTCCCTCGCCGCTCTTGGCGTCGAACGTCCCGTGCCCCATGAAGTGGAGGATGTGAAAAGGCGCCGCCAACAGGGCTTCCCTCAGCTCTTCCACTCCTCCGCGGTCCAGGAACACGATCTCGACCTTCTTCTCCTGGCCTTTCCAGGCCGCTTCGAGGTGCGCCCGCTCCCGCGCCACCGCGAGCGCGGGGCCATCCGCCGGGCTCGCCGCCACGGCGAGAATCCGCAATCGGCGGGGGTGGGCGATCGCCGGCCGCCGCTCCCGATGGGCCTCCAGGGAGCGGACGACCGGGGTACGCCGGCTCAGACAGAGAAAGTCTTCCGTCTCGGGGCGGCAGAGCAGCTCCCAGGGAAGCTTCTGGAGAGAGGCCGATTCAGGGCGCCGCGGATCGATCGCAATGTCGATCCGCAGGCCTTGCTGTTGCCCCCGAAGGCTTCCCAGGCTGGCGTGGAACAGGCTGCCGACCTCATCTCTGAACAGCGACCGAAAGAGCTCCTTTCCCGCGTCGATCGCCGGTGCCTTCCGGATCGAGCGGGGAGTGGCCACGTCTCGGCTCTCGCCCACCCGGTCCGGCCCGGGCTCAACCCCTGCCCAAGGCGTCTCACCGGTCCGAAGGACCTGAAACGTCCCCTGCCCTTCACCCTGCGGCGACCGTACGGAAACGGCATACGAGCCTCCGGAAGAAGGCTCGATGCGCAGCGAGAAGCTCTCATATTTCATCAGTGTTTCGAGGCCTTGTCCCGGCGCACGTACGCCAGAGGCAGATTCATGTCGAAGCCCTGCTCACTGTAGGAGGGATGCTGCTCCCCGTCCGTCTCTTCCGGTACCTTGGTCCGGACGTAGTCGACGAGCTCGCCGGCGGTGACCACTCCGTCCGCGGGGTTGTCGTCCGCCGCGCCGCCAAGGCCGAGGAGGATCGAGTTTGTGAACACCCCATGAGCGAGCTTCGCCGTTTCCAGCGAGCTCTCGTGGGCCTGGCTCGCCGTCACCACCAGCCGTCCCTTTTTCTTGGCCAGCACCTCGAGGTATTTATTGAAGAAATTGAGGTTCTTGCCGTCCTTCGGGCCGCCCCGTTCCAGCGCCGCCCCACTGTGGCAGGTATCGGCGAAGACCAGGATGCGCTGGGCGCGAATGGTGTAGTCCATGACGTTGCCCAGGTCCCACATGGGAATCGCCGTTCCACCCAGATTTCCGGCCTGGGAATCGTGAGCCAGGAAGAAGTAGTTGTCGGGATTGGTCGCGTCCTGCACGCCGTGCCCCGCCAGGAAGATCAGGACCATGTCATCCGGCTGGGTTCCGGCCAGGAAGCTGAAGAGCGCGGTGCGGATTTCCTGATAGGTTGCGTGCTGATTGCTGAGGAACCGTACCCGGTCAGGGTTGAATTTTACCTGATTGATCAGGAAATCACGGATCGCCTCGGCGTCGCGGTCGGCATACTGGAGGTTGCGGCCTTTCTCCCGATAATTGGAAATCCCGATGACGACCGCCCACTTTTCGCCGACCACGGCGGTGGGTGCGCTGGGGGCCCGCCGGTAGATCCTGTAGGTGCTGCGGGAGAGGGCCGTGTATCCGTGCATCACCTCGACGTCCAAGCGGTTCTGCCCCAGTTGGAGCTCCACGTTCCCCTCCAGCGTCGGCAGGCCCTGGGCGGCGGCCTTCTCTCCTTTGCCCTTGGATCCACTGCTCCAACTGCCCACGGAGAATGTCCTCTCGGAGCCATCCTCGCCCGCCCAATGGACCTGCAGCGACACCGATTCCTCCCGGTGTGGAAAGCGTGCCTGAAGAAAGATTCGGTGGGCCGTCGTGACTCCCTTGTCGAGCTTGCTCAGCCGGCCATCCTCGAGCTCCTCCAGCACCACCAGCCCTTCCGCGCCCATCTCCGCTTGAGCCAGCGAGCCCTCACCCTTCGATAGAAGTTGATGGTCCTGCCATGCCTGTGGTTCCTTTGGGGGCGCAATGACCCATTTGGCGTACAGCGGGTCGGCCCCAGGCTTGGGCACGACCTTGATCTCCACCGTGTTGTCCTCCGCGCTCAAGGAGTAGTAACGCCCCTGATTGAGCGAGAGATCGATGTCGCAGAGCACCTCGTCCTGGCGGGCTCTGATTGTCTGGACGAGCCCGGTGCCAAAGGTGTTGATCTTCGGAAAAGCCTTGTACACCCTGGCCATCGGGATGTGCAGGACGAGGCGCCGGATCTTATCGGGCTCGGGGACGCGCAGGATTCCAGGTGCGTATCTCCGTCCGCCGAGGTCCGGGAGCTCAAGCTGTATGGCGCCCGGCGAGAAGGTCGCTTCGGTACCCCCGCTGAGAGCGGTGGACATCCACATTCCAGCCAGCGCCATTCCCAGCCAGACGGTCCAGGTAAGGGTCCGCAAGGAGAGACTCCTTCTACTTTTTCTTGGAAGGTTGTGCATCCGCTGGCCGGATGTTGCCGTCGACCTTCTCATCTACCAAGAGCTGGTACGGCGCCTCGGAGCTCACGTTGTTGACCTTGAAGGCGATCCAGCCACGGTCGCCGGTCAGGTCGAGGTAGTCGTAGACAAACGGCATCTCCCGCGGAAGCTCCCCTCCCGATTTCCGCTGGTAGAGCACGACGTAAGTCCTGAGGGCCTTCTGGATCTCGGGATAGCGTTGGGGATCCTGGCGGCTCAACAGCTCGACCGCATACTGGAGATAGGCCTCGGGGAATCTGTGGCGCACTGCGTCGAACTCCATGGCAGACTTGAGATAGCTGGAAGCCCGGGAAATGTCCTCCTCGGTGCGGCCCACGGTTCGGTAAAGCACCCCGAGACCATACATGGTGAGCGGATCGTCCGTACGCACAGAGGCGGTCTCCTCGAGGTTCTTGCGTGCGATGATGAATAGGTCGCTCTTCAAAGCCAACAGACCGTTGTCTCGTTTGAGCTCCGACATGAGCTGACTGTAGCGCGGCGAGGACATTTGGAATCCTTTGCCGTTGAGGATCTGAGCGACGACCGGCTGATAGGGACCGCGGAGGAGCTCTTGGATCTTGGCGGAACGCTGTGGCAGATCTCCGGCGTCGCCGAAGGCCAACTGGGCCGCGGCGCCACTACGGTGAATGATGTCTCCGACCTTCGCCATGAGAGTCGGTACCTCGCGGACATCAAAGCCGTGTTGAAGCAGAACTTGAGCCGCGAATTGATCAGATTCGACCTGGATCTCCTTCATAAAGCGATGATTCCGAAAAGACGCGGCGGCGTCGAGCCCCTTTTCAGTTCCCAATCCTCCTAGATAGGCTCCTGAAGCCACGTTGAAGACGTTGAGCAGATCGGCCTTGCCGCCACCCAGGAGGCCGCCGGCCAGAGCACCCGCCACCTTTCCAAGCTTTTTGATCCTCTCAGCCCTCTCCTCCCATTTCTCCTGCTCAATAGCCTGTTTGACATGGTGGGCGAGCATGACGTGACCGGCTTCGTGCATGAGAAGAAAGGCGAGCTGCGATTCATTATCGAGAAGCGATATCATCCCAGTGCTTAGAAAGACCGTTCCGGTGCTCAGGGTGTCGGCATAGGGAAGAGGATCCTCGACAATCTTGAAGCTGATCGGAATGTTGTCCAAAGCCTCATTAGGTATGAGCGATTGTCCCAGCCGGTTGACATAGGCCTGTAGACTGGGATTGGGGTAAAGAGCTTTCTCGTTACGCTTCAATGCGGTCTGCGAGTCCTCTATCACCATCTTCGCCAGACGCTCTCTGACCTTCTCCTGAAAATCCTCATCCTCTTTACTGATCACGGTATCCGGGTCACGCTCGCGCAGGAGGCTGCTGAGATCGAGCGTTCCGTTGGCTTGGGCTCGCGCGCTGGATGGCGCCAGGAACAGGAGGGATACGACGGCCAGGGCGAGGAGAATTTCTTGGCGTCTTTGTCTCATGAGCATGACTCCTTTGGGCGTTCCAGTTAGCAGCCGCGGTGCTCGGAAGATTCTCCAGACGGGACCGTCTAAGGGCCCGCGCCTGGGTTCCAGGACCTCGGCAGCGACTCTTTTCCTAGAGACACCGTCGCAGCCAAATGTGGGGTGCGGTCCTGCCCGGACGTCACGTAGAATCGGCACCGAACGTACGTCCCGGGACGGGTGAGATGGACACGCCAGACGCCCCTCGTGCGAGGTCCTGGCCCGGGCTGGACGGGGACGCGCCCGAGGAAACTTGCCGCTGCCCGGATCCGATTGGAGAGCTCCCCGCCCCGTTTTTTGTGTTCCCGGATCGAATTCGAGCGCTCCCGGACGGCCATCTTCCGTTCCCGGACGGCCATCCAACGAAGCCCGAGCTCCCGGATTGCGATCCGGACGGCTGTCCAAGAAACCCGGCGGCGCGGATACGTTCCCCGACGCTCGGGATACGTTCCCGGGCCGCCATCCTGGACAACCCGTGCGTTCGGGAAGCCATCCTGGGCGTCGGGAAAGCAATTCCGCCGCTCGGATTCGTTCCCGAGGCGCCGGGCTCGTCAATTTCCGCGTCAGGGACCGTTGTTTTCGCGCTGGGGCGGAAGTCAAAAGCCCCGGGCAAGAAAATCAGGGCTCCGGGCGGCCCAAAGCTGAAGCCGGGTTGCCTCGCGCTCGCGGGGAGCTCTCCACGTGGAGGGGGATGACAGAGGAGGCGGTCTATTCTACTCTCCTGGACGAGCTGAACCAAGGCCTTAGGAGATCCAATGGACGAGGTCAAGAGCAGACGTCTCGACGGCTGGAGCTGGGCGATCTTCTTCGTGCGCTGGGTGCTGGGGCTGATCTTCTTCATGGCCGGCTGGTGGAAGACGTTCGACCTGGGGCCGACCGAGCACGCGCGGAAGCTCTTCATCGAGCCCTATGCGGACACCTGGCTCCCGGTCTGGCTGCTGTGGGCCTCCGGCACGGTGATCCCCGTCGTCGAGCTGGTGGCGGGCGCCCTGATGTGCCTGGGCCTGCGGGTGCGGGAAGCCGGGATCGCCTGCGGGCTCATCCTCATCATCGTCGACTACGGCCATCTCCTGAAGGAGCCCCTCTTCGACACCACGCACCACATCTTCCCGCGGCTCGTCCTCCTGACCTTCGTCCTGGCAGCCCCCGCCGGGCGTGACCTGCTGAGCCTCGATGCATGGCTGGGGCGGCGGGCCCGGTCAGGTGGAGGGGAGCGAGCAGAGCTCTAAGCTCCATTTCTTGTGCTCCCCGATCGGCTCCGAGCGCGTCCGGACCGAAATCGAGCGCTCCTGAACGGCCATCAGCCGCCGCGCCCGTCTCGCGGGTATGGTATTTGCACATTTCCTTTTTCCCGAAGGTTTTAGAGCCATCGGCGAAAGGAATCCATCCAATGTCGACTACCGTAACGATACTCCGGCACCTTATGATCGGCGTTGGTGGTCTCACCCTGCTGGCCACCGCATCGCCACTGACGGCACAGGCGGTAACGGCGATGTCGACCGAAGCCTTCCTCAACACCCTCGGTGTTAATACCCACATCGATCCCTCCCAGCACTGGGACGTGGACCCTGGTAGGGTAGGCAGTCACATGGCGTATATCGGTGTCCGCAACCAGCGCGACTGGCCATATAAAGCGGACGAAGGCGCGGACTTCCTGACGGTTCAGAGCAACTGGAGCCCGCTGGGGCGCCTCTGGACATCCATCGGCGAGGACAACCAGACCGACCAGCGCAACGACCTCAGCTATGCAGAATCGATTTATACGACCTACGGGTCGGACCTTGTTTATGTGCTCGGCGGCCCGAATGAGGAAGACGACGATTACCCGCAAGGCGTGGGTACGAACCATGTCTATCCGCCCTATGCCACTCTGCCGGATTCTGCACTCGTACAGGGGCAGCTTTACACCTGGGCGCACTCGCAAGGCCGCAATGTCAAGGTGAGCCAGATGGACTTCGGCGCCGGCTGGACGAGCATGAACAATTGGCAGGGCGATTACAACCCAAGCAACACCGGCATTACCCTCCTGTATCCGGAACGCGGCAATCAGAACTACACGCCCGGCGGCGCCGATATCGGTAGTGCGCACACGTATATCAGCAACAGCAGCCAGACGGAATTAACCGTTCTTAACATGATGCGAGCTAACGCCCTGTTAACCACGCCTGGCAAACCCGTCGCCCATACCGAAGCAGGCATCTATAAGTATACCGGCTACCAACCTACAGTAGCTGGCGCCATGACGGTGGTCGGCGCGTTCGACAGCGCGGCCGCCGGCGATGTCGGCTACCTCGTATATGGCCTGCAGGATGATGACACCTATGGCTTCTATGACAGCACCGACACCTATCCTAATCCGATGGCGACGTACTATCACAACATGACGACGATCCTGGCGTCTACCAGCGGCACTTACGGCCCCGGCCAGCCGCCGACCTTCACGCCCGGCTCGCTCAACGTGACGTACTCCAATACGACCACAGCCGCGCACCTGCTGATGCAGAAGCCCACCGGCGAGTACGTGATCGCCGACTGGCACGAAGTGCTAATGGATGGCACGCAGACCAGCCAGACCAGCGCGACCGACACGATTACGTTTGGCCAAACCTTTACGACTGTAAAGGTCTACGATGTCGAGACCGGCACCACGCCGATTGCGACACTGAGCAATGTATCGTCGTACACGCTCACCCTGAACCCGTGTGACATGTACCTCCTGGTGGGCACGCCGGCCGCCGGGGACCCGGTGACCGATCTCATCCCAGACGGCACATACATCATAGGCAACCGCAGCAACGGCAACATCGCTGGCATGGCCACCGCCAATATTGGAGCCGGCATCATTCAGGGCCAGCCCGGCAGCCTGGACACGACCTGGACCGTGACCAACCTCGGCAACAATGTGGTGAAGATCACGAATGTCGGCGTGGGCGGCATGATGGGCTGCTCCTCCGTCGTCGTCAACGGCGGCCTGGTCGACCAGACCGATATCGGCGTGACCTCGCAGCAGTGGACCGTCACTCAGCCTGCCCCAGGCTGGTTCACGCTCACCAGCAGAGCCGGCCCGTTCGTGGCCGATATCTACAGCGGCCTTGGCACACAACTCCTTCTGGAAACTGCCAACGGCGGCACAACTCAGCAGTGGTCCTTCACGCCGGCGAACCTGATCCCAGACGGCACATACATCATAGGCAATCGCAGCAACGGCAACATCGCTTCCATGGCCACCGCCAATATTGGCGCCGGCATTATTCAGGGCCAGCCCGGTAGTCTGGACACGGCCTGGACCGTGACCAACCTCGGCAACAACGTGGTGAAGATCACGAATGTCGGCGTGGGTGGCGTGATGGGCAGCGACAATGGTGGCGGCCTGGTCGCTCAGGCCGATACCGGCGTGACCTCGCAACAGTGGACCGTTACTCAGCCTGTCCCAGGTTGGTTCACGCTCACCAGCAAAGCCGGCCCGTTCGTGGCCGACATCTACAGCGACCTTGGCACACAGCTCCTTCTGGAAACTGCCGACGGCGGCACAACTCAGCAGTGGTCCTTCATGCTGGCGAACCTGATTCCGGACGGTAATTACACGATCACGAATAAGAGCACGGGATTTATTGCCAGCATGGCCACCGCCAATATTGGCGCCGGCATTATTCAGGGCCAGCCTGGCAGCCTGGACACGACCTGGACCGTGGCCAACCTCGGCAACAACGTGGTGAAGATCACGAATGTCGGCGTGGGCGGAGTGATGGGCTGCACCTCCGTAGCCGCCAACGGCGGCTTGGTCGCCCAGTCCGATACCGGCGTGACCTCGCAGCAGTGGACCGTCACTCAGCCTGCCCCGGGTTGGTTCACGCTCAGCAGCAGAGCCGGCGCCTTCGTCGCCGATATCTATAGCGGCCTCGGCACACAGCTCCTCCTGGAGCCCGCCAACGGCGGCGCCACCCAACAGTGGTCCTTCCACTAAGGGTCTCCCTCTTCTCCTGCATCGGGAGAAGAGGGCCGGGGAGATGAGGGTCCTACTGGTGCTCGGGCCGCAGCAGGTCCAGCACCGTCTTCACCGGCGCGAAGGTGGCGTCGGGCACCTCGACGAAGACCGTGTTCCAGCCCGCCATGGCGCCGTTCCAGAGGCCGGGGCGCTCCAGGGCCTTGAGCGGGCGACCCTCGTGCGACTTCTCGGCGATGAAGACGGTCGAGGGGTCGACGTAGTGGTGGAGGTCGTAGCGGTGGCCGAGACGGTCGCGCAGGCCGCAGACGATGTCCACCGGATTGAAGTGGGTCGAGGCCTTGAGGATCTCCTGCTGCTCGGGGCTCTTGGGATCGATCTGCGAGGTCTCCACGATCTGCGGCGAGATCCCGCCCGAGGGGGACTCGACCCAGAACGGGCCGCCGCCG
>Ga0308175_100001786_pt1 | contig 14566 bp, 17 predicted proteins | sample PhyCR1_3_FD_203893 | JGI IMG/M metagenome (GOLD analysis project Ga0308175, IMG submission 203893) | Soil microbial communities from UC Gill Tract Community Farm, Albany, California, United States - DLSLS.C.R1 | ecosystem: Environmental > Terrestrial > Soil > Agricultural land | place: USA...
GAGACAGATGACAGCCCGGCAGCGGCGGGGAGGTCGGCGGTGCTTCTCGCCGACCTGATCGGTCGCCTGTCGGCCCTCGATGCTCCGCCGCCGTTGCCGAATCCCGAGTGGGTGCGCTGGGACTCACTGCCCGAGCGCCAGGCCAGGTCGTCCGCTCCCGGATGGATCGACGAGACCCAGGGGCGATTGCGCGACAAGCTCGCCGCCTGTCGACTGCAGCCGGTTGTCGGGCACGTCGACTGGGAGGCGCAGAACATGCGCTGGGAGCGCAGCGAGCCGCTCGTCGTCCACGACTGGGACAGTCCTGCCTGGCTCCCCGAGGCGGCGATCGCCGGAACGGCGTCCGGCGTCTTCGCGAGTCACGGACAACCGACGCTCGCTCCGCTCGCGAGCTCCACGGCGTTTCTCGAGGCCTACCAACGAGAGCGCGGTGCGCGGTTCTCGCGGGGTGAAGAGGAGATCGCCTGGGCGGCGAGTCTGTGGGTCGCGCTCCACAACGCGCGCGACGAGCTGATCTACGACCGCCCGCGGTTGAGCCTCGAGCGGCTGGAGGAGCAGCGCGCCGACCGCCTCGCCAGAGCTCGAGCGTGACCCGCGATCTAGGGCTGGGAGCGTCGCCGTTGGCGTGCCGGTTAGGCTCCGGCGCGTGAAGGTCGGAGTCGTGGGGGTGGGGACGATGGGCGCGGGCATTGCGCAGCTTGCGGTCGAGGCGGGCCTCGAAACCGTGGGCCGTGAGGTGACCGACGAGCTGGGAAAGATCGCCCGCGGGCGGATCGAGCACTTCCTCACGCGCAAGGTCGAAAAGGGACAGATCGAATCCTTCGACATCGGGCTGCTGAGCCTGACGACCGACCTCTCCGCGTTCGCCGACTGCGACGTCGTGATCGAGGCGATCGTCGAGGAGCTGGAGCCGAAGCGGGAGCTGTTCGCGGAGCTCGAGCGCGTCTGCCGGCCCGACGCCGTCCTCGCCACGAACACCTCGGCGCTCTCCGTGACCGAGATCGCCGACGCGACCTCGACTTCGCAGCGCGTAGTCGGGATGCACTTCTTCAACCCCGCGCCGCTCATGCCGCTCGTGGAGATCGTCCGCGCGGAGCGGACGTCGGACGAGGCATTCGACACGGCCTACGCACTCGGCGAGCGGCTCGGCAAGCATCCGATCCGCTGCCACGACACGCCCGGCTTCGTCGTCAACCGGGTTCTGATCCCGCTCCTGAACGACTGCGTGCGCGTGCTCGACGAGGCGCGCGTCACGCCCGCCGACCTCGACGCCGGCATGAAGCACGGCGCCGGCTGGCCGATGGGCCCGTGCGAGCTCGTCGACCTCGTCGGGATCGACGTGCACGTGCACGCGAGCGAGGCGCTCTGGCAGAAGCTGCGGGAGCCGCGGATGGCGCCGCCCGCTCGCCTCGTGGCGATGGCGAACGCCGGTCTCCTGGGCCGCAAGTCCGGGCGCGGGTTCTACACGTACGACAGCTAGGCCGCGAGCTGCGGGAGCCGCTCGACCAGCAGCTCGAGACGGAGTGCCTGCAGGACGGCGGCCGACGCCTGGCCGAGCAGCTGCGCAGACGCTTCCTCGGAAGCTCCGCTTGCCTTCAGCGCCTGCGCGAGTGCCTCGATGCGCGTGGCCAGCCCGTCGGCGCGCCGTTGCAGGCGGTCGTCTGTCATGACAACAGAGCTTCTGGAAATAGTCCGACCTTCCTGCCGCGCGCAGTACCCTGGGAGCGCTATGCGGCGAATCGTTGTCAGTTGCGCCGTTCTTGCGGTGCTCACACTCCCAGCCGCGGCGACGGCCCGAGCGCCGGCCGTTGCCAAGCCGGGCTTCCTCGTCGTCCGCCAGGCGGTGGGTGACGGCGGCGTCAACGGCCATCCGGTCGTCATGCTCATCGTGCAGGGCTTCGTCCTCGGCCGTGTTTCGCGAGAGGCGCAGGTCAAGATCGTTCAGTTGCCGTCCGTGGGGTGCGAGCAGTGCGGGCCGCAGGTGGTGGGGGCCGACGTGTCGTCGACCGCGATCAAGTACCGCCGCCGGTTCAGCGGCAAGGCGTACAGCGGCAGCAACTTCCGCTTCCGTGCGCAGGGCGGCCTCTACCGCGTGGTGGTGCGCGGGTCGGGCGTGTACCTCTTCGCCGGCGGGCAGGGGCAAGTCACGGTCCAGGGCTCCTCGGTCTATAAGCACGCCGACGGGAGCTACTCGGTGGACGCCGCTCCTTTCCGCTCCTTGCCGAAGAGACCCGTGACGCGGAAGATCGGCGGAGGATGACGCCGGTGGCAGGGGACGCGCAGACGATTCTCGTGGTGGAGGACGAGCAGGCGATCGCCTCGTTCGTCGCCGCCTACCTCCGCAAGGACGGCTTCACGGTGCGGATGACTGCGAGCGGTCGCGAGGCGCTGGCCATCGTCGGCGTCGACGCTCCATCGCTCGTCGTTCTCGACCTGATGCTCCCCGACCTGGACGGGATCGAGGTCTGCCGGCGGATTCGCGAGTCGAGCACGCTGCCCGTGCTGATGCTGACGGCCCGCGACGACGATCTCGACAAGATCGCGGGCCTCGAAAGCGGCGCCGACGACTACCTCACGAAACCGTTCAACCCGCGCGAGCTCGTGGCGAGGGTGCGAGCCATCCTCCGCCGCAGCGCCGGGAAGACGAAGCCGGACTCCGGCGTGATCCAACACGGCGAGCTCGTGCTCGACGCGGGCCGGCGTGAGTGCCACGTCGGAGACCAGGAGATCCGGCTGGCGCCGAAGGAGTTCGACCTCCTGTGGGAGCTTCTGGATCACAAGGGTCTTGTCCTCACGCGCGATCAGCTGCTCGAGCGGGTCTGGGGCTACACGTTTGCGGGCGACACCCGCACGGTCGACGTCCACGTGCGTCAGCTGAGGCGGAAGCTCGGCGACGCGGCTCCGATCGTCACGGTGTGGGGGATCGGCTACAAGGCCGGCCCGGCTCCCGCTCCAGTCGAGTAGGGAGCCTTCGTGCTCGGCTCACTGCGCTTCCGGTTGCCGGCGCTGTTCCTGCTCGGCATCGTGCTCGCGGCCGTCGTCGCGACGCTCATCGCCGTGCGCTTCTTCCAGAGCAACACCCGTTCGCATGCGGCCTCGGAGCTGCGGAATGAGTCCGTCGGGATCGTCCAGCTCTACGAGCAGAAGGCCGCCATCGGGCGCGTCCGCCTCAAGAGCCTCGAGCTCGAGCTCGGCGGCGACCAGGTGTTCTGGGTTCCTGTCGTGCCCAAGGCCTCCCTCCTCGCCGGACCGCTGCCGGAGCTCCCGAGCAGCGCCGTGCCCCCTGAGGCACTCCGCGGCGGCAGGCCGCCGTTCGACCTCCAGGTGGGTACCACCCACTATCTCGGTGTCGCGCAGCCGGTCACGATCGGACGAGTCCGCGCGGGGGCGCTCGTCGTCGCGGAGCCCGAATCCGCGCTGCGGAGCCGCTGGCTGCAGCTGTTCTGGGAGCTCGCGCTCGCCTTCGGGATCGGGATTCCCGTGGCCGGCGTCCTCGTCCTCTACTACTCGCGCCGGATCGCGCGGCCGCTCGAGGAGCTCGCTGCCGCAGCGGACGAGGTCGCCGCGGGCCACTACGACGTCGCCGTGCCGGAGCGCACCTGGGGCAGCGAGGTCGAGCGGCTCGCAACTCGTTTCGACGAGATGACCACGAGGCTGTCGGAGTCGGAGCAGCTCTCCCGCAACTTCCTGATGTCGGTGTCGCACGAGCTACGGACGCCGCTGACCGCGATCCGCGGCCACGTGGCCGCGCTGCGCGAGGGCATCCTCGAGGACGAAGCGTCGCAGAGCCGCTCGCTCGAGGTGGTCTCGGAGGAGGCGATGCGACTCGAGCGACTCGTCGGTGACGTCCTCGACCTCGCCAAGCTCGACGCGCGCCGCTTCGCGCTCCTGCGCGAGGAGGTCGACATGCGGGCCCTCTGCGAACGTGCCTACGCGACCTTCGCCGAGGAGGCGCGGGCCCGCGGGATCGAGTACGACCTGGAGCTCGGCGAGGGAGCGATGCTCATCACCGACGGGGACCGGGTGCTGCAGATCGTGACGAATCTGCTCGCCAACGCGCTCCACTGGACTCCCGCGGGCGGTCGCGTCGACCTCGGGCTCGGCGCGCAGAACGGCGAGGTGAGGGTGGCGGTCTCGGACACGGGACCCGGAATCGCGCCGGAGATGGAGGAGCGGATCTTCAGACCGTTCTGGTCCGGGGACGGCGGCGGCACGGGCCTCGGCCTCGCGATCGCCCGCGAGCTGGCTCTCGCGCTCGGCGGCCGGCTCGAGCTGCACAGCGAGCCCGGCCGGGGTAGCCGCTTCGTGCTCGTGCTACCGGCGCGAGTCTCTCAGCCGGCCTGACGTTCCTCGAGGCGGTAGACCACCGCGCTGTCGCGCGTCAGCCCCTCCTCGAGCTTCGCCAGCCGCTCCTCGACGCTCCGCCAGCCGGAGGCGATGAGGTCGACGAGCAGCGCGAGGTCGTCGACCCGCGCGTGCCGCTCCGTGAGGATGTCTCCCTCGATCCGCTCGAGCCGGCGGATGACCTGATTCGTCAGCCCCCGCACCTCGGCGAGGTGCCGGGCGCTCGGCCGGAAGTGCTGGCGGAGGCCGTCCTGGATCGCCTCGGGCAGGCCGGCCTCGAAGCGGGCCGTCGTGGCGGCCAGGGACTCGACGGCGTGCCGCGCGCGTTCAAGCGTCGCGTCGAACGCGGCCGGGTCCGTGCGGCCGGCGGCGGCATCCTCGATCCGCTGCTGCGCGCGGGCTATGGCGTCCATATCCACGGGCGCGACGATAGAACTCGCGTCGGATGGATATCTCCGAGCTCGACTACGAGTTGCCGCCGGAGCTGATCGCGCAGGATCCCGCCGAACGGCGCGACGCGTCGCGGCTGCTTGTCTACGAACGCGGGACCGGTGCCGTTCGGCACCGGACGTTCGACGAGCTGCCGGAGGAGCTGCAAGGGGAGCTCGTCGTCGTCAACGACACAAAGGTCGTGCCGGCGCGGATCCCCATCGAATCGCCACGCGGCGAGCTGCTCCTGCTCGAGCGGCTCGACGACGGGACCTGGGAGGCGCTCGCGCGCCCGACGCGGCGGCTGCGGCCCGGTCGCCGGTACGGGCCGGCCGAGCTGCTCGAGCATCTCGGTGAGGGGCGGTGGCGCCTTCGTCTCGAGGGCGAGCCTGCGGGGCAGACGCCGCTGCCGCCGTACATCACGAAGCCGCTCGCCGATCCGTCGCGCTACCAGACCGTCTACGCGCGCGCGGCGGGCTCGGCTGCCGCGCCGACCGCCGGCCTGCACTTCACGCCCGAGCTCCTCGCGCGGCTCGAGCCCGTACGCGTCACGCTCCACGTCGGCCTCGACACGTTCCGGCCGGTCACCGAGTGCCGACTGGAAGACCACCGAATCCACGGCGAGCGCTACGAGGCCGAGCCCGCCACCTGGGAGCGGATCCGCGCGGCCGAGCGCGTCCTCGCCGTCGGCACGACGACGGTGAGGGTGCTCGAGACGCTCGCCCGGGGAGGGCCGCTCGCCGGCCGCACCGAGCTGTTCATCACGCCGGGCTTCGAGTTCGAGCGGGTCGACGCGCTCCTGACGAACTTCCACCTGCCGCGCTCGACCCTGCTCGCCCTGGTGATGGCCTTCGCGGGAGTGGAGGAGACGCGGCGCCTCTACCGGCTCGCGGTCCAGGCGCGGTACCGCTTCTACTCCTTCGGCGATGCGATGCTGATCCTCTGATGTTTGCGCGCGTCACCGTCACCGCCTCGGAGCTCGAGACCAGCCGCCGCTTCTACGAGACCGTGCTCGCCGTGCTCGAAGGAGAGCCCTGGGACAGCTTCGCGGTCGCGCAGGCAGAGGAGGGCCGCGAGCCGACCCAAGGTCTGCACGTCGCCTTCGCTGCCGGATCACGCGACCACGTCGATGCGTTCTGGCGGGCCGGAGTCGAGGCCGGCTATCGCAGCGACGGCGAGCCAGGTCTGCGCCCGCAGTACGCGCACGACTACTACGGCGGCTTTCTCCTCGACCCGGACGGCAACAGCGTCGAGGCGGTGCACCGGCCCGACCGAACCGAGGCGGGGCCGCCGATCGACCACCTATGGCTCGGCGTCACCGACCTCGAGGCGAGCCGCCGCTTCTGGGAGGCCATCGCGCCGAAGCTGGGACTTCGGGTCGGTGAGGGCGATCTGCCGGACTACGTCTTCGTCGCGGGCGGCGGCCGTCACCTCGCGCTCGTTGCGGATGGACGTCGGCCGACGACGGGCCTGCGGCTCGCGGTAGCGGCCGACGCGACACTTGCGGCCGTGGCGGATCCGCACGCCAACGTCGTGGAGGCAGGGTGAGGCCGCGGAGCGCGAACGAGTGGCGGGACTTCTGGCGCGACGGCGGCGAGCGGGAGCTCAATTCGCAGCTCGAGGAGTTCGCGCCGCATTCCGTCCGCATCGCCACCCTGCTCGGCAGCAACGCGCCGGAGCGCGCGCTCGTCGCCGAGCTCGGCCGGATCCGCGAGAACGAGCTGAAGCTGCAGCGCGACCCCGAGCGCGACGCAGCGGTCGCCTCGCGCATCCATGCGTGGTTCGAGAGCTCTTCCGGCGCGCGACCTACCCAGATGGGCTAACGAGAACGGGGTCGCGCCCGTCTACGCTCGTCCCGTGAGCGAGAGCTTCACGATCACGGCCCGGGACGGTGCGGCGCGCGCCGGCGTCCTGCGCACGGCGCACGGCGAGGTGCGGACTCCCGCCTTCATGCCGGTCGGGACGAAGGCGACGGTGAAGTCCGTGGACCCGGACGAGCTGCACGCGCTCGGCGCCGAGATCGTGCTCGGGAACGCGTACCACCTCCATTTCCGCCCGGGCGAGGAGCTGGTCGCCGAGCTCGGAGGCCTGCATGCCTTCATGGGCTGGGACGGCGCGATCCTCACCGACTCCGGCGGCTTTCAGGTCTTCTCGCTCCGCGACACCTTGCTCGCGACCGACGACGACGGCGTCACGTTCCGCTCGGTCTACGACGGCACTTCCGAGCGCTTCACCCCCGAGCTGTCGGCGCGGGTGCAGGAGCTGCTCGCCTCGGACGTCGCGATGTGCCTCGACATCTGCCCGCCCGCGGGAGTTCCACGGCCGGAGCTCGAGGAGGCGGTGCGCCGGACGACGGCCTGGGCCGAGCGCCAGCGCGACCTGCCGCGGGCCGCGGGACAGCTCCGCTTCGCCATCACGCAGGGCGGTCTCGACGGCGAGCTGCGCCGGCGCTCGTCGGTGGAGCTCGTCGCGCTCGACTTCGACGGCTACGGGATCGGCGGGCTGAGCGTGGGGGAGCACCGAGAGCCCATGTTCCAGGCGACGACCGAAGCCGCGAGCTTTCTGCCGGAGGAGAAGCCGCGCTACTTCATGGGGATCGGCGACCCGGAGGGCGTGCTCGAGGTCGTCGCTCGGGGCGTCGACATGTTCGACTGCGTGCTGCCGACCCGTACCGCGCGCACCGGCAGCGCCCTCACGAGCGAGGGCCGCCTCAACCTCCGCAACGCCCGCTTCGCGGCCGACGAGCGTCCGCTGGACGACGGCTGCCCGTGCCCGGCCTGCTCCCGCTTCAGCCGGGCGTACATCCGCCACCTCGTGAACCAGCAGGAGATCCTCGGGCTGCGGCTGCTCAGCCTGCATAATTTGCGCTTCCTGCTCGATCTCGTCGCCGCGGCGCGACAGGCGATCGAGCGCGGCGAGTTCCTCACCTGGAAGGACGAGGCGCTCCGACGAGCGAAAGGACCGGACGAGTGATCATCGGAGCGAGCGGCGGGTCAGGGTTCCTCTTCATCATCATCATCGCGTTCCTTCTCCTCTACCTGATCGTCGTCCGGCCGCAGAAGAGGCGTCAGAACGAGCAGCGGCAGATGGTCAGCGACTTGCGCGTCGGTGACGAGGTGCTCACCGCCGGCGGGATCTACGGCACGATTTCGCAGGTCGACGACGACCGCGTCACGGTCGAGATCGCGCCGAAGCTCGAAGTGCAGGTCTCCCGGCGCGCAATCGCGGGCGTGACGCGCGAGCCCGAGGAAGACGAGATCGCCGAAGACGAGGAGGCCGAGGAGCCGCAGGAGGACGAAGGCTCGGGCGCCGAGACATCGAATGAGGAGAACCGCGGCTAACCTGTTCCGCGGCCTTGAAGGATCCTTTGTGAGAGAACGGCGTAGATACCTGGTGATCATCGGCGTGATCGTCGCGCTGCTCGTCGGCGCGGCGTTGATCGCCGTTCCCGGCTCGCCCGCCTACAAGAAGCCGACGCTCGGCCTCGACCTGCAGGGCGGCCTCGAGGTCGTCCTCCGCGCGACCCCGGAGAGCAAGAAGCAGCCGATCACCCCGCAGGGGATGGCGACCGCGCAGCAGATCATGACCAGCCGCGTCAACAAGATCGGCGTGTCGTCGCCGAACGTGGCGGTCCAGGGCGACAACCAGATCGTGATCCAGCTCGCGGGCGTCAACAACCCGGCCAAGGCCACGAAGATCATCGGCACGACCGGCCAGCTTCAGATGTACGACTTCGAGCCGAACCTCGAGCCGCCGACGGTGACCGGGAATCAACAGCCGGCCCCGCTGCCGTCGCTCTACAGCCTGCTGACGGCGGTGAAGGAGGAGGCGGGCAAGGGCACGCCGCAGGGCTACTTCCTCTTCAGGACCGTCAAAAAGAACGTCACCGAGAAGGTCAAGGGCAAGAAGGTCACCAAGACGAAGACCTTCCACCAGCTCGTGCAGGGGGAGCCGCCCTGGGGCGCTCCGACCGTCAAGCAGTTGCTGCTGCCGTACAAGAACGGGCAGCCGCAGAACACGCAGATCTTGAAGTTGCCCGCGAAGCGTGAGGTGGTCTGGTGTAAGGGGGCGAACAACTGCCCCGGCGCCGGCGCGAACGGCACCTCGAAGAGCGGCAAGTACTGGTACCTGTTCAAGTACACGCCGGCGGTCACGCAGCAGGACGGTACCGTCGTCAACCCGAATGGGCCGCCGGAGCTGACAGGCAAGGATCTCGTCGAGTCGGGCATCACCTCAGACGTCGACCCGAACACCGGCCAGCCGATCGTGGGGTTGCAGTTCACGCACCACGGCTCGGACGAGTTCAAGCGGATCACGCAGGCGGAGTACAACCGTGGCCGCATCAACGCGGGCCAGGCCGGCCAGCTGGACCCCCACGGGAACCAGACGATCGTCAACCAGTACGCGGGGCACAACGCGATCATCCTCGACGGCCGGCTGCGGTCGACGCCCTATATCGACTGGAGCGACTCGAGCCTCCAGGAGGGCATCGCCGGCAACGCGCAGATCACGGAGCCCAGCTCGGCGGCGGCGAGCCGGACAGCGCTCGTCCTGCAGAGCGGCTCGCTTCCGTACAACTTCAAGCAGCTCGCGGAGACCAAAGTCTCGGCGACGCTCGGCAAGAGCTCGCTCCACCAGGCGATCCTCGCCGCCCTGGCGGGCCTGATCATCGTCGCGATCTTCCTGCTCATCCTGTACCGCTTCCTCGGGCTCGTCGCAGTCTTCGGCCTCGCGATCTACGCGCTCCTCTACTACGCGGCGATCCTCCTCTTCAACGTGACCCTGACGCTGCCGGGCTTCGCCGGCCTGATCCTCACGATCGGTGTCGCGGCCGACGCGAACGTCGTCGTCTTCGAACGCATCAAGGAAGAGGTGCGAGCCGGACGCTCGGTCCGGGCCGCCATCGCCGCCGGTTACGGGAAGGGCTTCCACACGATCCTCGACGCGAACGTCGTGACCATGATCACGGCGCTGGTCATCTTCCTGGTCGCCGTCGCCGACGTGAAGGGCTTCGCTCTCATGCTCCTGATCGGCACCGTGATCTCGCTGCTCACGGCGGTCGCCGCGACGCGCGCGATGCTCGGCCTCCTCAGCGGCTTCAAGTGGTTCGACAGCCCTCGCTTCATGGGTGCGGAGGGTCAGCAGACGGCGAAGTGGCTCCAGATCGACTACATGGGGAAGCGCAAGCTGTGGTTCGCGATCTCGGGCGCCGTGATCCTCGCCGGCGTGATCTCCCTCGGCGTCCAGGGCCTCAATCTCGGAATCGACTTCAAGGGCGGCACGGCGCTCACCTTCACGACGCAACAGGCAGAGTCACAGGGGGCCGTCAAGAGCTTCATGTCCGGCCAGGGCCAACCGGACGCAGTCGTCCAGGGCGAGGGCCGATCCGTCAACGGCGACTTCAGGTCGTGGCAGGTGCGCACGAAGACGCTTGCGCGGGCCGAGCAGATCAAGCTGGAGCAGGCCCTCCAAAACGACCTCGATGCTTCCGTGCGCTCGGTGAAGAGCGTCTCGGGGACGTTCGGCCACCAAATCGCCGTCGACGCCATCTACGCGATCATCGTCTCGCTGCTCCTGATCACGATCTACATCGCGCTGAGGTTCGACCTCAAGTTCGCGATCCCCGTGATCATCGCGATGGTGCACGACATAGCCATTACCGTCGGCGTGTACTCGCTGGTGGGGAAGGAGGTCACCGTCGACACGGTGGCCGCGGTGCTGACCGTGCTCGGTTACTCGATCTACGACACGATCATCATCTTCGACCGCATCCGCGAGAACATCCCGCTCATGCGCCGCTCGCCGTTCGCCACCATCGCCAACGTCTCGCTGTGGGAGACGATCAGGCGCTCGCTGGCCACGACGTTCATCACGCTGCTCCCGATCATCTGCCTCCTGATCCTCGGCGGCCAGACGCTCAAGGACTTCGCCTTCGCGCTCATCGTCGGCGTCATCTCGGGTGCCTACTCCTCGATCTTCATCGCGGCGCCGCTGCTCACGATGTGGAAGGAGCGCGAGCCGGAGTACGCACGGCGGAAGCATCTCGCCGAGCAGGAGGGCGGAGAGCCGGACGGTGGAACGCCCGCTCGCCGCAGGCCGTGGCAGAAGGGTGGCCCGGCACTCGATCCCGGCACGATCGCGCTGGAGGAGTCGGAGGCGGCGCTCTCTGCCGAGGCGACGCCGACCCTGCTCGACGCGGTGACATCGCCCGAGCCCGCCACCGCGAGCGCGCGCCGCGAGAAGCGGTCGCAACGGCGTCGCTCGAGGCCGCATGGTCGCGCGCGGTAGCGGCAATCTGCTCCTCGACACGGTCGAGGAGCTCCTCGCCGAGCTGCCGAGCCGTCTGCGGGGCAGCCGCGAGCGGTTCTCGGAAGGCGCTCTCTCGGTGCTGCGGGGGATCGCCGACGAGCTCAACCTCGTGACGCACGACGAGCTCGACGAGCTCGAGCTCCGCGTTGCTCAGCTCGAGCATCGGCTGAGGCTGCTCGAGGGCCCGCACGACCTGCCGCCGGCGTAGCTCTCAGCGCCTGAAGCGAGTCACCGTTGCGGCGAGGAACGTCTCCGCGTCGTAGACGATGCCTCCGGCAGCCGCGCCGCGTAGCCTTTCGCGTATGAGCACGACCCGCAGCATCGGCCGCCTGTCGGAGATCGCGCAGGTCATGGTCCGTCACGGCTTCGGCTACTTCCTCGAGGCGCACAAGCTCAGCGATCTCCTGCCCGGCCGCTCGGCGGAAGAGCGCCTCGCCGACGTGGCGGCCGCCCAGGGTGCATCGTCCGCCCGCGGTCAGCACCTGCGGGAGGTGCTCGACGAGCTGGGGCCGACGTTCGTGAAGTTCGGGCAGCTCCTCTCGACCCGGCCCGACATCGTGCCCCCGGACATCGTGATCGAGCTGCGCGGTCTGCAGGACGACGTCCGGCCGTTCCCCTTCGAGCAGGCCGAGCGCGTGATCGAGGAGGAGCTCGGGAACACGCTCGAGCGGCTCTTCCTCGATTTCGAGCCCGCGCCGGTCGCGGCGGCGTCGATCGGCCAGGTGCATCGGGCGACGCTGCCGAACGGGCGCCGCGTCGCGGTCAAGGTGCAGCGGCCGGGCGCACCGCAGAAGATCGAAGCCGACCTCGGTTTGCTCTACCAGGCCGCCCGGCTCGCGCGCGAGCGGATCCGCGCGCTCGACTTCGTGGACACCCGCCAGATCGTGGACGAGTTCGCCCGCTCGATCCGGAAGGAGCTCGACTACCGGCAAGAGGGCCGCAACGCGCAGAACTTCCACCGGCATTTCGCCGGCCACCCGCACGTCCACGTGCCGAAGGTCTACTGGCAGTACACGCGCCCGCGTGTGCTGACACTCGAGTGGATCGACGGGATCCAGCTCGCCGACGTCGACCTCGTCACGACGAGCCTCGAGGAGCGGCGCGAGATCGCGTACCGGATCAGCGAGGCGTGGATGACGATGATCTTCCGACACGGCTTCTTCCACGGCGACCCGCACCCGGCGAACATCCTGCTGCCGGTCGAGGCGGGGACGATCGGCCTCGTCGACTTCGGCGCCGTCGGGACGCTCACCGACGACGACATGTCGAAGCTGACCGGCCTCTTCATCGACGCCGCAAACGAGAACATCGACCAGCTCCCGAGGCGCCTCGCCGACCTCGGCGTGCGCTATCCGAAGGAGCGGGAGGGAGAGTTCCTCGCCGAGCTGCGCGAGCTGTACTACCGCTACTACGGCGCCAGCCTGAGCGAGGTCGACCCGATCCAGGTCATCCGCGAGGGCTTCCAGCTCATCTACTCGATGAACCTGCACCTGCCGGCACGCTTCCTCCTGCTCGACCGCACGCTCGCGACCCTGGCCTCGGTCGGCGCGGAGCTCTATCCCGACTTCAACGTCTTCGAGGTCGCCCGGCCGTACGCCCGCGACCTGATGCTCGAGCGGTTCGCTCCCCACCGCGTCGCCGGCCGTGCGCGGCGGGAGGCAATCCGCTACGCCCAGGTGCTCGCCGAGGCGCCGTACCAGTTCCACGACTTCATGGAGGAGATCCGGGACGGCCAGATCGAGGTCGGCTTCGTCCACAAGGGTCTCGACGACCTGCTCTCGAAGCTCGACACGCTCTTCAACCGGCTGGTGATCGCGCTCATCGTCGTCGGTGGGCTGATCGGCTCGAGCATCATCGGGATCTTCGCGACGGCCGGGCCGCAGGTGCTCGGGATCAACGTGATCTCGATCGTCGGCTTCGCGTGCTCCGCGGTGCTCGGGATCTGGCTCCTCTGGGGCGTCGTCCGTAGCGGCCGGCTGTAGAGCGTTCGTCACGCTTTAGCACGAAAGGACATCTGGCGGAGGAGGGTCGTCGCACCTAGCCTCGGTGACATGAAGGCACTTCTCCTCGCCGAGCCCGAACCGGCCGTACGCGGTTTCCTCGAGCGCCAGCTTCGCAACGACGGGTTCGACGTCGTCTCCTGCGAGCGCGCCGACCAGCTGCCGCGCGCGGCGGATCCCGACCTGCTCGTCCTCGGCGACGCCGAGGCGCTCGATCGCGGAGTCGTCCCCGACTGCCCGGTGATCGTGCTCGGCAGCGCGGACCCCGCCGCCCGCGTGCGCGCGCTCGCCCGCGCCGACGACTGCCTGGCGCGACCGTTTGTCTACGAGGAGCTGCTCGCGCGGATCCACGCGCTGCTGAGGCGCTGCCCGCCCCGGATCGAGCTCCTCGAGATCGGTCCGCTCGCGATCGATCGCGCGGCACGCCGCGTGGTGGTGGCCGGGCAGGAGGTGGAGCTGTCGGCGAAGGAGTACGCGCTGCTCGTCAAGCTCTCTCTCGATCCCGACCGAGTATTCACCCGCGAGCAGCTGCTCCGCGACGTCTGGGGGTTCCGTACCTACGTCCCGACGCGCACGCTCGAGTCGCACGCATCCCGTGTCCGGCGAAAGCTCGACGCTGCGGGCTTGCCCGGCTGGGTGGTGAATGTCTGGGGCGTGGGCTACAAGCTGCGCCACGTCCCGTCCGGCTGAGCAACAACCACCGCATCCGCCACCACGAGACGTCTGCAACGCCGCACCGGCGGCACGGACGGGCGCGAGCCGCGCAGGCCGTGGATCGTTGGAACCTTTCCGCGCGTTCAGCTCGCCGCGTAATCGTTCTCGGCTTTGGCCCCTGCGGGCCTTAGACTCCCGAGGCGAAGTGACAACCGCGGAAAACATCGCGATCGTCGCTGGTCAGTTGGCCAACCTTACGCGGACGGTCTCGGACCTGGAGAAGCAGGTCCGTGAGCTTCGCGAGCGTGCTGACAATCAGCAACAGCGCGCTGACCAGCAACGAGACCGCACCGAAATACAACAAGAACGCATTGACCTCGCAGCGCGCGAACTAGCCGAGGTTAGTGCGCGCTTGCAAGCTGCCGCGGACGCGCTCAGGCAAGCTATCTGAACCGTCGTTTCGCCAATCTCTCCTACTAGCTAGTCGCCCGCGTGGGGGTGTCATGAGTGAGCCCTAATCACCCGAGGCGGGCAATTGCGCGCGGCCGTCGGAGCGCCTACGTTGCGAAGCCATAGCCGCAGGCAAGAGGTCGGCGTGTAGGGAGGCTGAATAGTCGCCCACCGCCGACCTCATTGCGCTCGCTACAGCACGGCGCAGGCACCAGGGCGAATCGTCGACGACGAGAAAGCGTTCGTTGCTGCCGGCGATGCGGGGCCGACAGCGCGCCGAGGCTATCAGTGAAAAGTCCGATGCATGTCACGACGCCGCGTGGGATACTGCGTTTGAGCAACGCCCGCCGGGTCGCTCATTCCGCTCCTTCCTCCTCCCG
>Ga0308175_100001787_pt1 | contig 14566 bp, 15 predicted proteins | sample PhyCR1_3_FD_203893 | JGI IMG/M metagenome (GOLD analysis project Ga0308175, IMG submission 203893) | Soil microbial communities from UC Gill Tract Community Farm, Albany, California, United States - DLSLS.C.R1 | ecosystem: Environmental > Terrestrial > Soil > Agricultural land | place: USA...
TCTCCAGCGGAAAGTACGATCCCTCCAGGTGCTGTGCCCACGCGGAGCCGAGGCCGTAGACTCGTTCGTGCAGCGCCTGCAGCGCGTTGACGTGCTCCTCGGAGAGCTCTTCGCGGACGGCGATGACGAAGTCGACATCGCTGTGGCGGTCGAAGTCGCCGACGGCGAATGAGCCCTGGAGGTACGCTCCCACGAACGCGCCCCCCAGCGCGGCCTGGATGCCGGCGACCAGCTCGGCGAGGACCGAGTTGAGCTCGGGATAGGGTGATGGCTGGCCAACCATGCGCGGTGCCTAACTGCCGATTCAGCGAGTCCGAAGCCCGGGCTCGAGAAGATGGAACACGTCGGTCTGTAGCTGGGCTTCATCCTCCGTCCAGTGCCCGTACACCTCCCATCGCACGCCCGCCTGGCGACGCCCGTGTTCTCTGCACCACGCGATGACAGCGTCGTGGGCGGCGCCGAGCTTCGTGTAGCTTCCCCTGTGGGTCGTCGTGGCAACCTCCCCAATCGGAAGCTGCGTCGGCTCGACGGAACCGACGCGTGCGAATGGCGCCGTCACACCGACGCCGAACGCGACCTCGGCCTCGGTCGGCCGATCGGGCGTGTCGCGATAGATGAATACATTCTGCCCATCCAGGCGCACGGCGCCGGCGCGCCCAGCTGTGTACACTTGGTCGAGGTAGCGCGCGAACATCGTGGGCACCGTGCGAATCGATAGCCGCACATGGACCGCCGCGATGGTGCGTGGCGCGGCGATCTTCAGCGAAACGATGTACTCGTTCGAGGGAGACACGACGCTTTTCCTCCGGGGGTTGTATCGAAGCACTGCTACATGGAGACGAACGTCAGGCCGATCGCCAAGACCGCGGGAGCTCGAGGAACGGGTTCATTCGAAAGACGGGTGAGCGCGGTGAGCCTAACGACGGTGCCCGGTGCGGCGCTGCGTCCTCGTCGCCCCGCGATTATAGTGAGCAGGGCTGCTTCAGTCACGCCCTGGGCATGTCCACCCTGCCCTCGATCGCGATGGACACCCTCTCTCCGCCCGGAGCGTAGCCATGACAGACCATGCAGTGGTGATCGCCGGTGGAGGCCCGACGGGGTTGATGTTGGCTGGCGAGCTGGCGCTCGCCGGGGTCGACGTCGCCATCGTCGAGCGGCGCCCCGACCAGGACCTCGCGGGCTCGCGCGCGGGCGGGCTGCACGCGCGCACGATCGAAGTCCTCGATCAACGCGGCATCGCCGACCGGTTCGTCTCGCAGGGACAGAAGCATCCGGCGGCGGGGTTTCAGTACTTCCCGCTGGATCTCAGCGACTTTCCCACTCGCCACAACTACGTGCTCGCCCTGGTGCAGAATCACATCGAGCGGATACTCGCCGGCTGGGTCGAGGAGCTCGGGGTGCCGATCCATCGCGCGAGCGAAGTGACGGGGCTCGTGCAGGACGACACCGGCGTCGACGTCGCACTTGCGAGTGGCGCGTCGCTGCGCGCCGAATATCTCGTCGGATGCGACGGTGGACGCAGTGTGGTCCGCAAGACAGCCGGGATCGGCTTTCCCGGGTGGGATCCGACGACGAGCTGGTTGATCGCCGAGGTCGAGACGACCGAGGAGCCGAAGTGGGGATTCCACCACGATGCGCTCGGCACGCACGCGATCGGCAAGGTGGAGGAGGGCGGTCGAGTGCGTGCGCGGCTCGTGTTGACCGAACGGGAGCCGAGACCGACTCCCGAACGTACCGCGCGCGATCTAAGCGAGCTGCTCATCGCGGTCTACGGGACCGACTACGGGATCAAGAGCCCGACGTGGATCTCCAGCTTCACCGACATGACTCGTCAGGCTGCCGCTTACCGCGAGCGACGGGTGCTGCTCGCTGGCGACGCCGCACACGTGCATCCGCCGATGGGTGGACAGGGGCTCAACATCGGTGTGCAGGACGCGGTGAATCTCGGATGGAAGCTGGCGCAGGTGGTCAAGCGCACCTCGCCGGAGAGCCTCCTCGACACGTACCACGCCGAGCGCCACCCGGTTGCCGCGCGGGTGCTGCAGAACACGATGGCGCAGACGGCGCTTCGCCGTCCGGATGATCGCACGAAAGCGTTAGGCGAGATCGTGTCCGAGCTCTTCAGGATGGATGAGCCGCGCAAACGGATGGCCGCGGAGATGTCCGGCCTCGGCGTGCATTACGACCTCGGGCCGGGGCATCCGCTGCTCGGGCGCCGCGTTCCCGATCTCGATCTCGTCACGGCTGACGGGCCACTGCGACTCTTCACTCTGTTGCACGAGGCCCGGCCGGTACTGCTCGACCTCGGTGCGCCCGATGGCATCGACATCAGCCCATGGGCCGATCGCGTTCACTCGGTCGACGCCAGCTACGCGGGCACGTGGGAGCTGCCGGCACTTGGCGTGGTCGCGGCGCCCACCGCGGTCTTGATCCGGCCGGACGGCTATGTCGCCTGGGTCGGAGACCAGAGCGGACCGGCGCTCACCGACGCGCTGACCACCTGGTTCGGGCCGCCTGCTGCCGCGTAGCGCACCGCCTCGCGGCGCACGCGCTTCACGGACCGTTAGGCGGCTGCCAGAGCTCGACCTTGTTTCCCTCGGGATCGATGACCCAGCCGAACTTGCCGTACTCCGAGTCATCGATCTTGTCGAGGACGTTGCAGCCCTCCGCCTTCAGCGCCGCGACCAGCGCGCGAAGGTCGTCAACGCGGTAGTTGACCATGAACGAGGCGCTGCTCGGCGCGAACTGCTTGCTTCCCTCCGGCACGACGGACCAGGCTGTCGTTCCCCCCGTCGGCTTGCCATCGGAGTCGGTCCAGTCGAACGCCGCACCGCCCCACTCCTGGACGTCGATGCCGAGATGACGCTTGTACCACGCCCACAGCGCGGGTGCGTCCTTCGCCTTGAAGAAGATGCCGCCGATGCCAGTGACTCGCTTCATGCGACGCTCCGGTGTGCGTGGTTGGAAGGGAAGTCTCTTCGGCATCACTGCGGTCGCTTCATGCCCGACGGCCCGATGCGCGTCATCATCGTCTGGTAGGTGACGAGCCTGATCTTCCCCGTCCGCACCAGCTCCGCCAGCTCCGGCGACAACATCGTCTCCAGCTCGGCCTTCCGGTGGGCGACGACCCCCGCGCCGGGCGCATTCTGTTCCGGCGCGTTCGTATCGAAGATCACCTCCATCTCCGGCGTCCGCTCCGCGACGTGGACCTCGATCAGGTTCACCGTGTCGCGCTTCGCGCTCGCGAGGTGCGCGAGGAACGTCGACTTCTTCGCGGCGACCGGCTCGCCCCACAGCGTGAAGTAGTCTTCGCCGAAGTACGTCGAGATCCCGAGCCCGTACTTCTTCGCGACGCGCTCCATGACCTCGCGCAGCTGGGGATTTGCCCAAGCGGTCCCCATGTGCGCGTCGACGTAGCTGATCTTCAACCCGGATGCGAGCGCGCGATCGACCTGTGCGCTCAGCTCGCGCTCGACCTCGCCGAGATCGTAGTGGCTCGCGAGGAACGCCTCTCCCGACGGCTGGAAGTAGCCGGCGCTGTCGACCAGTGAAGGGACGCCGCCCTTGCCGAGCACGGGACCCCAGCGGTAGCCGCGCCACTCCGAGTTGAGCGCGAGGTGCACGCCGACGGCGACCTGCGGATTCTTCTTCAGGATCTCGACCGCTTCCTGGTACCACGGACAGGCGAAGAGCACCGAAACAGAGAATGGCATCTTCGTCGCGGCGACCTCCTCGATCGCCATGTTCACCGAGTGGTTCATCCCGATGTCATCGAGCCGGAGGAGGACCTCGGGCGCGGGAGTGGCCTGGGCGGCGACGGTGACAGGCCGGCCTGCGCATGCGGCCAGCGCCGCGACGAGGACGACGGACGTGAGGGAGCGGCGGAGCAGAGTCATGGCGTGATCATGAGGGGAGAGGGGTGCGCAATCATGGCGCGCGAAACGCTGCACAGGGCGGGACTCATCCGCTCGGAAGCCCGCCTAACGGTTCCCGTCTCGTCATGCATCGCTGTGCGGGGCGGGGCCGAGCCGCCGCGCGGCGCGCTGGCGCGCCCGTTCGCGCTCGACCGCGCGGTCGCGTGGCGGCCCCCCCGGCTGCAGATCCTGCAGGAGCCGGCCGGCGGCCGCGGTCACCTCGTCCACCGCCCGCTCGAAGACGGCGGCGTTGGCCCGCGACGGCCGTTGCATCCCGCTCAGCTTCCGCACGAACTGGAGCGCGGCCTCATGCACCTCCGTCTCGCTCGCCGGCGGGGCAAAGTTCGCGAGCGTGCGGATGTTACGGCACATCGACCCTCCTTCCGCGGCCGCGGGCGCACCGTGGACCGCCAATGATGTCCAACGCCCAAGCTGGGCTGCGAGCGAATCAAATAAGAAGCGCCGGCGGCACAGGCGCCAGTCCGCGAAGTTAAAACTTAGGTATTGACCTTAGTATTGCCCGATGCTAGACTCGCTCAGTCGGATCGAGTCACCCAACCAATCGACTGGTGCCGAAATGGTTCAAGCCGCAGTCGCTGATGAAGTCTTTCATGCCCTGTCGAATTCGACGCGACGGAAGATCCTCGAGCAGCTGTCCATCGGACCAGCCACCGTCAGCGACCTCGCGGCGCCGTTCGACATGAAGCTTCCCTCCTTCGTGCAGCACCTGTCAGTGCTCGAGCAGAGCCGATTGGTGAAGTCGAAGAAGCGAGGGCGGGTGCGGACGTACGAGATCGCACCCGAACGGTTCAAGATCGCCGACGACTGGCTCGCCGAGCGGCGCCGTTTGTGGGAATCCCGTCTGGACCGGTTCGACGAATACGTCAAACAACTCAAGGAAAAGGAATCGAGACCATGAGCAAGCTCCTCGCGATCAATCCGAAGATCGACATCGTTTTCGAACGGGTCGTCGACGCTCCGAAGCATCTCGTCTGGGAAGCGCTGACGAAACCGGAACACCTCAAGGAGTGGTACATGCCCAAGGCCTGGGGGCGTGTTGCGGATTGTGAGCTCGAGCTGCGACCAGGCGGCAAATTCAGCATCGACATCGCAACGGGAGACGGGCAGGAGGTTCCCAATCTCGGCTGCGTCCTCGAAGTCATTCCGATGCAGCGGCTCGTCTGGACCTCCATGTTGTTTCCCGGCTATCGCCCGGCAGTGTTCGACGACATTCCGATCACCGCCATCATGACGCTGGAATCCGCGGGGACTGGAACGCGCTACGTCTTCACTGCGCTGCACCGGGATGAAGCCGACCTCGAGAAAAACAAGACGTCGGGTTGGCAGCAGGGGACCGAGATCGCCCTCGATCAGTTCGTGGCGCATGTCAAGTCGATGAAATAGTTCAGGCGACTGGCGACGGCGGCCCTTTTCGTCTTGCGCTTTGGCGCCGCCGTCGCCAAGTCCTGATCACCCGAACCACTGTCGATTCTTCTGGCTCTCGTTCGTCGTATCGATAGAGTGTACCTTTGCCCGCCGGCCCGGACTTCACGCCGGTCACCAGTCCACCCCCCGAAGGACACGCCATGTTCATCGCCGACCTGCGCTACGCCGTCCGAAGTGTGTTGCGCGCCAGAGGCTTCGCGCTCGCCGTGGTCGTCACCCTCGGACTCGGCATCGGCGCCACCACGGCGATCTTCAGCGTCGTGCGCGGCGTCATGCTCAAGCCGCTGCCGCACCGGGACGGCGACCGCCTGATGTACCTGAGGCAGTCCATCCGCGGCCCGGGCGGCGATGACATCGGATTCTCCGTTCCCGAGATCGAGGACTTCCGGACCGGATCGCATACGCTGGGAGGCATCGCCGAATATTCGCCCATCACCTTCACGCTCCTGGGCGACAACGACGCCGTCCGCATCGACGTGGGGCTGGTGACGGGCAACTACTTCTCGGTGATGGGACTGTCGCCCGTGCTCGGCCGAAGCTTTACGGCCGATGATGACGGCAGGTCCGCAGCGCCGGTCATGATGCTGACGTACGACTACTGGCAGAAGCGGTTCGGCGGCGATCCTGCGATCGTCGGCAAGACGCTGCGCGTGGCCGGCCACGCCGTCACCGTGGTCGGTGTGCTGCAGCCGGCACCGTACTACCCGGCACGCATCGACGCCCTCATGAACATGGTGAACAGCGAGCACCACCTGAGCGCGATGATGGTGACGGGACGCACGCATCGGATGACCGCGATGATCGCTCGCCTCGCTCCCGGCGCGACCGTCGAGCAGGCGCGCTCCGACGTCGCCGCGGTCACGGCGCGCGCGCACGCCGACCATCCGGAAGCTTATGATGCCGGCTCCGGCTTTCAGGTGACGCTCACGCCGTTCCAGGAGGTACTCGGCCAGAAGGCGCGGCTCACGATGCTGCTCCTGATGGGCGCAGCCGCGTTCGTGCTGATCATCGCCTGCGCGAACGTCGCCAACCTGACTCTCATGCGGGGAGTGCGCAGGGAGCAGGAGCTGGTCGTTCGCGCAGCGTTAGGCGCTGGCGCCGCGCGGCTGCGCCTGCTCCTGCTCGCGGAGAACCTCGTGCTCGCCGTCGCCGGCGGCCTCCTCGGCCTGCTCATCGCGTTCGGCGGTCTGCGCATGCTCACCACCTTCGCGGCGCGCTACAGCCCGCGCGCGAGCGAGATACACATCGATGGCGCCGTGCTGGCATTCAGCCTCCTGCTCGCCGTCGTCGTCGCGGTGATCCTCTCGTTCGCACCCGGTCTCGCGAACGAGCGAACGCTTGGTACCTCGCTGGCGGCTGGCGGCCGGCGCACGACCGGCACCGTCCGTCGGCAACGAGTCCAGCAAACGCTCGTCGTTGCGCAGATCGCCGTGTCGATCATGTTGCTCACCGGCGCTGGACTGCTGACGAGAACGATGCAACGCCTCTCGGTCGTCGACACCGGCCTCAAGACCGAGAACGTGCTGACGATGGAGGTGCCGAAGGACTTCAACGGTGCGAGTCCCGCCGCGACCATCGCCGAGTACGAACGGATCCAGGGCGAGCTCGCGGCGCTGCCCGGTGTCTCGGAGGTGGGCATCGGGTCCAACATGCCGCTCCGCGTATCAGGCATCACGCTCGACATCAACGCCGACGGGCACCCCGTCGCGCCGGGACAGGCGCAGCCGCACTCCGAATATCGCCTGGCCAGTCCCGAATACTTCCACGCCGCGGGAATCCCGCTGCTGAAGGGACGCGCCTTCACCTCCACTGATCGCGCCGGGAGTGCGCGCGTCGTGATCCTGAACAAGACGCTCGCCGACCAGTTCTTCCCGAATCAGGATCCCATTGGCCAGCGCGTGGCGTGGACGGGCGAGGTGCTGAAGTTCATCGGTGTCTCGGGCGACTGGCGCACCGTGGTGGGCGTGGTCGGGGACACGAAGGACGGGGGGCTCGACGCGACGCCGATTCCGGCGACGTTCATCCCCTTCGCGCAGGGCGACTTTCCCTCGGGCGGCTTCGTGATCCGCACCACGTTGAATCCGTCGTCGCTCGCCGCGGCAGCGACCCGCATCGTGCGCCAGGCGGCGCCGGAGCAACCCATCGAGAATGTGCTGACCGTGAACCAGATCCGCGACGAGAGCGTGGCGCCGCGGCGCCTGAACGCGATGCTCGTGTCGTCCTTCGGCATTCTTGCGATGATCGTCGCGGCGGTGGGGATCGCGGCCGTGCTGGCGTTCTCGGTTACCGCCCGCACCAACGAGATCGGCGTTCGGATGAGCCTCGGCGCCGACAGCGCGAGGGTTCAGCGCATGGTGCTCTCGGAGGGTGGGCGGCTCGTCTTCATCGGGCTGGCGGTCGGCGTCGCGGGCGCACTCGCGCTGACACGGCTCATGCAGGGGCTGTTGTTCGGCGTGCCTCCGCACGATCCGGTCACGCTGACGATCGTCGCGGCGATCATGGCCGTCGTCGGGATCGGCGCGTGCTGGATCCCGGCGATCCGGGCGGCGCGCATCGATCCCGCGGTGGCACTGCGGGCGAGCTGAGACTCAGAGGCCGGACCCACTCAGCTCTCCCGGCGAAGCTCCAGCTCCGATGCTCCCGGATTCAGCGCGACGCCGCGGGCACGCCAGTGTGCCAGGAGGGGATCGATAATAGAAGTGCGCATGTGTGACTGCTGAATAGTGGTTTCACTCGAGCCCAATGTGGAGTGCCTAACGACCATCGCCGGCACCAGCCGCTGCAACGTTCACCGGTCCATCACCGGCAGGTACTCGCGCCAGGGGCCGACTGCCTCGCGATACTGCTTCGCCATCACTCGCGCCACCTGGGCGATGTGCCCGAGGTCGTGCGCGACCCACGTCGCCAGCAGCTGGCGAAGCGTGACAGCGCCGAGCGCGGGATGTTCGCCGGTGAGTGCAAGCTGCGCCTCCGTCAGGCGCCACGACCGCAGTGTCGCCAGGTTGTCCGCGCGCAGCGACGCGAGCTCGTCGAGGAGGGTGCCTAACGACTTGCCCTCGCTCTCGCGAAACTGCGCGAACCGGTCGAACGGGGCGAAGCGGCGCTCAGGCTCATCGGCGAGGATGATCCGCGCCCGCGGGATCCAGTCGGTGCGCTCGCCGTGGATCAGGTGCCCGATGTTGTCGTACGGGCTCCACGTATCGGGACCCTCGGTCGCGTCGCTCCACGACGGCGGAAGGCCGGCCAGCATCGCGCGGAGCGTCGCCGGCGTCCGCTCGAGCACCGCGATGCCGGCAGGGAGGTCGAAGTCCATCGAGTCAGCCATGGTAGGAGCCTGGCGCGACCGCCCGCTCTGCACGCGTTTTGTGAACCTCGGAGATGTGCTTCTGGATGCTCGCCATCACGCGATCGACCCACCACGCGGCGTACGGATTGAGGCGTGTCGTCAGGCGATGCGTGCTGCGCAGGACGAGCCGCGTCGATCGGCCCCCGGCCAGCGGGTGCAGCTCGTACGTGCCGCTGAGGACGTCGAAGTGCGGACCGCCGACCCTGACGTGCGCGTCGAGCGCGGTCGCCGGCACCGCATCAGCGTTCGCGTGAATCGTGAAGCTGAGCCGGTGCCCGGGCACCCACTCGGTGACCTTCTCCGTGAAAGTCAGCCCGTGCTCGAAGCGCGCCGAGCGGACTCCTCCGACGCCCGGGTGCGACAGCGTCGCGCTGATCGGCTTCGGAAAGCCTAACGCGATGTAGAGCGCCGGGCGCTGTTCCTCCGGCCGGATCGAGTCGACGCTCGCGATGAGCGGCCAGACCACGGACGGCGGCGCGCTGATGTCGATCGATGTGACAGTCTCGGCGACCCGCTCCGGCTCGGGGATGCGCGACTCCACGGGCGCCACGAGATACGGAAGGGCGAGGAGCAACGGCAGCGCACCGCGGCTGCGCAGCTGCTCGGAGTACGTCATCATCCCCCCCGCCGAGGCGAGGAGGAGGAGGATCGGCAGCGCCATCACGACGCAGATCATTCCCTCCCACCCGACGAGCACGGTGACCAGGACCACGGTCAGCATCGGCACCCATGGGGCGAACAAGCGGAACTTGCGCGACGGCGCCTCGACTCCGCGGACGGTGACCACGCCGAGCACAAATGGGACGACGAGAAAGAAGGCGAGGCTCATGACGGCGAAGACTGTGCTCAACGCTCCGCGGTCGAAGACGAATCGCGCCAGCACGCCATGGACGACGGCCACTCCACCGCCCCCCAGGACAGGGGGAATCAGCGGCGAACGTGCTCGAAGGCGATCCAGCAGTCGCATCGGGCGAAGTCCTTGCTCGTAGTCCGCAGCCGGGAAGCTCCCGCCTTGCGCGCCAATCATAGCGGCGTTCGCCGCCAGGGGATAGCATTGCGGAACGAGTCCACGAACCGGGAGACCTTCATGGCGCCGCTGCTCCGCAGGACATCGCTGCTCCTCCTTCTCCCCCTCGTCGCGTCGGCGCTGCAGGCGCAGACGAAGAATCTCGCCGAGCGGCTCGGGTATCCCGCCGACGCGAAGCTGCTCATCCTCCACGCCGACGATCTCGGCGCCGCGCACTCCATCGACGCGGCGAGCTTCGACGCGCTCGAGAAGGGCGCGATCTCCTCGGCGAGCATCATGATGCCGACGCCGTGGGTCACCGAGGTCGCCGCCTGGGCGAAGGCGCACCCCGACGCCGACCTCGGGCTGCACCTCACGCTCACTGCGGAGTGGGATACGTACCGCTGGGGAAGCGTCGCGTCGGCGGGGACGGTGCGCTCGCTGCTCGACTCGACGGGGACCTTTCCCAACGACGTCGGGCCGGTCGCGACGGGGGCCAGGCTCGTCGAAGTCGAGCGCGAGCTGCGGGCCCAGGTCGAGCGCGCCCGCGCGTTAGGCATCCGCCCGACCCACCTCGACAGCCACATGCTCGCGCTCTTCACCACCCCGGCGCTGATGGCGGTGTACATCCGTGTCGCGCGCTCGTACGGCCTTCCGTTCCTCGCGCTCCGGGGCGACCCGAAGAAGCCCCCCCACGCGTCGCTGCGCGCGAACGAGGTCGCGCTCGACGACGTCATCATCGCCGGCCCCGAGATCCCGGTCGACCAGTGGAAGAAGTTCTACGTCGACGCCATCGCCAACCTGAAGCCAGGGCTGACAGAGCTGATCGTCCACCTCGGCCACGACGACGCCGAGCTCCAGGCAGTGATGGTCAATCACCCCGACTACGGCTCGGCGTGGCGGCAGCGCGACTACGACGTGGTGACGAGCGCGGAGTTCAAGAAGGCGCTGACGGACAACGGCGTGATAGTCGTCAGCTGGCGGCAGGTGTACAAGGCGCTGCAACCGTAAGGCCTGACGGCGAGGGGAGCGCGGCTACCGGGCCTGCTCGAGGGGGTCGATGGCTCCGGCGCAGAGCGCCCGGACGTTGCGGGTGATCTTCTCCGGACTCCAATCCCACCACGCGAGCGCCTGCAGTCGCGCGATTGTCGGCGGATCGAACCGGTAGCGAATGACGGTCGCCGGATTCCCGCCGACAATCGCGTACGGAGGGACATCCTTCGTGACGACAGAGGCAGTGGCGACGATCGCCCCGTTGCCGATCCGGACGCCGGGCATCACGAGCGAGCGATAGCCGAACCAGACGTCATTCCCGACGACGGTGTCACCCCGGTTCGGCCAACTCGCCGGCATCGCCACTTCCCACCCCGCGCCGAAGATTGGAAACGGGTACGTCGTCAGCCAGTCGGTTGGATGGCTCCCGCCATTCATGATGAAGCAGGTCTCGGCGGCGATGCTGCAGAACTTCCCGATCACGAGCCGGTCGCCGATGAAATCGAAGTGATAGAGCACGTTCGACTCGAAGTGCGACGGTCCGCGCGGGTCGTCGTAATAGGTGTAGTCGCCGACGACGATGTTCGGCCGCGTGATGAAGTTCCTGAGAAACCCCGTGCGCTCGGCGCCGGCGATCGGGTGACGCATCGCGGGCGATGGACCGTTAGGCAAGGCGGGGACGTCAGGCGTCATGTCGGGAAGGTCATGGGAAGCGGCCGCGACTACCAGAGCATGATGGCCAGGAACACCAGGATGAACGCGCCCATCGCGTAGAAGATGAAGCGGTTTGATGCCCCGTACGCCTCGTGCACGCGCGACGGGTCGAGATAGTACCGGTCGCCCGCTGTGCGCTTGACGATGTTCCGGGAGATCAGCGACCTCAGGATCGACGGCTTGACGCCAGTGCCAGCCAGGCCGATCGCGTGCTCAGGATCGCAGGCGTCGTTGTCGAAGAGGTACTGCAGAAGGTCGCGCTTTTGGCGATTGACGTGACGTGAAACGAGCCAGAGCAGTGTCATGGTTCTATTTGGCGAGCGCCTGACGCACCAGGCTGAAGCTGCGGACGAGTGTAATTTCGCGGGCGCGGAGCGACGATCACTCATCGCCCACGCCCGCGGTTCCAGCGTGACTTTCGATAGTAACCTATGACCGGCCCGGTGTCTCTACCAGTACGGCGATTACCACCGCGTCTCACCGCCCGAGCGCCGCGCGCAGCTGCATGGCGTGTGAGGCGGGCGTCAGCGACCTGAACGTGCCTAACGGTCCATCGCCCTGGCCGGGCGTCGCGGCGCAGCCGCAAAGTGCTCGTCAGCTGGAACGCTCGTCAGGCGGCAGCCAGGTGGGGCACAGACGGGCATTTCGCGATATCTCCGCTTGCATGCCATCAGCCAGAACTTTCATTGATCGAGGCCTTCTGGAGTCTTACTTGTTCGCTTTGGCCGCAGCAGGAGCGGGGACCACGACGTTGGCGTGCCGCGCCCAGAGGCGCCACGTGTCCCCTTCCTTCTTCCAGATGTTGGTGAACCGGCGGTGCACCGTCTGTCCCGCCCGCGGCGCGTTGCCGGTCGGCGTGATCGTTTCTGAGCCCATGATGACGGCTATGTCCCCCTCAATACGGACCTGCTCGATGGTCCGCTCGAATGAGGAGCGAGTGGTCATTCCCCTGCGAAACCAGTCCAGAACGGCGGCCCGGTCTGGCAAGACCTGGTTCATCGGTGCATTGACGATCAAGTGTTCGGACCAGAGGCGCTCGAGTGCCGCGTAGTCCTGGTTGAGGGCTGCGCGGCGCTCCTGGTCGTCGAGCGCGCGAACGGTTACCTCGGCTGAGTCACGCGTTGGACTCTGCGCACCCGCGTGGGCTGTGACACAGCTCAGGAGCAGCAGCAATGCAGTGCTGGTTCGCGTCATCATGTCGGATCTCCCCCGTTGGAAACACTGGAACTACAACGACGATGCCGCCGTCGTCAGTGAATACCATGGTGACTCCGTCTTCTGCGACTGAAGCAGCGATGGAAGTGAGCGGCCGCCTGCTTGCATAAGGAAGCACTGGGCGGGACAGCAGTGGACCTTGAAGTGTGATCTGCACAGGCGCACTGCACAAGAGTCGAGGAGTCGACGGACACGCTGCAGGCGTTGTCGTCAAGGGGAACTTCACCGGCCCCTGTAGAATGCGAGCGACGAGGAAAGGGCTTCATGGGCGCTCGCCTGGGCGACCAACTCGTTCGCTTTCTTCCTGAACGTCTCGACAGCGTCGGCCCCGGCCGGCCACCGCAGCGGCGGTTCGGGTTCGCTGGCAAGTTGGACCAGAGCCTTCGCCAGCTTCGCAGGATCGCCTCCCTGCTGGCCGTTCATCTTTTTCCACGCGGCGACAGTCTCGCGCGTCGTCTCTGCGTAGTCCGCGATCGAGGGCTCGGGCCACTTTGTGGACTCGTCCGTGAGCAACTCGGTGCGGAAAAACCCGGGTTCCACGAGCATCGTGCGAATGCCGAACGGTGCGATCTCAGGAGCCAACGACTCCATCCAGCCCTCGACGGCGAACTTCGCCGCCGAGTAGGCAGAGACGAACGCCTGACCGGCGATTCCACCGGTTGACGAAATGGTGATGATCAGTCCGCGGCGCTGGGCACGCAGGGTCGGGAGCACTGCACGCGTCACGTTCACGGTGCCGAAGAAATTCGTCTCGACCTGCGCGCGGAAATCCGCCGGTGAGATCTCCTCAAAAAACCCGGCGTAGAAGTTCCCGGCGTTGTTGACGAGCACGTCGATGCGGCCGAACTCCTCGAGCGTCGCGGTGACTGCTGCCGTGGCATCGCCCTGATTCGTTACGTCGAGCCTGACGACGAGCAGGTCGTCGGCACGGCCCACTGCTCGAGCCACGGCGTCGGTGTTGCGGCCCGTGGCCACCACGGCATGACCGGCGCCGAGCGCTGCCTTCGCAATGTCGACGCCCATGCCACGGCCGGCGCCGGTCACGAACCAAACTGTCTTGTCAGTCATGGCATGTCGGGTCGAAGTTGATCGCGATGGAGAAGCAGCTTACAAAAACTTGGCCGTGCGGCGGCGGCAGGAGCCCGCCACGAGGCTGGACTTGCGTCAGCCTCAGGCGCATATACATCGCGACCGGCGACACGGCCGCGCCTCTCACGACGGACAACTGCATGAACCGATTCGTTCCTGCTTTCCTCGCGCTGCTGTCGCCCGCCATGCTGTCGGCTCAGGCGACGCTGAGTGTGAGCGTGTTCGAGGACCGTAACGGCAACGGCACCCGCGACCCCGGGGAGCGCCCTGTCTCGAGCGTCGTCATCTCGAATCAGCGCGACGTCGCAACCACGGATGCATCAGGCATCGCGCGGGTCGAGCGCGGCCCGACAGGAATCGTCTTCGTCTCCATTCCTGATGGCTATCGCAGCGTCGGGTCCTTCTGGCGTGCCCCGGCCCCTGCGGATTCACAACTGACATTCGCGCTGCAGCGTGCGCCCGCGCCGCGCGCCTTCACCTTCGTTCACGCGTCCGATACGCACATCGAGCCCGCCAACGTCGAGCGCACCCGGCGCTTCCGTCAACTCGTCGACTCGCTGCGACCGGACTTTACCATCGTCACGGGCGACCTGATTCGCGACGCGATGAGCCAGCAGGAGCCTCAAGCGCGAGCCTACTTCGAGCTTTTCGCGGCCGAGACGAAGGGGGTGGCGAAGCCGTTATGGACGGTGCCGGGGAATCACGATCATTTCGGCATCATTCCCAGCCGCTCGCATGTGCCCGCGACGCATCCGTTGTATGACCGCGGGATGTATCGACTGTACCGCGGCCCCGATTACTACTCGTTCACGTATGGCGGCGTGCACTTCGTTGCGCTCAACA
>Ga0308175_100001788_pt1 | contig 14564 bp, 12 predicted proteins | sample PhyCR1_3_FD_203893 | JGI IMG/M metagenome (GOLD analysis project Ga0308175, IMG submission 203893) | Soil microbial communities from UC Gill Tract Community Farm, Albany, California, United States - DLSLS.C.R1 | ecosystem: Environmental > Terrestrial > Soil > Agricultural land | place: USA...
ACCGGCGTGCGTCGCGGTGAAGACGCCGCCGCCCTTGAACTCCGTCTTCGTCGACTCGACGAGGTCGGCTGCGCCGCCGATCATCGTCGGCGTGTACCGCTTGAACGCCTCCATCACCTTTGCGCCGGCGTCGCGCGTCGCGACGTCCTCGCCGACCGGGAACTCAGGCAGCGCCTCGACCCACCCGGGGCGCGGCTTGCCGGTGTGCACCTGATCCCAGTCCTCGCGCAGCGCGGGGTACTTCGCAGACCACGCCGACAGCTTCCCCTGCCAGGCGTCCTCGAGCTCGATCCCGCGCTCCGTCACGTTCATGTGCTCGCGCACCTCGTCCGGCACGTGGAACTTCAGGTCGGGATCCCAGCCGAGCGCTTCCTTCGCTGCACGCACCTCGGCCTCGCCGAGCGGAGCACCGTGCGCCTTGGCGGTGTCGACGGCGTGCGGCGCGCCGTACGCGATGTGCGAGCGGACGACGACGAGCGACGGCCGCTCGGCCTCGGCCTGCGCGTTGGCCGTCGCCTCGCGCAGCGCGTCGAGGTCGTTCGCGTCGTCGACGTGCTGGATGTGCCAGCCCTGCGCCTCGAGGCGCGCCCCGCGGTCCTCGGTGAACGAGATCCAGGTCGTCCCGTCGATCGTGATGTTGTTGTCGTCGTAGAAGTAGACGAGCTTGCCGAGCCCGAGCGTGCCGGCGATCGAGGCCGCCTCGTTCGAGACCCCCTCCATCAGGTCGCCGTCCGAGCAGATGCAGTAGACGCGATGGCCGACGATCTCGTCGTAGGGTCGGTTGTAGCGCTCGGCGAGGAACCGCTCCGCGATCGCGAAGCCGACGCCGTTCGCGAAGCCTTGGCCGAGCGGCCCGGTCGTCACCTCGATCCCGGGCGTGTGATGCAGCTCGGGGTGGCCGGGCGTCAGCGACTCCCACTGGCGGAAGCGCTTCAGCTCCTCGAGCGAGAGGTTGTAGCCGCAGAGATGGAGCGCGCTGTACTGGAGGATGCAGGCGTGACCCGCGGAGAGGATGAAGCGGTCGCGGTCCGGCCACTGCGGATTCGCCGGGTTGTGCTCCATCACCTCCGTGTAGAGGAGGTACGCGAGCGGTGCGAGCGCCATTGCGGTGCCGGGATGGCCGGCGTTCGCCTGCTGCACCGAGTCCATCGCGAGCGTCCGGATGGTGTCGATCGAGAGCTGTTCGATGTCGCTAGTCGTCGCCATGGAGCATCCCGTAGAGCTGCTGGTGCCGCCTCCGTGCCGAACGATATGCATCTGCCCGCTCCGGCCGCGGGTGGAACACCCTCCCCAGGGGAGCAGGCGGTGCCTCGTGGCCGAGCCGCTCGAGGGTCGCGACCGCGGCTCCGCGCAACGAGGCCTCCTCGACCGCGGACGCGGTCACCGGCCGCGCGAGCGTGTCGGCGAGCAGCTGGATCCAGTCCGGGACGAAGCGCAGGCCGCCGCCGGTCGCGACGACCTCCTCGACCTCCGGCAGCCGGTCGGCGATCGCCGCGAACCGGAACCCGACGCCCTCGAGCGCCGCCTGGCGGATGTCGCGCGCGCTCGTCGCGAAGGTGAGGCCGTCGATCGCGCCGGCCGCGTCGGGGTTCCAGCCCGTCGAGCGCTCACCGCCGAGGAAGGGGAGGAACGCGAGCCCGTGCTCGTCCGGGCCGCGCTCGAGCAGCGATCCGGAGGCGGCGCCGAGCACCGTGTTCAGCCAGGCGTGAAGGTTGCCGCCGTCGGAGAGCGCGCCGCCCTCGACGACCCGCCGCTCGTCGAGCACGTAGAGGAAGAGGCCCGGCCGCGGCATCGGGCGCACGGTCTCGTGGAGGATTCGCAGGGCGCCGGAGGTGCCGATCATCAGCGCGGCGCGGGTCGGCCCGACGCAGCCCGCGCCGAGATTCGAGCAGGCTCCGTCGATCAGGGGCGGATACCAGCCGCCCTGCGGCGCGTCCGAGAGAGCGGGGAGCCGCGCCTCGTCGACGCCGAGCAGCTCGAGGAGCTCTGCGTCCCAGCCGCGGGTCGTGAGGTCGAAGAGACCCGTGCCCGAGGCGATCGAGCTGCTCGACGCCGGCTCGGCACCGTGCAGCTCCGCGTAGAGGTAGTCCGAGCAGGAGACGAAGCGGGCGGCGCGCCGGAAGACCTCCGGCTCGGCCTCGGCGAGCCAGGCGAGCTTCGCCGGCCAGAAGCTCGGGTGGAGATACGCGCCGGTCCGCGCGCGGGCTGCCGCGGCGTCGAGCCGCTGACGGAGCCGGGCGGCGGCGGCGGCGCTCCGCGTGTCGCGCCAGCCGAGCACCGGCGTGAGCGGCCGCCCTGCCTCGTCGAGGGCGATCAGGCTGTGCCCGAAGCAGGAGCACCCGACCGCGTCGGCGCCTTCGTCGCGGCCGCCGACCACCTCCCGCACGAGCCGCACGATCTCGCCGGGGTCGTCGCCCGCATAGCGCTCCTGCCGCAGCTCGTCCACGGGCTCCGCCTGCTCGTCGAAGCGCCGCGCCCGCACCGAGGACGAGCCGACGTCGAGCGCGAGCACCGTCGCCACGCGGGCGAATCTACCCTGGTGGGGCAATGGCAGTCGTGATCGCCTCCAACCTCCGCAAGGAGCTCGCCGGCTCGGTGCTCTTCGACGGCGTCTCCTTCAGCGTCGAGCGCCGCGACCGCGTCGCACTCTCGGGACCGAACGGCGCCGGCAAGACGACGCTGCTTCGAATCCTGGCGGGCGAGACCGAGAAGCACGGCGGCGAGCTCGCGTTCACGAAGGGGACGCGGATCGCGCTGCACGACCAGCGACCGCCGCTCGAGCGTGACCTCTCGCTGCGCGAGTACGTCCTCTCCGGCGCCGCCGACCTCGTGAAGCTCGAGCAGGAGCTCGCGTCGCTCGAGCAGGCGATGGCGGGTGGAGCGCACGACCAAGCGACGCTCAACCGGTACTCGGCCGCGCAGGCCCGGCTCGAGCACGCCGGCGGCTACGGCTGGCGCGATCACGCGACCGCCGTCCTGCGCGGCCTCGGCTTCGCCGACGCGCACCTCGACCGCCCGCTCCGCACGTTCTCGGGCGGCGAGCTGACGCGCGCATCGCTCGCCCGGGCGCTCGGCGGCGACCCCGACCTGCTGCTCCTCGACGAGCCGACGAACCATCTCGACGTCGCGAGCCTCGAGTGGCTCGAGCGGGAGCTGCTGTCGCTCGACGCCGCCGTGATCCTCGTCGCCCACGACCGCTGGTTCCTCGAAGCGGTGACGACGGCGACGCTCGAGGTGGTGGGCGGCCGCGGCACGTTCTTCCCGGGGCCCTGGCACGCGTGGCGCCGCGAGAAGGCGGCGCGGATGCTGCACGCACAGAAAGAGGTGCAGCGCGTCGAGGCCGACATCGTGAGGCTCGAGCGCTTCGTCGAGCGTTTCCGCGCCAAGAAGAGCAAAGCGAAGCAGGCTCAGGCGAAGCTCACGCATATCGGCCGGCTCGAGGAGGAGCGCCGGCAGGCCTCCGCGGAGGTCGCGCTGCTCTCGCGCAAGCGGCGGTCGCTCGGCTTCGAGTTCCTGAAGCCCGCGCGGAGCGGCCGCATCGTGGTCGAGGCGGAGGCGCTCGAGGTCTCGATCGGCGACAGGGTGTTGCTCCGCGACGCCTCGTTCGCAGTGGAGCGCGGCGAGCACGTCGCACTGGTCGGGCCGAACGGCTCGGGCAAGACGACGCTGCTCGAGACGGTTCTCGGCCGGCGCGACCCGGCCGCAGGGCGCGTCGGGCTCGGGCACGGCGTCGAGGCGGCGTACTTCTCGCAGCAGGAGCTCGAGCTCGACACGCGCGGCTCGGTCCTGATGTGCGTGCAGACGATGACCGGCCTCTCGCGCCCGGAGGCGCAGAGCCTGCTCGGCAAGTTCCTCTTCTCGGGCTGGGACGAGCACGAGAAGCCGGTCTCGGTCCTGTCGGGAGGCGAGCGGCGCCGCCTCGCACTCGCGGTGACCGTCGCGTCGGGCGCCAACCTGCTCGTGCTCGACGAGCCGACGAACCATCTCGACCTCGAGAGCCGCGAGGCGCTGGAGGCGGCGCTCGACGCGTTTCCCGGGACGATGCTGCTCGTGTCGCACGACCGTGCGCTGCTCGACGCGGTCGCGGAGCGGACGCTCGCGATCGAGGACGGCGAGCTGCACGCCTACGACGGCGGCTGGGCCGAGATGCTGCGGCGCCGCGAGGAGCGGTCGGCCCGCGCCGCGAGGCCGGAGCCGGCACCGAAGGCCGAGCGCCGCCGGAAGCCGCCGGCGAAGCAGCAGGCGAAACGTCCGACCGAGCTGGAGCAGATCGAGGTGGAGATCGCGTCCCGCGAGGCAGAGGTGGCGGAGCTCGAGCGCACGCTCGCCTCCGACTGGTCGAACGTCGAGACGCTCGCCGCGCACAAGCAGGCGCGCGACGCCCTGCAGGCGCTGCTCGCCCGCTGGGAGGACCTCTTCGACAGCGTTTCTAAAGCGTCTTCTCGAAGCAGCGACTGATCGCCCGGGCGGCGTAGACGCCGTAGCACGGGATCGGCACGTAGCCGGCGCTCGCGTACAGCCCGAGCGACTCGTGCTGGCGCTCGCCCGTTTCGAGCACGATCCCGACGTACCCGAGCCGCCGCGCTTCGCCCTCGAGCGCCTCGAGGATCCGCCGGCCGAGCCCGAGCCCCCGCGCCTCGGGCGCGACGTACATCCGCTTCAGCTCGGCGCGCCGCTCGTCGAAGCGGCAGAGGCCGCCGCACGCGACCGCGTGCCCGCCCAGGCGGCCGACGACGAAGATCCCGTCGGGCGGCTCGAACATCGCGGCGTCGCGCGGCGGCCCGATGTCGCCGACGCCGTCGTAGCGGCCGCGCAGCTCCTCCTGCTGTGCACCGACGAGCACGAGCACGTCCGGTGCGTCGAACGGCTCACGACCAAAAGTCATCGAACGCCGGGTCGAGGGGCACCGCCGTGACGTCGCTCCAGAGCCCGTCCTCGCAGCGGATCACGAATGCCTGGTCGACATCGAGCTCGACCCCGTTCCGCGAGCCGACCGCCCGGTAGATCGCGACGGCCCACTCGTCGTTCGCAAACGCCGTCTTGAGGGCGCTCCGGTACGTCCCGTTCGTCTCCAGCCCCGTGCGTCGCAGGAACTCGACCACCTGACGGCGGCCGTGGTACTCGCCGCTCACCGCGGTGTCACCGGGCACGCGCCAGACGATCTCGCGCGTGAACGCGGCCGAGATCGCCATCGCATCCTTGCCGAACGCCGCGAAGACGCGTCGCGTCAGGGCCGCGTTCGGATGCTCCTCGCTCATCGGCCCGCCGAAGCGCACCAGCTCCGACTCCTCGATCAGGCGGGCCGGGTCGGGCTGGATCGCCGAACGCTCGGGCGAGGCGTAGTACTCGTCGTCGGCAGCCTGAAGATCGGGGTGGCCGGCGAGCCAGACGAGGCGATCCTTGGTCGTCCACGGCCCGAGCACCGCGTACCCTTTCGCCTGCCGGAGCGGCAGCACCTGCTCGCGCCACTCGCGCGCGAGGTCGTCGAGTGCGCCGTCCCTGGCACGGCACGAGCTGAGCTGCCACTGCATCAGTCGTCGACCCCGAGCGTCGCGACGACCGCCTCCGCGATCACCTTCAAGGGGCGCTGCGACGCCTGGCTCGCACGGCGAAGACGCGCGAAGGCCTCGTCCTCGGTGAGATTCTCCTTCTTCATCAGCAGCCCCTTGGCACGCTCGATCACCTTGCGGGCAGCGAGCGCCTCGGCGAGCGACTCCGCCTCGGCGCGGAGAGTCTGCAGCTCGTCGTGGCGCGCCCGCGCCGCGTGGATCGCGGGGAGCAGGTCCTGCTCGCGGAACGGCTTGACGAGGTACCCGAAGACGCCGGCCTCGACGGCGCGCGAGACGATCTCGTCCTGGCCGTACGCGGTGAGCATGACGATCGGGATCGGGCGCTCGTCGAGGATCCGGCGCGCCGCCTCGATGCCGTCGAGCCGGGGCATCTTCACGTCCATGATCGCGAGATCCGGTTGCTCGGAACGTGCGAGCTCGACCGCCTCCTCGCCGTCGCGCGCCTCTGCGCACACCTCGAAGCCGGCGCGCTCGAGCAGGTCCTTGAGGTCGAGACGGATGATCGTCTCGTCTTCGGCGACGAGGATTCTCACCGCGGCAGTCTTGCGTTTCGCAGCCGGCTGCCGCTGAGCTCGCGCGCCGCCGTCACAGCGTGCGGAGCAGCGCCTTCGGCTCCGGCCAGCGCAGGAGCGCGATCGCCTCGTCTCTCGCGCACCAGCGATACTCGTCGTGCTCGTCGTTCAGCGTCGGCTCCCATCCGGCGGGCGCCTCGACGAGGAACGTGCCGACCACGACTCTGTCGACACCGGGGAAGAGCGCCCGGTACCCCGGCTCCTCGTCGAGCGGATACGCAAAGGGCTCGGCGAGCTCCGTCGGCTCGGCCACGAGCCCCGTCTCCTCGTACAGCTCCCGCACGGCGGCCTGCGCGTACGACTCGCCCTCCTCGAGCCCGCCGGCGACGCCGTGCCAGTACGCCCCGCCGCTCGGCACGCGGTGCATGACGAGGAACTCCTCGCCGCGGCGGACGACGACGAACACCTCGTAGGGGAGCCTCGTCACGCCGGAAATATCACCTCGGCGCGGGTGCCGCCGTCGAGGCGGAGGTCGAAGCTGCCGTGCAGCTCGTCGCGGACGAGCGCGCGCACGATCGAGAGCCCGGTGCCGGCGGAAGCGCCGTCGACACCCACCCCCTCGTCGGCGATCGCGAGCACGACGTCGCCGTTCCGGAGCGCGAGCTCGATGCGGACCGCCCCGGCACCGTGCTCGAGCGCGTTCTGGAGGAGCTCGCTGAACACGAGCGCGAGCGCCGTCGCGCGGCTCCCCGCGAGCGAGACCTGCTCGAGCGACGCGTCGACCGTCCGCCCGACCCCGATCCCCTGCACGAGCATCGAGCGAAGCCGGTCGATCAGCTCGGCGAGCTCGACGTCTTCCTCGCGCTGCTCGGTCAACGCCTCGTGCACGGCTGCGATGGCCAGGATCCGGTTCACCGAATGCTCGAGCGCCTCGCGCGGGTCGACGTCGCCGGCCCGCGCCTGGAGCCGCAGCAGCGATGCCACCGTCTGGAGGTTGTTCTTCACCCGGTGGTGGATCTCTTGCGCAAGAACGCCGCGCATCACGGCGCGGCCGTGCTCGAGCGCCACCGCCGCGTGGTGTGCAATCGCCTCGAGCAGCGCGCAGTCCTCGTCGGAGAACGGCGCGTCGCGGTCGGCGACGAGCTCGCCGATCTGGCGGCGCTTCCAGCGCAGCGGCGTGCGGACCGCATGGCGTCCCGGCCTGCCCTCGGGCCACGCGATGCGCCCGTCCTCCAGCACGAGCGCGGCGCCGGTCGCGTTGACGGCGTCCATCGTGGTCTTGACGATCGCCTCGAGCGACTCCTCGAGATAGAGCGACTCCGAGACGGCCTCCGAGATCTTCGCGAGCGCCTCCAGCTCGATGACGCGCCGCTGCGCCTGCGCATAGAGCTTCGCGTGCACGATCGACTGCGCGACCTGATCGGCGATCGACTCGAGCAGCTCGACCTCGTCCCGGCCGTACTCGCGAGGCGCTCGCGTCCGCACGTTCAGGGCACCGGCGAGCAGCTCGCCGCGGGCGAGGATCGGCACCGCGAGGATCGACTCGTACTCTTCCTCGCGCAGGTTGGGGAACTCCTTGAAGCGCGGGTCGAGGTGCGCCGCCGACGGGATCATCACCGGCCTCCGCTCCGAGGCGGCGCTGCCCGTGATGCCCTCGCCCGGTCGCATGCGCGGACGCCGCGTCAGCTCGTCCACGTCCGTCCCGTGGGTCGCCCGCAGCACGAGCTCGTCCGCCCGCTCGTCGTAGAGGTAGACGAAGCAGGCGTCCGCGCCGAGGGCGTCGGCGACCTTCTCGGCGACGAGGTGGAGGACCTCCTCGAGGTCGAGCGACGAGTTGACGGCGGCGGTCGTCTCCGTCAGGAGCCGCAGGTGCCGCTCGGGCGCGTTCACGCCTCCATCGTACGGAGCGGCCCCCGGGGGAGGAAAACGGCCGCCGTTAACAAACCTTTTACTGCGACCCCGCTAATTTCCTTGCACGGCGGGCATAGCGTCACACACAATGAGCGCCCTCGCCATCGACCTCCGCCGGACTGCCGGCTACATCGTCGCCGACCGGCAGGGGCGCCTCGTGGGGAAGGTCGAGTGCCCGATGTACGGCACCGCCCCCGACGTCCCGGACGCGCTCTCGGTGAAGTCGGGCCTCTTCTCCCGCCGCCGCCGGCTCGTCCCCGCCGACACGATCGAGCAGATCGACGGCACGAGCGGCGTGATCGGCCTCCGGGTCGACCGCGAAGCGATCCGCAACTTCCTCTAGCCGCACCTCGCACTAGGCTCGGACGCCGTGGCGGCGTTCGTGGTGAGGCGGGCCGCGCTCGCGGCGGCGGTACTGGCGGGATTCTCGTTCCTGACCTTCTGGTTCTTCGCCGCGGAGGCGCCGCCGCTCAAGGGGCATCCGGTGCTGCCCGAGTACTGGCACTGGGTCCGCGGCTTCGGGAGCGGGCGCAGCTTCCACTCCCTGCTCGTCCCCGACTCCTCGCTCTGGCCGGTCGTCGGGCCCGCCCTCGGGCACACGGTGATCCTGCTCGCCGGGGCGCTCGTACTCGTGGTCGCCCTCAGCCTCGCGGTCGGGGTGACGGCCGCGCGGTTCCGTAGGTCGATGCTCGACCTCGTCGTGCGCGCGCTCTCCTATCTGGCCTGGGCGATCCCGGCGTTCCTGCTCGCGCTCGCCGTCCAGGAGGTGGTGAGCGTCGTCGGCAGCGGCCGGGGGCTCGGGCCGTTCCCGGTCGCCGGCTGGCCCGGATCCTGCCCGGTGGGGCTCGGGCTGAACAACGGCACGATCAGTCCGTGCCCGGCGGCGGGAACCGGGCTTCGCTACGTCGCGAACGTCCTTCGCTACCTGACCCTGCCGACGCTCGTGCTCGCCGCCGGCTTCGTCGGCCTCCACGGACGGTATCTCCGCGCGACGCTCCTCGAGATGCTGAACGCGCCGTACATCACGACGGCGCGGGCCAAGGGCCTTCCCGAGCGCCACGTGATCGGGCGGCACGCGTTGCGCGCCTCCCTTGCGACGTTCACCGGCTCGCTCCTGTCCGACTTCGGGGTGATCTTCGGTGCGACGCTCGCGGTCGACTGGGTCTTCCACCTCGAAGGCCTCGGCACGGTCTTCATCCGCGAGTTTCCGACCCAGGGCTTCGCGCCGATCGACACGTACTCGGTGCAGCTCGTGCTGCTGCTCGCAGGCGGGCTCGTCGTGCTCTCGTCGCTCGTCAGCGAGATCGCGGTGTCGCTCCTCGACCCCCGGGTCAGGCCGGGATGACGCTGCGCAGGGTCGTCTCGCAGCCGGTGACGGTGGCGGCGCTCGCCGTGCTCGTCGCGATCTTCACGGCCGGCGCCCTCGCGAGCCGGATCGTGCCGCAGAGATGGAACGACCTGAACCTCTCGGCGCAGTGGCAGAACCACCCGCCGACCGCAGCGTGGCCCCATCTGATGGGCACGGACAACATCGGCCGCGACGTGCTCGTCCGGACGATCTGGGGCCTGCACTACACGGAGACCTCGGCGCTGCTCGGCGCCCTGCTCGCGACCGCGGCCGGTCTTTGCCTCGGCGCGCTCGCGGCCTTCTACGGCGGCTGGCTCGACGCCGCCCTGATGCGGATCGCCGATCTCACGACCACGTTCCCGGTGATCGTCGTGATGATCATCGTCTTCTTCTTCCTCGAGCCGCTGACCGTCGCGAAGGCGACCCTCATCCTCGGCCTCTACCTCTCGGCGTTCGTCGCCCGCACCGTGCGCGCACGCTTCCTGTCACTCGGGAAGGAGGAGTTCGTCGAGGCCGCCCGGGCGCTCGGCGCCTCGAACGCCCGCATCCTCACCCGGCACCTGCTGCCGAACGCCGCCGGGACGCTCGTCGTGGCCGCCACCGCGATGGTCGGTCAGATCGTCCTCGTCGAGGCGACCGCCGAGTTCTTCGGGTTCGGCATCTCGTCGCTCCTGCGGCCGACGCTCGGGAACCTCGTCGCCGAAGCCGCCTCGACCGGGATCGGCGCGAACAACCAGCTCGGCCTCGGCTGGTGGGTCTGGGCGACACCGGCGACGCTCCTCGTCGCCATCCTCGTGTGCGTCAACCTCGTCGGCGACGGCCTGACCGAGGCTTTGGACCCCCGCACCCGCCGCTAGCGACAGACTCCTGGGTGCACCGCCCTCCCGGGCGCGCAGGCCGGACCGCGCGAAGCACCTTTCCGGCGCCTTAACGACCACGAGCCGCCAAAAGCGACTCGCGGTCGGCCGTCAGTTGGGCTCGCCTCCGCAGGTGGCGAGCCGGACAGAATCATAGAACGGTCCGGGGCTTTCGAGGTAGTCCTTTTCAGGACCTAAAGAACGGCGAGGTACTTCTTCATCTCCCAGTCGGTGAGCTGGACGCGGTACTCGTCCCACTCCTTGCGCTTCAGCTCCACGTAGCGGTCGAAGATGTGCGGCCCGAGCGCCTTCCGCGCCAGGTCGGACTGGGAGAGGGCGTCGATCGCCTCGCCGAGGGTCTCGGGCAGCGAGACGATGCCGCGCTCGCGCCGCTGCTCGGGTGTCAGGTGGTAGAGGTTCGTCTCCATCGGCTCGGGAAGGTCGTAACCCTGCTCGATCCCCTCGAGGCCGGCGTGCAGGAGGCAGGCGAAGGTGAGGTAGGGGTTGCACGCCGGGTCGGGGCACCGGAGCTCCGCCCGCGTCGCCTGCTCCGAGCCGGGCTTGTAGAGCGGGATCCGGATCAACGCCGAGCGGTTCCGCATCGACCAGGCGACGTAGACCGGCGCCTCGAACCCGGGCACGAGCCGCTTGTACGAGTTGACCCACTGGGCGAACACGGCGGAGATCTCGCGGGCATGCCGGAGCTGGCCGGCGATGAACGCCTTGGCGACCTCCGAGAGATGCCAGGTGTCGTCGGCGTCGAAGAACTGGTTGCGGCCATCCTTGAAGAGCGACTGGTGCGTGTGCATGCCCGAGCCGTTCTCGCCGAAGAGCGGCTTCGGCATGAACGTCGCGTGGAAGCCGTGCTCCTTCGCGACCTCCTTGACGACGAGGCGGTAGGTGAGCATGAAGTCGGCCATGTCGAGGGCACCCGCGTAGCGGATGTCGATCTCGTGCTGGGACGGGCCGACCTCGTGGTGGTGGTACTCGACGGGAATGCCCATGCCCTCGAGCGCGCGGATCGTGTCGCGGCGGATCGTGCTCGCAGCGTCGAGCGTCGTCTGCGCGAAGTAGCCGCCCTCGTCGAGCGTCTCCGTGCCCTTCTCGTCCCTGAAGAGGAAGTACTCGGCCTCGGGGCCGATGTTGAAGGTGTCGAAGCCCATCGACTCCATCCGGTCGAGCGCGCGACGCAGGACGTGACGCGGGTCGCCGTCGTATGGATGGCCGTCGGGCGTGACGACGTCGCAGATCATGCGGCCGGTCTGGCCGTCGGGCAGGACGCGGAAGGTCTCGGGGTCGGGGATCGCGACCATGTCCGACTCCTCGATCGCGTTGAAGCCGGTGATCGACGAGCCGTCGAAGCCCATGCCGTCGTCGAGCGCACCCTCGAGCTCGCTCGTCGTGATCGAGAAGCTCTTGAGATGGCCCTCGAGGTCCGTGAACCAGAGGAGCACGTCGTCGATACCCCGCTTCTCCACGTCCTTCAGGACGCTCTTGCGCGCGTCCGGGTCGGATGTCGCCCGGTTCTTGCTCTCGACCTGCGCCATGGCTCCTCCTCGCTCGACCAGTCGGAGTCTACGCAGTTACCGGCGATACCCTCGGTGCATGGCAGAGCGCTTCCTCGGCGGCCTCGCGGCCGCGGTCTCGCGCCGCCGGCGAGCGGTCGTCGCCGTCTGGCTCGTCCTGCTCGCGGCCGGCGGCTGGTTCTCGCTCCACCAGTCGGAGCACCTCTCGGGCGGCGGCTGGGAGGTCCCGGGCAGCCCGTCCCTGCAGGTCGCAGACGCCCTGACCGCCGACTTCCCGAACGTCACACCCGACGTCTTCGTCGTCTTCGTGACGGGCCGCACCCCCGCGGCCGTGCGCGGCCGTCTCGCCGCAGCGCGCCGGGTCGTCGCCCGCGACAGCACCGTCAAGCCCGGGCGGGCGACCGTGCTGGACGGCGGCCGCGCGGCTTTGCTGCCGCTCGGCTACAGCGGTGAGAGCTCGAGCGCGATCGACCACGCGACACGACTTCGCCGCGCGCTCGTGCAGACGCGGTCGGCCGTGCAGACCCGCGTGATCGGCGAGCCGGCGATCTGGTCGAACTTCCAGGACGTGTCGAAGCGCCAGCTCGCAGGCGGCGAGCTGCTCGGCTTCCCGCTGATCCTGCTGATCCTGCTCGCCGGCTTCGGCACGCTCGTCGCCGCGGTCGCTCCGCTCGCGCTCGGCTTCGTCGCGGTTTTCCTGAGCGGCGCCGTGATCTACGCGCTCTCGCGGTCCTTCGAGATCTCCGTCTACGTCACGAACTTGGCGTCGATGATCGGGATCGGGGTTGCGGTCGACTACTCGCTCTTCATCGTCAGCAGGTTCCGGCGCGAGCTGCACCGGGGCAAGACGACGGCCGAGGCGCTCTCGCGCGCGCTGTCGAGCTCCGGGACGGCCGTCGTCTTCAGCGGCCTGACCGTCGCCGTCTCGCTCGCGGCGCTCTTCACGATCGACGTGAACGCGCTCCGCTCGATGGCGGTGGGCGCGATCGTCGTCGTCTGCCTCTCGGTGATCGCCTCGGTCACGCTGCTTCCCGCGCTGCTCGCGGCGGTGGGGCCGCGCGTCGACCGCCTCCGGCTGCCGCTGCCCTGGCGGACGACGGAGGCGGGAAGCGACGCGTTCTGGAGCGGCTGGGCGCGTCGCGTGATGCGGCATCCGGTGACCGGCTTCGCGGCGGGCGCCGCCGTGATGCTCGTGCTCGCGGTCCCGTTCCTGTGGATGCAGACGTACAACCGCGGGCTCGACGAGCTGCCGCGCGGCGCCGAGGTGCGGCTCGCGACGGAGCGCGCGCAGGCGCTCACGGGGCCCGGCTTCGGCGCCCCGATCCACGTCCTCACGCACGGCGACGCGCAGCTCCTCTCGAGACGGCTCACGGCGCTGCCCGGCATCGCGCATGTGGCGGCGCCGGTCCGGAGCGCCGACGGCTCGTACAGCCTCGTCGACGCGACCCTCGCCGGTCCGCCGGAGTCGAGCACCGCGCGTGCGATCGTTCGCGACGTGCAACGCGCCGCGGGCAAGAACGCGCTCGTCGGCGGCAGCACGGTGTTCGACCTGGACGTGACGCACGCGATCTTCGGCGGCCTCTGGAAGATGCTGCTCGTGATCCTCGCCGCGTGCTACGTCGTCCTGCTGATCCTGCTGCGCAGCGTCCTGCTGCCGCTGAAGGCCGTCGTCATGAACCTCCTGAGCGTCGGCGCGGCGTACGGCGTGCTCGTCGCGGTGTTCCAGTGGGGCTGGCTCGACTGGGCCGGGTACGACTCGCCCGGTTACGTGGAGACGATCGTGCCGGCGCTCGTGCTGGCGGTGACGTTCGGCCTCTCGATGGACTACGAGGTGTTCCTGCTGACGAGGATCCGCGAGCGCTGGGTCGAGCACGGCGACAACGAGCGCGCCGTCGCCGAAGGGCTCGTGCAGTCGGCTCGGATCATCACGAGCGCGGCGCTCGTGATGGTGGCGGTGTTCTTTGCCTTCGTCGTCGCGGGCGCGCCCTCGCTGAAGGAGCTCGGCACCGGCCTCGGGGTGGCGATCCTGCTGGACGCCACGCTCGTCCGCCTTCTGATCGTGCCGGCCGCGATGCGCCTGCTGGGCACGTGGAACTGGTGGATGCCGCGGCCGCTCGCGCGCCTCCTGCCCGCCGCGTCGCACTAACCTTCGGGCGATGCGCGTCCTCGTGACCGGCGGCGCGGGCTTCATCGGCTCGCATTTCGTCAAGCGGCTGCTCCGCGGCGGCGACGAGGTCGTCGTCCTCGACAAGCTGACCTATTCGGGCAACCGGGCGAACCTGCCCGGCGACGCCGAGTTCCACCAGGGCGACATCGCGGTGCCGGGCGACGTGGCACGGGCCGCGCGCGGCTGCGATGCGATCGTCAACTTCGCCGCAGAGACGCACGTCGACCGCTCGATCCTCGCCGCCGAGGACTTCGGGCGAACCGAGTTTCGCGGCACGCAGGTGCTGCTCGAGCACGTTCGCGAGACGGGCGGGCGGCTCGTGCAGGTCTCGACCGACGAGGTCTACGGCGATCTCGTGGGCGGAGGCTCGTCGCGCGAGACCGACCAGCTGAACCCGTCGAGCCCGTACAGCGCCGCGAAGGCTGCGGGCGAGCTGCTCGTGCCGGCGTACGTGCGCACGTTCGGTGTGAACGCGTCGATCACGCGCGGGTCGAACACGTACGGGCCGAACCAGTACCCGGAGAAGTTCATCCCGCTCTTCGTGACTAACGCGCTCGACGGCGAGCCGCTGCCGCTGTACGGCGACGGCCGGCAGGTGCGTGACTGGCTCTTCGTCGAGGATCACTGCGCCGGCATCGAGCTCGTCCTGCTCCAGGGCGCGGCCGGCGAGATC
>Ga0308175_100001789_pt1 | contig 14561 bp, 11 predicted proteins | sample PhyCR1_3_FD_203893 | JGI IMG/M metagenome (GOLD analysis project Ga0308175, IMG submission 203893) | Soil microbial communities from UC Gill Tract Community Farm, Albany, California, United States - DLSLS.C.R1 | ecosystem: Environmental > Terrestrial > Soil > Agricultural land | place: USA...
CGACTAGCGCGGCTTCAAAGGAGCAATGCATGATTCTCGAAGGCAAGGTCGCGCTCGTCACCGGATCGACCTCCGGCATCGGCCTGGCTATCGCAAGGGCGCTCGCCGCCGAAGGCGCCAGGCTGATGATCAATGGCTTCGGCGATCCCGCGGAAATCGAGCGCGAGTGCGTAGAGCTCGGCGCGATTCACGACGGCGCGGACATGTCCAGGCCGGCCGAGATCGAGGCGATGATGAAGCGCTGCGCGGACGGACTCGGCGGGCCGGACATCCTCGTCAACAATGCGGGCATCCAGCACGTCTCGCCCGTCGAAGACTTCCCGACCGAAAAATGGGACGCGATCATCGCGATCAATCTGTCCGCCGCCTTCCACACGACGCGCCTGGCAGTCCCTGCGATGCGCGCGAAGAAATGGGGCCGGATCATCAACACGGCGAGCGCGCACAGCCTAGTCGCCTCCCCTTTCAAGAGCGCCTACGTAGCGGCCAAGCACGGCATCGCGGGTTTCACCAAGGCAGTCGCGCTCGAGACTGCGCAGGCCGGGATCACCGTCACCTGCATTTCGCCCGGCTATGTCTGGACGCCGCTGGTGGAGAAGCAGATTCCGGACACGATGAAGGCGCGGAACATGACCCGCGAGCAGGTGATGAACGACGTGCTGCTCGCCGGTCAGCCTACGAAGCGGTTTGTCACCCCCGAAGAGGTTGCCGCGCTCGCGCTTTTCCTGTGCCGCGACGAGGCAGCGTCGATCACGGGATCGAACCTCAGCATGGACGGCGGCTGGACAGCTGCCTAGGCTGCTCGCGATGCGCGCCGCGATCCTCCTCGCCGCCTTGCTCGGCTGCTCCTCGTGCAAGGTGCTCGAGCAGCCGTCGGGGCTCATCCCGCGCTGGACGACAGCATGGAAAGAGGTTGCGACGAGCGACGATCGTCAGCGGCTCGCCGATTGGCGAGCGAACTTCGTCAGCGCACTCGACGCGGCAAGCAAGGGCGGCCATGCAGGAGACATCGCGCGCGAAGGCGCCCTTCTCCAACCCGACGCCGCGCTCGGCCCCCCCGCGCTCCCCAACGGCATGTACCGCTGCCGGGTGATCAAGCTCGGCGCCAAAGCCGATAGCGGTGGCCTTCCTTACGTGTCCTATCCCTCGTTCGCCTGCCGGGTGAGAGCGGACCGCGGCCTTCAGCGCTTCAACAAGCTCGGCGGGTCGCAGCGCTACGTCGGGCTGATTTTCCCTGGCGATTCCATCCGCCAGGTGTTCCTCGGGACCCTGGTCCTCGGCGACGAGACGCGCGCTCTCCAATATGGCCAGGACCAGCTTCGGGATACCGCCGGCTATGTCGAACGGATCGGCCCGGACCGCTGGCGGATCATCATGCCAAAGCCGCACTTTGAATCGCAGTTCGATGTAATGGAGCTCGCGCCGTCTGAAGGCTGATCGTCGCCGGCATTCACCACTTATTTGTAAAGTTTAGCGACACCTGCGCTGATGTCGGCGGATTTGACACGAGATTGCGCGTGGACGCGCTGATCGGCTTCTGGAGCCACGCGCTCGCGGCCGCGCTGTTCGCGGCGCTGGCGCTGTGGCGCCTGCGCGATGCCGCGCGTTACCCGGCGCAACGTCTGCTCGCCGGCTCTTTTGCACTGACCGCATGCTGGGCCTGGCTGAGCGCTGTCGCTCCGGGCGAGCTCATCGACGGGTTTGCCGAGAGCGCCCGCAATCTCTTGTGGATCAGCACGCTTTACAGCCTGTCGGCCGCGGGTAAGGACCGAGAGCACGGGTTGAAGCTCGTTTACGGCGCGGTCGCAGCGGTCATCGGGCTCCAGTTGATCAGCGCGACGCTGGCCCTTTTCTCGCCCAGCAACCCGCTGCTCGACACCCGCCTGCTTCTTCGGATCACGACTGCCGCCGGCGCGCTCGTACTCGTTCACAACGTCTACGGGCAGGCGGCGCCGGCAAGCCGCTCACACATCCGCCTCGCGATGCTCGCACTCGCCTGGATCTGGGTTTACGACCTCAACCTTTACACAATCCTCTATATCGGCTCGTCGACCGCGCCTCGGCTGCTCGAATTCCGCGGCCTGGCGGTAGCCCTGACCGCACCCCTCTTCGCGCTAGCGACACGCGACGAGAGCGGATGGCGAATCAAGCTCTCGCGGGCCGCGACATTCCAGTCGCTGTCGCTGTTGGCGATCTGCGCTTACTTTGCGCTGATGGCGATCGTCGCGACCGCGCTTCGCGGATCGGGAGTCGATTGGTCCGCAGCGCTGATGATCGCCGTGCTCGCCGTGATGACGATCGGCGCCATGATCCTTCTGCCGAGTGCTCGGGCGCGCGGCTGGATCAAGGTCAAGCTCGCCAAGCATCTTTTCGAGCATCGCTACGACTACCGCACCGAGTGGCTCCGATTCACCGAGACTCTGGGGCGCGCGGGCCCCGACGCGCCGCCGCTCAGCGAGCGCATCGTCAAGGCGTTCGCCGACGTGATCGACGCGCCGGGCGGGCTGCTTCTGGTGGGCGATTATGGAGGCGCGCTGACGGTCGCGGCGAACTGGAACTGGCACCGCGCCAGTCCTCCGGCCGCGCATCTTCAGGACTCGGCGCGCTTCTGGGGCGAGCTCGAGGCCAGCGGGCGGATCATCGAGTTCGAAGCGCTCCGCAATGGCTGGGCGACCGCGCGCGACAAGTCCGTCGGCGTGCCCCAATGGATGATCGAGGATAGGTCAATCTGGGTCGGGGTTCCGCTTGTCCATCAGCAGCGCCTCGTCGGTCTGGTGATCCTCGCGGCCCCCGAATATCGCCGCCCGCTCGACTGGGAAGACTTCGACCTTCTTCGGACCGCTGGAAACCAGGCTGCGAGTTCGCTTGCCGAAGCCATGGGCCAGGAGGCGCTCGCCAACGCGCAGCGGTTCGAGGAATTCAACCGCCGCTTTGCCTTCATCCTTCACGACATCAAGAATCTCGTCAGCCAGCTGTCGCTTGTCGCCCGCAACGCCGAACGGCACGCTGACAAGCCCGAGTTCAGGGCCGACATGGTCGCCACGCTGCAATCGTCGGTCGGCAAGATGAACGAACTTCTGACGCGGCTCTCACCCCGTTCTTCGGGCCGCGTCCAGCGGATCGAGGCGCAATCGCTGCGCCCAATCCTGGCCGACGCGATCGCCGCCAAGCGCCGCGATCGCGAGGTGCAGCTGCTGGGCGATGCGGCCCTCTGGGCGCTGGTCGACGCGGCCGCGCTCGAGCAGGCGGTCGGCCATCTCCTCCAGAATGCCCTCGACGCAAGCAGCGGCACCCCGGTGTCCGTTCGCGTGAACGGCGACGCGAACAGGGTCACCATCGCGATCGCCGACAGGGGCGTCGGCATGGACGGCGACTTCATCCGCAACCGGCTGTTCCAGCCCTTCTCCTCGACAAAGTCGGGCGGGTTCGGAATCGGTGCATTCGAGGCGCAGTCCCTGATCATCGCGATGGGCGGGCAAATCAGCGTCGATAGCCGCCAGGGACAGGGAACCACCTTCACCATCAGCCTGCCGGCCGCCGAGGCCGACAGCGGGCAATTGAGGAAAAGCGCATGACCGAGTCAACCAAAGTCCTTCTCGTCGTCGAGGATGACGAGGGCCTGCAGCGGCAGCTCAAATGGGCCTACGAAGGATATGAGATCGTCTGCGCAAGCGACCGGCAGGCGGCGATCGACGCCTTGCGCGCGCATGAGCCGGCGGTGGTCACGCTGGACCTCGGCCTCCCGCCCGACCCCGACGGCACGGACGAGGGTTTCGCGACCCTCGCGGAAATTCTGCGGCTGAAGCCCGATACGAAAGTGATCGTCGCCACCGGCCATGGCGCACGAGAGAGCGCGACGCGCGCCGTGGCGATGGGCGCGTACGATTTCTACAAGAAGCCGGTCGATATCGACGAGCTCGGCCTGATCGTCGCCCGCGCCTTCCACCTCCACGAGATCGAGATGGAAAACCGCCGTCTTGAAACAGGAGCGACGGCGACCGTGCTCGGCTCCATCATCACCGCCGCGCCGGAAATGCTGAAGGTTGCCCGCACCATCGAGCGCGTCGCGTCCGCCGACGTGTCGGTGATGCTGCTGGGCGCGAGCGGCACCGGCAAGGAACTGCTCGCCCGCGCAGTCCACCAAATGAGCGGGCGGAGCGGCGATTTCGTTGCGATCAACTGCGCCGCAATCCCCGAGAACCTGCTGGAAGCCGAACTTTTCGGTTACGAGCGAGGGGCGTTCACCGGCGCGGTCAAATCGAACATCGGCAAGATCGAGCTCGCGCAGAGCGGGACTTTGTTCCTCGACGAAGTCGGGGACATCCCGCTTCCGCTTCAGGTGAAGCTTTTGCGCTTCCTCCAGGAGCGCGTGATCGAGCGCATCGGCGGCCGCCAGCCGATTGCCGTCGACACGCGCATCGTCTGCGCTACCCACCAGGATCTGGAAGCGATGATCGCCGATGGCCGATTCCGCGAAGATCTGTATTACCGCCTCGCCGAGATCGTGGTGAAAATCCCGTCGCTCGCCGAGCGCTCGGGCGACGCGGTGCTTCTCGCGCGCCACTTCGTCAATCGTTTCGGGCGCGAGCTTAATGCCGGCGTGCAATCGCTGAGCCCGGATGCGGTCGATGCGATTGACGCCTACGCATGGCCAGGCAACGTTCGCGAGCTCGAGAACCGGATCAAGCGCGCGGTGATCATGGCGGACGGGAAGAGCCTCAGTGCTGGCGACCTCGATCTCCAGGCGGGTGTCGTTCCGAGCGACGACGTTCTTCCGATCAACCTTCGCGCGGCGCGCGAAGTCGCCGACCGCAAGGCCATCCGCCAGGCGATGAGCCGGACCGAGAACAATATCTCGGGCGCGGCGAAACTGCTCGGGATCAGCCGCCCGACGCTTTACGATCTGCTGAAGCAGTACCGCCTCACCGCCTGAGGCTGGACAATCTTCGCAGCCGCGCGCAGCTTCCGCCGCAATGACCGGAGGGGGGTTCATGCGTATCCTGCTTGCACTTGCGATCGGCGTTGCGGCCGTTTCTTCACCGGCTATCGCAGCGCCGGCGCGAGCAGCCGCGACCAGCGAGGACGCGCGCTTCTCGGCGTTCGGCGAAAGCGTCGTCGACGAATTCCTGAAGCTCGATCCAGTTGGCGCAACCCAGCTAGGCGATCACCGTTACGATGCGCTGCTTCCGGACGTATCGGCGAAAGGACGCGCGACCCGGCACGCCTTTGCCGAACGGTCGCTCGCGCAACTGGCAAAGTTCGACGCGCACAAGCTCAGTCGCGAGCACCAGGTCGATGCGATCCTGCTTCGCGACCAGCTCAATTACATGCTCTTCAGCCTCGACCGGCTGCAGGATTGGGCCTGGGACCCGCTCACTTATTCGGCGGGCAATGCCTTCTTCACTTTGACTTCGCGCGAGTTCGCTCCGCCCGCCGTTCGACTGCGCTCTGCGATCGGGCGAATGGAGGCGCTTCCGACGTTCCTGCGGCAGGCTCGCGAGTCGCTCGATCCTCCACGCGTGCCGCTCATCCATGCGCAGACCGCGGCCAAGCAGAACGGCGGCCTGAACGACCTCATCGACGGAATCGTGGCGCAGAAGTCGGCGCTTCCCGCGGCGGAACAGGCCCGGCTCGCAAGCGCCGCAACGAAGGCCAAGGCGGCGGTCGCCGACTATCAGAACTGGCTCGACAAGCAGCTCGTCCCGAATGCCAAGGGCAACGAGCGGCTGGGCGCCGCGCTCTATGACGAGAAGCTGCGCCTCGCGCTCAATTCTCCGTTGAGCCGACAGGAGATCCGCACCCGCGCCGAAGCCGAGATCAAGGACCTGCGCTCCAAGATGTATGTCGTTGCCGCGGGTATGCTCAAGGGCCGGGCCGGAGCGCCCGCCGCTCCAGCCAATCCTACGCCCGAGCAGCAGCAGGCCGTCATCGAGGCAGGCCTTGCGATTGTCGCCGCCGACGTCCCCCCGAAGGATCAGATGATTCCGTTCGCTCGGCAGGCGCTGGGCGAAGCGATCACCTTCGCAAAGGCGAAGAAGATCGTCAGCTTCCCGACCGCCAGCTTCAACGTCATCGAGATGCCCGAATATGCGCGCGGTTTCTCCGCGGCATATGCCGACATGCCGGGGCCGCTGGAAAAGGACCAGCGCGGGTTCTTCGACGTAATGCCGATCCCGTCCGACTGGACCGCGGAACAAACGGCCTCTTTTCTCCGCGAGTACAACAAGTGGACGTTGCATGAGCTCGCGCTTCACGAAGGCGTTCCGGGCCACCTTCTCCAATTGGCCCATTCCAACCAGTACAAATCGCGCCTTCGCGCCTTCCTTCAGTCCGGATCGATGATCGAGGGATGGGCCTGCTACGGACAGGACGTGATGGCCGACGCGGGCTTCCTGAACCGCGACCCGCTCTATCTACTCGCCCATTACAAATTCCAACTGCGTGTGCCCGTCAACGCGATCCTCGACCAGGACTTTCACGTGAACGGCCTCACCCGCGATCAGGCGATGCAGATGATGACGAAGACTGCTTTCCAGGAGGAACGCGAGGCTGCGGGCAAATGGGTGCGGATGCAGCTGAGCTCGGCCCAGCTTCCGACCTATTTCGTCGGCTATTCGGAATGGTGGGACTTCCGTAACGCAGCCCAGAAGCGGCCCGGGTTCAATCTCGAGAAATTCCACGACGCGGCGTTGAGCCACGGATCGCCGCCCGTGCGCTTGATCCGCGAGCTGACGTTCGGAGAGCCGATCCGCTAGCCTTCATTCGACCCGGACGAGCGGTTCGCGCGTGGTCGCGATCAAATAATTGTCGAAATCGACCCGCTCCACCGGCTCGCCGGTATCAAGCATGAAGCGCCGCATGAGCTTGAAGAAGCGGCGGCCGCGATATTCATGGAGCTGGAATCGCGCCCCGCTCGCATCCTCGACGGTAATGCGCCCTGCATATTCCATCTGTTGCTCTCACAATGAGGCGATTCGGCGGACTGAATCTCTCCAAAACGGTGGTTTGTTCAAGCTTGTTTGGTGGAGGCGCTGTTTACCGTTCAAGCGCTTCGGCCATTTCCGCGACCTCGAGCCAGCGCAGCTCAGCGGCTTCAATGTCGGCGCGATGGCGGGCGATGCGCTCGGTGAGCTCGGCGAAGCGCTTGGAATTTCGGACATAGAGATCGGGGTCGGAGAGCGACTGCTCGTCGGCAGCGACTTGGGCTTGCAGCCGATCGATCTCGTCCGGAAGCCGGTCGTAGTCCCGCTGGTCCTTGTAGGACAATTTGTGCCCCGTCGAAGGACGGGCTCCAGGAGCCGAAGGCTGCTTTGAAGCTTCGGCGCTACGCGCCGCCTGGGCCCCGGCGCTGACCTCCGGTCGCCTTTGGCTCGCCGGGGAACGATGCGCCTCATACCTCTTCCTTACCCAATCCTCGTAGCCGCCCGCCACGATATCGACCTTGCCCGAGCCGTCGAGGCCGAGCGTGATCGTCACGGTCCGGTCGAGGAAGTCGCGGTCGTGGCTGACGATCAGGACGGTGCCGTCATAATCGGCGATGACCTCTTGAAGGAGGTCCAGAGTCTCGAGGTCGAGGTCGTTGGTCGGCTCGTCGAGCACCAGCAGGTTCGCGTGCCGGGCGAACTCGCGCGCTAGTAGAAGCCGCGACCGCTCCCCGCCCGAAAGCGAGCCGACGGGTGCATCCGCGATCGAGGGATCGAACAGAAACTCCTTGAGATAGCCTTTGATGTGCTTCTTGTGGCCGCGGACCTCGATCCAGTCGCCGCCGTTCGCCAGCACATCCTTCACGCGCCGCTGCGGCTCCATCAGCTTGCGTTGCTGGTCAATGACAATCCCTGAGAGGGTCTTCGCCTGCGTCACCGTCCCGCTGTCGGGCGGAAGCTCGCCGGTCAGCAGCTTCAGCAGCGTCGTCTTGCCGGCGCCGTTCGGGCCGACAATTCCGATCCGGTCGCCGCGCTGGATGCGAAGCGAGAAATCACTGATGATCTGGCGGTCGCCGAAGGACTTGTTGACCTGATCGGCCTCGATCACCGTCTTCGAGCGGACGTCGTCCTTGGCGAGCGCTAGCTTCGCGGTGCCAGCGGCACCTAGCATCGCTGCCCGCTGAGCACGCATGTCGTGGAGCTTGGCGAGGCGTCCCTGGTTGCGCCGGCGGCGGGCGGTCACCCCGCGCTGGAGCCAGTGAAGCTCGATCTTCAGCTTGGCGTCGAGCTTCTCGGCGGCGCGCGCTTCCTCCTCATAAACGCGTTCGGTCCACGCTTCGAATCCGCCGAAACCGATCTCGGCGCGCCTCAACTGGCCGCGATCGAGCCACAGGCAGCTTCGCGTCAGCCGCGTGAGAAACGTCCGGTCATGGCTGATCGCGATGAACGCGCCGGTGTAGCGCTTCAGCCAGTTCTCGAGCCATTCAATCGCGCCGAGGTCGAGATGGTTGGTCGGCTCGTCCAGAAGCAGAAGGTCAGGCTTCGCGCCAAGCGCGCGCGCGATCGCGGCGCGCCTGCGCTCGCCTCCGCTGGCCGTGGCCGTAGGGCGCGAAAGATCAATGCCGAGCTTGTCGGCGATCGCGGCTGCTTCGTGCGCCTCGGGAGCGTCGGGCCCGTGGAGGACCCAGTCACTCAGCGTTTCGAATCCGTCCATTCGCGGGTCCTGCTCCAGCAGGACGACATGGGTGCCCGGAACGATGGTGCGCTTGCCCTCGTCGGGGTCGATCAGGTCGGCGAGGCATTTGAGCAGCGTCGTCTTTCCCGCGCCGTTGCGGCCGATCAGCGCCAGCCGGTCGCGCTCACCGATGTAAAGGTCGAGATGGCGGAACAGCCAGCCTTCGCCCTGGATTAGCCCAAGGTCTTCGTAGGAGAGGATCGGCGCGGCCATCCGCGTCCGCTAGCGGAACCGTTCCGTTTTTGTCACCTGCTTCGGTTCTGTGCGATGCTTCGCCGGACGAATCCACTATCCAGAGCCTTGCGATCGAGTTTGGGATCCGGCTAGCAGTTGAGCCACGCGGGTGTTGCCATTCGGCAACGCTGTGCGTGACCTGAACGGCAACCGCTATTGGCATTCATAGCCAATTCAATGGCCAGTGTTAGAACGAGACCCGACAAGAGAGTCGAGTCATGAACGTTCTGCGTACCCTACTCCTCGCCGGCCTGTTTGCCGCCGGCCTCAACAGCGCACCCGCGCTGGCCGATGGACCGCGCGGCCACGGCCCGCAGTCGGAGCAGGGCCAGGGTCCGCATCGGGAGCAGGAGCGCGCGTTCGAGGACACTCGCGACGGCCGTTCCATGCCCCTTCCGCAGCTCGAGCGCCGGGTGATCCCGTTCATGGGCGGCGCCGACTACCTCGGGCCCGAGATCAGGGGCGAAACCTACCGGATGAAATTCATTCAGAACGGTCGCGTGATCTGGGTCGATGTCGACCCGCAGACGGGGCGGATCATCCGCCGCTCGCGGCCATAGGCCATCATTGGCGCGCGGATTGACTTTTCGCGGCTTCTTCCCAGTTGTTTCGTTAAAGCAACCTCTCGCCGCAACGCGGGTTGACGGCGTGAAGATGAACAGCTCCGGGGAGCATCGATGCGTGTCCTGATCGTCGAAGACGAACCCAATCTCGGGCGCCAGCTCCGTTCGACGCTCGAAGGCGCGGGCTATGCCGTCGATCTCGCGACCGACGGCGAGGACGGCCATTATCTCGGCTCGACGGAGAACTATGACGCGGTGATCCTCGACCTCGGCCTGCCCGAGGTCGACGGGCTGACCGTGCTCGATCGCTGGCGCAAGGAGGGGCGGAAGATGCCTGTCCTGGTGCTCACCGCTCGGGACAGCTGGTCCGACAAGGTCGCGGGCCTCGACGCCGGCGCCGACGATTATCTCGCCAAGCCGTTCCAGACCGAGGAGCTGATCGCGCGACTTCGGGCGCTGATCCGGCGCTCGTCGGGCAACGCGTCTAGCGAGCTCATCGCAGGCGACATCCGCCTCGACACGCGGTCCGGCAAAGTGACCAAGGGCGGCGAGCCCGTGAAGCTCACAGCGCAGGAGTACAAGCTCCTCTCCTACCTCATGCACCACAAGGGCAAAGTCGTGAGCAGGACCGAGCTCATCGAGCATATCTACGACCAGGATTTCGATCGCGATTCGAACACGATCGAAGTGTTCGTGACGCGCATCCGAAAGAAGCTGGGTGCCGACGTGATCACAACCATTCGCGGCCTCGGCTACAGCCTCGAGGAGCCGGCGGAGGTTCGCGCCACTTGAACGAGCAGGCCGCCTCGCTCGCGGCGGCGCCCGACGTTCCATCCGCCGCCAGCCGGAGGCCCCATCGCGGGCGGACCGGCTCGCTGACCCGCCGAATGATCGGCGTTGCGGCCATCTGGATTGTCGCGCTCCTGTTGATCGGCGGCTTTGCTTTGGATCGGGTGCTGTCGCGAACGATTGTCCAGAGCTTCGATTCGCAGCTGGTGACGATCCTCAACGGAATGCTGAGCGCAGCGGAAATCGGCCCCGACGGTGAGGTCAGGTTCAGCCGGCCACCAGCCGACCAGCGCTTCATCGACCCCTATTCGGGCCTCTATTTCCAGATCAGCGGGACGGGTGCGGACACCTTCGCGTCGCGATCGCTATGGGACCGGCGGCTTCGTGTCAGTGCGACCCATGTCGACCTGAAGCCGCACCTCTACGACAGCGACGAGTTCGGCCGCGGGGATGCGCTGAGGATCGTCGAGCAGGACGCGATCCTCCCGGGCTCGCCCATCCGCTGGAAGTTCCAGGTCGCCGAATCCCGGGTCGCGATGAACGAACAGATCCATCAACTGCGCTCGACCTTGTTCTGGAGCTTCACGGCGCTCGGCGTCGGCCTGATCATCCTTATCGCGCTCCAGACGCTTTACGGCCTGTGGCCGCTGCGAAGGGTGCGCCGCGACGTCGCTTCGATCCGCTCCGGCGAGGAGACCCGCATCGGCCAGGACTTTCCGACCGAAATCAAGCCGCTGACGGAAGAGATCAACCAGCTTCTCGCGCACAGCGAGGAGCAGGCGGAAGAGGCGCGAAGACACGCGGGCAATCTGGCCCATGCGCTCAAGACTCCGCTTACGGTGATCACGAACGCGGCGACCGCCGACGCTCCCGACCTCGACGCGACGGTGATCCGCGAATCCGCGGCGATGCGCCGTCAGATCGATCACCACCTCGCGCGAGCGCGGGCGATCGGCCGACGCGCCGCCGCGCAGGCGCGGGTCCGCGTCTGGGAAAGTCTGGAGGCGGTACAGCGCGCCGTCGAGCGCCTCTACGAGGAGACCACCATCGACATTGCCGGCGACCACCAGGCGCAGGTCAGGGTGGAGCGCCAGGACCTCGACGAAATGCTCGGCAACCTTGTCGAGAACGCAGCGAAATATGGCGGCGGCCGCGTGTTCGTGACGGTCCAGCCCAATGGCCGAATGGTCGATATCATGGTCGAGGACGATGGTCCCGGGATCCCCAAGGAGCTGCGCGGCGAACTGTTCACGAGAGGCGCAAGGCTCGACACGACCGGCAAGCCGGGAACGGGCCTCGGCCTCGCAATCGTCCGCGACGTCGCCGAGATATACGGCGGCAAGGTGTCGCTCGAAGAGAGCGAGGACCTCGGCGGCCTCCTCGCGCGGCTCGCTCTGCCTGCGGGATAATTGCCGCCGAAGCGACGGCGTCATTCGTCGAAAAGCCTTGCCAAGCGAGAGACGCTTGCTGCATTGAATTGCAGAAATCTCCGGCGGGGTATTTGTCCATGAAATTCAAAATCTTGGTGCTCGCGACCGCGGGCCTGGCAGCGATGTCCATTCCCGCGGTAGCGCAGGTCTCACATCCGAAATTCGGCGACTGGGGCTATGACGCGACCGCGATGGACAGCTCGGTCAAGCCGGGTGACGACTTCTTCGAATATGTGAATGGCGCATGGGACAAAAGGACCCAGATCGCTGCCGACCGAACCTTCGCCGGCATCGATTCCGCCCTCAACGACCAGATCGACAAGGACGTCCACTCGATCGTTGAGGACACGGCGAAGAATCCCACGGCGAACGGCGAGATCGGCCAGCAGATCGGCGACCTCTACGCAAGCTGGATGGACCAGGATCGGGTCGAGAAGCTCGGCACCGAGCCGTTGAAGCCCTATCTCGCCGAGATCAACGGGGCGAAGACCCGCGGCGACCTGGTAGACCTGTTCGCAAGCCCGGGATTCGATTCCCCAATCGGTCTCTACATCATCCCCGATCTCAAGAATCCGACGCGTTACGCGCTTTACGCGGGCCAAAGCGGACTCGGCCTTCCCAACCGCGATTACTATTTGCTCAAGGGCGAAAAGTACGAAGCCTACCGCAAGGCCTATCGCGACTATATCATCCACGTCGAAACGCTTGCGGGAATCCGGGACGCCGAAGCGAAGGCGGACAAGATCATCGCGCTCGAAACCGCGATTGCGAAGGTTCACTGGACGCCGGAGCAAAGCCGCGACGTCGACAAGATCTACAACCCCATGACGCGCGCCCAGCTGCGCGCGTTCGCGCCGCAGCTGGATTGGAATCGAGCGCTTACGAAGCTTGGTCTTCCGAAGGTCGGCACGGTCGTCGTGACCCAGAAAAGCGCGATTGCCGCCGAGGCAAAGCTGTTCGCCACTGTGCCGCTTCAGACGTGGAAGGACTGGACCGCGTTCCACTTCATCAGCGGCAACGCTCAGTACCTCCCTAAGGCGTTCGACGACGCGAAGTTCGATTTCTATTCGAAAACGCTGCGCGACGTGCCCGAGCAGCGGGCCCGCTGGAAGCGCGGCGTCGACATGGTCGATGACGCGCTCGGCGAAGGCGTGGGCCAGCTCTACGTGCAGCGCCATTATCCGCCCGAAGCCGACCGCCAGGTCCACGAGCTCGTCGGCAACATCCTCGCCGCGCTCAAGGACAAGATCGAGGGCAATAGCTGGATGGACGCGGCGACGAAGAAGCGCGCGCTGGAAAAGCTCGCGACCTTCGATCCGCGCACCGGCCACCCGGTGAAGTACATCGATTATTCGTCACTCGTCGTGAAGCGGGACGATCTGTTCGGAAACGCGATCCGAGCCGACGACTTCCAGTGGAAGCTGCTGCTGTCGCGCTTCCCGAAGCCGGTCGACCGGACTTTGTGGGACATGCTCCCGCAGACCAACAACGCTTATTACGACCCGACGCAGAACCAGATCACCTTCCCTGCTGCTATCCTTCAGCCGCCGTATTTCGATCCGAATGCCGATCCCGCCTCCAACTACGGGAGCATCGGAGCGACGATCGGGCACGAGATCGGGCACGGTTTCGACGACCAGGGCCGCAAGTTCGATGCTCACGGCAAACTCGCCGACTGGTGGACCGCGACAAGCGCAAAGACTTACACCACGCGCACCGCCGAGCTGGTGAAACAGTATAATAGCTACGAACCGATCCCCGGCGTTCACATCAAGGGCGAGCTGACGCTCGGCGAGAATCTCGGCGACCTCGGCGGGCTCGAAGTCGCCTACGCCGCCTATCGCAAATATGTCGAAAAGCACGGCGAGCCACCGGTGATAGACGGCCTAACGGGCGATCAGCGCTTCTTCATCGCCTACGGCTATAGCTGGGAGACGAAGCAGCGCGAAGGTGCGCTTCGGGCGCAGCTGCTGACCAACGAGCACAGCCCGGCCAAATACCGGGTCAACGGCGTCGTCCGGAACTTCGACCCTTGGTACAAGGCGTTCAACGTGCAGCCCAGCGACAAGATGTACCTGCCGCCGGACCAGCGCGTACACATCTGGAACTGACGCCTTCGGGCTAGGAAAGCGCCGCAGCGACGGCTAGGGGCGGCGCCGTGGCCGCAACCATCCATCCGCTGAAGGCCGAGCATGCACCGTCGCTCGACCCGCTCATGGCGCTCGTCGCGAGCGACATGAATGGCGTCAACGCGGTCATTCTCGAACGGATGCAGAGCAAGGTCGCGCTAATTCCCGAGCTCGCCGGCCATTTGATTGCGGGCGGCGGGAAGCGCATGCGTCCGATGCTGACGCTAGCCTGCGGGACCTTGCTTGGCTACCCCGGGACGCGCCATCACAAGCTTGCCGCCGCGGTTGAGTTCATCCACACCGCGACGCTTCTCCACGACGACGTCGTCGACGGTTCGGGAATGCGCCGAGGCAAACGCACCGCGAACCTCATCTGGGGCAATCCGGCGAGCGTTCTGGTCGGCGATTTCCTGTTCAGCCGCGCCTTCGAGCTCATGGTCGAGGACGGCAGCCTCAAGGTCTTGCGAATCCTCAGCCATGCATCGGCGGTCATCGCCGAAGGCGAGGTCGAGCAGCTGACGGCGCAGCGCCAGATCGACACCGACGAAGATCATTATCTCGAGATCATCAGCGCCAAGACGGCCGCGCTTTTCGCCGCGGCGTGCCGGGTGTCGCCAGTTGTCGCCGAGGCGAGCGAGGACGCGGAGGTCGCGCTTGAATGTTACGGCCGCAACCTCGGGATCGCGTTCCAACTTAGCGACGACGTCATCGACTATGCGTCGGACGCGGAGACGATGGGCAAAGGCGTCGGCGACGAT